>Ga0335083_10009931_pt1 | contig 11542 bp, 10 predicted proteins | sample Lox_Sample_42_FD_206716 | JGI IMG/M metagenome (GOLD analysis project Ga0335083, IMG submission 206716) | Soil microbial communities from Loxahatchee National Wildlife Refuge, Florida, United States - Lox_Sample_4.2 | ecosystem: Environmental > Terrestrial > Soil > Wetlands | place: USA... | reverse complement strand
GCCCACAGGGCGTCTTTAATTTCGAGGGCGGTTGCTACGCCAAGTGCATCAAGCTCTCCGCAGAGGCAGAGCCCGAAATTTACGCCACCACGAAACGTTTCGGCACCGTGCTTGAGAACGTGGTGTTCGATCCCGATACGCGCGTCTGCGACTTCGACGATGAATCAAAAACTGAAAACACCCGCGCCGCCTATCCGCTCGAATTCATTCCGAACGCCTCGCGCACCGGCCGTGCCGGCATGCCGAAGAATATCGTGCTGCTCACCGCCGACGCCTTTGGTGTCATGCCGCCGATCGCCAAGCTGACGCCGGCGCAGGCGATGTATCACTTTCTGTCCGGCTACACCGCCAAGGTCGCGGGCACCGAGAAGGGCCTCGTCGGCGTGCAGCCCGAATTCTCCACCTGCTTCGGCGCGCCGTTCCTGCCGCGCCATCCTTCCGTCTACGGTAATCTGTTACGCGAACTGATTAGCGCACATGAAGTCGATTGCTGGCTGGTGAATACCGGATGGACCGGCGGAATTTACGGCGTCGGGCGGCGCATGCCGATCAAGGTGACGCGGACGCTGCTCACCGCTGCGCTGAATGGGTCGCTTAAGAACGCGAAATTCCGGACCGACCCCTATTTCGGCTTCTCGGTGCCAACGCAGCTCAGCGGGGTCGAGCCGCACCTTCTCTATCCGCAAAAAACCTGGCAGAACAAACTTGAATTCGACCAGACCGCACGCAAGCTGGTCGATATGTTCCAGAAGAATTTCATCCAGTTCGAGGACCACGTCGAAGCCGACGTCCGCGCCGCCGCGCCCGAAGTGCGCATCGCCGCCGAGTGACTGTCCGGACGGTCACGTCGCTGGATCGGCGTTCCACGGATCAATTACCGAGACGCGGGCCTTCTTGTAGTCGCTGGTATCCCGCGAGACCACCGTCAGCCCGTGTTCAAGTGCCGTTGCCGCGATGATTAGGTCGGGTTGAGAGAAGGTGTGGCCGATTTTACGGCCTTCTTCGACCAGCAACCGCCATTTGAATATGACATCTTCGGTAATCGGCAGCACGCGCTGCTCGAACATTGGCCGCACCTTGTGAGTCAGCCAATCATTTAGCTCAGCACGTCGCGTAGCGTCCCCGACCGTCTCAATGCCGAACCGAATTTCCGCAAGCGTAATCGAACTGATGCACAGACTCTCAAGAGGTTGCGCCGCAACGAAAGCAACGACCCTGCGCACGGGTTTGCGGCGTCGCAATTCCGATAGGACATTCGTATCGAGCAACCAGCCCGTCACAGGGTCGTGTCGCGTACGGGTAATCGGGAGCGTATTGGTTCGAGATCGATCTCCCGATAGGGCGAGGCTTGCAATGCGGCGACAAGCGATGCGCCCGTGGCATCACCTTTGAGACGCCGAAATTCCTCGGCAGCGACGACAACAACTTCGTTGCGGCCATGCACGGTCACGTGCTGCGGCCCCTCGGCGCGTACACGACGCACCAACTCGCTGAAACGCGCTTTCGCGTCCTGCAGGAGCCAGCGGCCCGGCCGTTTATCCCGCGTCCGGCGCCGTTGTATCGGCGACTTTGCCATCGTCTAATTACCAATCTGGTCACTTAGACCAGATTAGCATGAAAGGCAGGCATGCCTCAAGTCTGCCCGGCGGTTCTATCAGCGACCGGCGTGGCCTCGGGCCATGATCGCCAGGGCGTTTCCGGGACCGGGGTAAGCGGCGGCTTGCCGCTCGCCCAGGCGAGAATGTTGTCGACCAGGAGCTGATCCATCTTCTCGCGTGTGAACACCGACGCCGAGCCAAGATGCGGCAGCAGCACGACGTTCTCCATCACCAGCAATTCCTCGGGCACTTGCGGCTCATTGACAAACACGTCAAGTCCTGCGGCCATGATCTTACGCTCGCGCAGAGCCGAGACCAGCGCAGGTTCGTCGATCACTGAGCCGCGGGCGACATTGATCAGAATGCCGTCGGGACCGAGCGCTTCAAGTACTTGCGCATCGACCATGTTTTTGGTCGCGGCGCCCCCTGGGACAATGACGACGAGGGTGTCGACGTCGCGCGCCATGTCGAGCAGCTTCGGATAGTGCCGGTAGGCGAGCTCCGGTCGTGCTCGTCGTGTATGGTAGACGATCGGCACGCCAAAGGCTTCCAGCCTGCGCGTAATCGCTACGCCAATGCGGCCCATGCCCACCAGACCGACTGTGCGGTCGCGCAGTGTCGCGCGGCTCAACGGGTAATTACCCCCGAGCCATTTTCCGGCGCGCACATAGCGCTCGGCCTGTGGCAGTTCGCGCACGGTGCAAAGGAGGAGGCCGATCGCGGTGTCGGCGACCTCTTCGGTCAGCACGTCCGGCGTATGGGTCACCACGATGCCGCGCTGTGCGGCTGCGTTCGTGTCGACGTGGTCGTAGCCGACACCGAAACTTGAAATGATCTGAAGGTTGGGCAAACGCGCGAACAGCGCGTCGTCAATCGGCTCTACGGGCGCAGTCACCGCCATTGCGCGCACATCTCTAACGGTGGCGAAAAAGGCGTTGCGGTTCGCCGCCGTGGTGAGGTTTTGCACGGTGAAGTTCGCGAGCCCTTTCACGACAACCGGCCGCGCCGGCCCGATCAGCAGCACCTCAGGTCGTTGTTGTGACAAAGTACTTCCTCAACTTCGGCGTATCTGCGGTCGGATCGAAGGCCGCATAGGGCAAATTGGGCCAACGCGCCGCGAGGTTTGCTTGAATCGCGCGATCGCCACGCTAGACCAGCATGGTCACCGGTGTTTCGATCAGCGCCTTGATCGCAGCCAGAAGCTCGGCGCCGAGCGCGCCGTCAACGACGCGGTGGTCGCATGACAGCGTCGCGGTCAGCATGCTGGCGAAAGCGACGCCGCCGTCGGCTTTTTCGATCGCTTGCCGCCGCGCCGCGCCGACCGCGAGGATCGTTGCCTGCGGCGGGTTGATGATCGCGGAGAATTCACGCACGCCGTACATGCCGAGATTGGAGATTGCCGATGAGCCGCCCTGGTAATCGGCAGGCTTCAGCTTTTTGTCACGTGCCCGCGACGCCAAATCCTTCATTTTGGCGGAGATGGCAGTCAGCGATTTCGTCTCGGCATTGCGGATGATCGGCGCGATCAAACCGCCCTCGACAGCAACGGCAACGCCGATGTCGGAATGGGTAAAACGCAGAATGCGGTCGCCCGCCCAGGCCGCGTTCGCTGCCGGTACGCGTTGCAGCGCCAGCGCCAGGGCGCGGATGATGAAATCATTGACGGAGAGCTTGAACGCCGGATTGCCGTCACGATCCTTGGGCGCAGCGGCGTTTGCCTCCTCCCGCACAGCGATCAGCCGATCGATGGTGATGTCGGCTGTCAGATAGAAATGCGGGATGGTCTGCTTCGCCTGTGTGAGCCGCGCCGCGATGGTCTTGCGCATGCCGTCGAGCGGGATTTCCTGATAGCTTCCCGGTTCGTAGAACGCCTTGACCTGCTCCGCGCCCGGCCCTTCGGCGATCGGGGCCTGCGCAGGCGATCGCGGCGCGCTTTCCACGTCGCGGGCGACGATGCGGCCATGCGGTCCGGATCCGCGCAATCGTGAGAGATCAATGCCGGCTTCGCTCGCAAGCCGGCGCGCCAGTGGCGTAACGGTGATGCCGCCGGACAACCGCGCCGATCCAAAATTGCGGGCCGGCGTGCGTACCTCAAAAAACGGATCAAGCTTGATCGGTTGCTGCGGCGCAGGCGCAGACGGTGCTGTATATGCTGGCACCGGCCGTGCCACAGCAGGGGCCGCTGGAATCTTTGGCGCTTCCGCCGCCACAGGTGCGGGCTTGGGCGAACTCGCAGTAGCCCCGTCGCCGCCGATGACCGCGACGATGGCGCCAACCGGCACGACTTCGCCCTCGGAAACGCGAATTTCGCTCAAGACGCCGGCTTCGGTCGCCGGCACTTCCATCGACACTTTGTCGGTCTCAATCTCGAACAAATTGTCGCCGGGCTGCACCGCGTCGCCGGCCGACTTGAACCATTTGGTGATCTTGCCCTCGGCGACGGTTTCGCCGAGTTGCGGCATCAGGATGTTCATTGGACTGTTTCCAGCTGCCGGCTCACTTGATCCGTTCCCAGGTGACTTCGAGCGTTGAATTGAGCCCCCGAAGCACCAGACGATCGCCGGCAAATTCATAGCGCCGCACCAGATCGCCAGCGTCGCCCGGCTGGATGCTGTCTTGGCGGTGATGCGTTACGGTTCCGGCTTGCTCGTCGATCGTGTAGGTGCCGAAATAAGCGATGTAATCGCTCAGCGCGATTTTGGCTTCTTCCGGCGTCATCACCGCCCCGGCGCGCTTTCGCTTTACATCTGGCGCGACCTGCACCGACATCTCGCCGTGCGGGCCGTAATAGATCAAGCCCTTCGGGTTCGGTCCGCGATCAAATCTCTCGCCATCGACCGTCGTGCCCATGTAGCGCCAGGCGCCGATCAGCTTGTTAGCTACTTCAGAGCCGGTCATAGCGCCCGTCGGCGTCACCACGTCACCGACACGTATTGCGTCTCCAGAAATTCCATCAGGCCTTCGTGCCCGCCTTCGCGGCCGAGCCCGGACTGCTTCATGCCGCCAAACGGTGCGGCGGGGTCGGAAACGATGCCACGGTTTAGTCCGATCATGCCGAAGTCGAGCTTCTCCGACACGCGCAGGCCTTTGCTGAGATCCTTGGTGTAGAGGTACGCGACCAGGCCATACTCGGTGTCGTTGGCTCGGGTGACAACTTCGTCCTCCGACTTGAACGTCTGCAACGACGCAACCGGACCGAAGATTTCCTCATTGAGCATTTTTGCGTTGTCGGACACGTTTGAAAGCACGGTCGCGGGATAGAAGAACCCGGGTCCGTCAGGCGTCTTGCCGCCGGTCAGGATTTTGGCGCCCTTCTGCACCGCGTCGTCGACCAGTTCGATGACCTTGTCGCGGCCTTCCTTGTTGACCAGAGGCCCAAGCGCCACACCGTCATCAAGCCCGTTACCCATCTTCAGGCCCGCCATCTTGGCGGTGAGCTTGCTGGCAAATTCGTCGTGCACTTTCTCGTGCACGTAGAAACGGTTCGCCGCGGTGCAGGCTTCGCCCATGTTGCGCATCTTCGCAATCATGGCGCCGTCGATCGCCGCATCAATGTCGGCGTCGTCGAACACGATGAACGGCGCATTGCCGCCGAGTTCCATCGCCGGCCGGACGATGTTGTCGGCGGCTTCATGCAGGAGTTTCCGTCCGACTTCGGTCGAGCCGGTAAACGACACCACGCGCACGCGCGGATCGTGGAGCATCGCGCCCACGACCTTGCCGGACGAGCGCGAGGGAATAACATTAACGACGCCAGGCGGCACGCCGGCCTCTTCGAGGATCGGCATCAGCGCCAGCATGGTGAGCGGCGTATCAGACGCAGGCTTCAGCACCACCGAACAGCCGGCGGCGAGCGCGGGACCGATCTTGCGGGTCGCCATCGCGGCGGGAAAATTCCACGGCGTTACCAGCACCGCGATGCCCGCGGGCTTGTGATGCACGAGGATCCGCGCGCCGGTCGCCGGCGCGACCGAATTTTGTCCGATATTGCGCACCGCCTCTTCGGCGAACCAACGGAAGAATTCCGCGGAGTAGGCGACCTCGCCGCGCGAGTCCGATAACGCCTTGCCGTTCTCGATAGTAATAAGCTTGGCCAGTCGTTCGGCGTCGCGCATGATCAGTCCGAACGCCTTGCGCAAGATCTCTCCGCGTTCGCGCGGCTTCTTGGCAGCCCAACCAGGGAATGCGGCCTGCGCGGCATCGAGCGCGGCCTTGGCATCTTCGACGGTGGCACTCGCCACCGAAGCGACTTTGTTCTCGGTCGCCGGATCGATCACGTCGAAACGGGCGCCATCTGAGGATTTGCGCCACTTGCCGCCAATCCAAAGGTCGGTCGGAACGTTGGCGAGGAGATTGTCGTACATGGCCATGGCACTCACTCAATCCTGTTCGGCGTTACGCGTTACAGAGTCACTTGCCGTTTTTTAGCTCAACAAGGATGTTCTGATACATGTGACCGCTTAAATTGCGCAGCTCGTGCTTCTGGCCGGCGTTGTTCCAGATCACACCGCCCACTTTGTCGTCGGCGATGATGGCGTGGCCGTCCACGTTCTCAAGCTCGATCTTGCCGCCGGTGACGTTGATGATGACGTAGTCGAGCTTGTGGTGATGCCACGCCTTCTTGCCGCCGGCCGGGACTTTCATGTCCCACACCCGCACCTGGTCGTTCTCGAACAGAACTTCGGTGCCGATCGGTCCGCAAGGATTTTCGCGCGTCGGTTCGTTGGTCGCGACCTTGCGTTCTGCCAATTTCTGCTCTGCCACGGTTTCCTCCATTTGCCACTTAAGCGTTAAGACTGCGCTGGACGCGCTCGGTGATGCGGTCGACGCTCGGCAGCGCGAGGTCTTCCAGGATATCGGCCGACGGCAACGGAATATGCGGCGTTGTGATCCGCACCGGCGGCCCGTCGAGATCGTAGAACGCCTCGTCGGCGACGATCGACACAAGCTCGGCGCCCCAGCCGCACAGCCGGGGATTCTCTTCAACGGTGAATAGCCGATGCGTGCGCGCTACCGAACCAAGGATCGTCTGGGTGTCGAGCGGCACCAGCGAGCGGACATCGACCACTTCGCAGTCGATGCCGTGTTCGCTCTTGAGCCTTTCCGCCGCCGCCAGCGCCCGCGGCACCATCAGTGCGAGCGCAAGAATAGTTGCGTCCTTGCCGGGCCGCACGATCTTGGCGGCACCGAGCGAATCGACGATCTCGCCGTCCGGCACTTCGCCTTTGACCGCATAAAGCGACTTGTGTTCGAAGAAAATTACCGGGTCGGGATCGCGCACTGCCGCCGCCATCAGCCCGATCACGTCGCGAGGGGTTGATGGCGCCACGACCTTCAGCCCGGGAATCATCATGCACCAGTTTTCGACGCTTTGCGAATGCTGGGCGCCGAAGCGCGCGCCGCCGCCGTTTCCGGTACGCACCACCAGCGGCACTTTCACCTGACCGTTGGTCATGTATCGGCTCTTGGAAAATTCATTGGCGATGTAGTCGAAACACACCGCAATAAAGTCCGAGAACATGATTTCGGCGATCGGCTTCAAGCCCGTCATTGCGGCGCCCATTGCGGCGCCGAGAATGGCCTGCTCGGAGATCGGCGTATCGCGCACCCGCACTGGGCCGAACTGCTCAAACAGCCCAACAGTCGCCTTGAACACGCCACCGGCTTTGGCGATGTCCTCGCCGAGGAACACCACGTCGGGATCGCGTGTCATCTCCTGCGCGATGCCGCGGATGACGGCGTCGCGATAAGTCAGTTCCGCCATGCAAAACCCCCGTCGGCGTAGACATCGGTGGTCAGAATATCGAGCGCCGGCGGCGGCGCCGCCTTGCACGCTTCAGTCGCGTCATCCACTTCCTGCTTCACCTCGGCGTCGATGCGCTGGATGGTATCCTCGCCGATGCCGAATTGTTTGAGGCGTTCGCGATAGAGTTTGATCGGGTCGCGCGCCTTCCACTTGTCGAGCTCGCCCTCGGGCCGGTATTTGGCCGGGTCGGCGCGCGAATGTCCGCTATACCGATAAGTCATGCACTCGATCAGCGATGGGCCATCGCCAGCGCGCGCTTTGTCGTAGGCTGCGACGGCGGCGCGATAGACGGCGTCGGCATCGTTGCCGTCCACGATGATGCGCGGCAGACCGTAAGCCGCGGCACGGTCGGCCGCCGGGTGCTCTACCGCGGTGACATCACCGATCGGCGTGTATTCCATGTACAGATTGTTCTCACAGACGAACACCACCGGCAGCTTCCAGACGACTGCGAAATTCAGCGCCTCGTGGAAGGCGCCGATATTAGTGGTGCCGTCGCCGAAGAAGCAGACCGAGACGTCCTTGGCGCCCTTGTACTGGGCGCGCCAGGCAGCGCCACAGGCGATCGGCAGATGCGCGCCGATGATGGCGTAAGAACCCATCACGCCATGGTCGACCGAAGTCAGGTGCATCGAGCCGCCCTTGCCACGCATCAGGCCGTTGTCGCGGCCCATCAATTCGCCCAGCACTTTGGTAATCGGAACGCCGCGCGCGAGCGTATGGGCGTGTCCGCGATAGGTGCAGAACGAAAGATCGCCCTTGCGCATTGCGACCGCGAAGCCCGCCGCCACCGCCTCCTGGCCGAGCGAAAGGTGGCTGGTGCCTTTGACGAGGTTTTGCAGGAACAGATCATAGGCGCGCTGCTCGGCCTCGCGGATGACGACTTGCGTGCGGTACATGGCGAGGCGCTTTTCCTCGCCGATGTCGTCATTAAGGGTCAGGTTCGCAGCCGGCACGCGGTCCTGGAGATTGGCCATGAAATATCCTTTGAGGAGCCCAATATGATGCGGCGGGCGCGCGCAACTTAGCGCCACTTGCAAAGGTGAGGCAACGGTCCCCGAAGCAAGCCTTGCGCGGCCCGCGGGGCCGAGCTGCAATCGATAACCCCCGAGCTTCTCGGAAATGGGCGCTCGACGTTCTGTTTAAACGGCACCGGCTAGGGCTTCCGGGCGCGCCGCCTTGCGACGCCCCGAACGGCATCAGTCGTCAGATGACCGCGGCCCGGACGGCGCATCCCCTTCGCCCTGCATCGTATGATCGCGCGGGCCGCGATGCCGCCGGCGCCGCCGATGCAGCGGGAAGCGATCGGCCGAACCATCGTAACCGTTCTGACCATTCGAGCCGTTGGGACCGTTGCCGCCGTTGTGGCCTTGGCCCTGCTGCGTCGGCGGCTGCTGCTGTGGTTGTTGTTGCGGCTGGCCGCCACCACCTGTGATGAATGACGGCAGCCGCTCAACGTCCTCTTCGTTTGAGGAATCGTGCTGCTGGCGCGGCTGAAATTGCTGCGGCTGGTTTTGCTGGTGTTGTTGCTCGCGCGGATAGAACGGTTGTTGCTCGCGCGGTGCGAACGGCTCACCGCTGACCGGAGGCTGTTCGTCACCGTCGTCGTAGCCGTCGTCGCCAAGGTTGCCGCGCTGATCAGCACCCTGCTGAAAATAAGGCTGGCTCTGTCGAAACTGCTCCTGCGCCGCAGCAATCAGGCGAAAATAATGTTCGGCGTGCTGATAATAGTTTTCGGCGGCGACCGGGTCGCCCGAACTCTGCGCATCCCGGGCCAGCTGGAGATATTTTTCGGCAACGTGGGATGCCGTTCCGCGAATCTTAATGTCCGGCCCGTTGGACTCGTACATACGCGACAATGGATTTTGATGATGATGGCCACCACCTTTGCGGTTGCGACCCCGCATGCGCTTGTTCTGACCGTTTCTCATGATTTGCTATTCCGCCAACCCCTTATATGCGACGGCGCGAGTGCCGCCCCTCTAGAACTCACAGAATGTCGCTTCACCGCGATGGACTATTCTCGACAGCTTCAATTCCCGACAACGTTGCCGGCGGAGGCAACACAACGCCACCGGGCAAACGCGGCTCTGTAAACGTCAATCGTCATTCGCCCTTACCGCAGCGCGGCCGTTAACCTTTTGAAACCTCAGCAATGCAGCCCTAACCGGCGGTTTCGCCGCGGTATTGCGAACCCCTCTTGGGGCGCAACGTTTTCAACAACGTGCGCCGACCCGATGGAACTTTTCGGTCTGACTCTGGCGATCCCGTCTGCCGTCTGTCCGGCTTTCGCTATTCCGGCTTTCGTTTCACCTGGCCAGCGCTGCAAAGCCTCTAGGAGGGTCGCTCCGGGCGTTCGAGGCGGCGCGGCACCCAATCGTCTCGGGCCGATTCCGTGAGCCGGAAGTTAGTCGGTTCCAGACCATATTCCAAGTGCTTTTTTGCTGCTTTTTTGCTGGGGCCCAATGCTGCAAATTCATGTCCCTTTTATGCAACTTTCTTCGCAGTCAGCGCCCGGGGCAGACCACGAAGATCAAGGCGAGGCGGCGACGGCGCAAGCCGCGCTTCTGAGAACAACGCGGCGACCACGGGCGCCTGGCCGATACCGAGTTCGACAACGAGGGTGCCGCCGGGCTTAAGGATCGCGGGCGCTGAAGCGGCGATCAGACGATAAAACATAAGTCCGTCCACGCCACCGTCGAGCGCCACCCGCGGGTCGAAATCGCGCACTTCAGGCGCGAGCGTGGCGATATCGCCGGATGCGATATAGGGCGGATTGGATACGATCAGATCGAACGGGCCGTGCACCGCCGCGGCCATATCGCATGCCACGAATGCCGCCTGTGTGAAACTGAAACGTTGGGCGTTGTCGCGCGCCGCATACAGCGCACTGAGATTCGTATCAGTGCCGACGCCAAAGGCGTTCGGTAATTCGGCAAGTAAAGCCAAAAGCAGCGCGCCCGAGCCGGTGCCGAGATCGGCTATTCGGAGCGCCCGGGTGCGCGGGCCGTGCGCCTCGATCGCCGCAAGCGCGGCCTCGACCACCGTTTCAGTCTCAGGCCGCGGCACCAGTGTTGAAGAATCAATTTTGAGTTCCAGGCTCCAGAATTCTTTGCTGCCGACAATGCGCGCGACCGGCTCGCGTGCCAGCCGACGTCGCGCGAATTCCACTATGGCTTCTCGCTCCGTAGTGTCGAGCACGCGCATACTGGCCGCCGCAAGCGCAGCATGATCGAGCGACAGCGCGTGGCCCACGAGAACGCGTGCGTCCAACTCGGGCGAGTCGATGTCAGCGGCGCGGAATTTATCCGTCAGCGCGCGGCGTATCCCGGCAATTGTCCATGCGCTGTCGTGCTGCATCAGCACCGCGGCATCTGAATCAGGCATCACGCGTCCTCGGCGGCGAGCTGCTCGGCCTGACGCTCGGCCACCAACGCATCGATTACTTCGCCCAGCGCCTCGCCCTCCATGATCTGCGGCAGCTTGTAGAGCGTGAGATTGATGCGATGGTCGGACAAACGGCCTTGTGGAAAATTGTAGGTGCGAATGCGTTCCGAGCGGTCGCCGGTGCCGACCTGGCCGCGGCGTTCGGCGGCGCGTGCGGCTTCCAGCTTCTGCCGCTCGAAATCGTAGAGCCGCGTTCGCAGTACCGCGAGCGCTTTGGCGCGGTTGCGATGCTGTGAGCGATCCTCCTGCATCATGACCACGATGCCGGTCGGCATGTGCGTGATCCGGACCGCCGATTCGGTCTTGTTGACGTGCTGCCCGCCGGCACCGCTGGAACGCAGCGTGTCGATCTTCAGGTCGGTATCGTTGATGGGGACATCGACCTCCTGCGCTTCGGGCAGCACGGCGACGGTCGCGGTCGAGGTATGAATGCGGCCGGAAGCTTCGGTGTCGGGAACGCGCTGCACGCGGTGGACACCGGATTCGTATTTGAGCTTGGCGAAGGCTCCACGGCCGCGGATTTCGGCGATGATTTCCTTGTAGCCGCCCATCGAGCCTTCGCTCGCGGTCACGACCTCGACCTTCCAGCCCTGCTTGGCGGCGTAACGTTCGTACATGCGGAACAGATCGCCGGCAAACAGCGATGCCTCGTCGCCGCCGGTACCGGCACGAATTTCGAGAATGACGTTGC
>Ga0335083_10009930_pt1 | contig 11543 bp, 10 predicted proteins | sample Lox_Sample_42_FD_206716 | JGI IMG/M metagenome (GOLD analysis project Ga0335083, IMG submission 206716) | Soil microbial communities from Loxahatchee National Wildlife Refuge, Florida, United States - Lox_Sample_4.2 | ecosystem: Environmental > Terrestrial > Soil > Wetlands | place: USA... | reverse complement strand
TGGGAGAGGAGCTTGAAATGTTCCCGGCCAACATTCGCAGCTTCGTCAATTCTAGCACAACATTACGGAACGCCTTCATTATCGTCGTAAAGGGAACTAACATTTGGTTATTTGTCGAGCTTTTCTCGCCACATTCAAAGGAAGAGTGGGAGAAATTTGTAGCAATTTGCAATAGCAGAATTGAGCTCTGGAATATGGTCATGAAAGCATTCGGTTTGCCATTTGAGGTAGCAGCAAGATGGGAATTGAATTCGGAAGTACGGGCGAGATTATAGAGCATTGGATAATGTATGATCAAATTAATATGGATTCCCTTTATCCTCAAATTCCCAACTTGTTCTCCACTTCTCAAACAAATTTCTTCTCAGGAATCTTGACCACAAATTCCTAGAACGGCATAAATTTGCCGCGACGGCATCGGCATAATAAAACAGTGATAGATTACCACCGTTGGATAAATGACGATGATGAGACCTATGCTCTGGAGCATAATGGCACCTACTTAGTTCGATATCTACCAGTAATTTGTCTTTCATGTGGACGATAGGGTGGACAGGAAATCAAATACCAATCAATCGAACGTTTTTCAACAGACGGCGTTCAGTGAATGTTGGATTGTTTGTCAATTGAAATGCGGAGATAAATTCTGAGGAAATTCTTTCAGTGGTAGTAATGGGACGGCAATTTATAGCCTTCTGGTGGTCTGTTTCTCGGTTTGGACTCATCTCTCGAGAAGGGGGGTAAATTGGTGACGTTCAGATAATTAGCATGCCGAGTGTCTCGTAACGACCTCCCCACGGAAAGATGCTTGCTCGTGGCGATCCGTGCACCGGGTCCCGGGGAACCGACGAACAAACTACATACGACTTTAAGAGTGCTCAGAGCGGCCGGGTTAGCTTAGCGGGCCAGTTTGGTTTAGTGTCCGGGTTGGTGGGGTTTGCTTGGATGTTTTGGCTGAACGGCCGGTGATCTTTCGGCCGCAAAGGAGACTGTAATGTAAGACGCGAATAAATGGAGATTGTACGTAGAATAGGGATTCAAATCTCATTTGACATTTAATCAAGGTGCTACACACCCACACGAAAAGTGATGATCATGCTATAGATTAGATGTAAGCTTTATGATTTGAGAAATACCTTTATTTCCACGACCGACGTTGATATTAATTCTTCCTCTTGGTCGGTGATGTCATATCCTGTACAGAACATCTTTCTTTCCTTTACAACGTGTGCGTCACGGCGTACACAAAATCGCAGCAAGATTGTGAGTCGCAACAAGTCCCACAGATCTTGGTCGCGTTTACATTCTGAATACAATGCGGGTGAAGATTGGTGAAATGACTTTCGAAGGAACTCGTACAACGCTAACTCTAGTCAATCGTTTCCCGGATACTTAGTGTACCAGTCGTATTCTCGTCTAGCATGGCCCGGATTGCCTGCTTTATTAATTAACTTCAATAGGAGGTTCTACCAATAAGATATAAGTTACACAAGTAGGCAAGCTGTCCTTAGGTTGTACTAATTCCAGCGTTTTCTCAGACTTCATCCCATAACTCCCCAATTTGTCTTGATCACTTACGACAGCATGGTCATTTGAAAGGATAGAATAACAGGATTCGATAATCGATCGCACGGAATGTAACGCACCATAGTTAAAACGGGTGAAATGAGGGGATAACCAAGACTTATTGAACGCGGAGAGATCTTCCGGTTCAATTCTTGGAATGGGCAGAATGAGCTCATAGACTTGACCGAGAGTGTCGTTGGTTAGACCGCTGTTTTTTCCTATCAAGGCTTTGACCACATCTTCATGGTCAGCCAGTTAACGATCCGCATTACCATTATATTTATCATTCATTGTTGATAGATGCGTCGAAACTGCGACCCGGTTTTGCGTGTGTAACACCTTGTGTGGAAGGGATTGGATACAGTTCATGCCGTGCCGCGTACACCGAGAGTATGGCCGCCCTCCCTCACATCGCGTTTTGGCTTCCTTGCAAGGAGGGCATGCGGTTGGCTTAGAAGGATGTCTGGGAAGCGGGTTGTCACGCTTTCTCTTTCAAGGTACTGTATGTACGTTCGTGTGGCTACCCCCCAAATCAGTGCGACAAATTGGAGAGGTACATTGTAAAACGACTGCGGAAGAGCCAATCCCTCCTATTGTCACAATACGGGCAAAGGAACTTGGCCGGAGATTCATTTGCCGGAGACGCTGACTGAGCCCGGGTTACTTTCCATAATGATGGATTCTCGGAGGATCTTGATAGCAACGACTCGAGCGGAGCCGCGAAGTAGTGAGAACGTTCCAGTTATTGTTATGTATTTAAGATTTTGTGATTACCTAGGATTAGGCCTAATTATAGCTGGCACGATAATCAAAAGAACGCCTTGTGAAGCTAATGGCATTGACAAGTGAAAGAAACACAAAAACTGAATTTTTTTGGTAATTTTCTACAAATGGCATGCACTTTTCTCCTTTTCCTTGACTATGTAGACTTCCTCATCCTTCCTTCTTATGTCATATTGGGTTCGTTCATAACGCTGATGACAACTTCTTTCCATACATTTCCCCTCAACTTACAATTATCCTACCAACTCCAAACGGTATCATCGCAACAACCCAATATACATGAAACACCAGAGATCACAGAGCAAATCGTGATGGAAAAAAAGATCCAGAGTGCTTTACTGTAAATCCAAATTTCTTGCCGCCGACTTCCAAAAACCAGAAACAAAAATCCGAATTGAAAAAGAAAAGATGTGATTAAATGAGAGGTACGACATAGGATTGTGAGGTTGATCCCAGGCAGAGTTTCCGCTCTGGACTTCCCTGGACTTTTCATATTGGGCGAAAGGACCACGTTTGAGAGGGAGCAGTAGGAAATTTTGGTCGGGGTTTACGTATATCGAGCGGATCGACCTGGTGTGGTGGTCAGCTGTTCGAACGGTTGTCCCGAATATCCAACCACTGGTATCGTTTCTCGCCTCAGGTACGTGGGGGACCTGGAGGGGACAGGCCTCAGGGGAGCTTCTCGTGGTCTTCGCTCCTTTTCCTTGTCGTTGGCAATTGCGGCGTCAACGGGTATATGTATGTCGCGGATGCGGAACCATATTATTTTTTACACACTCTTGGACCTAATCCCGTAACTCTAACCCAAATCCCCTAAATCCGCATCCGCAATGTCACAACCCCCCGGCGGGAACCTCCGTTCCGAACTTTTCCGGGATAAACCAGTAGCCCCCTTTTAGCGGTCTGTTACCTCCTGGAGGAGGAATTGACCTGTGAGAACGATCGGTGGGTAGCGCCACACTCTCATCGTCATTGTCGATGGGCGGAGGGTCTTGTTGATTGGGTTCAGTTTCGTCCAAGTAAGCGTCAACACCCGTTCGTAATTGTTTCTTGAACCACTTGCGCACTGACAGCGCATGTCGCACGGTGTTCTACCAACGTCAGTAAGGTATTTGGGGGGTTGAACCCTCCAGCCTCCGCTGTTGGGAAAGTGATTGGGGTAGTGGGTTTGGAGGTAATCGTACAATTCTTGTAGAGTCATTTTTCCCCTTCGCGAATGCCTAATAATATCTGCTAACATGACGGCAAAACTAGTGTACGGTTCTGGGGGTTGTCGACGTTTTTTCTCGCTAAGTTGATGGCCAAGTCGTCTGCGCTTGGCATGTGTCTGGCGTTGATAGAAATTGGGGATGTCGGGACTCGACTAGTGTCTAGTGAACGTCGACCCGCTTGTCTTCGGAAGTGAGTTGAACGTAGGGTGACCGTGGGTAGTATTCCACCCATCGAATGTCCGTTAGTTTCGACATTCGGGGGCGGTGGTCGGTCCATTGCACGGGGGACAGACGGGGAAAAGGACATATGCGGTATTGGTCTTCCCACGGTCGACCCCTCATGGCGAGGCATTGCACCGGAAGACGTGGATGTTGGGGGACCCATTGAGATAGAGCTAAGAGCCGGCAGCATGGAGGAAGAAGAATGGTGGGGCGGAGGAACTTGGGGTAGAATATAATGTTCATGATAGGACTTAGCCGCTGATGTCCCTCGGCTGCTTTGGGATGCCGGTGCGTATCCAGCCCCAGAATCCGCAACCCAGAATTGCGCATCGTGAGTTTGAGTCAGATGAGAGGAAATCGGAGATTCTTTGGGGTCATATTTGGGCTGATATCCATGAACTGGAGTGGGACGGTGTGGGCCATGATGAAAAGAAGTTATAGAAGGCGGGGCTTGTGATTCGTATGCTTGTTCAGGAGAACCCATATGCTCTCGCGGACTAACTGAAGAGAAATCTTGTGTTGGGGCCGTCCCTGATCTGGAGAAGGGACATTCTGAGATGACACTGGAACCTCCTCGACGGTGTCGCGGTTGTTGATTTTGTTCATTTTGGATGTACCCGGGCTCGACTGCAAGGTTCCCGGCCTCAAGGCAGACGTTCCCACGAAATTCTCCCCTTGAGGATTAGACTTGAAACCCACGGCATCTTACCCTGTCAAACAACAGTGATCGGAACGAGGGATGATTTATTTCGCTGATCTATTTTTTTCCTCGGGGTATCGCTGTAACTTTTTTTTAACTTTTTGAATTCCTTCTATTTAGAAAATGCGCATGCGCCTCGTCCGGAGGAACCAAAATCAAAAGTGTTGGAAGAATCGCCTAGGGGAAGCCGCAAATACATATACTCTATATCCCACTTTTGATCCCCAACCCAAGCGGAAGGGCCGAACATTGGGGTAATTAGACTGAATAAACGAAGAGTGCATGTGAATATTATTATATTAGGCAACTACGCGCTCGCACCAATAGACACGGTATTTGGAAAAATGTAAACTTCGGGAAAATGTAAACTGCGGGAAAATGTAAACAATGCTTTGTCTTGTGGGTGCGATTTTTTTTTGTTTTTGTTTTTTTTTTTTTTTTCTTTCGGTCTGTCTCCCGCCCCTTTCAGATTTCTTCGTCTTCTTCTGTGGTTTTTCTGGCCATCCTGTACGGCGTTGGGCTATACTATTACCTCTGTTTAAAGTGTGTATGGCGGGGCTATGAGGATGTGCGTGAAGGTGACGGTATATCGTATACATTGATCTACATGCGTTGGGGGGATGTAAGTAATTTGCGAGCGCTTATATATATTAGTTTTTATGGAGGGCTTTGAGTCCGATAAGCTCTTTAGCTCCGGATTTCTGCCGGGAGAAACGGGATTGTCGGCACAATCCCTAGGTCTAACTGAAAGGGATGGGAGTGGAAGCCAAGAATAGTGGCGCTGGTTGCCCCCACTTGTTTGTATTAGTCCAATGATCTGATGGGAGGACCAAATTTCGTTTTTTGGGCGGGAAGGAAGAGGGAGCGGGGATTGCGGGGATTGCGGAGATTGCGGGGATTGCGGGGATTGCGTGGATTGCGGAGATTGCGGGCTGATGAAAGGGTCGGGGAAGGGGGTTGGGGATAAACCATTGAGAGCGAAACGGAGACTCCGATCGGTAGTGTCTGTTTACAGTTTGTGGTTGAACATAGAAAGGATCAAGTATTACCTAACCACTCGGATAATCATGCTACGTTTGCAATTCCACTTTTCAGATTCGAAGATCGGATAATCTAAGTCAGTATGGTTCAATTATGAGATGAGCCCGCCAATGAGAAAGGAGAGGCCCGTTCACCCAAACTCTATACACAAAGCTTCATTCCAGCTCAAAACCATTTTCTATCGATCCAACTGACGTTCAGACGAGGTTTGCCGACGCCAAGACCCAGTATCTGTGTATATTACAGCATGCCTGCTAAACCAGGGTAAGAAGTTAACTGAACGACACAAATCGCATGAATTTGACTGTTGCTTTTCAATATCGCACGTTACAACGTTGCAGTTGCCACACATCGGTCACGCAGTGTCCGCGCCTTCGAACCCCAGCAACACAGAAAGAATAAACAGCCGCCGCGCTTGAAAATACTCATCGAGTTTAGCTATTCGGAATGAAGCCCCGAGAATACGAAAGCAGCAGAAAGCGATCTCCACGATTGCCAACACGCATCGTCTGCAAGGGCAGGACGGCAATGTCTTATTGTAAATTTTACATGCTTTTGCAAATCCCGACCTGAATGAATCTCCTATGCTGAGAAAATAAGAAGGGCGGGAGAGGCCGTCGCGCAGGTCGACGCTTGTGGCGAAGCCGAGTCATTGAGCTGGTCTTCCCGTGTATTTGCCTTCCGACCCTAGAGGGTGTTGATGTAGATCGATTCCCTTCGATTTTCACTGAACCTTGAAATTTTCCCCCCACGATAGAATCTGAGGTCTGGTCTCGTGCGACCACTCTTCAATTCATCGACACGAAAAGTCCGCGAATATCAAGAAACGGTTCGTTATCCGCTATACATTCACTACCTTGCTTGGTCGAGGTCTTTTGTGAGCGATTCTTGGGGGGAATTGTTGTACTGCAAAGGCCAACTTCGGTCCCCTTAGAACACGTCAAATCATTATTGATAATGTCGAGGTTTCTCTTCCGCCAGCATAATAGGACCAGCCATATATCCGCCTGGCCGGCAGGGTTGCGTTATCGTCGTTACCCATTTCCTTGATCGACTTGATAGACCCTCCTCGGCGCTACGCGGCATGGTCTTCGGTTATTTGCATGGCTGGCCTGTTCCGATGCGGAGGCTTGGGACTTGGAGAGTACAACGGGCGAGTTCGGGGCGAGTTCGAGAAGGGTAATAGGTAGGTCGATTTCAACGCTTCAGGACGTTTTCAATTCGGAGAAACTCGAACAAGTGATACACCGAACATTCGTAAGACTTACATAAGAACCTGGTTGGCTTTGCCCGCGACCCAATTTTTTTTCTTTGGGTTCCGGGAGGTATAATCTCAAGCGGCTCCCCGAGAATTATTGGCCAGAAAAACTCTCTCCAGTGCAGGTTGTCACGATACGTTTTCAGTCCACAACCTCGTATGCAGGACTCGGTTAAGCTCTCCTCGGTGCTCCTAGAACAAAGGACTTCATCACCTTCTACACCGATGGCGCAATGTAATGCCAAGGAGGGCTGTAACTGGCCTTGTGACCCTGGCTTTATTTGCCAGGGCTGCGGTACGCTGAACAAATGAGTCATACATTTCCAAAGAGGAAATCTGACATGGCCAGAATCCACTACGAGAAGTCTTAGAAGCGGCGGACTTCGGAGAATACAAATCTAATGTCATAGTCGAAGTAGCCTGAACCAAATTATGATTGTTATTCTATCAAGAAACAATATCAAATATTAAAGCTGGCCATGAAAAGATGTCTCCCACTTCGTCTTTGCCCGATTAACATAATCCTTGAGGGTGTTGATATTTTGGATCACTTCTGGCGGCAAGGCGAAGCCATCCCATTTCATCATTGTGATAAGACTGGACAATCCCCGAATCGCAAACTCAAAAGTGCTGAAGGTAAATGGAAATTGAAACTTGCTCAATTCGCAGAAGCTGAGAATCGTCCGTATATTCTGAACAACCGCAAGGGGTTCCGGAAGAGGATTTCCTGTATGGATGGCCCATAACAAGTCAGCCCGAAATATTATTGACTCGAGATGGAGGAGTCGGAGTTGAAGAATATTTTGTTGAATCATATCCAGAGTATCCTTGTGCAAATCGTACGTGTCACGAAAGGTATTTATAGCCGGCCGAATTTTGGCAACCAGGTCTCTGAGACCGGAGAACGTCACGCCCTTGCCCTATATCGATCAGATTTAATAATTGTAAAGAGCCAACCCCTGCTGCTTGTTTCAGGTGAATATCGAATCGTCTGTGACATTCTACAACGTCAGCACAAAACCACAAGAAAACGGCGGACGGCTATGCAAAATTATGATCATAATTCAAGATGATTGTATACTTACCTCTGTCAGTTCTGAGGGCCTTGCAAATTTTGAGAGATCGACTGCCACCTTAGGGTAAGGCGATATGAGGTGCTCTAGGCGGCATTGTACATCGTGTTCAAGAGAATATAAAATCAGAGCTGTGTGAAGCTGCAGTTGATCGTCGACGATACCATTAGGCGTTAAATATTGAGCGGCCTGCTGGATATACCGTTGCGAGTCTAACGTCAGCGTCGAGTCGGAGGGGAGGGGGTTGCCTCCCATCTTATCATGCATTGCCGAAGTAATTGCCTGATTATTCGTCAACAAAGTTACGAAGGAGTGTAGAAAGGGAGGTTACACAGTATAGGAGTATGAAAACTTTGTCTGGGCGGTCTTGAGGTGGAAATGAAGACTGCATAATGGCATTCGACGACTGGGTTAAGTAATGGAGCGACGCAATTTCACTGCCTGCGAATTTGGCTGCAAGAGACAAAATTGCCGTCCCCAGCAACTTTTTGTCCACATGGCTGAAGCCTTTGGAAAATTCGTCGAGACGATCCCGTAGTATTGGCCAAGCTGGATAACCTAAGCGGATGAATTCTTTGAACATTGCACAGGGATCAGTTTTTTCGATGATTCGTAAGATCGTTTGAGTATGCCAGAAGTTGACCAACAGAGTAGGCTCTGTCACATTGGAATATAAGGATGGAATCGATGCTACAAAAATATGACTAATCGCCGAATTCAGGGCATACCAACAGGACGAGTGACCCGATTGCTTACATCTAGGCATTGTTGCAAGGTTGATTCCCCCGGGCGGGCTAACGACACACTTGGAAGGCCGCGAGTTCGACTTCTCATATAGTTCTCACCACAAAAAAGGCAGTCGAGATCTTTGCCGTCGCATCTCCTCCTCTTGCGTCTGCAACTCTCGCAAACCAACGGGTCCTTTTTCTTCCGGTTTTTCGATCTGTCGTGCGATTCTACATGCCTACAACAGGATTTAGCAGCGTAGCCTTGTCAAAACAAACCGTTTAAGCTTATTTGGATTTTCAAAGGTTTTTGGACAATGTGGACAGCCTTTTATCAAATTTGTATGAACTTGGGAAATACTGTGTCTATCACCACCTCCGATAGCGTTCATAGACGTGGTTGACCGAAACAAGAGCCGACTGCGCACCGCATTATTTTGATTTTGACGCGGCGATAATTCCTTAGGAGGGGAGCTGATGTCAGCAGATATTATCTTGCAGTGATTTTTGAGAAACAAAGTTATTTCGCCACAAATTTACTAAAATCCTATATCCGTTAGGAGATCCAATCTTCGGGCCCGGAGGTGACCTGATGAGGATAAGAGAACCAGCATCGTAGTGGGCACCATTCAAAACATGGTCGAGCGGCTGAGACCGGAACATAGCGGTAGATTCCACAACGTTTGTATCGAGCCGTATGATGCTACGACCCCTCTTCGTGACGGGCGGTTCTCAGCGCTAAGGCTCAGCATGGAACCTGGTCCCGGAGCATTGGGGCGTGCCTCCAGAATCTGATTGGTCGAGACCGTGCACTGTTCCGCCCCGTTCTGGCGAAGTGAGCCAGCCCCTTGATTGGACCGCTTCAAGGCCAATCAAATCCAATCCCATGATCCAGGGCGAACTGACTCCGAACCCCTGTTTGGTCCTATAGAACCGCGGCTCGTCAACCGCTTAGAAAGGAACCGTGCATTTATCACACGGGATGTGTGGGGGTAATTCGATATGCCGTTCGAAGCCGCCCAGTACCCACTTTCTGGTCTTAGAACCGTGTGTCTTGAACGCCGAGCGTCTGGGCCGGAAACTGCGAGTCTGCCTTACTTGCTTCCATTGAGTCGAGCCCGCGAAATTTGGGTTGACAAGATTCGGCATTACACCCATTTTGCATCCCCTACAGCCATCAGCTTCCACTTTATGGATGGGAACGACATCCGGCGCAGGTCACAAAAATTCATCAGAACCAGAACCGGTGCATTCAATTCATCCGAGGTTTAGCTAACCAGAGTAAGGTTGTTTGACTTGCCGAAATAGGCGGATAAAGGTGACGTGTCTTCGCTTTTCATTCAACTCATTGGTTTAATGCGATGAGGGAAAACCAGTTTGTGAACGTTGCGAGAACGGTAGAAGAATTTGTCATTATAAGCTTCAACATACGCGACATGCAACTGAAAGCCCCGAGTCTGAAGAGAACAGTGCAGGGCCCGAAGAGCACAGGGTCAAATTTGGATCGATTTCGAATGCCAGGTTGCATTATGATCAAACTCTTCCAATGCAAAATCGAAATTCTCTGTCCTTGACCCCGCGGCCCGCAACCATGGCTGTACGAGACCAAGGTAGTGGGTCAATCGGACTCTTGGACAACGTGAATGGTCAGCCGGAAACCATTTTTCGATCCGAAAATCCTCAAGAATTGTGGATCGGGCAGAAATATTTACAATACCATCAAGAGAAGATCGATTATTTCGATTATTTCCGCCCTTACGACTTTCGAGGCGCCTCCATAGAAGGGCTGAGACGCCTTGCAACCCAGCATACCTTCGTTTTTGATGCGGTGGCGGCTTTCTCTACCTTGATATATTCTATTCGAGAAGCGCCCGAGGTCCGACATCATGCTGACGAGTTTTACGGTAAAGCATTGGCCGGACTACGGGTGGCTATAGGCTCCGATAATCTCTCTGGTGCATCCCTTGCAGCCACCCTGCAGTTATCAACATTTGAGGTTACCTTTCTTAGTCCAGCACCGACTGATAGCAGCGGTACTGCGGCCGGGTCGAGGCGAGCACAAAACATATACTCGCCTCGTCTGGTATCATATCTACCTGGCTGGAAGATCTCTCGTCTATTTCGTCAGATCCGTTAGCGTCGCCACTGCTTGAGTGGTATTTCGATTGCGAAGACCACTATTGCTTTTTCCAGCGCTCTCGTCCCCTTCTCCGAAAGGAGTATCGACTCCGAGTCTATGCTATGCGATCCACGCAGATTGAGCTGTCGAGAACCTTGGAAAATTCTATTGCTCACCTCTGGGCTTATCATTCCGTTCTAGCCGAGCGCGCGACCGACATCTGCGCTGCGCTCCCGTTGCTTCCGCAAGCCAACCACTCGAACGTGTCAAATTATCTCGATGCTGTGAACAAATACGAAGGAGAGCTCAAATACGTCCGCCAGCGAGTATTGCTTCTCAAGTCCACAAAAATCCCATATACGGCTCGGGGAGTGTATCGTTCTCTTTTATACCTCGCGATTGTCATCGATTCGGCCCATGCACATCTCCAAAGCCTCGTCCGACCGTCGATTTCTTCACTCGAAATGCAGCCCTACATCCCAGACAACTCTTATTCAACTAGCATTCGTAACCTCGTTTCGATTCTATATCGACTCTTCGATTTCGACAGCTTTCCCCCTTGCCTCATGCCAATTACCGTGGCTGCTCTCGCATACCGGGACTCAACGGTCCTGGGTTTGCTCACCAAATACCAAAAATACAGACCCGACCTGGTTCAACCATACGTGGGATTGCTCTCCCCCGCTTTGCCCGCATCCCGCACACCGCTTGATTTCACTGTTAATCACATTCCTGACGCCGAATCCAATCCGTGGCCCCAAATACGACTGTTAGCGCCGGTCTTTCCGGCTCACGTTCTCGCTCACTGCTCGAAGACAGTCAGAGAATTAAGTGATGGTGGCGGC
>Ga0335083_10009929_pt1 | contig 11543 bp, 12 predicted proteins | sample Lox_Sample_42_FD_206716 | JGI IMG/M metagenome (GOLD analysis project Ga0335083, IMG submission 206716) | Soil microbial communities from Loxahatchee National Wildlife Refuge, Florida, United States - Lox_Sample_4.2 | ecosystem: Environmental > Terrestrial > Soil > Wetlands | place: USA... | reverse complement strand
GCGGCGGAGAAATTCGGCTGGCTGAAGGCCGAGGGCGTCGAAGGCAAGTTCGACGTGCGCTACTTCGAGAGCGGCCCGCCGGAGATCGAGGCCGCCATTGGCGGCAACCTGCAGATGATGGGCATCGGCGCCGCGCCGGTGATCAACGCGTTGGCGAGCAACGCGCTGCCGCTGCGCATCCTGGGCTCGGTGAACGAGGTCACGGCGCTGTTCGGCCTGATGGCGCAGAAGGAGATCCGGTCGATCGCCGACCTGCGCGGCAAGAAGATCGCGGTCACGCTCGGCGCCAACTACCAGTACTTCCTCGAGGCGGCCCTCGCCGATGCCGGCATGTCGGCCAAGGACGTGACCATGATCGATTCGCAGCCCAACGAAGGCACCATCGCCTTCCTGGCGGGCCGCGTCGACGCGACGGTGCCCGACTACACCGACATCAAGCTGATCCCGCGCCGCCGCGAGGGGGCGCACGTGCTGGTCGCCGGCACCGACATCGGCAAGAAGGGCGGCGCGCCGTTCCGCATCTTCGATCTCTGGGTCGCGCCGCAGAAGGCGCTCGATGCGCACAAGCCGGTGCTGGCGGGCATCTCGCGCGCGGTCGGCAAGTGGGCGGAGTTCGTCGGCAATCCCAAGACGCGGAGCGATGCCGTACAGTTCGCCGTCGACTGGGGCGGCAAGATGTCGGGCAAGGCGCTCAACAAGGGCGACATCGAAGCGACCATGGAAGGCGCGCATTTCTACGATGCCGCCGGCCAGAAGCAGATCATCGAGAGCGGCGCGCTCGCGGCCGGACTGAAGCAGCAGGCGGAATTCCTAGTCAAGCTCGGCAAGCTGAAACGCGTGCCCGACTTCGAAGCCGCCGTCGACAAGACCTTCTGGTCGTAGACGCCATGGCGCGGCGGCGATCGTGGTGGGTCGGCCGGCGCACCCTGCTCGGCCTCTCGAGCTTCGGCGCGCTGCTGATCGTCTATTCGATCGTCTCCAACCTGCCGGACGCCAACCAGGTCATCACGCCGCCGCCGCAGGCGATCTTTGCGACCCTGGTCGAGGGCGTGGCCGACGGCACGCTGTTCAGCGCCATCCTGGCCAGCCTGGCCCGCGTGCTCGCGGGATATTTTCTGGGCTGCACGGCCGCGATCGTGCTCGGCGTGCTGATGGGCTGGTTCCGGACCTTCGAGTATCTCGTCGATCCGCTGGTCGAGGCCATCCGGCCGATCCCGCCGCTCGCCTACATCCCGCTGGTCATCATCTGGGTCGGCATCGACGAGCGCTCCCGCATCCTGGTGATCTTCCTGGCCTCGTTCCTGACCTGCATCGTGAGCACCGTCACCGGCATCAAGCAGGTGCCGCGCGTCTTCATCGAGGCGGCGCAGACCCTGGGTGCCAGCCAGATGCGGCTCTTCCTCACCATCGCGATTCCCTCGGCGCTGCCCTACATCTTCGCCGGCCTGCGCGTGGCGCTCGCGAGCTCGTGGACGACGCTGGTCGCCGCGGAGCTGGTGGCCGCGCAGGACGGGCTCGGCTGGCTGCTGCAGAACGGGCGCCGCTTCCTGCGCACCGACGTGGTCATGGCCGGCGTGGTCGTGATCGGCGTACTCGCTTTTTCGATGGACCGGGGCCTGCGCTACCTGCAGCGCCGCTGGACGCGCTGGGCCGATGTCCGCTGAATCGGGTGCGCTCGCCGTCGAGGGCGTGAGCCACGTCTTCGAGCGGGTGAACCAGCCCGACCTCACGGTCCTGGACCGGATCTCGCTCTCGATCGAGCAGAACTCCTTCGTCTCCCTGGTCGGCCCCTCGGGCTGCGGCAAGTCGACGTTGCTGCGCATGATGGCGGGGCTTGAGCATCCGACCACCGGCCGCATCCTGCTCGATGGCCGCACGGTCGAGGGCCCCACGGCCAGCACCGGCATGGTGTTCCAGCAGGATGCCGTGTTCCCGTGGATGACGGTGCAGAAGAACGTCGAGTACGGTCCGCGCAGCCGCGGCCTGCCGCGCGCCGAATGCGCGCGCATCGCCGAGCAGTGGATCAGGCTGGTTGGCCTCGACGGATTCGCCTCGTCCTATTCGCGCGAGCTGTCGGGCGGCATGCGCAAGCGCGTCGATCTTGCGCGCGTCTATGCCAACAATCCGCGGGTGCTGCTGATGGACGAACCGTTCGGCGCCCTCGATTCGCAGACCCGTGAGACCATGCAGGACGAGCTGCTGCGCATCTGGGAGGCCGAGCGCAAGACCGTGGTGTTCGTGACCCACGATCTCGAGGAGGCGCTCTATCTCTCCGACCGCGTGATCGTGATGTCGCCCCGGCCGGGCCGCATCGTCGTCAGCGAGGCGGTCGGACTCGGCCGTCCGCGCCCGGCGAACATCCGCATCTCCGACGAATTCGTCGCGGCCCGCCGGCGGCTTTGGAGCCAGCTCCACTCCTAGAGCGGCTTCCGATCATGCGGAATATGCTCCAGGTCAGCCTGTCCAGTCGCCGCGCGCGAGCCACACGCCGCCCTGCCGGCTCGATTTCACCGCTCCCAGAACGAAGCGCACGCCTTCGCAGCCATCTTCGACCGTGGGCACGAGGAGCGCCTCAGGCTTGGCCGGGCGCTGTTCGAGACGGGCGCGGATCTGCTCGGCAAAGTCGGCGTACAGGCGGCCGAACGCCTCGATGAAGCCCTCGGGATGGCCGGCCGGCAGGCGCGAGGCGGCGGCCGCGATCGATGCTGCCTGCCGTTCGAGCCGGCGCGGCGGCTCGCCGAGTTTCGTGAAGGAGAGCTGGTTCGGCTGCTCCTGCTTCCAGGCAAGCGATCCCTTGTTGCCGATCAGCCTGAATCGCAGGCCGTTCTTGCTGCCGATCGCGACCTGGCTCGCCCACACCATGCCGCGTAGCCCGCTGTCGTAGCGCAACAGCAGGTGCACGTTGTCGTCGAGACGCCGGCCCGGCACGAACGAGGTGAGGTCGGCCAGGAGGCTGTCGGCGGTCTGGCCGGTGACGAAGCAGGCGAGCTGGTAGGCGTGCGTGCCGATGTCTCCCAGCGCGCCGCCGGCGCCGGCCCGCGCCGGATCGGTCTTCCATTCGGCGCGGCGGTTGCCGGCGGTCTCGACCGCCGTGGCCGCCCATTCCTGCGCATACTCGATCTCGACGAGACGCAAGGCACCGAGCTCGCCGGCCTCGATCATCGCGCGGGCGAGGCGGATCTGCGGATAGGCGCTGTAGTTGTGCGTCAGCGCGAACAGCCTGCCGCTCCGCACGACGGTCCTGGCGAGATCGTCGGCATCGGCCCATGTCGTGGTCATCGGCTTGTCGCAGATGACGTGGAAGCCGGCCTCCAGGCAGGCCTTGGCCTGCTCGTGGTGGAGATGATTGGGGGTGACGACCGCGATGACATCCGGCCGGTCGCCGCGGTCCGCTTCGCCGCGCAGCATCTCGTGCCAGTCGAGATGGACCCGCGCCGGATCGAGGAAGGTCTGCCGGCCCATCTCCCGCGCCCGCGTCTCGTCGGGCGAGAAGGCGCCACACACGAGCTCATATTGATCGTCGAGGCGGGCGGCCATGCGGTGAACGCTGCCGATGAAGGATCCCGGGCCGCCGCCGATCATGCCGAGTCTCAGGCGCCGGCGAGCCTCGTTCCCTGGGGGCATCGGCCGAGTATAGGCGCAAACGGGAACGGGCGGCTGCCTTTCGACAGCCGCCCGTTTTCGTTGCCGTGGGGCTCGATCAGCCGCGCGCCGGCAGGTCGACCCTGGCGTTGGTCAGCTCGCGCTCGAGGACCTTGATGCCCGAGGCGTCGCCGGCGTTGCACTGGTCGATCGCCATGCGGGCGTTGGCGTTCTGGTCGACGTCCTCATGGCGGCCGCCGCTGTTGTGGCCGACATAGGTCTGGTACTTCGCGATCAGCGCCTGGCAGTAGGCGAGGTCGTTGCCCTGCGCGAAGGCGGGAGCAGCGGACGCGAGAGCGAGACCGGTAATCAGGCAGATGCCGATGGACTTCATGATGTTCGACTCCTTGTCGATCGCAGTGTGATCGACGAGTCGAATCTGGGAGTGCCATCGAATCGATTCAAGAAAAACACGCTGACAACAAGCTGACTGACCTGAAGATGACTGACAGCACTCTTACAAAATGCCCTCGTCCCGGAAGATCTCGAGGCACTTGCGCAGCGCTCGCTCATATCGCGCGCGTTCTTTCGCGATCGATTCGTCGTTCCAATCAAAGAAGCCGCGACCGGTCTTGAAGCCGATGCGGCCCTCGTCGACGTTTTTCTGCAGGATGGGCGGCGGCCCGTCGGCGGTGGTGAGATCGGGCCAGATGATCTTGGCGACCGCGCAAGTCGTGTCCCAGCCGGAGTGCTCCTTCTGCACGATCGGGCCGGCCGCGGCGTAGCGGAAGCCGAAGCTCAGGCGCACCGTGGCGTCGATATCCTCCGGCGAGGCGACGCCCTGCTCGATCAGCCACAGCGCCTCGCGCATCAGTGCGCCCTGGATGCGATTGCCGAGGAAGCCGATCACGTCCTTCTTCACCTGGACCGGCCGCTTGCCCAGCGCCTTCATGATCGCGCCCACCTTCTCTGCGAGCGCCACATCGGTATGGATGGAGCGCACGACCTCGACCAGAGGGATGAGATGTGCCGGCATGAAGAAGTGCAGGCCCATCATGCGCGATTGGGTTTTCAACCCCTTGCCGATCTCGCTGATCGGGAAGCTCGAGGAGTTCGAGGTGAGCGCGCAGTCGGGCCGTGACAGCGCTTCCATTTCGGCGAAGAGCTTCTGCTTCAGCGGCAGATCCTCGGTCACCGTCTCGACCGCGATCTCGATCTTGCTCCAAGGCGCTTCGGCGAGCGTGGCGTAGGTCGCGAGCCCCGACACGTCCTCGGGCTTGCCCAGCGCCGTCAGCGCCTTCTTGCTGGCGGCCGGCAGGCTCTCGCGCGTCGAGGCGGAGCGCGACATCACATGTGTTTTCCAGCCGCCGGCCAGGAACATGGCGATGATGCCCACGCCCATGGTGCCCCCACCGATGACCAGGGCATGGCGTTCGCTTTGCGACATTCTCGTCCTCCCAACTCGACGGTGCCCCGAGGGCGGGGCAATATCGCCGTCTCACATACAGGGGAAACGTCATGAGCGGCAGCTACAAGGATATCGGCGTCTCGAGCGAAGGTCATGTCGGCGTCGTCGAGATCCAGCGCCCGCCGCACAACTTCTTCGACAATGCCCTGATCAACCAGATCGCCGACGCCTTCGAGGCATTCGACCGCGACGTCAACATCCGCGCCTATGTCCTCTGCTCGCAGGGCAAGTCGTTCTGCGCCGGCGCCGACTTCGCCAACCGGCCGCAGACCGGCTCGGCCGAGAGCGGCAAGCATCTCTACAAGGAAGCGACTCGCCTGTTCCGCTCCAAGAAGCCGTCGATCGGCGCGATCCAGGGTCCGGCGATCGGCGGTGGCCTGGGGCTCGCCCTGATGCCCGACTTCCGCGTGACCTGCGCGGAGGCGCGCTTCTCCGCCAACTTCACGCGGCTCGGCTTCCATCCCGGCTTCTCGCTCACCTTCACCCTGCCGCGCCTGATCGGCCAGCAGAAGGCGAACTTGATGTTCTATACCGGCCGCCGCATCGGCGGTGAGCAGGCCGTCGAATGGGGCATGGCCGACGTGCTGGTGCCGCTCGCCGACGTGCGCAAGGAGGCGATGAAGCTCGCCAACGAGATCGCCGAGTCCTCGCCGCTCGCCGTCACGTCGACGCGCGAGACCATGCGCCGCTTCTTCGCCGACGGCGCCGAGATCGCCACCGAGCGCGAGCTCACCGAGCAGGACTGGCTGCGCAAGACCGAGGACTTCAAGGAGGGCATCCGATCCTACGCCGAGAAGCGCCCGGGCAACTGGAAGGGCCGCTAACTTGGCGGGACAGGTCGCCGGCAAGGTCGCCATCGTCACGGGTGGCGCCTCGGGCATCGGTGCTGCCTGTGCCGAAACCCTGGCGCGCGAAGGCGCGTCGGTGCTCGTCGCGGATGTCGACGAGCTCATGGGCCAGGGGTTGGTGCAGAAGATCTCCAAGGCGGGCGGCAAGATCGCCTGGCTGGCGCATGACGTGCGTGACGAGGGCGCGTGGCCGGGCGTGATCGCCGAGGCCGAGAAGCGCTTCGGCCGGCTCGACATCATGGTGGCCAATGCCGGCATCGGCATCATGGGCCCGCTGGTCGAGATGAGCCTCGCCGACTGGCAGCGCCAGCAGGCGATCAATCTCGACGGCGTGTTCCTGTCGATCAAGCATGCGGTGCCGGCGATGCGTCGGGCGGGCGGCGGCTCGATCGTGCTGATGTCCTCGATCGCGGGCCTGCGCGGCTCGCCGGGGCTCGCGGGCTATGCCGCCACCAAAGGCGGCGTGCGGCTGCTCGCCAAGTCGGCGGCGCTCGAGCTCGCGGAGGACGGCATCCGGGTGAACTCGGTCCATCCCGGCATCATCGCCACGCCCATCTGGGCCAAGCTGCCGAGCGGCGGCACCAACGACAGGCGCAACGCTCCCGTCGATCCGCGCGAGCGGGCCGCCGCGGTGGTGCCGCTCACCCGCGTGGGCGAGGCCGAGGACATCGCCAACGGAGTTCTCTTCCTGTGCAGCGAGGCGGCGAGCTACATTACCGGCCAGGAGCTGGTGATCGACGGCGGCATGACCGCCGGCGGCCGGCCCGTGAGGCAGAGCCGATGAAAGCAGCATTTCTTGGCGCGTTGGTGCTGGGCGCCTTTGCATCCGCCGCGCCGGCCATGGACTACACCTCGCAGACCGTGACGGTCGGCGTGCGCAAGAACATGGAGGCGACGCTCTTCATCCCGAAGGGCCCGGGACCGTTTCCGACCATCCTCGAGATGCATACGAGCGCCGGCATCTCTGAAGCCGATCGCAGCTACTGCGCCAACCTGGCGCGCGAAGGCTACATCTGCATCGCGCCGGCTTTCCTGCGGGCGCACGCTATCAATAGTCCCGAGCTGCGGCGTAAATCATTCACCAGCGAGGCGCGGCCCATCTACGACGATTTCGTCGAGATCATCGGCGAGCTGGACGCCCTGCCGCAGGCGAAGAAGGGCGCGACCGGCGCGATCGGCTTCTCCAACGGCGGCTTTTTCGCCGTGCTGCTGGCCGCGACGCAGAAGGTGAAGGCGGGTGTGAGCTACTATGGCGCACTCGACGGTGCCCGCACCCAGCCTGACCTGGCACAGTTCCAGAAGCGAATCACCGGCGCGAGTTCGCCGCTGCTGGTGCTGGCCGGCGAGAACGACGCCATCATCGGGATGGAGCCGCCGCGCAAGCTCGAGTCGATCCTGAAGGCGGCCGGCGCGCCTTACGAGATCAAGTACTATCCGGGCACCGGCCACGATTTCGAACGGTCCGGCAGCACCGGCCCGAACAACGCCGCCTCGGCCGCCGACGCCTGGCAGCGGACGCTCGCTTTCCTGCGCAAGAACGGCGTCTGACGCTCAGACGAGATCGCGCGGGATCGAGGTCTCCCAGTCGCGATGACAGACCTCGTCGTCGCCTTCGAAGGCGCGCATTGAGGCGGTGAGCCTGAAGCTGTCGCGCGTGCAGCTCATGCGCATCGCGGTTTCGATGCGAATCCTCCAGTCGCCGCGCGCAACCGTGGCCGTCCGCTGCATGCGGGCGACGGCGCTCAGCGGGTCATTCCCGTCTATTTCGAAGCCGTAGGAAGCCTGGCTGCCGGTCTCGAGCCCGATGCGCTCGAAGCGCATCACACCGGGCTTTGGGCGAGTCGCCGGATCGGGCGGCGCTGTTTGCGGTTCAGGCATGGGCGGCAGGGGCCCGGCTTCGACGGGACGTACAGGCAAATCGATCGAGCCGCCCAGGATCGTGACGGTCGCCGGCTCCGGGGCCGGCCAGACCATCGGCCAGTAGTTCGTCGACAGGGCGAGCCGGATGCGATGACCTGCAGGGAACGTCGTGCCGGTGTCGTTGAGCTTGAGGGTGACGCGATAGCGCTGGCTCGGCACGAGCGGCGACGGCGTTTCGTGACTGTCGCGATGGGTCAGGTTCAGCACGCCAAAGCTCACACGTAGGGATTCGCCCGACGGGCGCAGGTCGCAGAGGCGCGCGATCAAGGTGGCGACAGGCTTGTCGCTCGTCATGTCGAGCGTCACGACAGGCGCTCCCAGGATCTCGACGGTGCTGTCGAGCGGCGGAGTCTCGAAGACCAGCGACTGCGCATCGTCCTCGCGCTGATCGTCCGCCTGATCGTGGCCGCGGCCGAAGGGGCACCATTCGCCGGCATGCTTGCCAACGCTGAGAGGCGAGCAGACGGGTCGCGCCGTGAGCGTACCATCCTCCGCCGCCAGACCCGCATCGGTCAGGAACAATCGCTGTCGCCGGATCTCGGGCGACGGCCACGTGCGCTCGCCGACCCAACGGCCGGGCAGGCGTTCGTGCGATGAGGCGGGCAGTACGGTATCGGTCATCCAGGCGCGCAGCATCGGCTCGTCCATGACGTCGTTCGGCTCGCCCTTCAGCCAATGGTCCCACCAGCGCAGCATGTCCTGCAGGAAGCCGATCTGCGGGCCGGGCAGGGCGAAGTGCGGATAGGCATGTGCCCACGGCCCGATCAGGCCCTTGCGCGGGACGTTCAGGTGCTCGAGCAGGCGCGGAATGGCGTTGGTGTAGCCGTCGGTCCAGCCGCCCACGGCATAGACGGGGCACCGGATGGCGTTCCAATCCTCGCACACCGAGCCATGCTTCCAGTAGACGTCGCGCCGCTGATGACGCAGCCAGCGTTCGAGGAACAGCGGCAGATGCTTCAACCGTTGCAGCCACGTCTCGCTCCAGCGCTCGCCGACCAGCGCGGGGTCAGGCGGATGGCACATATCGGCAAAGAAGAAGCTCGCCCAGCCGAAGCCAGCGTTGAGCTTGGCGCCGCCCATGTAATGCACGTCGTCGGCATAGCGATCGTCGGTCGAGCACAGCGTCACGATCGCCTTCAGGGCCGGCGGCCGGCGCGCGGCGACCTGCAGCCCGTTGAAGCCGCCCCAGGAGATTCCCATCATGCCGACCGCGCCGTTGCACCATGGCTGCGCTGCGAGCCAGGCGATCACCTCCAGTGCATCGTCCTGTTCCTGCAGGCTGTATTCGTCGGTCAGCACACCGTCCGATTCGCCGCTGCCGCGAATATCGACCCGGATGCAGGCATAGCCGCGCGCGGCGAGCCAGGGATGGGTGAGCATGTCGCGCTCATGCGTGCCGTCGCGCTTGCGGTAGGGCAGGTATTCCAGGATTGCGGGCACCGGATGCTGCTCGGCATCGGCCGGCAGCCAGAGCCGGGCGGCCAGCTGCGTGCCGTCCTGCAGCGGGATCACCAGGTTCTCGATTTCGCGGATCAACAAATTTTCGTGCAACGTTTGACGCTCCGGTCCCGGGCGCCGATATCTAACGCATGCCCAGGCTGATCGTCACTGCGACGGCCATCGCGCTCGCTCTCTCAGGAGCGGCCGGGACAGCCTTTGCCCAGGGCGTGGCGCCGGGCGGTCCCATTGGAAACTCGACCGGCATCGGCAGCGGGCTCGGCACGCCCGGCGGCACGGGACCGAGCTGGCCCAACGGCACGCAGCAGCCCACGCTGTCCCCGCCCGGCGGCGGCACCAGCCCCTCGATGGTCGCGCCGCGCGCCATGTCCACCTCGCGGCCCTATCCGCAGCCGCTGGCGCCGTTCGAGGCTTCGCACCACAAGCCCTCGACCGTGCCGCTCAGCCTGCCCGACACGCCGGCACCCAATGTCTCGTTCCTGCGCGGCTGCTGGCGCACCGATGTCTTCCTTTATGCCCAGCATACAGGGCTCACGACCTGGTGCTTCGACGACAAGGGTGCCGGCCATTTCATGTACACACGCACCGACCAGCCGGACTGGTACTGTCACGCCAACGCGGAGGCGACCTACGCCCAAACGACGCTGCATCTGCATGGCAGCAACGTGAGTTGCAGCGACGGCAGCAATCCCGGTGACCTCGACTGCCACCCCAACGGCGAGACCGCCGAATGCAGCGGTGAGGGCAACGGAACGTTGCGTCTTTATCGGGTGCGCTAGCCGAGCTGCTCGTCGAGGAGCTTGAGGGCCTCGGCCGCAAAGGCGCGCATGTTGGCGACGCGATCGGGCGACGCCGTTTCGAGCGTACGCGCGATCTTGCCCTTCGGTCCCACGACCGCGACGCAGGTATGGCCCGCGGCATCGCCATAGCGGTTGCCGGTCGGACCCGCCGCACCGGTTTCGGCAAGACCCCAGGTCGTGCGCAGCCGGCCGCGCACCAGCTCGGCGGCGAGCGTCGCCCAGGGCTCCGACGAGGAGCGGATGTCGCCGCGCTTCTCCTTGGTCGCATCGAGGAAGGCGATGCCGGCGGGGCCGGTATAGACCACGGCGCCGCCCATGAAGTAGGCCGAGGCGCCGGGCACGGCGAGCAGCGAAGCGGAGAGCAGGCCGCCCGACGATGACTCGCTGATGGCGATCGTCTCCTTGCGCGCCTTCAGCTTCTCTCCGACTTTGGTGGCCAGCGGCAAGAGCGAGTCCATGGTCAGTCCTTCTTCCGGTCGGTGAAGATCTTCAGCACCAGCGGCTGCGACTGGCCGATCCAGAGTGCGCGGTCGCGGTGATCCTCGAGATCCTGTCCCGTATTGGGATGGATGAAGACCGTGAGGTCGCCATGGTTCAAGGTCAACCACGAGATCAGCGGTGCGAACTGCTCGTTCTGGAAGTGGACCTGGTAGCTGAACATGGGGTGCGGGCCGACCGGCCGCTCGTGGAAGCGGCCCATGACGATTTCGAACGACTTTTCGATGCGTTCCCGCAACGCCCAGGCGGCGTCTCGCGTGGCGGCATCGAAGTAGACATGGGCGTGCCAGTCTTTGATCTGCGGGGTTTCCATCGTCCTACCCTATGCTAGCCTTTCGTATCATGAACTTTGATTTCTCAGACGACCAGAAGCTGCTCAAGGAGCAGGTTCGCAAATTCCTGGCCGACAAGTGCCCTCTCAAGGTGGTGCGGAGGGTGCTGGATGGCAATGAGACCCATGCGGACGAGGTCTGGAAGGGCCTGGTCGAACTGGGCGTGCCGGCGACCGGCATTCCCGAAGCCTATGGCGGGCTCGGCCTGTCGCCGCTCGAGCTTTGCGTCATCGCCGAGGAGATCGGGCGTTCTGCCGCGCCTGTGCCGTTCGATACGTCGGTCGTGCTGGCAACGGAAGCGCTGAAGCTCGCGGGCTCGGAGGCGCAGAAGAAGAAATGGTTGCCGCTGCTGGCAGAAGGCAAGGCGACCGGAACGCTCGCCGTTTCCGAAGGCGCTCAGCCACCCAAACCGCGCAACGTTACGACGACCTTCGGCGGCGGCCGGCTGAACGGCAAGAAAGTGCCGGTGGCCGACGGCGAGGCGGCGACCTTCGCCATCGTCATGGCGAAGAACGCACTGGTCCTGGTCGATCTGACGCAGAAGGGCGTGACGAAGAAGCGGGTCGAGACGATCGACCCCGCGCGCAAGCACGCCGAGCTCGCCTTCAACGATGCCTCGGCCGAGTTGCTGGGCGCG
>Ga0335083_10009927_pt1 | contig 11545 bp, 8 predicted proteins | sample Lox_Sample_42_FD_206716 | JGI IMG/M metagenome (GOLD analysis project Ga0335083, IMG submission 206716) | Soil microbial communities from Loxahatchee National Wildlife Refuge, Florida, United States - Lox_Sample_4.2 | ecosystem: Environmental > Terrestrial > Soil > Wetlands | place: USA: Florida... | reverse complement strand
AGTCGTCGTCAGCCACTACGGAGTCCGGGAGCGCTCGTCCGCCAGGGAACGTGGGGCCGGCCCGCAGCGACCAGGCGGTTCGCTGCAGGTAGTTGTCCAGAATCGCATCGACTTCCGTCAAAGCCGTCCGGTATGCGAGCGCACTCTCGAGGAGCGCCGCGACAAGAATCGCTGCCACCAGCGTCCACAGGAGCCGGGCCTGCAGCGAGCCGCTCCCGGTCGTCATTCGCGCGGCACCATGTAGCCGACGCCGCGGATGTTGCGAATGAAGTCCGGGCCGAGCTTGCGGCGCAGTCCATGGACATGGACCTCGATCGCATTGCTGGAGACTTCCTCGCCCCAACCGTACAGCTTCTCCTCGAGCTGCGACCGCGACAGCACATGCCCCGGACGGGCAACCAACGGCTCGAGTACCGCCCACTCCTTGCCCGAGAGTTCAACCACCCGGCCGTGCAGCGTGACTTCCCTCGACGCCGGGTCGATGCGCACGCCCGAGTGTTCGTAGATGGGCTCCGCCCTGCCGCTTGCCCTCCTCAGCAGCGCACGCATCCGGGCCAGCAGTTCATTGATGTCGTAGGGCTTGACGATGTAGTCGTCAGCGCCGGCATCGAGTCCGGCAATCCGCTGCGCGACTGCGTCGCGGGCAGTCGCAATCACGACCGGCGTTCGATTCTTGCGCGCTCGCATGGCGCTTAGTACGGACAAGCCATCGCGGCGCGGGAGGGTCAGGTCGAGCAGGACGAGGTCGTACTCGTGCGTTTGTAGCGCGGCGTCCGCTGCCTCGCCATCGGTCACCCAGTCGACGGCGTACTGCTCGGCACGCAGCTCATCCCGGAGCGACTCTCCGATCATTGCGTCGTCTTCGACCATCAACAGACGCATGTGCGCATCTCGACTTCGCTCCAGGACCTGGCTGCGACCGGACGGTCGAGCAGTGTCGGCATACAGCCTGCGCTAGATGGTACTCCGGTCCCCGGGGCCGGGTGCCGACCCGCCCCCCGAACCAGGGACGGTCCGGCGGGCGGGCCCGGCCACTCGAATGGGCCGTAACGAATCGGTCCCCGCTTCAGCCAAGCTGAACCGGCACGAAGATCTGTGTGCCGTCCCGTTCGATCAGAAGCGCCACGGACTTCTTTGCGGAGCCGACGATGTCTCGGACCTGGGCCGGTGTCCTCACCGGTGTTCCGTTGATGGCAACCACCACATCACCGGCCTGGACGCCAGCCAGTGCGGCCGCGCCGGCCGCGTCTTCGACCATCAACCCTTCGCTCACGCCCGCGTCCTGCCGCTCTTGCGGGCGCAGCGGCCGCAGCGCCAGCCCAAGGCGTCCGTGCCCGGTCGCGTCGCCGGCGTCGGCCGTCTGCGCTGCCTTGTCGTCGACGTTGCCGAGCGTGGCCTTCAAGTCCTTGCTCTTTCCTTCACGCCAGACCTGCAGAGACACGGTTGTGCCCGGGGCCGTCTCGCCGATGATCGACGACAGGTCGCCAGCCGCGGCGATCTGCTTGCCGTCGATTGAGCGGATCACGTCACCCACCTTGAGCCCCGCGCGGTCGGCAGCACTGTCGACCTGGACATGCGAGATGAGCGCCCCTTCGGGCTTGTCGAGCTTGAAGGAATCAGCGAAGGCCTGATTCACGTCCTGGACGAGGACGCCGAGGCGCGCGTGCAAGACATGGCCGGTGCGCACGATCTGGTCCTTGACGCCAAGTGCGAGGTCGATCGGGATCGCGAACGAGATGCCCTGGTACCCGCCGCTACCGCTGTAGATCTGCGAGTTGATTCCGACGACCTCGCCGCGGGTATTGAGAAGCGGTCCGCCGGAATTCCCTGGGTTTACCGGAACGTCAGTCTGGATGAACGGAACGAAGCCGTCGCCGGGCAGTGACCGTCCTTTGGCACTCACGATGCCCGCGGTCACTGTGTTCTCGAAGCCGAACGGCGAACCGATTGCAACCACCCATTGGCCGACGGCCAAGTTGCGCGCGCTGCCGAGCGGCACGGTTGGCAGGTTCTTGGCGTCGACTTTCAGAACGGCTATGTCGGTCATCGGGTCTGAGCCGAGCACCTTGGCCTGGAACTCGCGTCTGTCGGTCAGCTTGACCGTGACCCGTTCGGCGCCGCGCACCACGTGTGCGTTGGTGAGGATGGTGCCGTCTGGGCTGATGATGAAGCCCGACCCGAGGCCACGAACGGGCGCAGCGCGCGGAGTGGAGTGGCCGTTCTCGGGAATGCCGAACCGCCGGAAGAACTCGAAGAACGGATCATTCTGGTCGCCGCGCGACCCGCCACGCCATTCGGGCGCCCAGGAACCGTCATCCGTGTCCGGCATGTCCGTCTTCCTGAATCCCGACACGCTGACGTTCACGACCGCGGCGCCGTGCTCGACGACGATCTTCGCAAAGTCCGGAAGAACGACGGGAACCGCAGGAGCCGCGGCTGCGGTCGTTGCGCTCGTCTCGGAGGTCGACGAAGCGTGCACCTGCGCGAGTCCAAAGCCGCCGATCGCGCCGATCCCAATCGCCACAATGGAAGCAAGCGATACGGCCAAGCGCCGCTTCGCGTTCGAGCTGATAGTCATGTCCTCTCTCCTAGTTGCGAGAAATTGCTACGGGCCGAAGGGTCTACCCTCACGCTTATGCCAGGCTTAAGCGGATTGCGTGCCACGCCAGGCCGCCGCCGCATGCGTTCCCGACCGCTCGCGCAGACGGGCTGGGGCGGGGCGCTGCCTAACAGCGCGCCGTGCCTGGCTATGGGGTAGGGCGGCCACCGGTCGAGATGACTTCATGAACGATCAACGGAACCACCGGTCGCGGCGCGGGTCGAAGTGAGCAGGTGCAAGCTGCTCGCAGAATGCGTAGCCAGGCAATATGAGAAGGTCGCTGCCCGCTGTCGTCTTCGTAGCGTCTATGGTCTGCGGCTGCGCGCTGATCCTGCCGAAGCCAACCCCGGACGGCTCAAATGTCGCGGAGTCACGTGATCAGGAGCGCTGCCGAATCGGCATTACGGACGCGCGCTTCACGACGGCGAGCCGAGTCGACGCCGTCGGTGTGCCCGTTACGGCGGTCATCCAGCTGGCGGACGGGAAATCCCCGGACCGGAAGATCCGCAATGGCTCACACGTCATCCTGCGAGCCGTCAGCGTGACTGACCAGAGTCGTGCGATTCCCGGGGCCCCGACAGTCGCGTTGACCCTGACATCGATCGGCGGTGCCGGCGGTGACCCTGTGGACATCCACAGCGACAGCGTGATCCGTCTGCAGCCGTCCGCCGCGGCGAAGCCAGCCTCCGGCGGTAGGGCCACCGCGTCGCCGATAGCGACGCCGACCGACGATTTTGCGATCTACAAGGCCGACTTTGCCGACCCCAACCGCCCGACGACTTGCGATTCGATCCTGCGGGACGGTGACTTCGTCTATCTTCGCACTGCCGTGAATAGCGCCTGGGTCGAAGTGCGCGACGGTGTTCTCACTGGAACCAGCCCCGGTACCGCCTCCGCTCAGACCTGCACGGCGTTGGCACGCAGCTGCTACACCGATCGCTACGGCGGCCTTTTGTGCGCGACGATTCCAAGTTGTGTCTCCGCGCCTGGCGGATGACGCGCCGGCGCTAGCTGGAAGTTCCGCTTGACGCCGCCCAAGTGGGCAGGCGCGCTCGGGTGGACGCGTGCCGTTCGACTATTGCAGTTTTAGGGATTTAGCGGTGCGCCAATTGCAGGTCAGCACAGGAGATGTTTGTCGTTTCTCCTTAAATCTGTCCCCTCCGCTCCTTAAGGCGGCACGGAGCAGGATGTCCTCTGGTTGGTGTGGCGCAGCACACACCTAGTGCGTCGGGGGCGCAGACGCGAACGCTCCTCGCAAGAAGTCGTCGCTCTTCCTCAATAACTCAGCGCGCGCCGTCGCATCGTCGAGCTGGTGGTCAAGCTCCTCAAATGTGACTAGTTCCGCCGCAACACCGGTCGTCCTCAACTTTTCTATCAGTCGCAACGACTGCCGGTAGCCGACGTTACTATCAAAGGTGCCGTGGAAGAGAAGCACTGGCATCTTAAAGCTGCTCGGGTGCTCGATCGGCGAACCCTCGCGCAGGTGCGGGCCCTCGCCTACAAACCGTTTAATCAGATTGAAGTCGGCCCAGTCGCGATGCTCCTCCACCAGGGCGGGAAGATCGGTAACGGGAGCGATGGCAATGGTCGCCTTAAAGAGAGACGGGTCAACCACTGCCGACTGGAGGGCGGCGTAGCCACCATAGGACCAGCCAAGCACGGCAAGACGTGCCGGATCGGCTATGCCTTCGTTCACCAGCCAGTGGCCTCCCGCGAGAACGTCATTGACCGCAATTCGCCAGGACCGGAACCCGTTTTGCTGGAGCCAGGCGTCGCCGTAGCCCGCCGATCCGCGAAATTCTGGCTGGAGCACAGCGTAGCCTTGGTGCGCGAAGTACTGAGAGAGCCAGTCAAAGCCCCATTCATCACGCGCGCTCGGCCCGCCGTGCGGAAGCACCAGTGCGGGTAAGCCTCGCGCAGATTCTCGGCCCGGAGGCAGAGTCAGATAGGCCGGGATGCTAACGCCATCGTTCGACGGATAACTGAGCGGCTTCATGGTCGCGAGAGGAATACCCTCCAGCTCGCTGCGGGCGACATTAAACGTTGAAAGATGATGCGACTTCCGATTGAAGATGTAGTAGACGCCAGGATCGTTGTCGGCGCTCGCAAGCACGACGAGCGTCGACTCGTCCGCACTCGCGCCCGTCACGCCGACAAGCGCCTTAGGCGGTAGCGCCTTCGCGAGCGATGCGATCAGCTGATGCGTCGGCGGATCGAAGAACTCCGCCTGAGTTCGGTCGGTCACGTACGTCGCGCCGACGACACGTTGCTGCCGCCCGATCCTGACGAGTCCCGTGACGTCAACATCAGGGCGTGCGTACACCTGACGTTCCTCGCGCGAGTCGTCAAGTCGAATGGCGTAAACGGCGTCTCTCCCGTCCGCGCGACGGAAGCCGTAGGCGATATTGAGATCGGGATCGACTGCCATGGGCTGCCAGCCGGTATCGTCGCGTTCGTCGAACTGCGCGAGCTTCCGCCAGTCGGTCGCATTCCGCGGGCGATAATAAAATGTGAGCTTGCCCGTGTGATACCCGCCAGGTCCGAGGTCGCGGACGCCCATGACACGGACGACGCCGCGTCCATCGGTCAGGTACTCGAACGCATCCTTACGCGGTGCGACCACTTGGCGCACCTTCAGCGTACGAGTATCGACCCAGTCGACGCCGAGTCCATCCTGATCGCTGCCTGCCCGGCTGCCGATATGCGCATCGGGTGTGTACTGGCGACTCATCAAAACGGCACCGTCGTCATTTGGCAGGTAATCGATGACGTCCCCGTCGTTGAGGAAGTAGCCGCGGCTGTATTCGGTGCGCCGGGTTGCGAACGACTGGAGATTGGTACCGTCCGCGTCAACCGCGATCCAACGGGACATCGGCAGGAGATCTGACACGCTTGAGGACTCGCGCATGATCCCGAATGCCTGACAGACAAGACGCTGGTTGGAGACCCACTCGCAGTGGGCCAAATGAAACGGGTGACCGTCCAGCGTCAAGGCGGCTCGTGGCTTCTCATCGGAATCCAGAGCAACGGTGTACAGGGTCGATCCCCGTCCTTTTGCCGGAACCAAGTAGGCCGCACGCATGCCGTCGGGCGACAGCTTCAGACTCCAAAGTGACACGCGAGCTCCGAATGCGCGTGCTGCGTCGAATGACGGAGTCTCCGTGGCACCCACAGAAGCTGCGGTGAGCGCCAGGGCGCATGCAGCCAGGGCTCGACTGGCGTCTCGGAGAAGACGCTGTCGGCGGGCGCAATCCGGCGCAGGCGCATGGGTTGAAGTCACGTCGGTATCGGACGAAACCGCTTAGGTCCAGCAACCACATTGGAGGTAACGCTCATCATCATCCAGCGGGTGCCTGCGGCGTGGTCCCCACGAGCAGCTCCACCGTTGCCTGATTGTACGTCATTGATCACACGCGAAATCGTAAGGTCACGACTGGCACTTCAGGATGGCCTCGAGTAGTCCCGGGAAGCGCTTGTTCACGTCATCCCAGCGCGCGCTATTGAGGTGCTCCACGCCCCGCTTCGTCGTGCAAATCAGCCCCGCCTCACGCAGGACCCGAAAGTGATGTGACAGCGTCGATTTCGGCATCGAATCGCATGGCGCAGCCCCGGAACACGACAGAGCGCCGGTTCGCCGCTCCAGCAATTTCCTGAGTATCTTCAGCCGAGTCGGATCGCTGAGGGCGCCGAGCACTCCTTCGAGCGTGATGTCCTTCGTCGCCGGGTGCACAAAGCGAGTCATGGCCCCATTCCAAATTCGTCTTTGCCGTCTGTTCGATAGTTCGTAATCATTGAACTATCGTACCAAACCTGGAGATTCCCGTGAAGAGACTTGAAGGCAAAGTGGCACTGGTCACCGGCGGCAATAGCGGCATCGGCCTCGCCACCGCAAAGCGCCTGCATGCGGAAGGTGCCCGAGTAGTAATCACCGGACGAGACTCGGCGAAGCTCGATGAGGCGACAAAGACCATCGGGACCGGCACCCTCGCCGTCCAGGCGGACGTCTCCAAGGGCGGCGATATCGATCAGTTGTTCTCGGTTGTATCGGCCAAGGTGGGCAAGATCGATGTCCTCTTCGCAAACGCCGGCGTGGCGAAGTTCGCTCCCTACTCGGACTCACGCGAGGCCCTGTTCGACGAGCTTTTCGCGACCAACGTGAAAGGCGTGTATCTCACCCTGCAGAAGGCCGTTCCGCACCTGAACGACGGTGCCTCGGTCGTCCTGAACACGAGCGTGGTCGCCAGCAAGGGAACCGAAAACATGGGCGTGTACGCCGCTACCAAGGCGGCCGTGCGCTCCTTCGCCCGAACCGCCGCCGCCGAGCTGCAGAGCCGACAAATCCGTGTCAACGCCGTGGCTCCGGGGCCAATCGAGACGCCGATATTCGGTCGTAGCGGCCTGACGCAGGAGCAGATCGATGGCTTCAAGGACGGCATCGCCGCGCGCGTGCCGATGCGGCGAATCGGCCGGCCCGAGGAGATCGCGAGCGCCGTGGCGTTCCTCGCTTCGGACGATGCGTCCTACATCACCGGCGTGGAACTCAACGTCGATGGAGGGCTGGCGAACCTGTAGTCATTGGGCGGGGCCCCAACGCGGGATCACGACGGGCTGCGGCGCGGGGCGGGCAAAAGCTCCCCCGCGTCGTGGGCCGCGGGGGACTGGCCGCTGCACTTCGTAGAGCCTCCGACCCGCATTGAGGTCGAGACGGCCGCCAGCGAGGGGGGCACGAATGCTCGGCACTATGCCGATTGCGGGTAGTGTGGACACCCACTGCGGAGGGCCATCGAGGCATTCGCGCGCCAGACCCTACAATGTTCGATTCCTGAGGCGCGCCGGTGGCCAATTTTGCAGTGATTGCTGCCGACGCTCGCTGGAAATCCGCACAGACTCCACCTAACTGGCCTGGCGCGCTCCCGCGGACGCCGAGCCATGCAACTAATGGTGTCTAGGGGGATGCCGCGGGGCGCCTGTAGGCGAGTCACCGCTGGCATCTTTATCGGGCATTCGTGAAACTCACGGCAGCGGACAAGTTGCCACCGGCACGGCAGGGATGCTCATGATTACGAGAATAGCGGTCTTCTCGATTGCCGCACTGGCGTGCCAGCTGGCTGGCGCGCAGGCGCCGGTGCCGTCAATAGAGGCATTTGCGAGCCGGTCCCGCATCGAGGGCGCCTCAATATCTCCGGACGGGCACTACCTCGCCTTGATCCGGACCAGCAACGGCCGTGCGGTTGCATCGGTCCTCGAACGCGAGAGCAAGGACTCGTCCCACGTCGTCATGGGCGAGCCGGAACACTTTCGATTCACCTGGTGCCGTTGGGCGACCAACACCCGACTGCTCTGCGCCTTTCGCGCCATGGTGGAGGAGCAAAGTTTCGTCTACGGCGTGACGCGGCTCGTCGCCGTCGATGCGGACGGCGGCCGCATGAAGGTGCTGCTGCAGAACTCCGCGGAAGTGCAAGGCCAATTTCAGGACCGCGTGATCAATTGGAATCCCGGTGCCCCCGACACGGTGCTCATCGAAGCGGACGAAGGGCTGAGCGAGAGTCAGTTGTCCGGCAATGTCGCCGTCTACGGCAACTTCGGCACCCACGCGCTGCCGGCAGTGTGGGAACTCAATGTCGTCACCGGCGGGCTCCGGATGCGCCAGGCCGCCCGCGATCCCATCCGTCATTGGGTCACGGACCAGCACGGCCAGGTCCGACTCGGGTACGGCTTCGCGGGAGTCACGGTGTCGTACTACGCGCGGCTCTCCGGCGATCGGGACTGGCGGCGTCTCACCAAGTTCGAGGTGTTCACACGGGAGAATCACTTCGAGCCCCTGGCCATCAGCGACGACGATCCCAACAAGGCTTATGCCATCGCGCCATTCGAGGGCCGCGACGCCGTCTGGCTCATGGACCTCGCCGACAAGGAGGACCCGACCCTGATTTTCTCCCACCCGCTGGTTGACGTGTCCGCTCCGGTCCTCTCGGAAACGCACGCACTGCTCGGGATCCGCTATGACACGGATCGACCCTTGATGTACTACACCAACGCGCGTGTCAGCAGCCTCATCGACGCCGTCAAGAAGGCCTTCCCGGGTCGGTTCACGACCGTCGTCGACTCCACCCGAGACGAGCAGGTGTATCTGCTCCGTTCGGCCAGCGATCGGGAGGCACCGACTTACAGCGTGTTCGACGTCAAGAAGGCGTCGCTGACCCGACTCGGCGCCCCGTACCCGGACATCGACAGCTCGGCCCTCGCGCCGCTGCAGTCGATCGAGTACCCGGCACGGGACGGAACCAAGATTCCGGGCTACCTGACGGTACCGGTCGGCAGCGCGAAGAAGGACCTCCCCCTCGTCGTGATGCCACACGGCGGACCCATCTACCGCGACACGTGGCAGTACTTCTTTCTGCGGGCCTTCCTGGCGAGCCGCGGATATGCGGTGCTCCAGATGAATTTCCGCGGCTCGAGCGGGTACGGCAGCGACTGGTTCTTTGCCGCGCACCAGGACTGGGGCGGACTCACCTATGACGACGTCGTCGACGGTGCGCGCTGGGCCATTCAGCAGGGAATCGCGGACCCAAAGCGGGTGTGCATCGTCGGCTGGAGCTTTGGTGGCTACCTCGCACTCGTCGGCGCGCAGCGTAACCCTGACCTCTTCCAGTGCTCGGTCAGCATCGCCGGACTCAGTGATCTCGGCCGGCTGATCGACGAGGGCCACAACTGGGTCAGCGCGAGCGCCATCAAGAAGCAGATCGGGACCGACCCCGAGAAGCTCAAGCGCGACTCGCCCCGCCTGCACGCGCAGGAGTTCAACGTGCCCCTGCTGATGTTTCACGGCGATCGCGACGCGCAGGCCCCGTACTCCCAGTCCAGGGACATGGATACGGCGCTGACCCGCGCGCACAAGCCGCATCGCTTCATCACGCTCAAGGACGCCGATCACCAGTTAAGCTCGGAGGCGGACCGCGCGACGATGCTGCGCGAGGTCGAGGCATTCCTGGCGGAGCATATCGGCGCGAAGTCCGAGAAGCCGCCGTGACTGCCTGTCCGGCCGGCGAGCGGCGGCTTCGCGCCACTGACCCGTGACAATCGCGCCGCTGGCGGCGCTGCCCGGCACTGGCAGGCCACCGTACCTGCTCCGATCCATGGCGCCGTCGCTATGTAGCGGCCCATTTTCGGTATTCTTGGTCGCGTCCCAGGGTCCTCGGAGCGCGCCATGCGACTGAAGCAAGCCAACACCACGTCCATCCTGCTGGTCTGCCTCCTGCTGGCCGAGCCAAGCGCCGTTCGCGCCGCCGCTCCGGAACCCCAAGGCGCCGAGCACGGGATGGTGGTTTCGGCCCATCGCCTCGCCAGCAATGCGGGTGTTGACGTGCTGCGCCATGGCGGCAATGCGGTCGATGCGGCGATTGCAACCGCGTACGCCCTGGCGGTGACCTTTCCCGAGGCCGGCAATCTCGGCGGTGGCGGATTCATCCTGATCCGCATGGCGGACGGGCGCGAATCCTTCATCGATTTTCGCGAGACCGCCCCGGGGGCTGCGACGCGGACGATGTACCTCGATCCGTCTGGGAAGCCCGTGCCGCTGCTGTCGACGCGTGGACACCTCTCCGTGGCGGTGCCCGGCACCGTGGCCGGTCTCGAGCTGGCGCGCGAGAAATTTGGCACCCGCCCGCGCGCCGAACTGGTGAAGCCGGCCATCGGACTGGCCGCGCGCGGCTTCATCCTCGATCAGGGCGATGCTGACTTCCTGGCAGAAGGCGCCGAGGATTTCCGCAAGGATGGGCCCGCGAGCGCGATCTTCCTGCGCGGCGGGAAGCCCTACCAGGCGGGAGACCGGCTGGTCCAGAAGGACCTCGCTCGCATGCTCGAGGTCGTTGCCCAACGTGGCAGCCAGGGATTCTATCGAGGCGAGCCGGCGCGACTGATGGTCGAGGGCAGCAAGGCGGGCGGCGGGATCCTGAGCATGGAGGACTTCGCGCGCTACCGCGCCGTCGAGCGCCCGGCACTCGAGTGCGACTACCGCGGCGACCACGTGATTTCGGCGCCGCCGCCCAGCTCCGGTGGCGTCGTGATCTGCGAAACGCTCAACCTGTTGTCGGCCTGGCCCGCGTCGCCGGCCGATTTCCACTCGGCGCAGTCGGTGCACTACCTGACCGAAGCGCTGCGCCGGTCGTTTCACGATCGCAACCTGCAGCTCGGCGACCCGGACTTCGTGCACGCGGACGTGCAGAAGCTGATTTCACCCGCCTACGCCGACGCCCTGCGCCGCGGCATCGACCCCGACCGGGCCACGCCGTCGAGTTCGCTGTCGGGCGTGCCGCCCTCGGACGAGGGTCGCAGCACGACGCACCTTTCCGTCGTGGACGCGGCGGGCAATGCCGTCTCCCTCACCTACACGCTCAACGACTGGTTCGGTGCGCACGTCGTCGCCGCCGGTACCGGCATCCTGCTGAACGACGAAATGGATGACTTCTCCGCCAAGCCCGGCGCGCCCAACATGTACGGCCTGGTCGAGGGCGAGAACAACGCGATCGCGCCCGGCAAGCGGCCGCTCTCGTCGATGGCGCCGACCATCGTGACCCGCGACGGGAAGCTGCTGCTCGTGGTCGGCACGCCCGGCGGAAGCCACATACCCACGGCCGTGCTGCAGACGATGCTCAACCTGATCGACTACCGCATGACCGTGACCGAGGCCGTGAGCGCCCCGCGCATTCATGCGCAGTGGATGCCCGACAAGCTCTTCTACGAGCCCGATGCGCTCAACGCCGACACGCGCCGGCTGCTGGTCGCGAAGGGGCACCAGCTGGAGGAAATGGAGTACTGGAACCACGTGGCGGCGATCCTGGTGGGCGGCCCGGCGATCGGTCGGCCCGCGCACGGGCGCGAGCGCCTCTACGGTGCGATCGATCCGCGCCTCGCAGTCGGCAGCGTCGCCGGCTACTAGCACCCATG
>Ga0335083_10009925_pt1 | contig 11545 bp, 10 predicted proteins | sample Lox_Sample_42_FD_206716 | JGI IMG/M metagenome (GOLD analysis project Ga0335083, IMG submission 206716) | Soil microbial communities from Loxahatchee National Wildlife Refuge, Florida, United States - Lox_Sample_4.2 | ecosystem: Environmental > Terrestrial > Soil > Wetlands | place: USA... | reverse complement strand
TCAACAGCCGGCTCGGCACCTATACCAATTTCGTCAACCTGCTCGACCTCTGCGGCCTCGCGCTGCCGGCCTCGATGACGGCCAAGGGCCTGCCCTTCGGCATCACGCTATTAGCGCCCGGCGGCGCCGACGCGATGCTCGCCGAGATCGGCCGCGTGTTCCATGCCGACACGCGGTTGCCGCTCGGCGCGCTGAAGGAGCCGCAAGCCCCGCTCGCGGCTTTGCCGAAAACGCCGGGCCGCGGCGAAATCGCAGTCGCCGTCGTCGGCGCGCATCTTTCCGGCCTGCCGCTCAACGGCGAATTGCGTGACCTCGGCGGCCGCCTGCTGGAAACCACTCGCACCGCCGCGGATTACCGGCTCTTTGCGCTCGCGGGCAGCCAGCCGGCCAAGCCCGGGCTGCTGCGCGTCGGCGACGGCAAGGGTGTCGGCGTCGAGATCGAGGTCTGGGCGCTGCCGCAACAAGCGTTTGGCGTCTTCGTCGACAAGGTGCCGCCGCCGATGTGCATCGGCACCATGCGATTGAGCGACGGGCGCAGCGTCAAGGGCTTCCTGGTCGAAGCCGCGGCGACCGCCGGCGCGCGCGACATTTCGAGCTTCGGCGGCTGGCGCGCGTTTCTAGCGCAGAGCAAGGTACCGGCGTAATTCAGATCGTCTCGATGTAGTGCTCGTACTCGTCGCGCACGGTGAGAATGTGCGCGCGCATCGCCGCCGCCGCGGCCGCACGGTCGCCGCGCAAAATCGCCTCCACCACCTCGTCGTGCTCGACATGCGATTTGCCGAGGCGCCCCAGATTGCGGAACTGGGCGCGGCGGAACGGCTGCACCCGCGCGCGCGTCGACAGCGTCATGTCGGCAAGATAGCGATTGTGGGCGCCGGCATAGATGCAGGCGTGGAAGGCCTCGTTGATCTCGTGATAGCGCTGCGGGTCGCCGCTCTCGATGAGCGCGCGCAGGTTCTCGTGATTGTCCTCGAGCGCGCGGCGTTCCTCGCCGCTCATACGCTCGGCGGCAAAGCCCGCGCACAGCGCCTCAAGCTCGGCCATCGCCTCGAACATGCCGGCGAGCAGCTCGGCGCTCGGCCGCGCCACCAGCGCGGCGCGATGCGCGCGCGCCTCGACGAGCCCGCTCGCCGCCAGCAGCCGGATCGCCTCGCGCACCGGCGTGCGCGACACCTGGAAGCGGCGCGCAAGCCCCGTCTCGTCGAGCGCCGCGCCCGGCGCCAAGGCGCCGCGCACAATCTCGTCGGCAAGCTGCAGCCGCAATTCCTCGGCCAGCGTCTTGCGCGGCCAGGCCAGCCGCGGAGCATCGGGCGTCGGCGTGATCATGCTCATGACTTTTTCCCGCGCATGACCTTATCCGAAAACCGGTTCCCATCCTCGGTCGGGGTCGAGGACATGCTTTTCGGGATCATGCGTCACCCTTCGGCGGATCGATCAGGCTGACATGGGCGGCAACCACCCGCCAGCCCTCGGCGAATTTGACCCAGGTCTGCATCTGCCGGCCGATCTTGCCCGGCGCCGACGGGCGCCGATAGAGCGTCGAGGCGACGGCGAACTCGCGGCCGAAGGTGGTGATCACGGTCTGCGAAATCGTGCGGCCGAGGCCGACCGGCGAGCGCGCGACACGGAACGACTTGATCTCGGCATAGCCATAAAGATTCTCCGTCGCGCCATAGCGGATGGTGCGCGGATCATCGCGGAACATCGCGTCGAGCGCGGCGACGTCGTTGCCGACCAGCGCCTTCTCGTAGCGGTCGAACGCCTGGCGCACCTCGGCCACGACCTCCGGCAGGTCGATGTCCATTCATGGTCCTCCGGCGCTTGCAGGTCTCGGCGCGGCGACGACGCCTTGCTGCTCCAGCGCATAAGCGATGCGCAAGGCGACATCCTCACGCCAGGGCGCGGTAATGATCTGGATGCCGATCGGCATCGGCTTGAGCGGCACCGGTACCGCCACCACCGGCAGGCCGATGAAGGAGATCGGCTGCGTGTAAATGCCCATGTTCGGCCGCACCAGGGTCTCGACGCCGTCGAGCAGGAAGGTCTGTTGGCCGATTTTCGGCGCGGTGCAGGGCGTCGCCGGCGCCAGGATCGCATCGTACGACTTGAACAGTTCGAGCACGTGCTGGCGATACCAGCGGCGGAACCGCTGCGCCTTCATCACCAGCGGCGCCGGAATCATGGCGCCGGCGAGCAGGCGGTCGCGCACCGCGGGGTCGAAATCGTCGGCCTGATGGCGCAGGCGGTCGAGGTGCAGCGCCGCGCCCTCGGTCGTGGTGATGACATAGGCGGCAGCGCGGGCGCGATGCGCCTCGGGAATTTCGACTTCGTCGTCCGCGCCAACCGCAATGGCGACGCGGTCGAGCGCGGCATAGGCCTCGGGTGTGCCGCCCTTGGCGAAGTAGCCGCCGGCGACCGCGATGCGCAAGCCCTCGAGGCCGCGCTCGAGCAAGGGTAGCGTCGGTTCGGCCGCACGGTCGGCGCAGGCCGCATCGTCGGCGTCCGCGCCCTGCATCAGATCATAGGACAGCGCGAGATCGCGCACCGAGCGGGCGAAGGGCCCGAGATGATCGAGGCTCGAGACAAAGGGAAACGTGCGCGCGCGCGACAGCCGCCCATAGGTCGGCTTCAGCCCGAAAATGCCGCAAAGCGAGGACGGCACGCGGATCGAGCCATTGGTGTCGGAGCCGAGCGAGAGCGGCACCAGACCGCCGGCAACGGCGCCGCCGCTGCCGCCGGAGGAACCGCCGGTCATGCGCGTCGTGTCGTGCGGATTGCACGAGGCGCCGTCATGCATGTTCTCGCCGGTGAAGTCGTAGGCGTATTCGCCCATGTTGAGCGCGCCGACGAGCACCGCGCCGGCCGCCTCCAGCTTCTCGATCAACGGCGAATCGCGCTGCGCCGGCGGATGGGAACGATTGATCCTGGAGCCGGCGACGGTCGCCAGCCCGGCAATATCGAACAGGTTCTTCACGGCGAAGGGCACGCCGGCAAGCGGGCCCAGCTTTTCCTTCTTCATGGCCACGGCACCGATCGCCGCGGCGCGGGCGCGCGCGCGCTCGGCGGTGACCGCCGTGAAGGCATTGAGCAGTGGATTGCGCGTCGCGATGCGGGCGAGCGCGTCCTCGATCACCGCGGCGGCGCTGACCTTGCCGGATGCGACCGCGGCGGCGATCTCGCTCGCCGTTGCCCATGACGTGTCGACGGCCATTGGCTCAGGCGGTAAAGATGGGCGCGGGCTCGGCATCGTCCGGCAATTCGAATTCGGCGACCAGCGCCGCGTGCTTGAGCGTGACGTCGAGATTGGCTTTCACCGCCGCCCGCCATTCCGGCTTCATCGGCAGCGCCAGCGCGCGCGCAGACGCGGCGATGAAATCGTCGAGCGGATCGGATTGGGTCGCCATAAGTCTACTCATGTTTGCTTTCGCATGATCTTATCCGAAAACCGGTCCCCACTTTTCGGGATCATGCGCTACAACGGCGGATGCGGAATGGCGGTCAGCAGGTCGCGGGTGTATTGCGCTTGCGGCGCGACCAGCACCTGCTCGGTCGGTCCCTGCTCGACGATTCTGCCCGTCCGCATGACGATGACCCGATCGCACAGGAGCCGCACCACGTTGAGGTCATGGGACACGAAAAGGTAGCTCATGCCAAGCGAATCTTTCAGGTCCTGCAGCAGGTTGAGCACCACCGCCTGCACCGACACGTCAAGCGCGGCGGTCGGCTCGTCGAGGATGATGAGGTCGGGCTTGAGCGCGATGGCACGAGCAATGCCGACGCGCGCCTTCTGCCCGCCGGAAAGCTGATGCGGAAAACGGTCGAGCAGCTCGACCGGCAGGCCGACCTGCCGCGCCAGCTCCTCGCAGCGCTCGCGCACATGGGCGCGTTCGCCGTTGCCGAGGCGCAGGATCGGGTCGGCGATGGCGCGCGCCGCGGTGTAGCGCGGATTGAGGCTGTCGGTCGGGTCCTGGAACACCATCTGGATGCGCTTGCGCAAGGGCAGCGTAGCGAATTTGCGCGCCGGGATTTCGCCGATGTCCTCGCCGTCGAACTGGATGAGGCCGGCGCTCTTGTCGATCAGCCGCATCACCATCATCGAGGTGGTGGACTTGCCGCAGCCCGACTCGCCGACCAGGCCGACGCTTTCGCCGCGCGCGACGGAGAAGCTGATGCCGTCGACAGCCTTGAAGTTGTCCGGCTTCACCGCCGGCTTCGGACCAAATAATTTCTTCAGCGCGCCGCCGGCATCGTTGCGCGGATATTCCTTGACGAGCTTTTCCACCAGCAGCAGCGGTTTGGCGCCATCGCCTTTTCCATTCAGCTTGACGATCGGCCTGGCGCTCTGTGCCTCCTCTTCCGGCAGCAGATCGCGCAGCGTCACGCCCGGCCGCGGCGTCGCCCGCATCAGCTTGCGCGTGTAGCGGTGCGACGGCGCCTTGAAGATGGTTTCCGATTTCGCCGTCTCGACGACCTGGCCCTTTTCCATGACCACGACGCGGTCGCAGTAGGCCGCCGCGAGGCCGAGGTCGTGGGTGATGAGGATCATCGACATGCCGCGCTCGCGCGTCAGCTCCACGGCCAGATCCATCACCGCCTTCTGCGTGGTGACGTCGAGGCCGGTGGTCGGCTCGTCGGCGATGAGCAATTGCGGCTTGCAGGCGAGCGCCAGCGCAATGACCACGCGCTGGCACATGCCGCCGGAGAGCTCGAAGGGATAGGCATGATAGCGCTGACGCGGCAGCGCGATGCGCACATGCTCGAGCATTTCGATGGCTTTTTCGCTGACCCGGTCGCTGTCGACCTGGGCGTGCTGCAGCAGCACGTCCTCGATCTGCTTGCCGACCTTGCGGATCGGGTTGAGCGCAAGGCGCGGGCTCTGGAAGATCATCGACATCTCGCGGCCGCGCAGATCGCGCATCTCATTTTCCGGCGCCGCCCGCAGGTCGAGGCCGCCGAACGTCACCGAGCCTTCGGCGATCCGGCCGGCGCGGTCGAGGATGCGCATCACCGCGTAGGAGGTGACCGACTTGCCGGAGCCCGATTCGCCGACGATCGCCAGCGATTCGCCCCTGGCGACGCTGATGTTGACGTGCTGTACCGCACGCACGATGCCGCGCCGCGTGGCGAATTCGACGGTCAGATCGTGCACGTCGAGCAGCGGCAGCGCGACGTCGGTATTTCGGAGCAGCGTCTCGCGTTTTGTCATCGATCAGGTCCGCCGCTGCGGGTCGACGAGGTCGCGCAGGCCGTCGCCCAGGAGGTTGAAGCAGAACACCGCGATCATCAGCGCCGCGCCGGGAAACAACGCGATCCACCATTCGCCGGAAATGATGTTGGCGGCGCCTTCGGCCACCATGATCCCCCATTCCGGCGTCGGCGGACGCACGCCGAGGCCGATGAACGACAGCCCGGCGGCGTTGAGGATCGCGTAGCCCATGGTCAGCGAGATCTGCACCATCATGATCGGCATGATGTTCGGCAAAATGTGCATGAGCAGAATGCGGAACTCGCCGTTGCCGGAGAGCCTGGCCGCCTGCACGAAGCCCGCGTCCCGCCGCACATTGGCCTCGGCGCGGGCGACGCGCACGTAGAGCGGGAAATTGATGATGGCGGTGGCGATGACGATGTTGGTCACCGTATTGCCCAACGCCGCGACGATGCCCATGGCGAGCACGAACAGCGGAAAGGCCATGATGGTGTCGGAGATGCGGCCGACGATGCGGTCGGTCCAGCCGAGGAAATAGCCGGCGGCGATGCCGGCGAGCCCGCCCATGGCGAACACCAGCAGCACCGAGAACAGCGCGATGGCGAAGTCGAGACGTGTCGCCGCGATGACGCGGCTGAAGATGTCACGGCCAAGCTGGTCGGTGCCGAACCAGTGGTGCAGCGAGGGCCGCGCCAGGGTCGCCGCGGTGTCGCTGGCCAGCGGATCGTAGGGCACGACATAGGGCCCGATCAGGGCGGCGAGCGCGATCAGGATGAACAACGCAAAGGCAAAGCCGGTGACCGGGTTTTCCGCGACGACATAACGGGCGTGGCGGAAAATCGAATTGCTCGGCGCTTTCGACGCCGCCGCGGCCGGGGACAGCGAGATGTCGGTCATGCTTCGAGCCTCACGCGCGGATCGATGACGCCGTAGAGGATGTCGATCATCAGGTTGAGCAGCACGTACAGGATCGCCATGGTGAGCACGAAGCCCTGCACCGGCGCGAAGTCGGATGAGATCAGCGCCTCAACCGCGTAGGAGCCGATGCCGGGCCAGGCGAACACCTTCTCGACCAGCACGTTGGCGCCGAGCAGGAAGGAGAACACCATGCCGAGCGTGGTCACCACCGGCAGCATGGCGTTGCGGAAGGCATAGGTGAGAATGACCGTCTTGCCGTCGAGGCCGCTGGCGCGGGCCGTGCGCACGAAATCGGAGGCCAGCACCTGCAGCATCGAGGCGCGCGTCATGCGCGCGATCGGCGCCAGCGAGAAGATGCAGAGCGTGAAACCGGGCAGCAGCAACTGGCTCAAGGCCGCGCGGAAGGTGCCGAGATCGCGGTTGAGCAGGCTGTCGATCAGGTAGAAGCCGGTGATCTGCGGCGGCGCCGAAAAGAACACGTCGAGCCGTCCGAGCGGCGCCGGCGACCAGCCGAGCTGGAAATAGAAGACATAGACGAGCAGCAACCCGGTGAAGAACACCGGCAGCGACACGCCCGCCGTCGCCACGATGCGGCAGCTATGGTCGATCCAGGAGCCCTGCTTGACCGCGGCGAGAATGCCGAGCGGAACGGCAATCGCCATCGACAGGACGAGGCCGAACAGGGTCAGTTCGGCGGAGGCCGGCAGGCGGTTCTTGATCTCGGTCAGCACCGGCTGGCCGGTCGATAGCGAGTTGCCGAGATTGAGGTGGCCGAGTTCGGCGACATAGGTACCGAACTGCACGATCAGCGGCTTGTCGAGGCCGAGCTTGACCCGCACCTGCTCGATCGCCTCCTTGGTCGCGGCGGGCCCGGCGAAATAGGCCGCAGGATCGCCGGGCAGCGCGCGGGTGAGCAGGAAGGTGATGATCACCACGCCGATGAGGTTGGGAACGACCAGCAACAGCCGCTTGAAGATCATGCTCAGCATTTCTGAACCCTCATCGCCGGCGGCGCGATGACCCCCACGCGCCGACGCGGCCGGTTACGCTTTGGCGAAGGTGCGATAGTCGAGCCGGCGGTGGAACCAATAGGCGTAGCCGCTCACGTTCTTCTGCATCGCCACGTTCGAATAGGGCTGGAAGATCGGGACGCGCGGCATGTCGGCGAAGGCGAGATCGACGAAGTCCTTGACGTCCTTGTCGTAGGCGGCAGTGTCGCCGTTGGCGGCCGCGGTCACGGCGCCATCGATGAAGGCATCCATCTCCTTCGACTGGTAGCTCATGGTGTTGAAGATCGAATTCTTGCCGTGGTAGCACCAGATGAAGAAATACTCCGGATAGTCGAGCCAGCCGGAGAAGACGTTGAGATAGAGCGGCAGCACCTTCTTGTTGAGCTCGGTGCGGAAGTTCGAGCCCGGAATCTTGTTGATCGTGGTGCGGATGCCGATCTGGTTGAGACTCTCCTGGATCAGCACCGCCATCGGCTCGTTGACGGTGGCAAAGCCGAGATCGAACGACAGCGTGGTGTCGAGACCGTTCGGGTAGCCGGCCTCCGCCATCAGCTTCTTCGCCTTCTCGATGTCGGTGTTGAACTTGTGCGGCTGCGGCCAGGCGACTTCGGTCGGCTTGTCGGCCGGCGCGCCGAACATCGGCTTGCCGAGACCGAACAGCACCGCGTCCATGATCTTCTGGTACGGCACGGCGTAAGCGACCGCCTGACGCACCTTCGGATTGTCGAACGGCGGATTCTTCACGTTCATGCCGAGATACTGGATGCCGTTGGAGAACGGCGTCGAGACGATGTTGAGCTTGCCGTCGGTCTTGAGCTCGACGAAATCCTTGTTCGGCAATTCGTAGGAGATGTCGGCGTCGCCGCGTTCGAGCAGCGCGCGCCGGTTGCCGGCCGACGGCACCATCCGCCAGATCACGCGCTTGATCTTCGGCAGCGGCCCGCCCTTCCAGTTGTCGTGGCGCTCGAGGATGACTTCGCTGCCGGCGGTCCAGCTCGTCACCTTGTAGGCGCCGCTGCCCGCGGTGTTGAGCTTGGTGAAATCCATGCCCCACGGGTCCTTCTCGGTCGCCTTCGACTTGACGAGCTGCGAGTTGTAGATCGCCGGCACGATCACGGCGAGATCGGGAATGGTGAGGCGGTCCTTTTTCAGAAAGTCGACGCGGAAGGTGTTGTCGTCGACGACCACGAACTGTTCCGGCTTGGTGAGCGAGCCGGCACCCATCTGGAAGGTCGGGAAGCCGCCGACGGTGACGGCGCGGTCGAGCGACCACTTGACGTCCTTTGCCGTGACCGGCGTGCCGTCCTGGAAGGTCGCGTTCTTCTTCAGCTTGAAGGTGACCGACATGTCGCCGACCTTCATGTCGTCGGCGAGTTCCATCTTGAATTTGTTTTTGTCGTAATACGGCTGGCCGCTCGGGCCGGTCTTCATTTCGTGGCTGATCAGCCGGTCATAGCAATTCCACGAGACTTCATAGCCGGGCACATTGGTGCCGACGCCGTGAATGTCGAGATTGTTCGGTCCGCTTTCGGAGACCACCAGGAGCGTTTCGTTACGCGCTTGCGCCTTCGCCGGCGAAAACACCGCCGGCGCGCCGACCGCGCTGGTCGCGGCAAAGGCGGTGGCCGACTTCAGGAAATCACGACGCTTCATGAAAAAAACCTCCCGATGCGAACTGGTCCGGTCGGGATCGCTTCCGCAAGGCTCGTGCCAGATCGGTGGCCTGTGGATAAATTTAGGGAAACTACTGAGAAAACGAGGGAAATCGGCCGAAGCCAAAAATTCAGGCGGTTTGGGGCTGCCGTTTATTGCATACAATCTTGCATACAATTCCGCATATCAGCCGATTCTTTGGGCAGAATATTTATGCGGATGTAATGAGGCGCGCCGGCTGCACCCTTATTCTTGAAAGGTGCGTCAGCATCTTCGGCGTGGCCGGCAGCGCCACGTCCCCGTGACCTGCAAGCAGGCGTGCATCATCGCCCCTATTCTTTGCGGCGCGGGGACGCCGTCGGTGCAATCCGGCTCCCGAAAGAGGGAGCGGAGCGCCGGGAAACGCGGAGGTTTGCGAGACCTCCTGGGCGGCTGGCGCAGCCGCCCGACACGCCTTGCGAGGCGTGTCCGCTTCGCCTTGCGATCGGCGAAGCGGCGCCTCTCGGCGCTCCACCGGCGGCGATTTCTGACCTCGGGCCCGCGTTTCCTGGGACGAGGCGAACGCCGCCAGTCCCAGTCCAGCGAAGCACCTCGCGGCGCGGTCCTATTGCCGCGCGAGCGGGGTCCCGAGGCCTCCCGGGTGCAAGATTACGAGGCTTGCCCGCGGGCGCCGCGTCCTGCTCCATCATCAGAACGTCTCATGATGACGCCCTCGGGTGAGCAGGATGCGTGGATTATATTCCTAGTAGAGACGATTTGTCAAGCGTCGCCACAAACCTCGACGCCGCGGGCCGGCGAAGTCCGTTCAAAGGAAAGTTTTGACCAGGACCCACACACCGAAAGCGGCAAAGCCGGTTCCGGCCATCCGCGCCACTGTGCGGCCGCCGGGCACGACCTTTTCCGCAAGAATGAAAATGGTGAGCGCCGCAATCCACAGCAGGTTCATGATGCCGCCGACAAAGAGAAGCAGCATCAGCGCCCAGCAGCAACCGACGCAGAAAATGCCATGACGAAGCCCCAACGACAGCGAGCCCATAGGCTGGCGCCGAAATCCCCCGTGGCGCTGGATGAAGACCAACGGCGACTGACATTGGCGCAGACAGACATCCTTCAGCGGCGTCCATTGATAAACGCCGATGGCGATCAGTACGACGCCGCCGAGCAGATTGCTGGCGACCTCCATCATCGGCGAGAGCAGCGTGGTTCTTTCAAGCACCCATTGGGCAGTCGTGGCCAGCAGGGCAAAGCCGACCCAGGCCGACAAGTAGCCGCCGGCAAACCACCCGGTCGGCGCCAGTGTGCGACCCTGGAGCGCAGCCTGCCGCCCGACGCGGGCATAGATCAGGATCATGGGCGCGACCGACGGCGTCATCATGCCAATCATCATTACAGCCCACATCACGAACATCCACGCGAACTGCCATGTGCTCCAGGGCGCAAGCGCCGGCGCCATGCCCATCTCCAGACCGGTGGAAACCATCCTCCAGCCCGTCATATCCATGCCGCCCATGTCCATGGTTCTGGCCAGGACGAGGATGTAGACCCAAGACAGGATGGTAATAAGAGCGAGAGCGACGACAACCACCGCGCGGTCGCGGCGCAGCACCGCTTCGATGGCTGACGAGCTCATCGGAGGCTAGCGCACGATACCGCTCTGGCAGAGATGGATATGGGCAAATTGCGCGTATGAATCGGCGAGACTGAACTTGATGGGGCGTTGTGTCTGCGTCCACCCGCGTCCGACTTCCGCGATCGTATATTCGAAGCCATCCGGAATATCGATGCGCGCGCGATGCTCCGCGCCGGTGACCGGATTGACGATCGGCTGACCATGCCCTTCGGTTACGCCAGCGACGACGAGCCGGCCCTTGCGCGCGTCGACGTCCACCTCGAATTCAATCGGGGCAAAAATCGGCTCGTGAAGTTTTTCCAGCGTGGTGGAGAACACCTGAAAGACGGTAGCGCCGGGCTCGGTATCCTGTCCGGTGAGGATGCGCAGCAGCGCCTCGCGCTGTTGCGGCGTCGCTCGCACGTCGATGACGACGGCGGCCTCGCCTTTGCCCTCGTGGATCGGGCCGGGCCAGCGGAAAATGCCGACGAATTTCAAACCGTCGAGCCTGGTCGCGCCGTGGAAACCCTTTTCGATTTCCATACCGGCGACAGCCTGGCAATGTCCATGCGTCGGCAAGGCGTCGAACTGGCACGGGCATCCATAGGCGCAGTTGCAGTTGACGAATTCCTGCGCCTTGATCGTCCACTTTGTGTCGGGCATTGGCGGCCTCGATCCTGGCACGTCGCCTACCACGCGCGAAGCAGCCTAGCACTACGGCCTGCCGGTTCAAGATGTTCCTTGATGCCGATGATTTGGCCCGACGCCGCGCGTCAGCCTAGGTCGGCTCGCGGTTCTTCTTCAGCGGAATGCTGCCCAGGCTCTCGAAAATCGAGCGCGCCTTCGGCGTGCCCAGAAAGGTGATGAAGGCGCGGGCGGCCGGCGTGATCGTCGATTTCTTGTAGATCAGCGCGAGAACGACGTTGCTCGGATATTCGACGTCGGTCGGATAGCGCCCGTCGACCCTGATGACGACCGTCTTGGCCTCGAGGGTTCTGGTAAACGGGCCAAATCCGATGGCGCCCGGGACATCGTGGACGGTTTCGATGGCGTCCTGGGTGGTGATCGCCATTTTCGAGCGATCGGTGATCACCAGATCCTTCCATTGCGGCATGGTCACGCGCAGCACCCGCAACGTGCTGTCGCCTT
>Ga0335083_10009924_pt1 | contig 11546 bp, 10 predicted proteins | sample Lox_Sample_42_FD_206716 | JGI IMG/M metagenome (GOLD analysis project Ga0335083, IMG submission 206716) | Soil microbial communities from Loxahatchee National Wildlife Refuge, Florida, United States - Lox_Sample_4.2 | ecosystem: Environmental > Terrestrial > Soil > Wetlands | place: USA... | reverse complement strand
TCCTGCACCTCGGCGCGCGTACGCCGGCATGCGTCGAGGTTCGAGCGCATGCGCGCGAGCGTGTCCGAGAGGCCCGACTCTTCCTTGAGCACGAACGTGCGGAGCTCGCTCGTGAGGGCGCGTGAAATGCCGCCCGTCATGCTGGTGCGCAGCATTTCGTTGAACTTCGCGCGGTCGTCTTCGTTCGCGAGCCGGAGCGGCACGACGCCGCGATCGAAGAGCGCGCCGAAATAGTCGCGCAGCGTGTCGAACGTCTCCACGCGCGCGCCGAGCGTGCCCGCTCTCGCCTTCAACTCGCCGAATTCGGGAATGCTCTCGGTCTCGCCGCTCGCAACGAGGAACAACGCGGAGAGTCCGTGCATCCGCGCGAGCCCGTGCACCATGAACGCGGTCGCCTGCACGCTCGGCTCGGCTTTGCGCTCGAGGTGCACGCCGAGAATCAGTCGTTCCCCGCCGAGCTCGAGCTCGAGCGCCGCGTAAGAAGGACGCCCCGGCAGGCCGAGCCGCCCGAAAATCCCGCGATCGCCGCCCGTCGCCGCCGTCTCGCCGAGATTCGTGAAGCGCAGGCGCGCCAGATCCGGCAAGAGGACGAGGTACGCGGCGATCATCACCGTCGTCTTGCCGGCGCCGTTCGCCCCTTCGAGCGCGGTCACGTGGCGGTCGAGCAAATAGCGCTCGAAGAAGACCCCCTTCCAATTGACGAGAGCGAGCGCGGTGGCCCGCGTGCGGCTCATTCAGGCTCCTCGCCGAGGTCGGTGTCGCCCGGGTCGGCGGCGGCGCGCTCCACGTCCTCGAAGCCGAAATCTTCGAACAGGCTCGGGTCGAATTGGACCACGGGAGCGGCCGGCTCTTCGGCTGCGACCTCGGTGACCGCCGCACTCGCGCTCTCCACGGGCGCGTCGGCGTCGACCGGATCGAACTCGGCGTCGTCGTCGCCCTCGGGCAGCGCGTCGAGCGGCGTGAGCGCGAGCTCACCGCTCGCAATGAGCTTCGAGAGCGCACCGGTCGCGTCCGCGGCCGCGCGAACGGGCTCGGCGAAGCGCAGGAGGGCCGGGCGGAGCTTGAGCTCGTCCGCACCGAGGGCCTCGACGAAACCGAGCGCGGTGAGGCGCCGGAGCGCGTCGGCCACGCGCGCGCGCACCGTTTCCTGCGCGACGCGTTCGTCGTAACGGCGGCGCTTCGGATTCAACGCGCGCACGAGGGCGTCGGTGCCCATCACCGTCGCGAGGTGCGCGAGCACCTGATCGCGCCGCACGCGGCCGCCGTGCTCCACCGTTCCGGGCTCGAGATAGAGCAGCGTGAGCGCTTGTCCGACGAGCATTTCGGCGACGCTCAGGTGACGCTTCGCGAGGCGATCACCCGTGGGCAAGAGGTAGTAATAGCCGTCGGCGCGGTACACGAGCTCCGCGCCGAAACGGCGATAGAAGGGCTCGAGGACGTCGGCGGCGTCGCTCAGAAAGCCGAACCACGCGGCGTCGTCGCGATCGACGTGCCGCCCGCGACGGAGCGCGAGATCCACGGCCGGAAACTCGTCGTTCTCGACCGCGTCGCCGAGCGTCAGGAACTTCGTCGCCGTCATGCGTCCTTCGTCTCTCGTTCGAGCGACCATTCCTCGATCCAAATGCCCTCGTCCACCTGCTGCCACGGGCGCTCGTGCGCGCTCTCGGCCGACGCGAGCTTCGTGACGGCCTCGGCCACTCGACCGGCGCTCGCGAAGCGCTCGCCCGCCGGCAAGCGCTCGACCACCGCCTGCGTCACCGCCGACAGCGTCCGCGCGCCGTCGTCGAGCGCCGCGTGCACGCTCTCGGCCAGCGCTCGCTCGCGATCGTCCGGCACCGCTTCGGCGAGTGGGCGTTCGCGTTCCGCGCGGGGCCGCTCGACCGGCGGCCGCTCGCTCGGCAGCGTCACGTCGCGCGGGACGAGGAGCGGCGGTTGCGCGGCGACGACGAGCGCGAAAGAGCGGCCGGCTCGGCCTTGAAGTTGCGCGCGCAGCCGTTCGGTGAGGGCGCGCGTGGGATCGAGTCGCACCACGTCGCGGAGGTAGCGGTGAACGTATTGATAATATTCGGACCACGCTTGCTGCCGCGCGGAGCCCCAGGCGCCGATGCGGTCGAGCTGCTCGGAAAGGCGGTGGCACGCGGCGTCGACTTCGGGCGCGCCGCGCGCCTCGGCGAGCTCGCGAATGTCCTCGAGCAAGGTCACGAGCGCGTGCGCGTCGCGCAGGAGCACCTCGTTCAGCTCGCGGAGCGTCACCGTCGTCGCTTCGAGCAGCTCCTGACAGCGCGCCACGGCGTCGAACCAATCCGAGCGGAGCAATTGCCCGATTTCCTGTTGGAAGCGCTCCTGCTGCAAGTCGAGCCCGCGCTGGCGCCGCTCGATGCCGTCCACGAGGTCGCGCACCGTCACGCGCAGCGGCCCCGCCACGCGCTCGGAAAATTCACGCTCCGACGCCGCCCCGCGCGCCTGCTCGAGGAGCCCGACGAGGCTCGCCTGGAGCGTCCGCATCAGGATCGTGAGGCTTTCCCCCGTGAGCGCCTCCTCCTCCGAGTAAAAATCGACGATCGCGGTGGCGAGGCGCGTGAGCGCGTAGGCGCCGCTCCGCACGACGCCGGCGCCGTCCACGCGCGAGAGCAGACGCTGGTCGCGAAGCCGCTGGATCGCGGTGGTCGCGCGGCGGGCGACGGCTGCCGCCTCCGGCTGCACCAGGGCGCACACGTCGCGAAACACGTCGCCGAGCTCCTGCTCCGAAAACGCGGTGAGCTGCTGGGTGCGCGCACGAAGCCCGAGGGCCGCGACGAAGCAGAGGTCGAGCGTCGAGAGCTCGAGCGAAACCCGGCGCGCGGCGAGATTTTCGAGCAGGCGGCGCGGTTCTTGGGCGACGCTCGGGTCGGTCACGGGCGGCGGGGTCTATAACCTAGGAGCCCGCCTCGGTCACCACGGAGCGCGAACGGCGCGTTAGACCGCGTTTCATCGTGTGTGACACGACGCGGCAATGAAAACGGCTCTAAGATGAGAGATCGGCTCATGCCAGCGCCCGTCGCCGCTCCGTTCTCGCTCCCGCAGCTCGTGGGCTACGTGGCCTTCCTGCTCGGCGTCGTCTCCTTCTTGCAGCGGAACGACCGGCGCCTGCGCGGCATGATCGGCGTGCAGGCCTTCACCTACGCCGTGCACTTCTTTCTGCTCGGCAGCACGGTGGCGGCGGTCGCTTCGCTCATCACCTCGACGCGCGCCTGGCTTTCGCTCGTCACGCGCTCGCGCGTCGTCGCCGTCGTGATCCTGGCGGTGAACCTGGCGTTCGGCCTCCTCACCGCGAAAAACGCGGCGGGGTGGCTGCCGGTCGTCGCCACGAGCGCGGGCACGATCGCGTTTTTTTGGTTCAGCGGCCTCGCCATGCGCGCGATCCTGCTCCTTAGTACCGCGTGTTGGCTCACGAACAATCTCCTCGTCGGCTCGATCGGCGGGACGATGCTCGAGCTCTTCATCGGCGCCGTGAACACGACGACCTGCTACCGGATTTGGCGTGCCGCGCGCGCCGGTGCCGTCGCCGCGCCGCGTCCGTCGCACGCGCCCGAGCGCGCCTGAAACCGAGCGAACGCGGGCCGAGCCGTGGCATTTCGCGGCGTCCGTTCGGACGTGTCCGTGAAACGGGCAATCCTCGCGCCGCAGTAGTAACAGGGACACATGTCGAACGAAGCCAAGGAGCTCTCGGGGCCCGATTTGCGGGCTGGCGTGCTCGCCAGCGAGGTGCCGGACGGAGGCACGCTGCTCGGTCACGTGGAGGGAGAGGCCGTCCTCGTCGCGCGGCGCGGACCGGAAGTGTTCGCGGTCGAGGCGACCTGCACGCACTACGGCGGACCGCTCGCGGAGGGCCTCGTCGTCGGCGATACGGTGCGCTGCCCGTGGCACCACGCCTGCTTCAGCCTGCGCACGGGTGAGGTCGTGCACGCTCCCGCGCTCCGCTCGATCGCCTGCTACGCGGTCGAGACGCGCGGGGAGAAACTCGTCGTCCTCGGCAAGAAAAGCCCGCCGAGCCGCGTGACCGCGACGCCCGGCATCGATTCGATCGTCATCGTCGGCGGGGGCGCCGCCGGCCACGCCGCGGCCGAAACGCTGCGGCGCGAGGGCTACACGGGCAAGCTCACGCTGCTCTCGGCGGACGCGGCGCCGCCCTGCGATCGGCCGAACCTTTCGAAGGACTACCTCGCGGGCAATGCGCCCGAAGAGTGGATCCCGCTTCGGCCGCGGGAGTTTTTCAGCGAGCAGAACATCGAGCTCTCGCTCGGCGCGCGCGTGATGGCGCTCGACGTGAAGGCGCGGCGGTTGAGCCTCGAGGATCGCCGCGAATTCGGCTACGACCGGCTGCTTCTCGCGACGGGCGCCGAACCCGTGAAGCTCTCGATCGACGGCGCGCACCTGCCGCACGTCCACACGCTGCGCACGCTCGGCGACACCCGCGCCATCATCGCTCGGCTCGACAAGGTGAAGCGCGCCGTCGTCATCGGCGCGAGCTTCATCGGCCTCGAGGTGGCGGCGTCGCTCCGCGCGCGCAAGATCGAGGTCGACGTCGTCGCGCCCGACAAGGTGCCGCTCGAACGCGTGCTCGGGCCCGAGCTCGGCCATTTCATCCGCTCGCTCCACGAACACCACGGCGTGCGCTTCCATCTCGGCAAGACGCCGGCCTCCATCGAGCCGCACGGCGTGAACCTCACGACGGGCGAAGCGCTGTCGGCCGATCTGGTCGTCACCGGCATCGGCGTGCGCCCCGCGACCGAGCTCGCCGAGTGGGCGGGACTTTCGACCGATCGCGGCATCGTCGTCGACTCGTTCCTCGAGACGAGCGTTCCGGGCGTCTTCGCCGCGGGCGACAACGCGCGCTATCCGGACCCGCGAACCGGGGCGAACGTTCGCGTCGAACATTGGGTGCACGCCGAGCGCCAGGGCCAGACGGCGGCCCTCAACATGCTCGGCCGCCGCGTTCCCTACGATCTCGCGCCCTTCTTCTGGAGCGCTCACTACGACCTCACCGTCTCCTACGTCGGGCACGCCGAGCAGTGGGACCGCATCGACGTCGACGGCGACATCTCGAAGCGTGACGCGACGCTCAGCTACTGGCGCGGCGAGCGGAAGCTCGCCGTCGTGACCCTCGGCCGCGACCACGCGAGTCTCGAGGCGGAAGTCGAGCTCGGCGCGCGCCACTAGCCGTGGGAGCGCGTCGCGAGCTCGGGGCTACGCGAAGTCGTCGCGCAAGCTCGCGAGCGTGTCCGCCGCGAGCGTCGTCTCCGCGCGATACGCCGGGTGCTCGACGCCGAGCTTCAACCCGAGCGAGCCGCCGACGAGCGCCGCGACGGCCGCCTGCGAGAGCGGAAACTTCACGTATTGCACGGCCATGGTGCGATCCGGCTCCGAGCCGCGGCGATCCGGAATCACCGCGAAGCGCTCGTTGCCCGCGAGCAGGTAAAAGTCGTCTTCCACGCCCGCGAGCGCGACGAGCATCCGCTCGCGCTCGTCCTTGTCGGGGTATTCGATGAAGATGGTCGCCGAAAGCTCGCGCTCGCTCGGGATGAGCTCGTTGTACGTCTCGAGCTCGTGCTGGATCGCTTTCTCTTGCGTGATGCGCTCGGTGCGGAGCATCTCCTGCACTTGGAAGAGCACGGTGTCGCGGTTCTCGAAGAGCACCGTCATGGCCGGGCCGAGCGCGACGTAGCGCGGGCGCTTGACGGCGATGACGCGGGCTCGGAACCGCTCGCGGAGCTGTTCGTACGCGCCGAGGTCGAGGAGCTCAGAACGTTCGATGGGCTTCATGCGTCACCATACGCCTCCGCGAGGAGCTCGACGGGGTGGCGCGCCGTGAGCCCATTTTCCTTGAGCACGCGCAGGGCGGCGAGGCTGCAATCGGTGACGACCGCGGTTTCGCCGTCTTCCTGGCCCGAGCGAATGTCCTCGGTGAGGCGCTTCGCGTAACGGCGGCCTTCTTCGTAATAGGCGGCTTTCATGCCCCAGGTGCCGTCGACCGCCGAGCAGCGCTCGATGATGCGCACGTCGGTGTCCGGCAGCGCCGCGAGCACGCGGGCGCCCGGCACCGCGATCTTCTGCGCGCGGAGGTGACAGGCGGCGTGGTACGCGATCTTCCCGTAGCCGCGCGCGAAGTCGCGGTTGAGCTTCTTCTCGCGGCGGAGGCCGTCCAAAAACTCCATGAGGTCGCGCGTCGCGGCCGCGACGGCCCGCGCGGCCTTGGTGTCCACGTACGCGGCCCACTCTTTCTTCATCGTGTAGCCGCAGGTCGGCCCGGGCACGACGATCGTCTTGCCGGCCTCGACGTGCGGCAGGAGCTCCGCGACGTTCGCCTCGATCTTCTTCTTGGCGGCTTCGACGTCCCCGCCGTCGAGATTCGGCATGCCGCAGCAGGTGAGCCCTTCGGGCAGCGTCACTCCGAAGCCGTTGCGCTCGAGCACGCGGGTTGCCGCGGCCGGGACGCCCGGGAAATTGTGCTCGCCGTAGCAGGTCGGAAAGAGCACGACCTCGCCCGCGCTGCCCGCCGCCGAGTGCGGCTCGTGCTCGCGGAGCCAACTCGAGAACGCGCGTGTCGCGATGGGCGGCAGCGGAAATTCCGCTGAAATGCCAGTGGCGCGCTCGGCGACTTTGCGCACGAGCCGGTTCGCGTTGACGAGATTCGCGAGGCGCGCTTGCGGGCCGACGGAAGCTTTACCGATCGCCGCCGGCTCACCGAGGATGCGATCGACGAGCGGCACGCCCTCACGACGCGCGCGCACCGCCTTCTCGCGCGCCATCAAGCGCGGAAAATCGAGCAGCTCGTACGCGCCCTCGTCCGCCGTGTACGGGCACTTGATGTAGCAGAGCTTGCACTGCCAGCAGTGATCCGTCACTTCGCGGATCGTCTCGGCGCTCACGGTCTCCGCGCCGTCGGCACGACCCGCGTCGATCTCTTTGTCGACCGCGGAGAACAGCAGCGGGAACGAGCCGCAATAGCCGACGCACATCCGGCAGTCGGCGCAAATCTGAAACGTGCGCTTGAGCTCCTGCTCGAGATCGCGCTCGTCGAAGTAGCGCGGATCGCCCGGCGAAGCCGCGGGGGGCTTGCCGGGCGCGCGCGCGATGGCCGCCTTTTTCAGCCGAGCTCCTTCGACGCCTTCTCGAACCGACCGGCATGCGACTTTTCGGCCTTTGCGAGCGTCTCGAACCACTCGGCGATCTCCGCGAAGCCTTCGTCGCGCGCGGTCTTCGCGAAGCCCGGGTACATCGTCTGGTACTCGTAGGTTTCGCCGGCGGCGGCGGCGACGAGGTTCTTCGCCGTGCTGCCGATGGGCTTGCCCGTCGCGGGATCGCCGACGGACTTCAGAAAGTCGAGATGGCCGTGAGCGTGACCGGTCTCACCGTCCGCAGTGTCCTTGAACAGGCCGGCGACATCCGGATAACCCTCCACGTCCGCGACCTTCGCGAAGTAGAGGTAGCGACGGTTCGCCTGCGACTCGCCGGCGAACGCTTCTTTAAGGTTTTCGTGGGTCTTGGTGCCTTCGAGCTTTGCCATGGGCGGGAACATAACACCGCGCTCAGCTTGGTTCAGGAGCAATTTCGAGCTAAGGTTTCAAGGGATTATGCTGACGAGGCGCTTGGGTTCGCGATTGGGGCAGCTCGCGTGGGGACTTGGAGCCGCGACCTTCGTGGCCGGAGCGTGCGGAAACAAAGACGACAACCCGGTGCTGCCGAGTTCGAGCGGGGATTTCGCGGCCGGCGGCAAGAGCCCGGCGTTCGGCGGCGCGGGTCGAGGCGGCAGAGCCGGTTCGGGCGGTGAAGCCGGCGGCATGGCGGCGGGCAGTGCCGGCGTCGGCGTCGCCGGCGGTGGGGAAGAGGCGGGCGCGGGCGCGACCGTCAACCCGGCGGCCCCCGTCGTGACGATCGCGAGCCCCGCGGCCGAGAGCGATCCGAACGGAACGGGCGTCATCGTGGCCGAGCAGGTCGACGTGCTCTGCACGGCGACGCGCTCGACGCACGCGGGCTCGGCGCCGGTCGACCCCGCCACCGTCACCATCGCGATGCTCGACGCGGGCGGCAACATGATCGAGTCCGTGGCCGGTTCGGCGACCGACAACGTCAACGAATACAAGGGCACCTTCGTCACGACCAAGGTCACGGACAACGGCCCGATCAGCTTCACGTGCACGGCCGGCGACACGGCCTCGCCGCCGCTCGTCGGAATGGGGCGCGTCGATACGTTCGTCGATCACGGCCCGGACGTGACCATCGGCGACCCGGCGGACATGTCCGACGTCGGGCTGATGGGCGCGGTTCACGTGGATTTCCAGGTCGCCGCGGACCCCGTGGCCAAGGGGGACAAGGCCGCCGCCGTCGCCTCGGTGACCTTCACCGTCAACGGCGTGATGTTCGATCTCGCCGAGAAGGACGGCACGTACACGACCTCCGTCAACCTGGCCGACAAGACGCTCTTCCCGACGACGCCCGACGGCAACACGCAGGTCGAGATCATCGCGACCGACGAGCGGAAGCCGACCGCCGCCGTTCGCGACGTGACCTACAACTTCGTCACCGACGGCACGGGGCCGGTGATCACCATCCTGCAGCCCGACGGCAAGACGCCGCGCGGCGGGAGCGTCGATCTCCAATTCACGGCCGTGGACGATCAGTCGGGCGTCGACCCCTCGACCATCGTCGTCTACTTGAACGACGACCCGAACCGTTACGATCCGAAGAGCAAGACGTGGACGCACGACGGCGACACGTACACGTTCACGTTCGATACGACCCAGCTCACCTCGTCCAAGGTGAAGGCGAACATTCGCGTGAGCGCGAGCGATCTCGTCGGGAACCCCGGCAACGACGCGACCATCCTCCTGAACCTCGACAACGTCGCGCCGATCGTCGATCTCGATCCCGCTCCCATCAGGGAAACCAACTCGACGTACTGTTCGGTGGCGTTCGATCCGGTCGGCCCGCGCGCGGCGAGCGATTTACAGGTCGTGCAAAAGCTCCAGCTCGTGCGCGCGCTGGCGTGGGATCGCACGAATACGGCGCCCGGCATGACGGTGGCCTACTACTCCGTCGTCGATCTGAACTCCGTCTATCTCTTCATTCAGCCGAACGTCGAGGACGGGCTCATCTACGACCAGGACAAAGACGGCATCTGCGATTCGATTCAAGAAACGGATCCGGTGACGAACAAGCCGCTCTTGTCGCAGCACCTCACCCCGATTCCGCCCGCCGGTGCTCCCTGGTACGGCTCGATGTCGAACGAGGACTCGACGCTCGACACCGATTTTCCGATGCCTGACGGCTGCACCTACCAGGGCGGCAACGTGCCCGAACCGCCGACGCTGTGCCAGCCGTACGGCTCGGACATGACGCAGGTCATCCCCTGGGATTACGACCACACGGTGCCGGCCATCTTCGCCCTCGGGCCGCTCTCCGGCGCGGCGTGTACCGGCACGGACTGGGAGTTCACGGACATCCAAGAAGGTTGGATTTGCATCGCCGGTCGAGCGTCGGACAACACCGGCAACGTCGGGATCTCGGTGCCGCTCCGGCTTTGCTACGACGACGGCGTCGATCCGCCGCCGACCTGCGCCGATCCGGTCGCGGACCCGCCGCCGTCGTGCATCGTCGACGGCTGTACGCTGCCGCCGCGGTTCGAGAGCGGGCTCTACAAGCAGTGAGCGTCCCGCGAGCGCTCGGCCGCTCCCTCGGGAAGGTGGGAGCCCTCGGCCGTGAAGCGCTCGCCATGGCGCGCCAGTGGACGCTGCTCGGCCACGATCTCGCGACCGTGGTCCCGCCCCGCGCCGAGGACGTGGTCGTGCTCGTGCACGGATTTCTGGCGACCGCGGGCGTGCTCCGGCCGCTGCGTGAGGCGCTCGAAGCCGACGCGGGGGTGACGGTGGCGTCGTTCACGCACCCGCCCGGTCTCGCCGTGACGGCGCTCGCCGAGCGCGTGGCCGCAGTCGTGCGGCGCGTCGAGGCGGAGCGCATTCAGCTCGTCGGGCACAGCCTGGGCGGACTCGCCGCGCGCTACTTCGTCGACGTGCTCGGCGGCGACCCGCGCGTCGTGCAAACGGTCTCGATCGCGGCGCCGTTTTGGGGGACGAACCGCGCGCGCGCGCTCCCCGGCGCCTTCGCGCGCGAGCTCGTGCCCGAAAGTCCCTTGCTCGCTCGCGTCCGCGAGGGCCTCGGCCGCGGCGTGCCGCACTTCGCGGTGAGCGGCAGCCACGACGCCGTCGTCGGACCGGCCGCGCCGCTCGGTGCCGCGGCCGAGCTCGTCGCCGACGGCTGCGGACACAACGCGGTGCTCTACGACCCCCGGGTGCTCCGGAGCGTCGTCGAGCGCGTGCGGCTGGGGCGACGGGCCGAGTCACCGGGCGTTCGGCCGCTTTGACCAGTGACGATCCCGTGGTACTCGGCGCGACCCGTGTCGCGCTTGTCTCGCTCGTTGCGCCCCGCCGTGCTCGTTTCCGCGGCGGCTTCGGCCCTGACGCTCGCCGCCGCCCGGCCGGCGCGCGCCGACGTTTCGTCGTGGGCGAGCGCGGCGACCGGCCCGACGTACCTCGACGACGGTCGGAGCAAGCGTTGGGTTCCGACGCTCGAGCTCGAGAGCGGCCTCGGCACGCCGCCGTCGGGCTTGCTCGCGGTCGGCGGCTTGTTTCACCTCGAGACGCACTTCGGGCTCGGCACCGATCTCGGGCTGCTCTCGCGCTTCGCGACGCGCGGCTTCGTGCTCGGCGATTGGGGCGCCGCGGTCGATCTCGGCGGCTACGAGCGCTTCTGGGGGCGCCAGTCGGCGGGCGGGCTCGGCAAGGTCGTGTTCGGCGCGCCGTGGGGGCTCGAGCTCGGCGCGGGCGGCGGCTACGGCACGCACGGCGCGCGCGAGTTCACCGTGACGCTCGGCATCGATTTCCTGCGCCTCACCGTGTTCCGCACCGTGGGCGAAAATTGGTTTCCGAACCCGTATCCGGCGTACAGGAAGCCCGAATGAGCGCGGGCTGATTACTGGGCGAACCGGCCGAGCGCGGCGACGAAGCGGTCCAGATCCTCGCGCCGGTGCTTCTCGGTGACGGCGACGAGCAGCCGGTCCGCGAAGCGCGGGTCGATGCGGCCGAGATCGAGCCCGGCGACGATGCGGTCCGCTTCGAGCGCGGCGCACACGCGGGCCGCGCTTCCGCCGCGCACGCGCACGCACACCTCGTTGAAGTGCGGCGCATGCTCGAAGCCCGGCGCGTAGCCCGGCAACGCGAGGATCTTCTCGCGCAGGTACGCCGCCTTGGCGAGGCAGCGTTCGGCGACGGCGACGAAGCCGCTCTTGCCGAGCAGCGTCGTGCGAATCGTGAGCGCGAGCGCGAGCAGGCCCTGGTTCGTGCAGATGTTGCTGGTCGCTCGTTCGCGGCGAATGTGCTGTTCGCGCGTGGAGAGCGTGAGCACGTAGCCGCGCTCGCCGCGGTGATCCACCGTTTCACCGCAGACGCGACCGGGGAGCTGCTGGAGGTAGGCGCGATCCGCGTGGCAGGCGAAGAGGCCTACGCCCGGAC
>Ga0335083_10009923_pt1 | contig 11546 bp, 9 predicted proteins | sample Lox_Sample_42_FD_206716 | JGI IMG/M metagenome (GOLD analysis project Ga0335083, IMG submission 206716) | Soil microbial communities from Loxahatchee National Wildlife Refuge, Florida, United States - Lox_Sample_4.2 | ecosystem: Environmental > Terrestrial > Soil > Wetlands | place: USA: Florida... | reverse complement strand
CGGGATCGAGAACAGCGAGCAGCTTCGCGAGCTCCAGGCGTTCTTCAGCCCGACGATCCGCAGGGTTCGCGCCTCGGGCCGCGTGATCGTGCTCGGGACGACGCCCGCGGACTGCAAGCACCCGCGCCAGGCGACCGCCCAGCGGGCGCTCGAGGGCTTCGTGCGGTCGGTCGGCAAGGAGGTCCGCAGGGGCGCCACTGCGCAACTCATCTACGTCGGCGCGAAGGCCGAGTCGCAGCTCTCCTCGACGCTCCGGTTCTACCTGTCACCGAAGTCCGCGTACGTATCCGGGCAGGTGGTGCGCATCGGCGCGAGCCCGCTCACGGCCGACGGGATCGACTGGCAACTCCCGCTCGCCGGCAAGTTCGCGCTCGTCACCGGCGCCTCGAGGGGCATCGGCAAGGCGATCGCGAAGGTGCTCGCGCGCGACGGCGCGCACGTGATCGGGCTCGACGTGCCGGGCCTCCAACGTGAGCTCGAGGAGACGATCGGCGATCTCGGCGGGTCGACGTTGGTGCTCGACATCACCGACGACGACGCTCCCGCGCGGATCGCCACATACCTGCTCGAGGATCATGGCGGCGTCGACGTGGTCGTCCACAATGCGGGTGTGACGCGCGACAAGACGCTCGGGCGGATGGACGAGGACGGCTGGAACCTGGTGCTCGGAATCAACCTGACCGCGCAGGAGCGGATCGACGACGAACTGCTCGCGCGCGAGTCGATTCGCCAGAACGGGCGGATCGTGTGCGTGTCATCGATGAGCGGAATCGCCGGCAACGCGGGCCAGACCAACTACGCCACGTCCAAGGCCGGCGTGATCGGGATGGTGGAATCGATGGCGACGCTGGTGGCCAAGCAGGGACTCACGATCAACGCCGTGGCGCCCGGGTTCATCGAGACGCAGATGACGGCAGCGATGCCGATCGCCACCCGGGAGGCGGGCCGGCGCATGAACAGCCTGGCGCAGGGAGGCCTGCCGGTCGATGTCGCCGAGACGATCGCCTGGCTCGCGAGCCCGGCGAGCGGTGGCGTCAACGGCAACATCGTCCGGGTCTGTGGCCAGAGCCTGATCGGCGCCTGACGTGGCCACGCGCGAACTGACCCACCCGCCGAAGATGCTGCCGCTGTTCGCGCGCGCCGGCATATCGATGATCCCGGGTGCGTCGCTGCTGCCGTTCGTCGGGCCAATGGTGAGCGGTGGTGGCCGCGACATGCCCGACCTGAGGCTGCGCCTGCGCGGTGTCGCGGTAGACGGCGTGAGGCTCGCGGACTACGACGGGGTCTGTGGGTTCGCGCTCAGAGACACGCTCCCGGCCACGTACCCGCACATGCTCGCGTTCCCGCTGCAGCTCTCGTTGATGACCGAGCCGAGTTTCCCGTTTCGGGCGATCGGGCTCGTGCACATCGCCAACCGGATCACGCAGCACCGCCCGATCCGGCGCGGCGAGCGTCTGCAGGTCGACGTGTGGGCCACCCCCGTCGAGAACCATCCCCGAGGCAAGCAGTTCTCGCTCCTCTCGGAGGTCCGGGTCGGGGATGAGCTCGTCTGGGAGGAGGTCTCGACCAACCTGAAGCGAGGGTCAGGCTCAGGGTCAGGGTCGGACGCCGGCGGGTTGCCGAGCGCCGGTGATCTGCCCGTGACCGGGGCGTGGCAGCTCCCGGGAGATCTCGGACGTCGCTACGCGTCGGTGTCCGGCGACTACAACCCGATCCACATCCATCCCGTCAGTGCCCGTCTGTTCGGGTTCCCGTCCGCGATCGCGCACGGGATGTGGACCAAGGCGCGCTGCCTGGCCGCGCTCGAGCCGAGACTCCCGGAGACGTTCACGGTCGCGGTCGCCTTCAAGCGGCCGATCCTGCTGCCCGGCACGGTCGACTACTGCGAGGCCGCGAACGCCGGCGGCATCGACTTCGGTGTCCGTGACCCGCGGAACGGCAAATCGCACCTCGACGGGCGCGTCACCTTCTCCTAAAGACTCGCGCAGGTGGCCGATAACCGGGGGCAATGGCCTGCCCACAGGCGATCTCGCATCAGAACGTCCGCCTCGGACCGGGTCGCCACCCCCGCCCGGGCAAGGTCGTGTGCGTGATGGAGCTCGCCTCGATGCTCGCCGGCGCGCGGTTCGGCGACCGGCCGGCGTGCGTCTGTCCCGTGATTGGGGCGATCCTGCGCGCGTACAACGACAACGTCGACGAGTGCCGCCGGCAGGACCTCTACCGGTTCGCCGCCGACGCTGTCGACACCCGGCGCGACTACCGCGCCCAGCGCCTCCGGGCCGATGCCGCGCTCGGCTGGGCGGTGGGCCGCTACCGTGGCCGCGGCGGCAAGCTCCCGGCGCCGCCCGACCCCGAGGGGCGGCGGGACGAGATCGGCTGGTACGTGGTCGGTGCGTTGAGCGGCCGCGAGAAGCGTCGCGGCAGCTGGTCCGACGACGAGCACCGGTCGATGCTCGGCCTGCTGGATGACCTGATCGAGATCGGCGGCGAGCCGGCGGCGTCAGCTGGCCGGATCGACGAGCCGCTCCTCCGCAATCTCGTCGAACATGTCGCGCAACCGGTCGAGAACGTCGGCCGCGACGAGGAGGTCCTGTTCGCTGAACGGCTCGAGTGCGGCCCGCAGGCGGGGCTCGAAACGCGCGCGGCGCTCCTCGACCAGTACGCGGCCACCGTCGGTGAGCGAGGTCAGCACCACGCGCCGGTCGCGGTCGGAGCGGTGCCGCTCAACCAGGCCGGCCGCCGCGAGCCCTTCGAGCATCTCCGTGACGCTCGCCGGACTCAGGTCGGCGGCGACCGCGAGGTCGCGGACCGACATCTCACTCTCGTCCCGAAGGCAGAACAGAAGGCTGTACTGCGCGTCGGTGAGTTCGCCCGGACGGTGGGTCTCGCGTCCGCGCAGCCGTCGCACCGCGGCCATCGCACCCTTGAACGATCGGGCCAGGTGCTGGGCGGCGTCGCTCTGCTCGCGCTCGCTTACCACGTTTCCAAGCGCGTCTAGCTTCTCGCCGGCGGTGGTGGTCACGCCGCCATCGCCTCCGCGACCGTCTCCTCCGAGGGCGGTGTCGCCGATCCCTTGCGGGCGCGGGCCTTGCGCTCCGCGCGCATCAGGATCACGCACGGGATGATCGCGAGGGCCGTCATTCCCGCCGAGAACCAGAACGCCGTGCCGTACGCGGCGGCCTCGGCGCTCGGTGTGTGCGCGCCGGTGAGCGCGCGCTGGAGCACAACCGCGAGCACGGCCGTGCCGATCGATCCGCCCACGCGTTGCAGCACGTTGAGCTGGGGCGTGGCGCTTGACAGCTCCGAGCGCTCGAGCGACGCGAACGCCGCCGTCATCGCCGGCAGGAAGCCGAAGCCGATCCCGATGCCGCGCACGAACATCCACACCGACAGCCACACGATCGACGTGTGAGCGCCGATCAGGCCGAACGGGATCGTCGCGACCGTGCACAGCGTCACGCCGAAAAGCGCGAGTCCGCCGCCGCCGTAGCGGTCGCTCAGCTTGCCGGCGATCGGCATCGCGAACGCCGCCCCTAGTCCCTGCGGAGCAACCAAGAGTCCCGTGTCGACGACGCTCTCGAGGCGGACGCCCTGCCAGTAGAGCGGCAGCAGGATCATCCCGCCGAACAGCGCGGCGCCGAGACAGAACATCGCGAAAGAGGCCGAGGCGAACGTCGGCCGCCGGTACAGGCGCATGTCGAGCAGCGGCTTGGGGATCTTCAGCGCATGCAGCACGAACACCGCGACCAGCACGATGCCGAGGATGATCGGGACGATCACCTTGGCCGAGGTGAAGCTTCCGGTGACGCCGATCTCGGCCAGTCCGTAGGTGATGAGAGGAAGGCCGGTCGCCATCAAGATCAGCCCGCGGACGTCGAGCTTGTCGGTCTTCTCGGGCTTGATCGTGGGCAGATACCGAAGCGCGGTCACCACGGCGATGACGCCGATCGGGACGTTCACATAGAAGATCCAGCGCCAGCTCGTGTTCTGGATGATCAGTCCGCCGATCGTGGGGCCGAGGATCGGCGCCAGCATCGCGGGGACAGCGACGATGCTCATCACGCGGCCCATCCGCTTCGGCCCCGCCGCCTCCGCCATCATCAGCTGGCCGACGGGCAGGATCATGCCGCCGCCGATGCCCTGGAGGACCCGGAACAGGATCAGCTCGGTGGTCGAGGTGGCCAGGCCGCACAGCGCGGATCCCAGCGTGAACAGGATCACCGAGACCAGGTACACCTGCTTGGCCCCGAACCGCCGGGCCGCCCAGCCGCTGACGGGGATCACCGCCGCCAGCGACAGCATGTACCCGGTCACGACCCACTGGATCTCGGCGATCGTCGAGTGGAGCTCGCGGCTCAGCGTGTCCAGCGCGACGTTGACAATCGTCGTGTCGAGGATCGACATGATCGATCCGATGACGACGACCGCGCTCGTGCGCCAGACGTGTGCGCTGATCGGATCGCCGGCGCCGCCGGTCCGCGCGGAATCCATAGGATCCGAAACATTAGGCTCCGAATGATTGCTTGTCAAGGCCTCCGATGCGCGGCAAACACTGGTGATCGGCGATAGCCGTCTATCTTCACTGGTGATGGCGAGTTTTGCCGATCTTGGCCTCGAGCCCGACATCCTCGAGGCCGTCCATGACGTGGGATACGAGTCCCCGAGCCCGATTCAAGAGGAGGCGATCCCACCGCTGCTCCAGGGGCACGACGTGATCGGGCAGGCGCAGACCGGATCGGGGAAGACGGCGGCGTTCGGATTGCCGATGCTTCAGTACGTCAATCCGGCCGAGCATGACGTCCAGGGGCTTGTGCTGACGCCGACCCGCGAGCTGTGCATCCAGGTGACTCAGGCGCTGCGCGCCTACGGCCGGCGCAAGGGCGTCGACGTGGTGGCGGTGTTCGGCGGAGCGCCTATCCGCTCTCAGCAGGCGCAGCTCCGGGCCGGCGGGCACGTCGTCGTCGGCACGGTCGGTCGCGTCAAGGACCTGATCTCCCGCCATTCGCTCATGCTTCACGGATGTCGCTTCATCGTGCTCGACGAGGCCGACGAGATGCTCGACCTCGGCTTCCTCGAGGATGTCGAGCGGATCCTGTCGCTGACTCCGTCGAGCCGCCAGACGGCGCTGTTCTCGGCGACGATGCCGCCCGAGATCAGGCGGCTAGCCGATCAGTACCTGTACGACCCGGTGACCGTGCGGGTCCAGACCGCGACGCTGACCGTCGAGACCGTCGAGCAATTCGCGCTTGAGGTCCGCCCGCGCGAGAAGGCCGACGAGCTGGTGAAGGTCCTCGCCGCCGAACACCCGGAGCAGGCGATCGTGTTCGTGCGGACGAAGGTGCGCACCGAGCAGCTCTACCGGACGCTTCGCGACCGCGGGATGAACGTCAAGGCGCTCCACGGCGACATGACCCAGGGTGCCCGCGACGGCGTGATGATCTCGTTCAAGGACGGCCGGCTGCCGCTGCTGATCGCGACCGATGTCGCCGCTCGCGGGCTCGACATATCCGGCGTCTCGCACGTGATCAACTACGACGTCCCGACCTCCCCGGACGTGTACGTCCACCGGATCGGCCGCACCGGTCGCGTCGGACGCAGCGGTCGCGCGATCACCTTCTTCGAGCCCCAACAGAAGCGCGAGCTGCGCGCGATCGAGAACCACGCCGGTGTGACGCTCGCGCCGTGGGTCGAGGATGCTCACGTCGCTCCGACCGCGGTGAAGACGAAGCCGCGCCGGCACTCCAAGCCGCACGATCCCTCCGACGGCGACGGCCGTGCGCGCAAGGTGATCGTCTCGATGGGCCGGTCCGCCGGACTCGAGCCCTCGGACATCATCCACGCGATCACCGCGGCGACCGGCCTCGACGGCGAGCACGTCCGCAATGTCCGCGTGCTCGAGCGGTTCACGCTCCTCGAGGTGCCCGAGCAGGATGTCGACCGCGTGGTCGACCGCGTCAGCGGCACCGAGCTGCTCGGCCAGGCCGTCCAGCTCGAGCCTGCGGCCACGTAGCCGGCTGTCAGGTCTCCGTCAGTTCGCGAACGGTCGAGCGCGACTTCGGGTCGCGCAGATGTGTTGCGGTGTGTGGGCCGGCCGTTAGGCCGGGCACCTAACACTTGGAGGTACGGATCTTGCGTGTGAAATCGCTCGTCCGACGGCGTCCCTCGGCGCCGCTGGTGGTCTCGTTCATCGCCCTGTTCGTCTCGCTCGGGGGCGCCGGCTACGCGGCCGTGAGCCTGCCGAGAAACAGCGTCGGGAACGCGCAACTCCAGAACGGCAGCGTCGGCAACTGGAAGCTGAAGTCGAACGCCGTCGGGGCGAGGAAGATCATCAACGGGTCGGTCGGGGCCAAGCAGGTGGACTCGAGCCAGGTGCAGCTGCGGGTCGCGAACTCGTGCTCGACCGGCGCGATCTCGGCCCTCGGACTGTCCGGGACCGTCACCTGCACTCCGACCGTCGGCAACGAGTACGGGTCGAACACGGCGGCAACGTCGCTCGGCGCGAGCGCGACGCAGGTCGCGACGCAGTCGCTTGCCGCCGGGTCCTCGTACCTCGTGATGGCGTACCCGCACGTCGTCATCGGGAGCGGGGCGTCGGGACAGCACGTCGAGGTGGCGTGCACGCTGTCGGTCCCGGTGGGCTCGGGCACGCCGCCGCTGGCCAACCCGACGACGACGACCAAGAGTCTTGCGGTCGATGTCGACTCGAACGGGCACTCGCTGGCAGGGACGATCCCGCTGGTGCTGCCAGTCGCATCATCGACCAGCGTCCAGCCCGCGACCGTCAACTGCACGCAGACGACGACCAACCCGGCCACGTCCGCTCCGACGGTGACGGTCGACACGACGATGAGCGCGATCCAGACCGCCAGCAACAACTGACGCCTTCCCGTCCCAGGGGGCAGCGACCGGCCTCGACACGGGCGTCGAGGCCGGTCGCAGGGGATAGGCTCACCGGGGAAAGCCGGCCGGTCGCGGCCGGAATCGCAGATCTGGAGGTCACGCACATGCGTCTACCGCGCCCGTCTGCATCGCTCGTGGTGTCGTTCCTTGCTCTGTTCATCTCGCTCACCGGGGCCGGGTGGGCGGCGATCCACTTGCCGGCACGTAGCGTCGGCAACGCCCAGCTACAGAACTTCTCGGTCGGCAACGCGAAACTCCGGCCGAACTCGGTCAGCGCCGGCAAGATCATCCCGGGCTCGGTCGGCGCCCCGCAGGTGAACTCGAGCCAGGTCCAGGTGCGGGTCGCTGGTCCGTGCACGGCCGGCGCGATGCAGTCGATCAGCGAGTCGGGCGACGTGACATGCACGCCCGTGCTGTCGAACGAGTACGGCGCGGCCACCCAGGGTGCGGTCTCTCTGTCTGCGGGTCCGGCGACCCAGATCCTGAGCAAGTCCCTTCCGGCCCGCTCCTCGTACCTGCTGCTCGCCTATCCACACGCGGTCGTGTCCGGGACCCCGACGAGCACCCAGGAGGTCGAGGTCGACTGCACCCTCGCGGTGCCGGGTGCCAACGAATCGATCAACGAGGATCTCGCCGTGGACCTCGGCGCCGACTCGCACACGCTGGCCGGGTCGATACCGCTTGCTCTGCCGGTGGTGTCCTCGCCGACCGGCGCGCAGACCGCCACGGTCACCTGCACGGACTCGGCCACGCCCGCCTCGCCGGCGCCGGCGGTTGCCGTCGACGCGACGATCAGCGCGATCCAGACCGCGAGCAACAGCTAAAGCGCCGGCCCCAGTAGGCTGCGGGCCATGTCCACTGCTCAGATGAACACAAGCCACGGCACGATCTCGTTCGAGCTGTTCGACGAGGACGCGCCCGAGACTGTCGCCAATTTCCGCAAGCTCGCCGGCGACGGCTTCTACGACGGGGTCATCTTCCACCGCATCATCCCGGACTTCATGATCCAGGGAGGCGACCCCGAGGGAACCGGGCGCGGCGGCCCCGGCTACACCTTCAAGGACGAGTTCAACGACCACAAGGTCGTCCGCGGCGCACTCGCGATGGCGAACGCCGGACCCAACACGAACGGCTCGCAGTTCTTCATCGTCACCACCCAGGCCGCGCCGTGGCTGGACGGCAAGCACACCGTGTTCGGCCAGGTCACCGACGGCATGGACGCGGTCGACGCGATCGAGGGCGTCGAGACCGGTGCGGGCGACCGCCCGGTCGACCCGCCGGTGATCACGTCGATCGATCTCGCCTAACGCGGGCCAACCCAGACAACGTCGCACTCGCGCCGTGGCCGGGCGCGAGTGTCCCGTTCTCCGTGCCCAACCGAGTGAATCGCCGTTCACATCAGACTCGGGCCGCGAGTGCGCCAAAACCCGGAAACGGCCCGCCGGCGCTACCCCTCGTAGTTGTTGAACACGGAGGTGCTGAACAGCGGTAGCCCGGGGGCACCGGCGTAGCCCAGGCGCTTCAGCCCGAACAGGTTCTCGATCGTGGCGAGCAGCGAGAAGTGGTTGAAATAGTCGACGGCGTCGAAGCTGTTCGGCTTGACGTAGCGCGAGATCAGCAACAGCCCGACGTGGCCACCGCCGCCGGTCGGCGTGGTCTCGCCGGACCCCAGCGAGAGTGGCGTCGTGCTCGTTGGGGTGGTGGTCGTCGCCGGTGCGCCGGTCGTCGTCGGCGCCGGCGGCGTCGTGGCGGTGGTGGTCGTGCCCGCGGCCGTCGTTGGTCCCGTCGTGGTCGTACCCGTGGTTGTGGTGGACCCCGTTGTTGTCGTATCGCTCGTGGTCGTGTCGGTGGTCGTCGTATCGGTCGTGGTCGTGTCGGTCGTTGTCGTGTCGGTCGTGGTCGTGTCGGTCGTTGTCGTGTCGGTCGTTGTCGTGTCGGTCGTTGTCGTGTCGTTCGTTGTCGTGTCGGCCGCCGTCATCACGGTCGCCGTTCCCGGCACCGCGGGTCCCGTCGCCCCAGCCGGAGCCGCCGGCGTTCCGGGCGGGAGGCCGCGTAGGTTCGGATACGACGCCGGGCTCGCACAGCAGGCACTCGGGTCGGCGTACTCTCCTGTCTGCGGCGCCTGGTCAAACGTGACCGCGATCATGCCCCCGTCTTTGTAGGCCGGCGACTTCTTGATCTCGGGCACGATCGTCTTCAGGAACGTATTGGCGGCGGCGAGCCCCGGTGTCGCGTGCGGCTTGCACGGCGCCTCGCTTCCGTCCGCGCACGGCGCCGGGATGATGTAGGCGAGCGACGGCGTGGTGCTCGCGCTCTTCAGATCGGTCTTGAGACGGCTGAGGCCGACCTCGTCGTCGTGACACGCCGACCCGCTGGTCAGCGAGCGGAAGTAGAGGAACGGGTTCCGCCAGGCGACGTAGGCGTTCTTGGAAGGCGCCGTCTGAGGGGCCTTGCTTCCAGCCTTCGGGACCCGGCACGCGGACTTGGCACCGGACGGGACCCCCTGTACGTACGCCTTCCACGTGTCGCCGGCGGCGGTAAGCTCGCTCGCGAGCGTCTTGGTGCTCGTCGGATACGAACACCCGCTGCCGAGCACCTGCCCGCGCGCGGCCTTGGTCGCCGGCTTGATGCGCGAGTAGGTCGGGCAGTCCGTGGCGGTCTGCACGGTCGGCCCCTGTCCGCTGATGAGCGCGATCTCGTTCGCGAGCGGCGCGCCCGCCACCGCGTAGTAGTTCAAGACGATTTCTCCCTGGCGGCGCAGTGCGCCGCTGAGATATCCGTGCGAAGCACCGAAGGACTGGCTGTAGCCGCGGTCCGAGAGCACGATCATGAACACGTGCTTGACCGGCGGAAGGCCGTTGAGGCCCGTCGAGGTGGTGTCGGTACCGGTCGTAGAGGCCGGCGACGTGCTCGGCGACGCGGAGGCCTGCGCGTCTGACTGCGCCGCCGCGGCGCTGCCGCCGCTCGCGGGCGCCCCGCCGCCGCTGTCCGATCCGGCGGCCTGCGACGGCGCCACGGTCTGTGCCACGGGCGTGGTCGAAGGATGGTCCATGCCGACAACGATCAGCGGCGCGCTAGCCAGCGTCGCGACGCTCGTTCCGCCGACCAGCGAGCCGACGATCACGCCGAAGCCGAGCATGCACATCACGGCCGCAGCCGCGGCACGAGGTCCGGGCATCGCGAAGCCGAACGCCGCGGGTCTGCGATCGGTATCAGCGAGCGAACCGGCGAGCGGCGTTCCCGGAGGCAGATCCGGCTCCGGTCCCTGCTCGCGGATCGCGCCGATCAACGCCGCGATCTCCGCCGGCTGCGGACCGCGACGGGTCCCGCATTCCACGCAATAGCGCTGGTCGTGGGCTAGGCCCGCACTGCACTCTGAGCATCGGAGCATGCTGCTCGGCTCGCCCGCCTTATGGTCCCGAAATGCTCATTGCCGGCCCGCCAGTGTGGTATCCGTAACCGCCTTAGTTGTGAACATCTTGAGACCGAGCAACCCGCCCTAGGCTTCGGTCGAGTCGGGTGATCTCGGTCACACCTCGTTCACAATTCTGACATCGCCGCGCCGGATACTGGAGCGCGCGTGGTGACCACCCGAACCACTGAGACGGAGACGAACCACTGGCGACCGATCTAGAGAGCGGCGAAGGCGCGAGCAGACCCGCGGAGGCCGGCTCGGAGGCTCCGACCCGCGAGTTGTCGACCGTCCCCGCGGCGGGGTCGGAGGACCGATGCAGCGCGTGCGGAGCGCCGCTCTCGCATGACCAGCGCTACTGCGTCGAGTGCGGGGAGCGCCGCGGCCAATCACGGTTGCCGCAGGCGCAGCCGCCGGCCGACACCCAGGCGAGTCGAGCTCGCTCGGGTCGGGCTCCGCGCGCCCAGCGCGTGTCGTCCGGGACCACTGTGGTAGCGGGAGTGGGAGTCCTGCTGCTCGCGATCGGCCTCGGTGTCTTGATCGGGCGGCTCGGTCACAACAACAGCTCCAACCAGAAGGCGAGTGCTCCTCCGGTCCAGGTCGTGACCGTTCAGGGTGGAGGCGGCACGGCAAGTACCGCCGCCGCCTCCACGACGCCGACGACGACCAGGACCACGGCCGCCGCGCACAAGGCGCCCAAGGGCTTGACCGGCAAGTTGAAGGCCGCCGCGGAGAACACGGCGCCACCGTCCAAGGCGGCTGCGAAAAAGGCCACCCAGGCCGCCGGCAAGGTTCTGGGCAACAACAGCAACCTGGCTCCGCCGACGCAAAAGGTCGGCGGTTCCTGTACCAACAGCGAGGCCGGATGCCAGGGCAACAAGTTCACCGGAAACTTCTTCGGCGGCGGCCAGTGAAAGGACGCATTGATGGCGCTATTGCGTAAACGCGGGACCGGCGCCGCGCCGGCTTCCCATCCCACCGCGAGCTCCCCCGCGGCCTCTGGCTCAGGTGCGCCGGTCGCGCCGCCCCCGCCGGGAACGCCAGGCGCGCCCCCGACGGAGAGTCAGGTCATCGACCTCGAGCGTCGGCGTGACACGCTGAAGGCGCGCGTGGCCGAGATGCAGTGGGATCTCGGTGGTCTCGTGTATGAGATGGCGATCCGCGATCGGATTCACGTCGACGTGCTCGTCAAGCGGGCGGCGCTCCTACAGGACGCCGATTCCGAGCTTTCGGA
>Ga0335083_10009921_pt1 | contig 11547 bp, 14 predicted proteins | sample Lox_Sample_42_FD_206716 | JGI IMG/M metagenome (GOLD analysis project Ga0335083, IMG submission 206716) | Soil microbial communities from Loxahatchee National Wildlife Refuge, Florida, United States - Lox_Sample_4.2 | ecosystem: Environmental > Terrestrial > Soil > Wetlands | place: USA... | reverse complement strand
CGAGTACTTCGGCGACCACATGCTAGTCAACGGCAAGGTCTGGCCGTACCTGGATGTCGAGCCGCGGATGTACCGGTTCCGGGTGCTGAACGGCTGCAACGCGCGGATCATGAGCCTGCACTTCGGTGGCCTGCCGATGTGGCAGATCGGCGCCGAGGGCGGCCTGTTCGACAGGCCCGTGCCGGTCCGCTATCTCGTGCTGTCCCCGGCCGAGCGAGCCGACGTCCTGATCGACTTCCGCGGCCTGGACGGCCGCACCCTGGAACTGCGCAACAGCACGCCGGTAGCGCCGGTTTCCACACCGGCCCCGCCGCTGGAAGCGGTCATGCAGGTCCGCGTGGGCACCTCGGTCACCCGCCCCGGCCCCCGGCGCGTCCCGGACAGCCTGCCCGGCCAGCGGGCCCGCCTGCCCCGTCCGCGCAAGACCCGGTACATCACGCTCAACGAGATCGCTCCGGGCACCGCGGGCTGGCACCTGAACCTGAACGCGATGGACTTCGAGCAAAAGCCGGTGACCGAGACCCCCAAAGCCGGCACCGTGGAGGACTGGGTCTGGGTGAACATGACCCCAGACACCCACCCGATGCACGTGCACCTGGTCACCTTCCAGGTGGTCGGCCGAACTCCGTTCGACGTGAACGCCTACCAGAAGAAGCACGGCGGCCCGAATGGAGTGCCCGGCGGGATCAGCCCGCAGCCGTTCGCGACCGGTCCGATGGAACCACCCGCACCCGACGAGCGCGGCTTCAAAGACACGGTCAAAGCCAACCCTGGATACTTCACCACCATCCGCGCGAAATTCGACCTGCCTGAAGGGGTCACCGGGCCGCAAAGCTACGTACACCACTGCCATATCGTCGAGCACGAAGACAACGAGATGATGCGGCCGTTCACCGTCCTGCCATGAGACCCCCGGCCGGACGGTCCCGGACCACGCCAGCGGCACAGCCTCGCCGAACCATCCGCGAGCGCGCACACCCCTGCCGGCGAGGTTCGGTTTCGAGGAGGGCCGTCGATGGCAGATGAGCCGTTCCGGACGATCATCGAGCCGTTCCGGATCCACTCGGTGGAGCCGATGCGGCTGACCACCGGGCGGAGCGGGCGGCCGCCCTGGCCGCTGCGGGTACAACCTGTTCGAGTTGCGGGCTGAGGACGTGCTGATCGACCTGCTCACCGACTCCGGGACCGGCGCGATGTCGGCGGAGCAGTGGGCCGGCGTGCAGCGGGGCAATGAAGCGTACGCGGGGTCTCCCTCGTTCGAGCGGTTCCCTGATGCGGTGACCGGCCTGTTCCCGTTCCGGCATGTGCTGCCCACGCATCAGGGCCGGGCCGCCGAGAAGATCTTTCCGTGACGCCCCGGAGGCCGTATGGCGTTGGCAACAAGCAGCCGGGGGACTTCTGAGTGCCCGCCCGGGGACGTTAGACCCTGCAGGGGCCGGGGTCCCCGGCATCATCCTGGCCGTGATCGAGGAGAGCGCCATGGCCTCATCACAAGAAGTTCTCGCTTCGCCACATGAGATTCCCGTCGGGCCTGGTGAGCGGCAGCACTGGGCGGACAACCTCCGCGTGCTGGTCATCGCCGTAGTCGTGGTGTGGCACACGGCCACGGCGTACCTTGGGGGCTCAGACTGGTACTACATGGACCGCACCACGTCGAAGGTCTGGACTACGGCGTTCATTCCGGCATGGGTCATCTCGGCCTTTGCGCTGGGACCCTTGTTCCTGGTCGCCGGCTGGTTCTCCGCACGTTCCCTGGCACGCAAGGGCGCCGTCCGGTTCGCCCGCGCGAGGCTGCTGCGGCTTGGTGTCCCGCTGATCGTCTTCATCTTCTTGATCAACCCGCTCGCCAGCTATCTGGGTGACCTCGGCCGTGGCCTCCACCCGAGCCTGGCGCACTACCTGAGCGTCGCCTACGCAGCGGGAGTGATGTGGTTCGCGGCCGCGCTGCTGGCCTTCTCGCTGGCGTATGCCCTGCTTCGACGCGTGCACGCGCCGCCGGTTACGTGCCGGTGGTCCGGGGTCCAGGTCATGGCGGCTGCCGCCCTCCTAATCGCGGTGACCGCCTTCGCGGTGTGGCGGTGGTGGCCGCCGGATGACGCCAGCACGTTCCTGGACTTGCGCTGGGAGTCATGGCCCCAGGGAGCGTCGCTGTTCGCCCTCGGGGTGTGGGCGGGTGAAGCTGGCAGCCTGGAGGACCTGACCGGCTGGGCGTGCCGGCTCGGCTGGACCGCTCTGGCCGCGGCGGGCGTGTTCGTGGCGCTGGTCGGATACGAACAGGCTCGAGGGCAAGCCGAGTCCGCACTGCACGGCACGGGCTGGCCGACCATGCTCGGGACGATTCTGTACGGCATCATCTCCGTCGCCTTCACGGTGTGGTTCACGGCCATGATCCGGGCGCGGTGGTCCGGCGACGGCCTGCTCCGCGCCCGCGCCGGGCGGGCATCCTACGCGACGTACGTCCTGCACCCGCTGGTGCTCACCGCGATCATGGTGCTGTTCGCGTCGCTGGCGCTGGCACCGGAACTGACGTTCCTAGTCGTGGCCGTGGTGGCCGTGCCGGCCTGCTTCTTGGCCGGCCACGCGGCCACGCGAGTCCCTGGCATCTCCACGGTACTGTGACCATGCATCGCCCTCAGCTCTTCTTGGGCTTGCCGGTGCGGGCGATCGCGCCGATGGCCGGGGCCAGGGTCAGCCACAGCGCGATCGTCACGACCATCGACGTGAGGTAGCCGAACGGCCGGATCCCGACCTCGGTGTCGACAGTTCCCGCGAAGAGCATCAGCAGCCACGCGCTGACGAAGAAGGCCGGCCCGGCCGCCACGATCTTGAAGAAGTCATCCATCGGACTCACTTGACCCTTGCGATCCTCAGGCGTGCGCCGGCAGGTACGTCTTGCTGGCCGCGCCGATGGTCATGCCCCACCGGCGGGCCCGGGCGGCCTCGCCGTCGAGCAGCGTGCTCTGCGAGCTGACCAGGAAGCTCTCCGGGGCCGCGATGAGCCGGTAGCCGTGCCGCTTCAGCAGCTTGGCGATGGGACGGCTGGCCCGGCCGGTGAACGCGGGGACGCCGTTGATCCGGGTGTCGAAGGCCGCGGCCAGGCCGTCCCCACGGCCGATGTCGTGTAGCCAGTCACGCATGCCGGGGCCGCCGGCGTCCGGGTCCAGCCGCAGCTCGCTGCCATCCTTGGTGGTGGCTTTCGCGGCCGTCCGCCGGGACGACGCGCTGGACAGTCCGTGCATGTGGGTCGGCGCGCCGACCACCAGGAGATCGGCTCCGGTCACCAGCTCGGCGGTGGCCCCGGCCACCGGGACCAGGGTCACCTCGTAGCCGGCGCGCAAGCCGTCCGCGATTTCGCCGGCGACGACGCGCGTGTTTCCGTACATCGATTCGTAAACCACCAGGGCACGCATGCTGATCACATCCCTTGAGTCTCGTGTCCAGCTCACCGGGCCGGGAGCCGGAAGGCCAGGAGCCTACGGCCCTGATCGCCGGGACCAAGGTCGCCCGCCGAGACGGGCGCAGGGTTTCGTCACTCCAGCACCACCGGCACCACCCCAGCACCGAACCATACGATATGGATGCCTCGTTCATGCTGTAACAGGTGCGTGAACGGGGCATCCACGCCGTAAAAACGGGCAGCGGGTAGGTGTCACCAGTCACAACAGTGTGTCAGGAGCGCATGAAAACCAGAGGTCACAACCGGAACCGTGCCGCGCGCTGGAAGGCCTCGAAGAAGAGGCTCACAGATGTTCAGGCGGGTTTCCTCGACGCGGCCGCTGGTCGCCCCGGATATGCGGGCTCTCCCGCCTTCGCCGGGAGGCAGTTCGGCCATCGACAGGACGCGCTCGTCCTTACGGGTCATGGCGCCGGGTTCGTTCAGAGCTTGTAGCCGATGTCGCGGAGCAGGCGGTGCCGGGCGGCGACGTCGGCCGAACGCTCGATGCCGAGCGGCGGCGATCCGTCGATCACGCCGACGATGCCCCGGCCGCGCTCGGTGACGGCGACCAGGACGTCGACCGGGTTGGCGGTGGCGCAGAAGACCGTGCAGACCTCGGGGACGATCTTGACCGGGTTCAGCACGTTCACCGGGAAGCCCTCCTCGAGCAGGATGACGAAGGCGTGTCCGGCCCCGATGGCCAGCGCATTGGCCGCGGCCAGCGCGGTCAGCCCCTGGTCGTTGCCGGACCTGCGCACCAGCCGCGCGGAGGAGGCCTCGCAGAACGCCAGGCCGAAGCGCAGCCGCGGGCTCACCCCGGCCAGTGCCTCGTGCAAGTCCTCCACCGTCTTGATGAAGTGGGCCTGCCCGATGATTACGTTCATGTCCGCGGGCTTGTCCACGGTAACGACCTCGAGGGTGATCGAGCCAGCCATGAGTTCACCGTTCCAGCCGGTCAGCGTCGTGCGGCAGGCTGATGTCGTCGATCGCGTAGCCGAGCTGGCTTTCCACGTCGACGACCCCGTCCACCGCGCGGACAGCTCGTAGCATCGCGGGCAGCATGCTCTTGCGCTCGAGCTCGCCGGCCAGCCTGACCACCCCGTCGGTGACGTCGACCTGGACCAGGGCGGGGTCGGCGCCAAGGTAACGCGACAGGACGTCCCGGCTGATCTGCGTCTTGATGGCCACGTCCGGGCGGAGGAAAACCCGGAGCAGGTCGCGCGCGGTCACCACGCCGAGCAGCTTGCCGTCTTCACTGGTCACCAGCAGGAAGCGGGTCTCATGGCGGTCCATCAGCCGGGCCGCCTCCGGCACGCTGGTCCCGGCCGGCGCGGTCGCCGGGTAGCGGTCCATGAGCTCTCCCGCGGTCTCGGCCGTGGCGATGTCCCGGCGGATCCGGTAGGGCAGGTGCGCCGAGTGCCGGCCCTCCGGGTCGCGCTGGAGCTGCTCTTTCCGCAGCAGGTCGCCCTCGGCCACGACGCCGGCCACCCGGCCCTGCGGGGTGAGCACCGGAACGACCCCGATCCGCCCCCTGACCAGGATGTCGGCCACGTTCTTGAGGGGCGTGGCCGGGGTGACCGTGGCAGGGCTGGCGGTCATCACATCCCGTACCTGATAGTGACGCATCGCGTCCTCCTTCGCTCGGGCCATGTCAACTCCGTTCGCAGCTGCCATGACAGCGGCCCGGAGGGACTCGCGTTAGGGGCGCACATCCCCGGCCCGGCGGCCGAACTGCCCTCCAGCCGGGGGCTTTCGACTCTCCCGCGGGCCGACGGCGCGGCCGAGGTTCGGCGTATGAGCAGTGCACGCAGGCTGACCGGAACCGTCGGCCGGTGGAGTGCGAGTCACCCGTGGACGGCGATCGCGGCGTGGCTCGGGGCGGTCGCGGTGCTGCTGGTGGCCGGCCACCTGGCCGGGACGATCCAGCTGCCCAACGGCGCCCAGAACGTCGGGCCGTCCGGTCAGGCCGAACAGATGATCAGCCGGGACTTCCCCCGGCACGCCGTCGAGGACGTGCTCTTCGACAGCCCCGCCTTGCGCGTCAGTGACCCGGCTTACCAGGCCGCGATCCGCGACGTGCTGAACCGGATCCAGGCCACCGGGCGGGTCACCCAGGTCCAGTCGCCGCTCGATCCCAGGTTCGCCAACCAGATCTCAGCGACGCGGCACGCCGCGCTGCTCCAGTTCCGGCTCACCGGCAGCGTCGGCGACTCCGGCACCCGCGTGGTGCCGGTGCTGGCCGCCGTCCGCGCCGCGGCCGCGGCCCATCCCCGGGTCCAGATCGCGGAAACCGGGGACGCCAGCATCAACAAGGCGGTCAACGACACCGTGCTGCGCGACCTCCACCGGGCGGAACTATTGTCCTTCCCGATCACGCTGGTGGTGCTGCTGATCGCGTTCGGCGCGGTGGTGGCGGCGCTGCTGCCGCTAGGGCTGGCCACTATCGCCATCCTGGCCGCCGGCGGCCTGGTGGCCTTCACCAGCCGCCTGTCCGGCGTCGGCGTGCAGGCCACCTCGGTGATGTTGCTGATCGGCCTGGCGGTGGGCGTGGACTACTCGATGTTCTACGTCAAGCGCCAGCGCGAGGAACGCGCCGCCGGACGGCCGGTGCTCGAGGCGATCGAGACGGCGGCAGCCACCTCGGGCCGTTCGGTACTTATCTCGGGGCTGACCGTGCTGCTGGCGATCTCCGCCATGTTCCTGACCGGCAGCACGATCTTCTATGGCATCGGGCAGGCCACCATGCTGGTGGTCGCCGTGGCCGTCATCGCGTCGCTGACCCTGCTGCCGGCCCTGCTCGCCCTGCTCGCCCTGCTCGGCGACCGGGTGGACCGGGGCCGGCTGCCGTTCGCCGGCCGGCTGCGCCAGCCCGCCGGCCAGAGCCGGTTCTGGACCTCGGTGCTCGACCGGGCGCTGACCCACCCGGCCCCGCCGACCACCAAACAGCCGCCAGTCAGCGCGATGGGCCCCTGACCCGAAGGAGACGGTTGTAATGGACACTACGCCAGCACAGTTCGCGGTCGCCGCGGCGGTGCACGCGCCGTCGGTGCACAACACCCAGCCGTGGCGGTTCGGCCATGGTCAGCGGCGCATCGACGTTTATGCCGACGCCGGTCGGCGGCTACGGGTGGCGGACCCGGACGGCCGGGAGATGATGATCAGCTGCGGTGCGGCAGTGTTCACCCTGCGGGTGGCGCTGCGCTACCTCGGCTGGCTGCCGCGCACCAGGCTGTTCCCCGATCCATCCCAGCCCGCGCTGGTGGCCCGGGTGTGCTGGGACGATAACCGGATCGCCGCGGACTCCTGCGAGCGGGAGATGTTCGCGGCGATCACCGCCAGGCACACCCACCGCGGCGGGTTCGGCCCCGGTCCTCTCCCTGCGGACACGCTTTCGGCGCTGCGGGACGAGGCCGCCAGGGAAGGCGCGATGCTGCGCCTGGTCGCGGACGACGATCAGCGAGCCGCGCTGGCCGCAATGGTACAGGCCGGTGAGCACGCACGGCGGCTGGACGGCAAGCGCGCGGCCGAGCAGGCGGACTGGGTCGTCTCGCCGGGCAGCACGCGCCGCGACGGGATCCCGCCGGCCGCCTACCCCGCCGAGCCCGCGCATACCGAGCCAGACTTCCCGGGGCGTGATTTCGCCGCCGGGCAGGGTTGGGGGATGGCTGCCCCGGCCGTCGCGGGCGAGCGGTGTCCCGGGGTGGTGTGCTTGCTGGCCACCGGTGCGAACGAGCCCGTCGACTGGGTGGTGGCCGGCCAGGCCCTGCAACGGGTCCTGCTCCGCGCCGCCGCCTCCGGGGTGGCCGCGGCCCTGCACAGCCAGCCGCTCGAACTGCCGCAGTTGCGCGATTTCATCCGCCTCCAGCTGGCGGCGCGCGCGCACCCGCAGATGATCATCCGGTTCGGCGTCACCAGCCAGGCCAGCACCGGCAGCATCCGCCGCCCCGTCAGAGACGTCCTGCTGGGGTTGGTTTCGACGGGGAGGCGCGATGGCGGGTGAGCAGTGCTCGAATGCCGCGGCCTGCGGCGGCGCTTCGGCGAGATCGTCGCGGTCGACGGGGTCGGGTTCGGAATCGGCGCCGGTGAGACGTACGGGCTGCTCGGGCCGAACGGGGCGGGGAAGACCACCACGATCTCGATGATCGCGGGCCTGCTCGAGCGGGACGGCGGTCTTCCTGCACCTGACCGGCCGCGCCTGAGGGACTGAGCCGTCATGCGAGCTGGCGGTTCACGATGTATCCCGCGAACTGGGCCACCGTGTCGTCCAGGGATGCTCCCCCCGCTGGGCCACGTTCGTGGCTGCCCGGGCCCACCGCGCGGCCGACCGGATCGCCCGGGCCCTCATCGCCTAGTGCGCCCAGGTGAGCGGCGACCGCCTCGCAGGCGACATCGACGTACAGTTCCATGATCCGCAGGTCCAGGCCCGCCGGGCGGTGCGGGCGGCGGAAGTAGGTCGAGACCACGCCGACCAGGTGACCCGCGTCGTCGGTCAGAGGAATGGACTGGACCGCGCGGAACCCGGCCGCAGCCATGCCGCGGTGCGGCGCAAAACCCGGGTCGGCATTGACGTCGGCGATGACGACCAGGGTGCCTTCCCTGGCCGCCCGCCCGCACGCGGAATGATCGTCATCCACCACGGCGAAATACTCAACGAACCCGGAACCAAACCCGGACTGGGTGACCAGCCGCAGCGAGCCAGCCACCGGATCCAGGAGCTGGACGGTCCCGAAGTCCGCTCCCGCCAGCGACAGCGCCCCATCGAGCACCCTGGCAGCAAGGCGGCCAGCGAGCGCACATCGCCCAGCCCGCCGGCCACCTCATCCAGCCGCCGCATCGCCTGGGGCTCGTCCCGGCTGAGCCGGACAGCCGCAGCGAGGTGCCGGGCCGGCAGGCCACCACCGTCGCCTGGCTCGGCATCGTCCCCTGCCAGGTCGGCACGGCGTTCGCCGTCCGGACCGACCACGCGTCGCTGCGGCAGGTCGGGGTGTTCAGCAACAAGCTCCTGCTGGGCGCCATCGCGGTCGCGCTGGCCTTCGCCGCCGCGCTGGTCTACCTGCCCGTCATGCACGGCCTGTTCGGCACGGCGTCGCTGTCGCCCGGGCAGCTCGCCATCGTGGCGCCCTTCCCCTTCATCGTGTGGGGCGCCGACGAGATCAGGCGGGCGCTGGTCCGCCGGTCCGCCCGGCGGCCAGGCGCAGCCGGGCGGAGTCGGCGAGTTCCTGCTCCTCCAGGGCGAGGGTGACCTCGGCCAGCGCCTGCTCCAGGCGGGGGATCCAGCGGTCCCTGACGGCGCGGAGCCGGTACCTGGTGGCGAGCGTCTCGGCTTCCAGGGCCCGCAGCGCCGCGGCCGCGGCGGCGTGCCTGACCGCCGCTTCGAGCGCCCGGGCATGGGCCTCCCGCGCCGCGGCCAGGGCCGGCCCGTCCCAGGTCGCAGACGCGGGGATGCGGCAGGTGGCGCCGTCCGGGTGCCGGACGCCCATGGTGACGGCATAGGAGATCGTCACGTCCGCGGCCGGGCCGCCGGCGGCCAGCCTGATCGCCCGCTCGCCGCCGAGCATCGAGGCGCGGAGCAGCCACCGTTCGGCGTCGGCGCAGCGCCGGTTCCAGTCCGCGGCCGTCCGCGTCGCGGTGTCCGTGAGCCGGCTCGTTTCCATGAGGAGAATCCGGAGCTTGCGGTCCAGCAGGCCGGCGCCGCGCCGGGCCACCGCCAGGCGCCTGGTCAGCCAGAGCCGCCCGGCCCGGCCTGGCGGCACGGTGAAGCCCGGCCCGCTCACGGGTCGCCGCCGGGATACCAGGCGTCCAGCATGTCCGGTGGCAGCATGGCGAGCTGGCGGCGGGGCAGCGCGGCCAGCACCTGCCAGGCGCGCGCCAGGGTCTGCTCGAGACCGCGGTTCTCGGCTTGTCCCTGGTTCATGAGCTGACCCTCGAAGGCGGCCTCAAGCCGCAGGTACTGCTGGTCGAGCGGGGTCAGGGCGGCGGGTCCGACGAGTTCGGCCAGCTCGCGAGCGCGCCGCGCGGCGGCGAGCGCGGCCAGCGTCTGCGCGGCCACGTCCAGGTGGTCGTCCCTGGTCCGGCCGGGGCCGGCGCCGTGACGCATCAGCCGCGAGAGCGAGGAGAGTGCGTCCACCGGCGGGTACACGCCGCGTGCGTGGAGTTCCGCGGACAGCACGATCTGCCCTTCGGTGATGTAGCCGGTGAGGTCGGGGACCGGGTGGGTGATGTCGCCGGCCGGCATGGTCAGCACCGGGACCACGGTCACCGAGCCCGGCCGCCCGCGGATGCGGCCGCAGCGCTCGTAGAGCGAGGCCAGGTCGCTGTAGAGATAGCCCGGGTAGGCCCGGCGGGCGGGTATCTCGCCGCGGGCCGCGGACACCTCGCGCAGCGCCTCGCAGTAGCTGGTCATGTCGGCCATGACGACCAGCACGTGCCGCCCGAGCGTGAACGCGAGCCGCTCCGCCACGGTGAGCGCCAGCCTAGGGGTCAGGATGCGCTCGATGACCGGGGCGTCGGCGAGGTTCAGCAGCAGCACGAGCTGGCCGGCCGCGGAGCGTTCCTCGAGCACGGCGCGGACGGTCGCGGCGTCGGCGTGGGTGAGGCCGATCGCCGCGAACACCACGCTGAAGGGCTCGCCGCCGGCCGACGCCTGGGCGGCCAGCTGGGCGGCCAGCTCCAGGTGCGGCAGGCCGGCCACGGAGAAGACGGGAAGCTTCTGCCCGCGCACCACCGTGGTGAGCGCGTCGATCACCGAGATGCCGGTCAGCACCGGGTCGGTGGGCGGCTCGCGCAGCACCGGGTTGATCGGGGCGCCGGCCACCGGCATGGTGACCTCGCCGGTCACCGGCGGCCCGCCATCGGCCGGGTCACCCCGGCCGTCGCACACCCGGCCGAGCCACCCGGCGCCGACCGGGATCCGCAGCGGGCTGCCGCTGAACGCGACCCGGGTCGCGGTAGTCCGCATGCCCTCGGTGCCCTCGAGCACTTGCACGACGGCCAGGTCCCGGTCGGCTTCCAGGACCAGCCCGTGCCGCGTCTGGCCGTTCTCCATCCGGATCGCCGCGAACTCGTCCCAGCCCACGCCGTCGACGCCGCGGACGACGAGCAGGGGCCCGCGAAGCTCCTCGATCCCGGTGTACTCCCGCTGCGCCCAGGTGGTCATGCCGTCTCCTGGTCCTCGCCCGGCTGCTCGAGCTGGCTGAGACGAGCCAGCACCTCCCGCGCCCTGGCGTTAACGGCCTCCGGAGTCCCGGCTTCCTCCCTGGCCCGCAGGATCGGCGAGAAGTCCTGGTCCTCGATCGCCGCCGGGGAAACTCCGGAACCAGCCAGCTGCAGGCAGCGCTCGGCGACCTGCAGGATCGCGCCGGCCAGCGCGGCGGCGCGGGTCACGTCGCAGCTGGCGTCGACCGGGCTGAGCGCGCTCTGCTGCAGCAGGCCCTCCCTGATCAGCCGGCCCGCGACGAGCGTGGCGCGCTCCCGGGGCGGCAGGGCGGCGACGCCCATGAGCTCGGCCAGTGAGGTGATCCGGTCCGCCTCGGCGAGCAGCGCGGCCAGCCGGCTCCTGCGCTCTGCCCATCCGTCGTCGCCCGCGGCGGCGCGCCAGGCGGCGACCACCGCGACGTCCCGGGAGAACGACCCGGTCCAGGACACGGCCGGGTAGTGGCGGGCGTAGGCGAGGTCGCGGTCCAGCGTCCACAGGCCGCGGACGAAACGCTGCGTGTAGGCGGTGACCGGCTCGGTCATGTCACCGCCGGCCGGAGAGACCGCGCCGATGATCGTGACGGAGCCCTCGCTCCCTCCGCTGGTGCGGACGCGCCCGGCTCGCTCGTAGAACGCGGCCAGGGCGGAGGCCAGGCTGGCCGGGTACCCCTCCTCGGCCGGGAGCTCGCCGTTGCGGGACGCGAACTCGCGCAGCGCCTCGGCCCAGCGCGAGGTGGAGTCCGCGACCACCACCACGTCCAGGCCCATGTCCCTGAAGTGCTCCGCGACGCAGGCGGCGCTGTAGATGCTGGCCTCGCGCGCCATCATCGGCATGTTGGACGTGTTCGCGATGACAACGGTCCTGGCGGACAGCTTGCCGCCGCTGCGCGGATCGCCGAGGCCGGCGAGCTCGCCCA
>Ga0335083_10009919_pt1 | contig 11547 bp, 7 predicted proteins | sample Lox_Sample_42_FD_206716 | JGI IMG/M metagenome (GOLD analysis project Ga0335083, IMG submission 206716) | Soil microbial communities from Loxahatchee National Wildlife Refuge, Florida, United States - Lox_Sample_4.2 | ecosystem: Environmental > Terrestrial > Soil > Wetlands | place: USA: Florida... | reverse complement strand
GGGTACGAGGCGGACGACGTGATGGGTACGCTCGCGGCCCGCGCGGATCGCCCGGTCGACGTGGTTACCGGCGACCGGGATCTGTTCCAGCTGGTCGATGACCATCGCGAGGTACGGGTCATCTACACCGTGCGCGGCCTGATGAACATGGACGTGATCGACGAGGCGGCGGTGACCGCGAAGTACGGCATCCCCGGCCGCGCCTACGCCGACTTCGCCGCGCTGCGCGGGGACCCGAGCGACGGGCTGCCCGGGGTACCGGGCGTGGGCGAGAAGACCGCGGCCGCGCTGATCCAGGCCTTCGGCAGCGTCGCGGGGATCACCGCGGCGCTGGATGCCGGCCACGGCGGTTTCCCCCGCGGCAGCCGGGACAAGCTGGAGAAGGCCAGGGAGTACCTGGACGTCGCCCTGTCCGTGGTCAAGGTGGCCGACGACGCGCCGCTGCCGGACGTCGACGGGACGCTGCCGGCGGTGCCGCCGGACGCCGCCCGCCTGGCCGAGCTCGGCGACCAGTGGGGACTCGGATCCTCGCTGAGCCGGTTCGTCAGCGCCGTCTGCCCGGCCTAGCATTTAACTCGTGACGACGGACGAACTGTATCCCGCCGGGCGGCTCGCCCACGTGCGCGAGGCGGCCGGCGCGGCCGGGCTCGACGCGGTGCTGCTGACCCCGGGTCCGGACCTGAGGTACGTCATCGGCTACGACGCCAAGCAGCTCGAACGGCTGACCTGCCTGGCCATCCCGGCCAGGGGAGAGCCGGCGCTGTTCGTGCCGCGGCTGGAGCTGGCCGCGGCGCAGGCCTCCCCGGCCGGTTCGCTCGCCCTGGAGATGATCCCCTGGAAGGAGACCGACGACCCGTTCGCGCTGGTCGCGGCTAGGCTCGGCCGGGTCACCTCGGTCGGGCTCTCGGACCGGATGTGGGCGCTGTCGGTACTGAAGTTCCGCGACGCGCTGCCCGGCGCGCGCCTGGCGCTGGCCGGCCGCGCGCTGCGCGCGCTGCGGATCAGGAAGACCCCGGCCGAGGTCGCGGCCCTGCGGGAGGCCGGCGCCGCCATCGACCGGGTGCACGCGCGCGTCCCCGGCTGGCTGCGGCCCGGGCTGACCGAACGGGCCGTGGGCTCGGTGATCACCGAGGCCATCCTGGCCGAGGGACACGCCACCGTGGACTTCGTGATCGTCGGGTCCGGCCCAAACGCCGCAAGCCCGCACCACGACGTCTCCGACCGCGTGCTGGCCGCGGGCGACGTGGTGGTGGTCGACATCGGCGGCACGATGCCCTCCGGGTACTGCTCCGACAGCACCAGGACGTATGCCCTCGGCGAGCCGCCGGCCGAGTTCACCGCGTACTACGAGGTCCTGTACGACGCCCAGGAGGCGGCCTGCGCCGCGGTCCGGCCCGGCGTGACCGCCGAGGCCGTCGACGCGGCCGCGCGGGAGCCGATTACCAGGGCCGGCTACGGGGCGGCGTTCTTCCACCGGACCGGGCACGGCATCGGCCTGGAAGCGCACGAGGACCCGTACATCGTGGCCGGCAACGCCGAGCCGCTCGAGCCGGGCATGGCGTTCTCGGTCGAACCCGGCATCTACCCGGGCCCGCACGGCGCGCGGATCGAGGACATCGTGGTCTGCACGGCCGTGGGCTACGAGCGCCTCAACCACACCCCGCGGGAGCTGGTCGTCGTCGCCTAGTGATCGGGCGGGTCGGTCCGGTCCTGGTTCTCCGCCAGGAACCGCTCGAACTGGGCGGCCAGCTCGTCGGCCGTCGGCATGGCCTCGCCGTCGGCCAGCAGGCCAGCCGCCGCGTCCCCGGCTTGCTGGCTCTCGGCCGCGTCGTACTGCTGCTCCAGCGCGCGCACCAGCTCCGCGACCTCCGCGGACTCCTCGACCTGCCGCTCGATCGCCTCGTTGGTGCGGTCCGCGGCCTCGCGGAGCTCGGCGTCGGGCACGTCGAGCCCGGTCGTGGTGGTCACCGAGCCCAGCAGGGCCAGCGCGGCCGGCGGGTACACCGCCTGGGCCAGGTAGTGCGGCACCTGCACGGCGAAACCCAGCGCGTCCCGGCCCGCCTCCCCGAGACGCAGCTCGAGCAGGGCGGGCGCGCTGCCCGGCACCTGGATCCGGCTCGGCAGCCGCTGGTGGCCGGCCAGCAGCTCCTCACGGGTGGCGTGCGCGATCACGCCGAGCGGCCGGGTGTGCGGCATCCCGGCCGGGATGCCGAGGAAGCTGATCGCGGGGCCGGTTTCGAGCCGGGCCGCGATGGCCATCACGGCCCGGGTGAACAGGTCCCACTCGTGGTCGGGCTCCGGGCCCGTCAGCAGCAGGAACGGGCGCTCGCCCTGGTCGTGTAGCAGGTGCAGGGCCAGCTCGGGCGGCTCGTAGCTCTCCCAGCGGCTGTTGTCGTAGGTCATCAGCGGGCGCCGTGACCGGTAGTCGATCAGCCTGTCCGTGTCGAATCGCGCTACCGTCTCGTGCGGGAACGCCTGCAGCAAGTGCTCGGCGAGCAGGCGGCCCGCCGTGCCCGCGTCGATGAAGCCCTCCAGGTAGTGCAACATCGGTGCGCCCGCGATGCCGGGCACGGCCGGACCGAGCTCGTAGAGTTCCTCCGGTTTCCGTTGCATCCCTACAGTTTCCCACGGTCCGCGCGATGCTGCGGCCCGGCTCCTCGGCGACCGTCGTGAGCACTTCGTTATATTGTGATGAAGTCGCAGCCTGCAACCGTTGGCGCTAACGTGACCTCGTGGAAGAGATCGACCGCAAGATCGTGTCGCTGCTGACCCGCAACGGCCGGATGAGCTTCACCGAGCTGGCGAAGCAGGCGGGCCTTTCGGTGTCCGCGGTTCACCAGCGCGTACGCAGGCTCGAGCAGGACGGCGTGATCAAGGGGTATGTCGCCGTGTTCGACCCGGACGACGTGGGCCTCCCGCTGACCGCCTTCGTGTCCATCAAGCCGTTCGATGCCGCCGCCCCCGACGACGTGCCGCAGCGGCTCGAGCACCTGGCGGCCATCGAGGCCTGTCACAGCGTCGCGGGCGACGAGAACTACATCCTCAAGGTGCGGGTGACCTCGCCCGCCGCGCTTGAAGCCCTGATCCAGCAGATCCGCACCATCGGCAGCGTGTCCACCCGGACCACCGTCGTCCTCAGCACCCCCTACGAGAACCGCCCCCCCGCCCTCTGACCGGCCTAAAGGCGTGGATGTCCCACCCACGTCGCGGTAACAGCATGAACGCGGCATCCACGCCGTGAGCGGGTCAGGAAGGGTGCGTGCGGAGGCCGTCGAGCATCACGGATAGCAGCATCTCGGACCGTTCCGGCGCTTTCTCCGTGCTCACACTCACCCCGTGCACCAGCCGCATCACGTCGGTGGCGTCCACGTCCGGCCGGATGACGCCGGCCTCCTGCGCGTTCGCCAGCAGTCGCTCGGTGGTCTGGCGCATCGCCATCCAGCAGGACGAGATCAGCTCGGACTCGACGCCGACCGCCTCGATCAGCGCGTGCGACAGGCCGCGCTTGGTCACCAGGTAGCCGGCCAGGGACCGCATCCAGGCGCCGAACGCCTCGCCGGGCGGCGCCGTCTCGAGCAGTGCGTCCGCTTCGCCGCAGACCGCGCCCACCTGGCTGCGGAAGACGGCGGCCTGCAGGTCGAGCCGGGTGGGGAAGTGCCGGTAGAGGGTGCCGATGCCCACCCCGGCGCGCCGGGCGATGTCCTCCAGCGGCGCGTCGGCACCCCGCTCGGCGAACGCGGCCGTGGCCGCGGCGATCAGCCGGGCGTGGTTCTGCCGCGCGTCGGCGCGCAACTGCTCGGCGGGCCGCGGCGGTAGCTGGTCAGATGTCCTGGTCATCGCTTCGAGGTTAACGGGCTCCGGGTCCGGCGTGCCGGTGGCGCGGCGTGCCGGGAGAAATAGGTTGCGAAACGGAGGCTGCCTCCGTATAGTAACCGGAGTAGACCTCCGTTTCAATTCCGATAGTACCGCCCGGCCGGCGGTCTGTCAGCCACCGGAGGCCTGCATGACCAGACAACCATGGAGGCATCTTGTCTTCTTCGCATGCTCCGCATGGGGCTGACGATGCCAGAGGGGTCAACGGGATTAACGGTGACCGTACGCGTTACGGGCGGCCCGGGATCGCCCTGGCCATCATGCCGCTGACGACCGCGTCGCTGGCCGGCGTGCCCGCGGCCGACTCGGGGGCGGCCTCCGGCCTGGTGAACATGCTCCAGCTGGTCGGCGGCGCGCTGGGCCTGGGGGTGCTGGTGGCGGTGTACGGCACCGCGAGCGGCCACGGGGTCAGCCCGCACGCGGTCACCCACGGCATCGGAGCCGCGTTCGGCTTCGCCGCCCTGCTCGACGTGTGCAGCCTGCTGGTCATCATCGCCCTGATCAGGACGAGGCGGCTCGGGCCCGCTCCGGCACCCGCGCCGCGGCAGCAGGAAGAGGCCATCGCCTCCTAGCCGCCGCCCGGCCAGCCCGGGCTAGGCGACGGGGTAGATCCGGGCCGGCGTGAGCCCGGGCACCCCGGTGCCCTCCGGGACGATCGCGGCGGAGCCCTTGTACACCCGGATCGCGGCCTGCATCAGCGGGAGCGGCGCCGCCACCAGGGTGGCGCCGGTCAGCAGGGTGACGTCGAGGTACGAGATGTAGGCCTGCCCGCCGCCGCACGGCGGGCAGGCCACCACCATGTCCCGGTAGGTCAGCCCGCGGCCGGAGCCCGGCTCGCCAGGATCCGCCAGGTCTCGCTCATGGGTCAGGCCGTTCCCCTCCGGACGGCCAGACTCATGCGTGAAACCGGGCCTGGTGGGGAAGCCGGGCTCACCGGCCGCGTGCTCTTCCGGCTGGCCGTGCCGGCCGGAGCTGAGCAGCGAGCTGAACGGGGTCGTGCCCGCCGCTTCCCCGAACGCGATGACCTGCCGCACCCGGGAGCGGTCCGCGCCCTCGGTCGCGAGTTCGGCCAGCGGAGCCGAGGTGATCAGCACGCGCGCGCCGCAGGCGTTGAGCCGGGCGGCGATGTCCGCCGGGCTCGCGTCGGACCGGATCAGGCAGGCGCGGGCGCCCGCGGCCCTGATCGCGTTGACCGCGATGGCCGCGCTGGCCGCGTCGTGGACGAACACGCCGGCCGTGTCGCCTTCGGCCAGGCCGCGCCGGGCCAGCCCGTCCGCGGCCGCCCGGACGGTGCTGGCGAACCGCGGCCAGGGGGTCACCGAACCGTCGGTGGCGTCGATGAGGGCGGCGCGGTAGCCGGCCTCATCCGCGACTTCCAGGATGTGCCCGGTCACGGCGCGGTCCGGTGACCCCGCGCTCGGGCGGAGCGGGCCTGCCTTGGTGCGTTCCCCGGTACTGACGCCGCGTTCCACGCGAACCTCCTCACCTGGCTGTCCAGAGCAGGCGGGTCCTGGCGTAGAACCGGGACCCGCCCGGCCGCTGCCGTAGGCTGCCCGGTTCCCACCCCCCCTTGGGAGCCAGGCCGGCGCCGGGTATCAGGCCCCGGCGCCACCGTCTGATAGCGACAGTTGAACGCTAGGGCGTGGCGCCCGGCGGCACATGCGCCGAACTGTGTATTCCGGTGTGCATATCGCCGGGCTCAGGAGCGGGGCCGGCGTGCACATGTGCACGCCGATCTCAGCCGGACGGCTCGTGCCGGGTGGCCCATGAGGCAACTTGTGTACGCGAGCTGAAGCCGAGCTTGGCCAGGATGTTGGCCACGTGCCGAGCCGCGGTCGCCGGGCTGATCACCAGCTCGTCGGCGATCTGCCGGTTGGAGAGGCCCTGGGCGATCAGCGTCACGATCTCGTGCTCGCGCGGGGTGAGCGGGGTGGCCGGGCCAGACAGGGTCGGCGGGACGGAGTTGCGGTGCGTGCCGCCGGGCAGTCTGGCCGGGTCGGTCCAGGCGGGCTCGGCGGCCGCCGAGGGTCCCGGCACGGGCTGGTCCCGGTCCGGGCCGAGGGCGAAGCCGACGGCGTCCTCGGCGGTCAGCTCGCGCCCCTCGGCGAACAGGGCCGCGGCGGCCGACGCGCCGAGCCGGCCGCGGGCGAACTCCAGCACCGCCTCGATCCGCGGGCCGATGCCCGTGCCGTGCCCGAGGGACTCGCGCAGCTGGCAGGCCGCGCCGGCCAGCCGGGCCGCCCGCTCCGGCTGCTGCCGCGCCGCCGCCAGCGCGGCGAACGCCTCCAGGCCGCGGGCGATGCCGAGCCGCTGCCCGCCTATCTGGTTCAGCCGCAGCGCTTCCGCCAGGCTGTCGGCCGCCCGGTCGAAGTCGCCGCTGGCAACCGCGATCCAGCCGATGCCGGCCTGGCAGCGGGCGATCTCCGGGCGGGCGTCGAGTTCACGGAAGATCTCGATGGCGTCGGTGTAGTACCTGACCGCCGCGTCCGCGTCGCCGCGGGTCCTGGCCAGAGTGCCCATCCCGTACTCGACCTGGGCGACCCCCCAGCGGATGTTGTCGGCCAGCACCTCAAGCGCGGTCTCGTACGCGCGCTGGGCCGTCCTGAACTTGCCCTGCCGGACGGCGATGGCCGCCTTGGTGGCCTGGGTGAGCCCGGCCTCCCAGTCGTTGCCCGCCGCCTCGGCCGCCGCGATCGCCTCCTCGATGTAGGCCACCGCGTCGTCGGCCCGGGCCGCCCGCGCCGCCGCCTGGCTGAGCACCCGCAGCGCGGTCGGCACCGTGAAGTCGTCTCCGCTGGCCCGGCTCAGCTCCAGGCTCTCGGTCGCGCAGCGCGTCAGCGTGTCGTAGTCCTGCAGGTCGAAGGCGATCTCCGCGCGGCAGGCCAGGGCCCGCCCGCGCACCTGCGGGGATACCTCCCCGGACGGGCCCGGGGGGAGCACCAGGAACCGGTCGAGCCAGGGGGCCGCCTCGCGGGCGTCGCCGTGCGGCAGCCAGATGTTGCGCAGCCCGATGCACAGCCGCAGGCCCTCGTCCGCGTGCTCGCGGGCCAGCGAGGTCGCCAGCGCGATGCGGAAGTTGCCGTACTCGGCGATGCCGCGGCGGAACACCGCCAGGCGGACCGGCCAGGGCGGGTCGCCGCGGTTGAACATCCCGCCGACGGTCTCCTCCACCAGCGCCAGGATGCAGTCCCGGTGCCGCAGCGCCAGCGCGCCCTTCTCGCCCGCGGCCTCCAGCCGCTCGGCGGCGTACTCCCTGATCGTGTCCAGCAGCCGGTACCTGGCATCGCCCGCCGCCTCGCCGTCCAGCACGACCAGTGACTTGTCGATCAGCGAGATGAGCAGCCCGAGCACCGCGTCGGCCCCGATGGCCTCGTCCGAGCACACCTGCTCGGCCATGTCCAGGTTCCAGCCGGAGAAGACGGCCAGCCGCCGCAGCAGCGTCTGCTCGGCCTCGTCCAGCAGCTCGTAGCTCCAGTCCACGGTGGCCCGCAGCGTCTGCTGCCGCAGCGGCGCGGTCCGGTCGCCTGAGTTCAGCAGCTGGAACCGGTCCCGCAGCCGGTCGGCGATCTGCTCCACGGACAGCGCCCGCACCCAGGCCGCGGACAACTCGATGCCCAGCGGGATGCCGTCCAGGGTCCGGCACAGCCGGGCCACCGGCGCCGTGTTGTCGCTGGTCAGCCTGAACCCCGGCCGGGCCTCCGCGGCGCGGGCCGCGAACAGCCGGACCGCCTCGTGCGCCGCCAGCTCGGCGTCGCTGGCGTCGTCGGGCGGCAGGTCCAGCGGCGGCACCCGCCACACCGTCTCGCCCCGCACCCGCAGCGGCTCCCGGCTGGTGGCGATGATCCGCAGCCACGGGCACCGGGCCAGCAGCAGCTGCACCAGCGTCGCGCAGTCGCCGACCTGGTGCTCGCAGGTGTCCAGGATGAGCAGCATGCGCCGCGAACGCAGCGCCTCGGCCAGCGTCTGCGCCAGCGGAACGCCCTGCTCCTCACGGACTCCCAGCGTGGTGGCTACCGCCTGCGCGACCGGGCCGTGCCAGTCGGCCAGCTCGACCAGCCACGCCTCGTCCGGCCCGGCCTCGTCCAGGTCGGCGGGGCTCTGGCTGTCGTCCGCGCCGTCACCGGACAGCACGTCGCGAGCCAGCCGCACCGCCAGCCGCGTCTTGCCGATACCGCCCGGCCCGCTGAGGGTCAGCGCGCGGACCTCACCCAGCAGCTTGGCCAGCTCGGCCAGGTCTCGTTCCCGGCCGATGAAGCTGTTCGGCTCCGCTGGCAGGTTGCCGGTGAGTATCGCGGTAGCGGACGGCATGGGTCCTCTGGAAGTCTCACGCTTGAAATGGGGAACAACTAGAGTCTCTCACCGTATCTGTTCGCACGCAGCGTAGCTAGGTCAGTTCGCTGGCTCGATGTCGACATTTATCGCCTCCGTGTACCGGACCCGGCCGTAGTACATGACCTTCACCAGCGCCCACCACCGTGCGGGGCGCGCGGTCACCGGTACGTCCACCGCGAAGCGCAGCACCGTGCTCGCGCCCGGCGCGACACTGAAACCCTGCGTCCGCGGCCCGAGCATGTCCCAGCTGCCGAACGGCGAGACCAGCTGGGCCTCCCCGCGCAGCTCCGACGCCAGCCCGCTGGTCACCCGGACCTGCAGCTCGCCCCGGCTCCCCGGGGTCAGCCGCAGGTCCGGGGTGAGCACGGCCACGTCCGCCTCGGCCACGCCGGCCGCGTAGTCGGCCTGCATCAGCTCGAGCGCTTCCTCCGGCGGCAGGCCAGGATCGGGCCAGTGCCGCTCGCCGACCGCGACCATGGCCGCGTCCTCGATCAGCTGGCCGAGGCCGTCGCGGATCCGCGCGGCCACGAAGTACCGGCCCGCCGCGGTCCCCGGCGGCACCCGCACCGACAGGTCCCAGGCCGCGAAGCCGCCGGGAGCCAGGTCGTAGCGCAGGTCCCGGCCGGGGGACACCGTCACCCCGGCCGGCGCGGCCAGCTCCACCGTGCCCGAGGCGGGTTCGGCCCCGCAGCCCACGGTGAGCGTCAGCGCCGCCACCTCACCGGGGTCCGCCCCGGGAATAGGCCCGGGAATGGGCAGGGCCACCCTGACCGGGGAGAAGTGCACCGCGACCGGCAGGTTCCCGGCCGGCGCCGGTCCCTTCCCGTGCAGCCAGTAACGTGCGTAAACAGGCTGCACCGGGTCCGTCCCCGTCAGGCCCGCGGGACCGTGTGAACCGGCCCGCAGCACCGCTGTTGTCGTACCAAATGCCGGCAAATCGACAAGAACCGTGTCGTTCTCCGCCGGCAGGGGAGCGCCGTCCGCCTCCTCCAGCAGGTCGGTGAGCCACGCCGCCACCACGCCGGGGAACCGCACCCGCGCGGTGACCGGCCGGCCGCTGGTCTCCCGCAGCCGCACCGTGACGGTCTCCCCGCCGGTCGGCGCATCCACCCGGCCGGCGGCGAGCGGGTTCCCGCGCGGCTTGAGCGCGCCGAGCGTGACCGTGGCCGGCTCCACCGACAGGCGCGCGGCACCGTCCGCGCCCGGTCCGGCGCCGGTCACGGTGAGCAGGTCGTGGTTATAGTCCTCGGCGGCCGGGCTGAAGCCCGCGGCACGCCAGTCGCCGGGGCCCGAGGCGAGCGCGTACTCGAAGGTATGGCTCCAGTGCTGCCAGGCGAAACTGCTGCCGTCCGGCGCCGTGCGGCGGTCCCCGTCGATCCAGATCCCGGACGGCCAGGCGCTGCACGAGCGCATCAGCGACATGTGCAGCGTCCCGTCCGGCGTGACCACGCCGCCGGGGGTGCCCCGGTTCAGCACCGCGACCGAGCGGTCCGCCAGCGGCGCAGGCCCGTTGCGCCCGGCCTCGCCGTCCACCGGATCGCCGGTGTCCACCACCGCGTCCGCCAGGTCCGCGATCAGGTCCGCGACCGCCGCGGCCAGGTCGCCCGCCACGATCAGCACGGGCAGGTCGCCCGCCCCGCGCACGTCCGCGTCCGGGCCGAACGCATCCGCCCGGTCCCGGGACCCTGGCACCCACAGCCTCGCGGCCGGCGCCGAATCCAGCCGGGCCGCCAGCGCCTTGGCGTACCCGGGCCCGGCGGCCGCGAGCACCTCGGCGGTGAACGGGTTCACCTCCGGGCCGCCGACCGCGATCCGCACGTCGGGCAGGTTGGAGTCCACGTCGATCGCGCCGTACCTCGATCCGCCGGACTGGCCGCAGGTCGCGGTCACGCCCGCCGCCGCGAGTGCCACGAGCAGATCGCGGGGCAGGTCACCCAGTCCGTTCGGGTCCTCAGGACAGACGACCTCGGCCACTCCGATCGCCTGGGCCCGCCCGCCGCTGTCCCTGACCCGCGCCACCGAGCCGAGCCCGAACCACTGGTACGCCGGGTTGTCCAGGGTGTACCAGTGGTCGGCTGAATCCACGTCCACGACCCCGAACGACCGGCCGATCACCGCCGTGGCGGTCTGGTAGACCGGCAGCCCGCCCGGCACGTCGGCCGGGAAGCGGACCCGCAGGAGCCGGTCGCGCCCGGCGTAGGAGTCCACGTGGGTGCGGAACTCGATTCGTCCGGCGTGGTCCCAGAGCACCGTCTCCTGGGTGACGTCGAGCCCGTCCAAGGTGAACGACGCCACCAGCCGCGAGCCGATGTCGCAGCGCTCCCGCCGCACCGCCGCCGGGACCGAGGCGGAACCGAGCCCCGGGCCCTTGGGCGACAGGTGCCACGGGCCCTCGCCGTGCCTGGGGTGCTGCGCGTACTCGTCCTGGATGACCAGCTCGTTGCCCGGCCCGGCCAGCACCTCGGCCCCGGTCCGCTTGTCGGTGACGCGGATCGTGCCGCCCCGGGCGGGGTCCGCGGCGACCAGGTACGCGGCGTTCTCGATCACCGTCCCCCCGGTTTCCCGCCAGCTGGCCGGGCCGGTGTCCGCGGCCCGCAGCCGGTAGGTGCGCAGCCCCAGCGCGGGCACGCCGGAGGCCAGGAACGTCAGGGTCACCTCGGCCAGCGACCCGTCCGGCCGCCGCCGGGCCCCCTCGGTCACGGACGGCACCGGCGCGCCGGCGTCGTCCCGCACCTCCAGGTGCCGGGTGCCGTCCTCCGGTACCCGCACCGTGACCCGCGCCACCCCGTCCCGCAGCCGGGCCAGCCCGTTGGCCACGGTGACGGCCTGGCCGGAGCCGGGTTCCCGGCCGGACAGGTAGGCCGCGGCCTCCCGGCGGGCGCCGGACGCCAGCTCCCACGCCTCCCGCCAGCAGCCCAGCAGGTCCAGGTACACCTGGTCGGACTCCACCCCGGTGATGCCGTCGTGGTGGGCGCCGTAGGCCAGGATCCGCCAGGCCTTGTCCAGCTCCGCGTGCGAGTACAGCGCGCCTGCCAGCCAGGCGAGGGTGCCGAGCCGTTCGGCCTCGGTGACCGCGGTCTCGATCGCCCGCTGCCCCTGCTTGGTGTCGATGTAGGAGACGTCCTTGCCGGTGTACACCGGGTTCATGTCCCTGGTCTGCGGCGTGATCCACGCTCCCGAGGGGCCGGACGTCTCGGCCCGGACGGCGTCGAAGAACTCGCGCGGCACGGCGGTGGTGAACCTGGGCCACACGTAGCGCTGATTCCAGTCGCGGTGGATGTCGGTCACCCAGCGGGCCGGGATGACATGATCCGAGCCGACCGGGAGCAGGACGTTGCGGGT
>Ga0335083_10009917_pt1 | contig 11550 bp, 8 predicted proteins | sample Lox_Sample_42_FD_206716 | JGI IMG/M metagenome (GOLD analysis project Ga0335083, IMG submission 206716) | Soil microbial communities from Loxahatchee National Wildlife Refuge, Florida, United States - Lox_Sample_4.2 | ecosystem: Environmental > Terrestrial > Soil > Wetlands | place: USA: Florida... | reverse complement strand
GAGGTAGTCGATCAGCTCTGGCCAGGCCCAGACGGTCGGGCTCTTCCCGGTCTTCGGGGCGTGCTCGATCAGTTCGTAGAGCCGCGGATTACCGCGACTGTGCCCGTCAGATTCAATTCGCATGCCGCATGCTCCCGCCGCTGGACAAGCGTCTTCGCTCGTAACGCGTCAACATGATCCGCCGGGCCGGACGGCCCCGCAACGGGCGAATAAGTGCTTGCTTAAGGCGGGCCGCACGGCCCTCCGGTAAGTATCAGTTAGTAAGAACGGTTTGCGTCTGGGCTGGTCGTTACACTGCCTTGTCTCAATGAGACTAGCTCCAGATCGTGACGTAGACCGGCGGCCGGAACCGGGACGGGGGCACCCCGCCGGCCGGCGAGCGCATCAGGAGCATGGCCTCGGGCGTGCCGAGGTAGCGGCGGAACGAGCTGACGGCCGCGCTCTGGTGCTGCCGCTCCAGCAGCGTGACGTGCCAGCAGGCGTCCAGCTTGCAGCCGGGCGCGTCGACGCGGGACAGCTCGCCGCGGCGCAGCCGCTGGGCGACCAGGTGCTCGACCGCGGGAGCGACGCCCGTCCCGTCGGCCGCCGCCGACCAGGCGGCGGTCTGGTTGGGGAAGACCCGGATCTGGTCCTCGGCTATGCCCAGGCCGGTCAGCAGCTGGCCGGTCTCGCTGCCCGGATCGGTGCCGGACGGGTCGACGAACCACAGCCACTGGCGGGGGCCGCCGCGCAGCCGCGGCTGGCCGGCGGTCACCACCACGAGCCGGTACTTGAAGATCGGCTCCGTCACCAGGGCCAGGGCGGGATCCTCCGGCATGGCGGACGAGATCGCCACGTCGGCGAGCCGGTTGGCCACCAGGACGGGCATCTCCTTGGTCACCGCGACACCGGCCGACACCTCGACCGAGCCGGGGAAGCGCTTGGAGAACGCCTCGGTCAGCGGGCTGATCACGAACTCGGCGATGGTCGAGGTCGATACCACCCGCAGCTGCTCGGGCGCGCCCTGCGCGGCCCGCACGGCGGCGTGCGCCTCGGCGCCGAGCACGACGATCTGCGAGGCGGTCGCGAGCAGCCGGGAGCCTCCCGCAGTGAGCGTCATGCCGACAGGACCGCGGGTGACCAGCTGATCGCCCAGGTGCAGCCGCAGGGCCGACAGGGCCTGGGAGACCGCTGACTCGCTGACGCCCAGCGCGTTGGCGGCGGCGGTCACCGAGCCGAGCCGGGCGACCAGGACGAACGCGTTGAGCTGAGTAAGCGTCATTTGAGCATCATTATGCCCGCTAGCCGGGACACTAGTGACCGTCACGCGAGCGACCTGCGACAGCGCTGACCAGCCTCATGGGACGGAAGCCGCGCGGTCAGCCTCGATCGGCTCGAACATGATCCGGCGTCAGGTCACGTCGCGGCGGCGGGTCACGACGATGCCGGCCGCCGCGAGCGCCACCGCGTATCCGGCCATGATCACCAGTCCCGCCCACTGGGGCGGGGCGTGCGGGAACGCCCGGCCCGGCGTGATCATCACGTTTGAGGCGACCGCCGGCGCGATGACCGGGGCGCCCAGCACCCAGCCCTGCCGGTAGGCCTGGTAGATCAGGTGGAAGATGATCTCCACGACGGCGAAGCCGCCCAGGTAGACGGCGAGGCCGGCGACGACCGAGCCGACCTGGCCGCGGATCAGCGTGCCGAGGCCCAGCCCGAAGACGGCCCAGATGACGAACGCGAGCAGGTTCAGCAGCACCGAGCGGACCACGGTCCAGCTTGCCAGTGAGGTGCTGACGTGCTGGCTCTGCAGGTACAACGGCGTGACCACCCCGTTGATGACCGTGGCGACCAGCCAGAACAGCGCGCCGAAGCAGCCCGCGGCGGCGAGCTTGGCCAGGATGACCTCGGCCCGGCGCGGCACGGTCATGAACGTCGCGGTCGCGGTCTGGTGGGCGAACTCGCTGGTCACCACCACGATGCCGAGCAGCATGACGAACAGGACGCCCAGGAACTGGCCCGAGGTCATCATGCTCACGGCGATCGCGGCCACGCCCGCGGGCGTGCGGGCCTGGGCGGCCTGGGCCAGGGCCTGCGCCCGGTCCGAGACGTCCGGCTGCGGGTACAGCTGGTAGTGGTGACTGAACCCGTTGCTGGTCAGCGCCAGTGCCGTGAACACCGCAAAGCCGATGAGGAAGAGCCACCACGTGCTGGTGGTGCGGATCTTCATGATCTCGGCCCGGACCAGGCGCAGCGGGGTGGTGCCGGTGTCCTCGGCCCGGTCAAGCGCCGGGCTGTCCAGCGTGGTCAACGGATCGCCTCCTGTCCCGCGGTGAGCTCGAGGAAGACGGCTTCCAGGTCAGGACGCTCGGTGGTCAGCTGGTGAAGGGCGACGCCGGCCCGCTGCGCGGCGTCGCCGATCGCGGCGGCGTCGACGCCGGTGATGTACACGTCACCGTCGCCGGCCGGCGTGACGGCGGCGTCCTCGCCGAGCGCCGCGGTCAGCTTCTCTACCTCGGGCGTGCGCACCAGGGTACGGCCGCCGGGTGCCGCCGAGCCGAGGATGGACGCGGTGGTGCCCCGGGCGGCCAGCCGCCCGGCGGCGATGATGATCAGGTCATCGGCGAGCAGCTCCATCTCCGGCATCAGGTGGCTGGACACCAGGATCGTGCGGCCGCCCGCCGCCAGCGTCCGCAGCAGGTCCCGCATCCACCTGATGCCCTCCGGGTCCAGTCCGTTGGCCGGCTCGTCGAGGATCAGCACCTGCGGATCTCCCAGCAGCGCCGCCGCGACGCCGAGGCGCTGCCGCATGCCGAGCGAATACCCGCGGAACGCGCGCTCGCCGGCCGCGGTGAGCCCGACGAGCTCGAGGACCTCATCCGCCCGCGCCAGCGGGAGGCCGGCCGCCTGGCAGATGATGCGCAGATGATTGCGCCCGGTGCGGCCCTGGTGGGCCGCGCTGGCCTCGAGGACGCCGCCGACCCGGCGGATCGGCTGGTCCAGGTCGCCGTAACGGACGCCGCCGATGGTGGCGGTTCCCGCCGTCGGCTCGACCAGGCCGAGGATCATGCGCAAGGTGGTGGTCTTCCCCGCGCCGTTGGGGCCGAGAAACCCGGTCACCCGCCCCGGTTCCACGACGAACGACAGGTTGTCCACGGCCTTGACGTCCCGGTACTGCTTGGTCAGCCCGCAGACCGCGATCCGTCCCTCGGCAAGCCGCCCGGCCGGGACCGGCCTGCCCCCGGTGGGCCGGCCCGGCGATCTGAGCGGGACGTCGAGGACCCGGGCCGACCCCCCGTTGCCTCCGTTGCGCTGCCACAGCCAGGCCAGGCCGCCCAGCACGAGAACGGCGATCAGGATAACCATCAGACCTCTCCTGCCACGGCGGCGCCGGCCGCGGCCGGGGTAGCGCAGGCCAGCGGATGCACCCTCCGGGCCGCAACTCTACATAGGAAGAGTTACCCGGGCAAGCCCCGCCCGACGGTTCACGCGCCCTCCTCAAGCAGGCCGTTCCTCATCAGGCCCAGCCGGGGCGCCCGGGCGGCCACGGTGCTGTCATGGGTGACGAGCACCATGGTCAGGCCGCGACCGCGACGTCGAGGGCCCGCCAGGATCCGGCTCCGATTCACGCGTTAGCCGGCGCGGCCGGCTACATCCGGCGCAGGCGGGCCCGAGGGTTACAGGACCGCGCGGACCGCCTCGGCGGCCACGGTGCGCAGCCGGGCCCGCAGCTCGGCGCCAGCGGCGCGGCTGGTCTGGGCCTCGACGATGCGCAGGCCGGTGCCCTGCAGCGCCTTGGTCAGGTCGCCTGGCTGCTCCAGGCGCTGGTAGGGCAGGCCGAACGCGGCGGCCAGGTGGTGCAGCCCGGCGCCGTGCGGGGTGCCGAAGAGCCGCTCGAACGAGCCGGGGAAGGCGGCCTGCTCCAGGGCGGAGAAGATGCCGCCACCGTCGTTGTTGACCACGACCAGGCACAGGTCCGGGCGCGGCTCGTCCGGGCCGAGCGCCAGCCCGGCCGCGTCGTGCAGGAAGGCCAGGTCCCCGATCAGGGCGAACGCGGGGCCGCGGTGGGCCAGCGCGGCGCCGATGGCCGACGAGGTGGTGCCGTCGATCCCGCTGGCGCCGCGGCTGGCCAGCACGCGCAGGTCCGCACGCGGATAAAAACCAAGATCTATATCCCGAACCGGCTGGCTCGACCCGGTCCACAGCAGGGCTCCGTCCGGCAGCGCGGCGGCCAGATCCCGGGCCAGCCTCGGCTCGGTCAGGTTCTCGTCGTCGTCGAGCACGGCGTCCACCGCGCGGCGCGCCGCGTCGTCCGCCCGCCGCCAGGCGTCCAGCCAGGCGCTGTCCCGGGGTGTCCCGGTGAGCCGGAGGGCCGACGCGACGTCGGTGGCGGCTCGCTGCGGGTCGGCCCACAGCCCGGGCCCCTGCGCGACGACCACGTGCCTGCGGGCCGAGCCGGGGCTCAGGAAGGCGTTCTGCGGCCGGGAGAGCCCGGGCCGGCCCGCCGAGACGATCAGGTCGGGCCGGTGAGCCTGGACGAACTCCGGCGTGGCCAGCAGGTACTGGTAGGCGGACAGCGCGTTCGGCCCGCGCCGGGCGCCGGACGAGGGCTCCGCCAGCACCGGCCAGCCGGCCTGCGCGGCCAGCCCGGCCAGGGCCGGGGCGTCGTAGTCGCCGTCACCGCAGACCACCACGCCGCGTTCGGTCCAGGCCAGCTCGAGCTCATCCCCGGTGACGCCGCGGTCGCCGAAACTCGTCCACGGCTGCCCGCCGGGCCGCCCGTCCAGGGGCTCCGGCCACGGTCCGCCGCCGGTCGGCACGAGCGGCTCCCGGAAGGGCAGGTTGAGGTGCCCCGGGCCGGTCAGGCCGCCGGTACGGCCCGCCGCGCGGGCCCAGGCCTGGCAGGCCAGCGAGCGCCAGTAGGCGGCCATCCCCGGCCGGGCCTCGGGCGGCCCCACCTCGCAGAACCAGCGCACCGCGCCGCCGTACAGCTTGATCTGGTCGATGGCCTGGTTGGCGCCGATCCCCCGCAGCTCCGGGGGCCGGTCGGCGGTGAGCACCAGCAGCGGGACGGCGGACTCGCTGGCCTCGATCACCGCCGGGTGGAAGTTGGCCGCCGCCGTGCCCGAGGTGCACAGCACCGCCACCGGGCAGCGGCTGGCCTTGGCCAGGCCGAGCGCGGTGAACGAGGCGGAGCGCTCGTCGATGCGGACGTGCAGCCGCACCCGCTGCTCCTGCGCGGCCTTGAAGAAGGCCATGGCCAGCGGGGTGCTGCGCGACCCGGGCGAAAGCACCACCTCGCGCAGCCCGCACCGGATCAGCTCGTCGCTGAAGGCGACCCCGAACGCGGTGGAGGGATTCACCGGGGTCACGACCGGCTCGCCGGCTCGGCCGCGGAGGGCAGGAAGCGCGCGGCGGCCGCGGCCCGCTCCCGCCACGGGGCCGGGTCGGTCTCCCAGCGGGCCAGCTGGCCGGGGTCCACGGCCGGGCGGCGGACCGGCAGCGCCCCGGCCTCGGCGGCCAGCGGGTCGGCCGTGACGTCCCCGGACAGCAGGGACATGGTGCCCAGCCCGCAGGCGTAGGGCAGTTCGGGGAGCGCGGCGGCCAGCGCCACCCCGGCCGCGAGCCCGACCGAGGTGTCGACCGCGCTCGACACCACGACAGGAAGGCCGCAGGCCTCGGCCACGCCGAGCGCGGCCCGGACCCCGCCGAGCGGCTGGACCTTCAGTATCACGATGTCGGCCGCGCCGGCGGCCCGCACCCGCAGCGGGTCCTCGGCCCGGCGGATCGACTCGTCGGCCGCGACCGGGATATCGATATGTCGACGCAGCTCGGCCAGCTCGTCCAGGGTCGCGCAGGGCTGCTCGGCGTATTCCAGCCCGAACCGGGCCAGCTGCCGCAGCATCCGCGCCGCCTGCCCGGGATCCCAGCCGCCGTTGGCGTCGACCCGGATCCTGCCGTCCGGGCCGAGCGCCGCCCGGACCGCCTCGACCCGCTCGATGTCCGCCCCCTCGGCCTGGCCGCGCTCGGCCACCTTGACCTTCGCGGTCCGGCAGCCCGACCGCGCCACGATCGCGGCGGCCTGCTCGGGCCCGACCGCGGGCACGGTCACGTTCACCGGGATCCGGTCCCGGACCGGCGCCGGCCACCCCCGGGTCGCGGACTCGATGGCGCTGGCCAGCCACCGGGCGCTCTCCTTCGGGCCGTACTCGGCGAACGGCGAGAACTCGCCCCACCCGGCCGGCCCCTCGATCAGCGCGCCCTCCCGTACCGTGATCCCCCGGAACCTGACCGGCATCGGGATCGCGAACGCCCGCAACCCCCCGATCATCCCCGCCAGGTCCCCCGTCATGCGGCCGTGAGAATGATCACAGGGACGGCTGCCATTCGGTCGATCGTAACCTCCCAGAGTCAGGGTTCTAACCTTAACGATCGTGGCAGAGCGTCCTTTGCGCGCGGTCCTGGTCGAGCGCGCGACCCCGCGGCTGGTCGAATTGCTGGCCGCGGCGCTGGAAGGCACCGGGCCCGCGATCTGGCCGCTGGACGCCGGGCTGCCCGCCGGGCGCATCGCCGAGCTGATCGCCGCGCTGCGGCCGGGCTCGATCGAGGACGCCGAGGGGGTCTCACCAGTCCGTTCGGTCCAGCAAGAGGGAGTCGCCGAAGGTACGGCGGTGGTGGTCGGCACGTCGGGATCCACCGGCGCGCCCAAGGGAGTGGAGCTGAGCGCGGCCGCGCTGCGGCACTCGGCGCGGGCCTCGCTGGACCGGGTGGGCGCCCGGGCCGGCCAGCGCTGGCTGTGCTGCCTGCCGGTCACCCACGTGGCCGGCCTGCAGGTGCTGGTGCGCTCGCTGGTCAGCGGGACCGAGCCGGTGCTGGCCGGGCGCGCCGACGCCGGGACGGTCGCCGCCGGGGCCGCCTCGGGCTGCGCGCATGTCTCGCTGGTCCCGACGCAGCTGCAGCGCCTGCTCGCCGGCGGCGGTCTCGCGGGCCCGGCGGCGCTGGCCGGATACTCGTCGGTGCTGCTGGGCGGGGCCGCGGCGCCGACTCCCCTGCTGGCCGCCGCGCGGGCGGCAGGCGTGCCGGTGGTGACGACCTACGGCATGACCGAGACCTGCGGCGGCTGCGTGTACGACGGGGTTCCGCTGGACGGCGTGCGGGTCGAGATCCGCGACGACGGCCGGATCTGGATCGGCGGGCCGGTGCTGTTCTCGGGGTACCGCGGCGGGCCGCGGGCGCCCGGCGACGGGTGGTTCCGCACCGGCGACCTGGGCCGGCTGGACTCCTCGGGACGACTGACGGTACGCGGCCGGGCCGATGACGTCATCAACACCGGCGGGCACAAGGTGGTCCCCGGCGAGGTGGCGGCGGTGCTGGCGGCCTGTCCGGGAGTCAGGGACGTGGCGGTGGTGGGGCAACCTGACCCCGAATGGGGCGAACGGGTCGTCGCGGTGGTGGTCCCGGCCGACCCGGCCGACCCGCCGGCGCCGGAATTGCTCCGTCTGCGTGTGCGCGAGCGCCTGCCGCGTTACGCTGCTCCAAGCAAGGTCGTGACGGTCGATGCCGTTCCCATCCTCCCGAACGGGAAGCACGACCTCGTACGGCTCAGGCTCGAGCTGCTACGGCGGGAACAAACTGAGGCGGAGAACGTTACTTAATAGTGCCCGGACAATGTCTCCCGCTGAAGACTGCGCGGGGCGGCGAGGGGTACTTGGTGGGAGCCCAATTGAACGACGTAAGTAGTGCGTGCGTTGTTACGAGGAGGAGGGAGGTGTCTCATGCCGCGGATCGCCATGGCGACGTCAACCGCCGAGCGTATCGACCGTTCAGATGACGAGGCGAGCACGACCCGGGTGGATGAACTCATCCAGCGCGGGCGAAGCCAGGGTCACCTGTCTCTTGCGGAGCTGAGGACGGCCTTCGACGAGGCCGGACTCACGCCGGCCGAGGGACGTTCCATTCTACGTGAGCTTAGCGAGGCCGGCGTGCGGCTGGCGAACGAGCTGGCCGAGAACAAGAAGGCGCCGAAGAGCCGTCCGGCTCGTTCCGCGCCCGCTCCGGCGCAAGCCGCCAAGGAGGCGGAGGTCGCTGACCCCGGGTCTGACCCGAGTGACGCCGATGTTGACGTGGCTGATTCCGACGTGATGAGCCTCGAGGCGGAGGCGGCCGCGCTCGGCGACGCCGACAAGCTGGCCGAGGTGGACCTGGATGACCAGACGCCCGCCATGGGTGACTCGGTTCACACCTACCTCAAGTCCATCGGGCGCACCAGCTTGCTCACCGCCGAGCAGGAAGTCGACCTGGCCAAGCGGATCGAGGCCGGGCTGTTCGCCGAGCACAAGCTGGAGACCGCGACCGGTCTTGACGAGAACTTCCGGCGTGAGCTGGAGATGGTCGCCGAGGACGGGCGGCGCGCCAAGGCGCACATGCTCGAGGCCAACCTGCGGCTGGTCGTGTCGGTGGCCAAGAAGTACAGCGACCGGGGCCTGTCCCTGCTCGACGTGGTGCAGGAAGGGAACCTGGGCCTGATCCGGGCGGTCGAGAAGTTCGACTACACCAAGGGCTACAAGTTCTCCACCTACGCCATGTGGTGGATCCGGCAGGCCATCCAGCGCGGCTTCGCGGACTCGGCCCGGACCATCCGGCTGCCGGTGCACGTGCTGGAGATGCTGTCCAAGCTGTCGCGCGTCGAGCGTGACATGCACCAGCGCCTTGGCCGCGAGCCGACCCCCGAGGAGCTGGCCGTCGAGCTGGACCGGACGCCGGACCAGATCGAGGAGCTGCTGCGTACCTCGCGCCAGCCGATCTCGCTCGACTCGACGATCGGCGAGGACGGCGAGACTTCCATCGGCGACCTGATCGAGGACGTCGACGCCCCCGAGGCCTCCGAGCTCGTGGACCGCCAGCTGATGGCTGAGCAGCTGCGTTCGGCGCTGGACGCGCTGACGCCGCGCGAGGCCACGATCATGGCCATGCGGTTCGGTCTTTACGACGGCAACCCGCACACGCTGGACGAGATCGGCCGGGCGCTCGGCCTGACCCGCGAGCGGATCAGGCAGCTCGAGAAGCAGTCGCTGTCCAAGCTGCGTCACCCGAGCCGCGCGCAGCCGCTGCTCGACTTCGCCAGCTGATCATTTCCTTAGCCTCGCCTCCCGACATGAATGCCGGGCCCGACCTCCCGCCGGGCCCGGCATTCGGCTTCCCCGGGCGGGGCGGTCGCAGTCAGTGACGGCACTGGTCAGATCTTGCTCATTGGCCTGCCTGTTAACTCCTGGTACGGCAGGATGAACACTGCTCAGGAAGGCGACCGGGCAACTAGCGCGGCATCTCCCGCTGCCCGGTGCGACTCTGGCAAGGGGAGCCTGCGTGACCAACAGGAACGAAACCGTATTGCCTGCCGCGAGCCGCTTCGAGGCGGCCGGCGGTGCTGTCGCGGTCGGGACCCGGCCCGGCCGGTCCACCACCGGCGCCGCCGCCGACCCGCAGCGCGGCAGGAACTGGCTGTTCGCGCTGCTTCTGGTGGCCGGCTGGCTAGTCCAGGCCGGGCTGCGCGCGTGGTTCAGCCGGGCGCAGGTGGTGCCGCTGGACAATCCCGACGAGACCGCGTACCTGATCGCGGCGCGGGTCCTCGCGGGCGGCCCGGCGGCCGACTTCTCCGGCGTCACGCTGTACCACTCCACGCTGTACCAGGGCGGCTATCCGCTTCTGATCACGCCGGTGTACTGGTTCACCAGCAGCCCCGCCGCCGTGTACCACGGCGTGCTGCTGATCAACGCGGCGGTCAGCGCCGCGGTGATGCCGCTGGGCTACCTGGCCTGCCGCCGGCTCGGGCTCGGCCGCCCGGCCGCCTACGCCGTGGCCATGATCGCGGCGCTGCTGCCCGCCGGGTTCTTCTTCAGCGAGTACGCGATAGCCGACGCGATCTTCCCGGTGGTCACGCTGGCCTGGCTGCTGGCCATCCACAGCTGGCTGGTGGCCACCTCGCCGCGGGCGCGGTACGCGGCAGCCGTCGGGTCCGCCCTGCTGTCCGGCTATGCCTACGCGGTGCATCCCCGGGGCCTGGTGCTGCTGGCCGGCTTCGCCGCCGTCGGCGCCTTCACCGCCTGGCGCCGGCCCGCCGCCCGCGGCAGCGCGGCCGCGGCCGCGCTGACCCTGGCGGTGACCGCCGTGGCGGGCTGGACCCTGAACCGCTATCTGGCCTCCGCCCTTTACGCCGAGGGCACGCGCAGCCTTTCCGGCCAGCTGGTGAGCACGCTCGGCAGCCCGTACGGGGCCATCCACGTGGCCGAGATGGCAGGCGGCCAGTTGTGGCGGCTGGTGCTGGACAGCTGGGGTATCGCCGGGATCGGCCTGGCCGCCGCGGTGGCCGTCGCTGTGCGGGGAAGCCTGGGCTCGTCTTCCGCGGGGCGCGGCGTGCCGGGCGACCTGCGGGTCATGGCGTGGCTGTCCGTCGGCGTCACCGTCCTGATCGCCTCCACCGCGTCGGCCGCGCTGCCTCCTCATCAGTCGCTGACCTGGGCCTCGGGACGCTACCTGGACGGCATGACCGTCACGTTCTTCCTGGTCGGCGCGGTGGTGCTGCTGCGGGCGGCCGTCCGGCCGATCCTCGTCTGCACCGCGTGCGTCGTGGGCTTCACCATGCTGGCCGCGGTGACGGTGGCCGTGTACGCCGGAACCTCGCTGCCCACGGAGCGGGGGATGAGGTTCAACTTCGGCGAACCTGCCGTGCTGACCCAGAACTGGAAACAGGCCAGCGTCATGGTGGCGACGGCGTCGGCGCTCGGCCTGCTCCTGGTGTGGGTCTACTTCGCCCTCCTCGCGCGCTACATGCGGGTCCTGACCTGCGTCCTGGGCGCCGCGGTGGCGGCGGTGAACCTGGTCGCCGTGGCCCAGCTGACGGCCTATTGCTCCGTGGCCGACAACGCCTGGGCCCGGGCGATGGGCATAACCGAGATGGCGGCGGCCGACGGGCTGAAACCGGGTGAGCAGATCGCCCTCGCCCACGACCTCACCGGGGTCCTGCGGCTCGCGCAGACGTTCGAGGTGTCATCGACGCAGGTGCAGTTCTTCGATCCGCTCCAGGAACCGCCCCCGGACGGCGTGACCGTGATCGACGCGGGATGGCCGGCCGGGCAGCCTGCGCGGGCGAGCTGGCCGGACGCCCCGGCCAACTGGCGCATCGTCGCGACCAACCGGTTCGGCGGCTGGGTCGTCTGGCGCAGGTAGAGGGCCGGCTCTAGTTCCCGGGCGCGGCGGCCCGGTAGAGGTCGGCGCCGGTCGGCGAGATCTCCCGGGTGACCTGGCCGCGGACCAGGAGCACCTCGAGGTGGGCGGCGGTCTCGTTGACCGACATGATCCGGCTGAACAGGTCGAGATCGTCGAACCGGCGCTGCCGCCTGGTCCACCTGATCGCCCGGGCCACCTCGTACGGAGTGGCGTGGCCCGCCAGCACGGCCTGATGGATCTCGGCAAGGCGCAGGTCGTGGTGGGCCAGCAGCTCGTTGACCCGCTCGTGGGTGCTGCCGGTAACCGGGCCGTGGGCGGGCAGCAGCCGGGCGTCGGGCAGCGCGAGCG
>Ga0335083_10009916_pt1 | contig 11550 bp, 11 predicted proteins | sample Lox_Sample_42_FD_206716 | JGI IMG/M metagenome (GOLD analysis project Ga0335083, IMG submission 206716) | Soil microbial communities from Loxahatchee National Wildlife Refuge, Florida, United States - Lox_Sample_4.2 | ecosystem: Environmental > Terrestrial > Soil > Wetlands | place: USA... | reverse complement strand
AGCAATCATGCGAGCTGTTGCAGCCGTTCTGCTTGGCGGACTTTGCCTGTTGGCCAGTGAGGCGAGCGCGCAGCCTGCTTCGGCCGCCGCGACCCAGCCATGGATGGACAAGAGCCTTGCGCCCGACGCCCGCGCGGATCTGCTGCAGGCCCAGATGACCGAGGACGAGGCCCTGCAACTCGTCATCGGCTACATGGGATCGACCCTGCACTTCTCATTTGCAAAACCGGCGCCGGCCGCTTTGCGGGCGCAGCTCCCTGGCACGGCCGGTTTCGTGCCGGGCATTGCACGCCTGGGAATTCCGGCGCTCGCGGAAACCGATGCCGGCGTCGGTATCGCGAACAGCCTGCAGATGAGACCAGGCGACACCGCGACTGCGTTTCCGTCCGGGCTCGCGAGCGCCGCGACCTGGAACCCGCGACTTTCCTTCGCCGAGGGTCAGGCCATTGCGCAGGAGGCGCGCGATCGCGGCTTCAATGTCGTGCTCGATGGCGCCATCAATCTCGCGCGCGAGCCGCGTGGGGGGCGCACGTTCGAATATGCGGGCGAAGACCCGCTCCTGGCCGGCACGATCGTCGGCGAAGAGATCCGCGGCATCCAGAGTCGCGACGTCATCGCGACGACCAAGCACTTCGCGCTCAACGATCAGGAAAACGGGCGCGGCGTCCTCAGCGCAAACATCGACGAGCCGGCCGCGCGGGAATCCGATCTTCTCGCCTTCGAGATCGCCATCGAGCGCGCCGATCCGGGCGCCGTGATGTGCGCCTACAACCGGTACAATTCCGTCTTTTCCTGCGAGAACGACTTCCTGCTCAATCGCGTGCTGAAGCACGATTGGGGCTATCCCGGCTGGGTCTTGTCGGACTGGGGCGCGGTCCATAGCACCGCAGACGCGGCCAATGCGGGACTGGACCAGGAATCCTCGTCGGGTTTCGATCGCAAGGAGTACTTCGGCCAGCCGCTCAAGGACGCCATCGCCTCGGGCGATGTACCGCCCGCACGCCTCCACGACATGGTGCACCGGATTCTCCGTACGATGTTCGCGCACGGCCTCTTCGACGATCCTGCGATCAAGACGAGTCCCGTGAACCATGTCCCCCAGGCACAGCAAAATGCGGCCGAAGCGATCGTCCTGCTCAAGAATGACGCGGGGATGCTGCCGCTCGCGGGCACGGTGCGAAGCATTGCGGTCATCGGAGCGCATGCCGATATCGGCATGTTGTCCGGCGGAGGCTCCTCCCAGGTCGAGCCGATAAACGATGTGCGCGCCAACGAATTTCCGGTGGGCGGCGGCGTACGTGTTCTGCCCAACGGTGCGAAGATCATGCCGCTGGATCGCCAGATCTACGATCCGCCATCGCCGCTCGCGGCAATTGCGGCGCGAGCATCCCAGGCGCGCGTCCGCTTTGCCGAAGGCAGCGATGCCAGGTTGGCCGCGTCTCTCGCGCGACAATCTGACGTCGCCATCGTCTTTGCCCAGCAATGGATGACCGAGGGCGTCGATGTTCCGAACCTCTCTTTGCCGGGCACGCAAAACGCGCTGATCGACGCCGTCGCCGCCGCCAATCCGCACACCATCGTCGTGCTCGAGACCGGCGGCCCCGTGCTCATGCCCTGGCTCGGCAGAGTTCCCGCCGTCGTCGAGGCATGGTTCGCCGGCAATGGGGGCGCGCCCGCGCTCACGCATATTTTGTTTGGGGACGCCAATCCATCAGGACGACTGCCGATCACATTTCCCGCGAGCGAGGCCCAGCTGCCGCGTCCGGCGCTGATCGATCCCGATAACTCCTACCAACCCTTCGACGTTTCCTTTCCCGAAGGGTCCGATGTCGGTTACCGCTGGTTTGAACGTCAGAACCTGGCTCCGCTCTTTCCGTTCGGGTTCGGCCTCTCTTTCACGACGTTCAGCATTGGCCGTCTGGAGGCAACCGGCGGTGCCATGCTGAGCGCAAGCGCCGACGTGACCAACACGGGTGCGCGTGAAGGCATGGAGACGATACAATTCTACGCCTCGCCGACAGCGAACGGGGACGCCGTCGCCCCGCGCCTGATCGGCTGGAGCAAGGTCGACCTCAAACCGGGAGAAACGCGCCACGTGACCATCACCGCGGACCCCCGGCTGCTCGCGTATTTCGACGCCGCTTCCGGAAACTGGCGTGTCGATGCCGGCGACTGTACCGTGATGGCGGGATCCTCGGTTTCCGACATCGCCGCCAGGACTGTCGTCACACTCTCAGAGCAGGCCATCAAGCCATGAGTGCGCAGCGCGACGGCAACCTTGTTCTGGTCGGAGATATCGGCGGCACGCATGCGCGTTTCGCCACCGTGGACTGCGCGAGCGATCCGTGGCGCATCGCGAACAGGATGGACCTCGAAGATCCGTTTCCCCATTTCGTCGACGCCTTGCGCGCGTTTCTCGGCAGAAGCGGCGTTGACCCCCTACCCCGCGCCGCCGCCATCGCCGTTGCGGGACCTGTAACAGCAGGTGCCGCAGCACTTACGAACCGCAATTGGCGCACCTCCGAAGCGGATTTGACGAAATTCGGCTTTGACCGCGTATTGCTGCTCAACGATTTCGCGGCCCTCGCCTTCGCCGCAGGTCATCTCGCAGCGAACGAGGTCGCGACGATCGGCCCGGAGCTTCCCGGATTGAAGGACGAGCCGATCTCGATCCTGGGCGCCGGAACAGGCTTCGGCGCCTCGCTGCTGGCACGCTCTCGCGGCCGCTCCATCGCGGTTGCGACCGAGGGCGGTCACATGGCCTTTGCACCGGCCGATGTTCTGGAGACCGAAATGCTCGGCATCCTGCGCAAGCAGTTCGGCCACGTTTCCGTCGAGCGAATTCTTTCGGGGCCCGGGCTTGAGAATCTCTACAAGGCGCTCGCGCAGATATCTGGCCGCAAAGCCTCGGCTGTGCATGCCGCCGAGATCACCGAGCGCGCGCAACGGGGCGATCCCGAATGCCGCGAGGCCATCGACAGGTTCTGCGCCATTTATGGCGCTGTCGCTGGAGACTTTGCGCTCGCCCATGGCGCGCGCGGCGGTGTCTTCCTCGCGGGCGGCATCGCCAGGAAAGTGAAGACGATGCTGGCGCAGAGCACGTTCCGGGCGCGCTTCGAAGACAAGGGGCGCCTCTCCCCCTATGTCAAAGCGATCCCGACCAGACTTATTCTGGCCGAAGACGTGACATTTCTCGGCGCGGCCCGCGCAAGCCGCGAGTTCGCAGATGGGGACGACCGGCAATGAGCACGAACAGCGCCGATAATGAAAGCAACGCACACCACCGGCTGCTTGTGGCGCTGGTGGTGTTTCTGTTCTTCGCCTGGGGGCTCGCGACTGTCCTGATCGACACGCTGATACCGAAGCTCAAGGGCCTTTTCACGCTGTCCTACACCGAAGTGATGCTCACCCAGTTCAGCTTCTTCATAAGCTATTTTCTGTTCTCAATCCCCGCGGGACTGGTTCTCTCGCGCATCGGCTACATTCGTGGCGCGGTGCTCGGGCTCATCGTCATGGCCATCGGCTGCGCCCTGTTCTCGCCCGCCGCGGCGCTCGGCATCTTTCCAGCATTTCTCGTCGCGCTGTTCGTCATGGCGGCCGGCATCACAATGCTCCAGGTCGCCGCGAACCCTTTCGTCGAGCTCCTTGGCTCCGAACGGACCTCGCATGCGCGGCTCACTTTTGCGCAGGCCTTCAACTCGCTCGGCACGACGATCGGTCCTTACATCGGAGCGCGGATCATTCTCCGCTCGGGCGTGACAATCGACACGCACGGCCTGTCGGCGCCGGCTCTTGCGGCGCTGCGCCGGAGCGAAGCGCACGCCCTGCAATTGCCGTTCATCGTCATTGCCGCTGTCCTCGTCGCCCTTGCGGTAGTCTTCTGGCTCATGCGCGACAGCAAGGCCCCGCCGGTCAAAGGCCAGGCGGAATTCAGCGCGATCGCGGCGCTTCTCGGTCGCTCGCGTCTCGTGCTCGGTGCTATCGCCATCTTCACCTATGTCGGCGCGGAAGTTTCGATTGGCAGCCTGATGACGAACTATCTCATGCAGCCGAGTACTCTGGCGGCACGTGCGGAGTTTGCGGGCGAGCTCGTCAGCCTCTATTGGGGCGGCGCGATGATCGGCCGCTTTGCAGGCTCCCTCATCCTCTGGCTGTCGCGGCCAGGCTATGTGCTGGCCGCCTGTGCTGCAGGCGCCTGCGCGCTGGCCGTGACCTCGTCACTTTCGCTAGGCGTCGCCGCCGCAGCCACGCTGATCGCGGTTGGATTGTTCAACTCGATCATGTTCCCGACGATCTTCAGCCTTGCGTCGGAAGGGCTGGGAGAGCAGACGCCGAATGGATCAGGGTTGCTCTGCATGGCGATTGTCGGCGGCGCTCTCGTTCCCCTCGCCACAGGCGCTGTGGCTGACGCCACGAGTCTCGCGGCTTCGTTGTTCGTGCCCGCCGCCTGTTATGTGTGGATCGCCGTCTATGGCGTTCTTGCAGCGCGCGGTCTTGGCCTTGCGTCGCCCGCGGCGCTTGGCACGCCCGCGACACAATCCGGTTAGCCTCAGAGGCTCGTGACTTCGACCTGCGGCGTGAAGCGCGCCACGTCCGCGACCTGGCAGAGGCCGGTGCCGACAGAAAGAAGTGCAGCGCTTCCCGCGGCTACAGCGGCCGCCAGCGCATCTCTGTGATTCTTGCCCTGCGCAAGCGACAACACCAATACTGCGAGGAAGCTGTCACCCGCGCCGACCGAACTGACCGGCAGGACTTTCGGCGCCCTGGCCGCGAAAGCGAAATCGCGGCTTACAAGAAGCGCGCCGTCTTCCCCCAGAGTAAGCGCAATCAACTCGGCCGCACCCCGAGCGACGAGTTGCCGGCACTGGGCAAGGCAGGACGGCACGTCGGGGAGATCCACGCCCGAGAGATCGCAAAGCTCCCGGCGGCTTGGCTTGAGGAGATGGATCCCGGAGCCCAGTGCCGCCGCTAGGGCAGCACCGGATGTGTCAAGCACGAATTGCCCGCGGCGTCCGGCGACGCGTCGCGCAAGCGTCGCGTAGAAATCCGCCGGCAGCCCTGGCGGCAGGCTTCCACTCGCGACGACGATGTCCCCTCCCGCGACCCGCGCTTCGAGCGTTGCGACACACAATTCCGCATCACCGGGCGACAACACGGGACCCGGCATCACGAAGCGGTATTCATTTCCGCTGGCACGTTCCACGACCGTAACGTCCTCGCGGGTGTTTCCAGCAATCGGAACGATTTCATGCGGCACGCCCTCTGCCGAGACCAGACTCTGGAGCAATGCGCCGATAGGACCGCCAGCCGGAAAGACCGCGACGCAGGACTCGCCGAAACGCTTGAGCACGCGCGCGACATTGATGCCGCCACCTCCGGCGTCGCGCCGTTCTTCCGCGCAGCGCAACTTGTGTCCCGGCAGGACATGATCCACTTCCGTGAACACGTCGACGGCGGGGTTGGCGGTAAAAGTCAGGATCGTCATGCGCCGGCAGAGAACACATGTTTCGCGCAAGCCGCGTTGACACCGCTCAAACCCGGGTCCTCCCAGGGCCTCGTCGAGGCGACTCGCAACTCCGACTATGGCCGATTCGGTTACCTGATGTTTGCGATGCTATTCGTCCTGGGTGCCGCCATGCGCCCTGAGCGAAGCCAAAAACTGAAAGGACCGATATCGGCATGGTGGATCACGGGCGCAGGATCCCCTCCATGCGAAATCGAATAGATCTTTTGGAAATCGTGTTCGGTTGATCGGCATCAAGAAAGCAGGCCTCTCGTCGTGTCAGATTTCCCCGCGCTGAAGTCGTCGCCGAATGGAGGAAATTATGGCCGAGTTGAGCAAGGTTCCCGTTCGAAACGGGACAGGTTCTGCTGTGGTGCGTGGATGGCAGCCTTTTGAGAGCCTCAAACAGGAAGTCGATCGGCTCTTCGATGAATTCGATGGAGGTTTCTGGCGCACACCGTTCCGTTCTTCGTTGCTGAGAGCCGCAGCGCCGGCGCGCGCCCTGGCCGCACCGGCAGTCGACGTCGCCGAGAAGGATGGCGTCTACGAGATCACGGCCGAACTGCCGGGAATGGAAGAGAAGGACATCGATGTCAGCGTCGCCAGTGGCATGCTGACCATCAAAGGTGAGAAGAAGGAAGAAAAGGAGGAGAACAGGAAGGACTATCATCTGTCAGAGCGGCGATATGGCGCTTTCGAACGCTCCTTCGGCATCCCTGATGGAGTCGACGCCGACAAGATCGCCGCCAGCTTCAAGAAAGGTGTTCTCACCATCACCCTGCCCAAGACGCCTGAGGCGAAGAAGCAGGAGAAGAAGATCGCGGTCAAGCCTGCTTGACGCGACGCGATCGCGCCGGCCAGTCGCCCCTTCCGGCCGGCAGCGATTGCGGGACTTGCGCGCCGTTCGTTTGCGGCGCATTTTTTTCGCTTGCAGGGAGCAAGAGATGATCAAATCGATCTTCGTGCCGTTGTTCGGCGTGGAACGCGACAAGGCCGCGCTCGATACCGCTTATGCAATGGCTGGTCTCTTCGATGCGCGCCTCGACTGTGTCCATGTGAGGCCTGACCCGCGCGAAGTGGCGGCAAGCATCATGGCCGCCGCCAACGGCGGCGGTGGCGTATACTCCGAAGAAATCTGGACGTCGTTGGTCGAGGCCGACAAGCGCCTCGCCGCCAGCTCCAGAGCGACATTCGACCAATTCGCACGCGAAAAGGCGGTGCAACCACCGCGCCAGCCTTTCGCCCTGTCTGCCGCGCTTCGCGAGATCCAGGGCGATCCCGTGAAACTGGTGACATCCAATGCCCGGTTCTCGGATCTCGCGGTGTTCGCACCGGTTGCGATCACAGGTGAGGCGGCATGGGGCCCGTTTGGAGACACGCTGATCGGCTCGGGCCGGCCGGTGCTTCTTGCGCAAGCTCCCTTGGCCGGCCTGCCGGCCCCAATCGTGACGATCGCATGGAAAGAGACTGCGGAATCTGCTCGTGCGGTGACGGCATCGATGCCGCTGCTCGGCAAGGCGAAGAAGATCATCGTCATTTCGGCGAGCGAGGATGCGAAAACGACCAAGGAAAGCCGGGACTCCGCCGATGCGCTCGCGGCGCTCTTGCGCGGGCACGGACTCAGTGCGCAGTCGGAGTGCATCGAATGCGGCACACTTGATCCTGCTCCCGCGATGCTCGAGCGTGCCGTGGCACTCGGAAGCAGTATTGTGGTGATGGGCGCATATGGCCACGGCCGCGTGCGCGAATTCATTTTCGGCGGCTTCACCAAACACATGCTGCGGCAGACGAAGCTGCCCGTGTTCCTGCAGCATTGACCTCAACACGCAGAGCCAGCCATGAGCACGATAGTCGCGGGAACTGACGGGTCGCCCGGTTCCGACCGCGCGGTGGCCTTCGCGGCGAGTTTGTGCAAGGCCCTGGGCGCGCAGCTCGTTCTGGCAACCGCAGCAGAGCCTCGTGACACCGAGGAAATGGCAGCATTCCGCCGTGCGGAAAGAGCGACCGTCGGCGATCTGCTCGAGGCGAATTGCGATGCGGTCCTGAGCCAGGCCAAACAGGTCGCCGTTCGCGCCGGCGCCCGCGAAGTCGCGATGCGCCGCTCCGTCGGTGACCCGACCGCGTTCATTCTCGCGGTCGCGCAAGACGCAGGGGCGCAAGCGATCGTTGTCGGCAAACGGGGCCGCGGCCGTCTGGCGGGTCTGCTGGTTGGAAGCGTTTCGCAAAAGCTCGTGAGCGTGTCGAGCGTGCCGGTGATCGTCGTACCCTGACCGAATCCGGGCGCAATCGGAGGCGCTCCTACCCCAATCTCGGACGAGCCCGTTTCTTGGCCAATCGTTCAAGCCTGCGCATGGCCTTCGGCAGGGATCGCGCAGAACGCGACAGATTGCGCCACGGATCAGGCTGTCTCAGAAATGCCTTCAGAGTCGCAATGGTGAAGCGTGCCGGGTCGAGGTTGTCACGCAGCTGCGTCCAGCGAAGCGGCATGGCGACCGGAGCTCCGGGTCTTGCGCGCGCAGACCATGGCGCGACCGAAGTCGCTGCACGGGCGTTGCGAAGATAGTCGAGAAAGATCTTTCCGCGCCTTGCGCTTTTCCGCGGATTGATCGTGTAACGGCTCGGTCGGTCCCTTTGCAGCGTTTTGCAGAGTGCTTCTGCGAAAGCCCTGGCGTCCGGCCAGCCCGGTGATTTTCTCGAGGCGCCGCGGATTGGAACGACGACATGAAGGCCCTTGCCGCCGGTGGTCTTCACGAAAGGCACCAGGCCGCAGACTCGAAGCACTGCGGCCACCTCCTTCGCCGCGTCGACAACGCGCACGAACGATAGACCTGGCGCGGGGTCGAGATCGAAGACGATTCTTTCCGGAACGTTCGGGGCGCCCGCCTTGCAACCCCAGGGATGAATCTCGAGCGCGCCGGCCTGTGCCAGCGCGATCAGGGCCTTTGCGTTGCGTACTCCAACAAACGGTTTCTCCGCGCCGCGCAGCTTCAGTGACAGCAAGGGGGCGGCAGCGCGCGATTGGAGGTGGCGCTGGAAGAACGTCTCGCGGCGAATACCGTTCGGCCCCCGGAGAAGCGAAAGCGGCCGGCCTGCCACATGCAGAAGCATGCGCGGTGCAACCGACTTGAGATAGCGAGCGTAATCGCGCTTCGTGACAGCGCGCGCCCTCCCATGTGCCGGCCAGAGGATCTTTTCCGGATTCTTCAGGACGACGCCGCCTACGCGGACCGTTTCCACGGCCCTCGTCCGACGCCCGGTCGCGCGCTGCCGCTTTCGTCGGGGCTTCAACGATGTCCTCTCGCCTTGCTGCGCTTCTTCCGGGATATCTCGAGGAGCGTCCTGCCACTCTTCACCGACCGCACATAGCGCGCCAGGGCGTCGGGGCGTCCGCGCCGCGCCGCGCGATCGCGCTCTTTCACGAGAAGCCAGTTCTGGTGCGACGCTGCGCGCCGATGCGCGAGCCTGATCAGTGCCCAGCCGCCGGTCAGGCGTTCACCTCGCAACACAAAGCTGAGCCGGCCTTTTCGAAGGTCCGCCTCCGGCGCGTTGCCGCTCCTGGATATCCAGCGTCCGCGGTCCCACAACTGAACAGTCCCGGCACCATATTCGCCCTTCGGAATCGTTCCTTCGAATCGTCCGTACGCGACAGGATGGTCCTCGACGAGCACCGCCAGCCGGCGCACGGCCGGGTCCAGCGATGGGACCTTGGTCACCGCCCACGACTTGTAGACCCCGCCGATCTCGAGACGCAGATCGAAATGCAGCCGTCTCGCTGCGTGGCGTTGCACCACGAAGCGACGACCCGCCTGCCCGTTCTTGAGCGTTCCATGCCGCTCGGCCGTGCGCCCAAAATGGCGCTTGGCGCGATAGGCCGCGAGGCTGCCTGCCATGTCTCCTCCTGCGACCGCGAAATTCGTGGATTTTCCGGATTGTTCCTTGACGCAGGTCACAATTGCCGCAATCGGGCCGGATAGGCTTTTGACGTTGATGAGCAAGGAGCCAACCATGATCACGCTCTCCATCGATCCCGAGAAAGTCCGCACGATCATTGACGGTGCGCGCGCCTTCGACGCGAAAGATGGCGCAGTCGATCCGGAGAGTGGCTCGAATCCTGTCGACGACGAAATGGTCGATGTTCTTGAAGACACCGACCAGGACTCGACCTATGAGCAGCTGCTCGAGGCCATTCGCGGCATGGATCTCGACGAGCAGGTTGATCTCGTGACGCTTGCCTGGATCGGTCGCGGAACATTCACACCGCACGAATGGGCTATGGCACGCGCCGAGGCCCTCGCGGCACACAACAACCACACGGCCGAATACCTCACATCGCTTCCCATGCTTGGAGACTATCTCGAAGAAGGCCTCGAAGCGGTGATCGAAGACGAGGACGAAGAAGGCGAAGAATAGACCGCGGTGGCGGCCGGAAGTTTTGCCATGCTGAAAGACATGCTGCGCGCGGAGATCAGAGAAATCGAGATTCCGCCCCTTGGCCTGTCGGGGACTCTGCGGGTGCCGGACAATGCCTTCGCTCTGATCGTGTTCGCACACGGCAGCGGTTCGAGCCGCCATAGTCCGCGCAACGTCATGGTCGCAGAAGCACTCAACCGCGCGGGCATGGCGACGCTCCTTTTCGATCTTCTCCACCCTGGCGAAGAAGCTGCCGACAACCGTGCGAAAGTGTTCGATATTCCTCTTCTGGCGATGCGATTGATCGACGCGGTGCGCTGGATCGACAACCAGAAACTCCTGTCGCGCCTGCCGCTCGGATTGTTCGGAGCGAGCACAGGAGCGGCGGCGGCCATCGTGGCGGCTGCCGAACTCGGCGATCGTATCGGCGCGGTCGTCTCGCGTGGCGGCCGGCCGGACTTGGCACGCACAGGGCTCGACCGGCTGCGCGCAGCGACGCTGCTGATTGTCGGCGGCGACGACTATGGCGTCATCGATCTGAACGAAGCGGCTTACGCAAGGATCGGAGCGCTCAAATCGCTGGAGATCGTTCCCGGCGCGACGCATCTGTTCCCAGAGCCAGGCGCAATGGAGCGCGTGATTGCACTCGCCTCCGAATGGTTTGAGCGCCATCTGCGCACATCTCCGACCTGAAAGGAGGCGCCATGAGTTTCCGCAACAGAAAGGAAGCAGGCCTGCAGCTCGCTGCCGCACTGTCCCGTTACAAGGGGCAGGACTGCATCGTGCTTGCCCTGCCCCGAGGCGGCGTTCCTGTCGCGGCCGAGGTCGCCGAGGCGCTGAATGCCCCGCTCGACCTGATCCTGGTCCGCAAGATCGGTGCACCCTGGCATCCGGAGCTCGCGGTCGGCGCTGTCGTCGATGGCGGCGCGCCGACGATCGTGCAACTGCCCGAGGTCATGCGGATGTCGGGAACGAGCAAGAAGGAGTTCGATGAGATCTGCGAGCGCGAACGCGCCGAGATCGAACGCAGGCGCGAACATTATCTCGGCGGCATTGCGCCGCTCGACCCGAAGGGAAAGATCGCCATCCTGATCGATGACGGAATTGCCACGGGTGCCACCATGCATGCGGCGCTGCAGGCCACGCGGCGGCACGGGCCAAAACGGTTGATCCTGGCGGTACCCGTCGCCTCGCACGAAGCCTTGGAGGACTTGGGCAGCGTGGCCGATGAGGTTGTCTGCCTCGAAGTTCCGGAACCATTTCGTGCTGTCGGCCTGCACTATCACGATTTCGATCAGACGAGCGACGAAGAGGTCATCGCAGCGCTGGCGCGGCTTCGGGCGCGTCCTGCCGCCTCTACCAACGCTAGGCCTTGACGCGCATCAAGGAGTCGATGCTGCGGTTGCGACAGCCTGTGGATGGAGAGTGCAGGAGCCGGCGATGGATATTCTCGAAGGAATTCGGCAACGGCGTTCCGTACGCGCATACAAGGCCGATCCGGTTCCCGCCGCGGTCCTGGAGCAGCTTATTCGCGCTGCCACCCAGGCGCCGAGCGCAATGGACGAGGAGCCTTGGCGCTTCACCGTCGTTACCAACAAGGCGCTGCTTGCCGAGATCTCGGAAAAGGCGAAAGCCTT
>Ga0335083_10009915_pt1 | contig 11551 bp, 10 predicted proteins | sample Lox_Sample_42_FD_206716 | JGI IMG/M metagenome (GOLD analysis project Ga0335083, IMG submission 206716) | Soil microbial communities from Loxahatchee National Wildlife Refuge, Florida, United States - Lox_Sample_4.2 | ecosystem: Environmental > Terrestrial > Soil > Wetlands | place: USA... | reverse complement strand
GTGAACTCCTGGATGTAGGAGAACGCGCCCTGGAAATTGCCCAGAAGAGGACGCGCGGCGAGCATGGCGATGATCAGCGCGACGATCGCAGTGATGCGTCCGGTGCGCACCAGGGCATGCTCGCTGGCTTGTGGATTGAACGGCTTGAAGAGGTCGATGGTGAAGATGGTGGCGATCGAATTGATCTTCGACCCCATCGACGCGATGATCGCCGCGACAAGTGCTGCGAACACCAGGCCCAGCACGCCGACCGGCAAAAGCCGCATCACGCTCGGATAGGCTTGGTCTTGCGAGGGCAGGTTGGGTGCGAGGATGACTGCGGCGATGCCGGGCAGCACCACCAGCACCGGCATCAGCAGTTTCAGAAACGCGGCCAGCACGATGCCGCTTTGCGCTTCATGGGTATCTTTCGCGGCGAGCGCGCGCTGGATGATGTATTGGTTGAAGCCCCAATAACTGACGTTCATGATCCAGAGGCCGCCTAAAAGCACGCCGAGGCCAGGCAGGTCTTTGTAGTAGGGGCTGGACCGGGGCAGGATCATATCGAAGCGCTCCGGGAACGTGGTGTGGAGTTTGGTAAAGCCGTAGCTGATGGCGTCGAGGCCGGTCATGCCCGACACTTGCTCAAGCGCGATGTAGGCGATGACGAGGCCGCCGAGCACCAGCAGGCTTACTTGAACGATGTCCGTTAGCGCCACCGCTTTCAGCCCGCCATAAAGCGCATAGGCGCCTGCGAACACGCCGAGCGCGATCAGCGCATAGTCTTGGTTCATGCCTGTCACTGTGTGCACCGCAGTTGCGCCGAGCCACAGGATCGAGGTGAGGTTCACGAAGACATAGAGGACGAGCCAGAACACCGCCATGACGGTGCGCACGCTGTCGCCGTACCTGCGCTGCAGGAACTCTGGCATCGTGTAGATCTGGTTACGCAGGAACACCGGCAGCAGCCATTTGCCGACGATCAGCAGCGTCAGCGCCGCCATCCACTCGTAGGACGCGATGGCGAGGCCAACCGTGTAGCCTTGGCCCGACATGCCAATGATCTGCTCGGCGGAGATGTTCGCCGCGATCAGCGACGTGCCGATCGCCCACCACGGCAATGCGCGGCTCGCCAGGAAATAATCCTGCGCGTTCTTCTCATGACCCTTCTTCTCGCGCGAGACCCATTGCGCCAGCGCGAAAATGAAGATGGCGTAGACCGCCACCACTGCAATATCGATGTAAGAAAGCGCCATGCCGCTCCGCCCCTATCGGGAAGCTGGCGAATTGCGCTTCCCATATTGTATGATAAATGGAACGATAGCAAAGCCCGCGCGGGCGCACAACGGAGGAAAACGTGAAGCCCTTGCGCATCGGCATTGTCGGCGTCGGAAAAATTGCGCGCGACCAGCATATTCCCGCGCTGCAGCGCAGCGAAGCGTTCGAGCTTGTCGCGTGCGCCAGCCGCAATGCGGCGGTTGAGGGCGTCGACAATTTTCCCTCGATCGAAGCGATGCTGGCTAAGCGGCCCGACCTTGACGCGGTCTCGATCTGTACGCCGCCTCAGGCGCACTACGCCGCCGTGCGCGCGGTGCTCGCGGCCGGCAAACACGTGTTCCTTGAAAAGCCGCCTTGCGCCACGACGCGCCAGCTCGAAGATCTCGCGCACCACGCCGCGCTGGCGCACTGCACTTTGTTTCAGACCTGGCATTCGCGCTGCGCCGCGGGCGTCGATACGGCGCGCACCTGGCTGAAGGACAAGTCACTCGTCAGCGGCCACATCGTCTGGAAGGAAAATGTGCGCCAATGGCATCCGGGTCAGACCTGGATCTGGGAAGCCGGCGGCTTCGGCGTGTTCGATCCCGGCATCAACGCAATTTCTATCCTCACCACGATTTTGCCGGACGAAGTTTTCGTCAAGAGTGCAACATTGCACGTGCCTTCGAATTGCCAGGCGCCTGTGGCGGCGGACATCAACTTCGTCAGCGAGAAGGGCGCGCCGATCAAGGCGGAGTTCGATTTCCTGCAAACCGGTCTGCAAACCTGGGACATTGATATTGTCACTAATCGCGGCGCGCTGAAGCTCGGCATGGGCGGCAGCGAGCTGAGCATCGATGGCAAGCGCGTCGATCTCGGCGGGCACGAGGGCGAGTATCCGGCGCTTTATCGCCAGTTCGCCGCGCTCATCGCCGCCGGCCGCTCGGATGTGGATGCGCGTCCGTTCCAGTTGGTCGCGGATGCATTTCTGATTGGCGCACGCGTCGCCGTTGAACCATTTATCGAATAGGCGCTACTCGAACGCCACGGCCAAGCCATCGCCGATCGGCTCAAGGCGAGCCTTGCGGCCATAAGCCTGCTCAAGCGTCTCCGGCGTCAGCGCATCGACGGGCGCGCCTTGCGCGATCGCGCGACCGGACTTCAGCAGCACGATATGGTGCGCCACGCGCGCGGCGAGCGCGACGTCGTGCGTGGAGAAAAGCGCTGCGCCGCCCCCGGCGGCGTGCGCGCGCAGGATGTCGCCGACGCCGAGCGCTTGCGCGGGATCGAGGCCGGCAGTGGGTTCATCGAACACCAGCAGCGGCGCGCCCTGCGCCAAAGCGCGCGCTAGGTGCGCGCGGGCTTTCTCGCCGCCGGAGATTTCATCCATGCCGCGCTTGCGCAAGCCTTCGAGGGCGCACGCCGCGATGGCTTTGTCGACGGCGGCTTGATCCGCGACGCCGAGCCGATCCGGCGCTGCGCCATAAGCGTAGCGGCCAAGTGCAACGAGGCTTTCGACGCCCACCGGCCAGATCGCTTGCGGGCGCTGCGGCAGATATGCAGCACGCAACGCACGCGCGCGCGCTGTCAGCAGCGTCGGATCGTCCGCGCCAAGCTGCGCTGCGCCTTCCGCGAGAGGAATAAGCCCAAGCGCCGCGCGCATCAGCGTCGTCTTGCCCGCGCCATTCGGCCCGAGCAGCGCAACGATCGCGCCACGTTCCACACGCAGCGAAACCTCCTCGAGCACGCGATTGCCGCCGAGCGAGACGCTTGCGCCTGTCATCTCGAGGAGAGCGCTCATGCTTCGCCCCCGCGCGCGGCAAGGCGCGCCGCGATCAGCGCGAACACGGGGCCACCCAGCAAAGCGGAGGCGACGCCGAGCTTCAGCTCGGAATCCGTCGGCAGTACGCGCACGATCACGTCGGCGCAAACCAGAAGCGTTCCCCCGGCGAGCGCGCTCGGAATGAGGAGCCGCGCGGGATCGTGGCCCGCGACCGTCCGAACCAGGTGCGGCGCGGCCACGCCGACAAAGCCGATCACACCCGCAACGGCCGTCGCGCCGCCGGCGCACGCGGCCGCGCCAAGTACAACGAGCGCCCGCGTAAGCTGAAGATTGGCGCCAATCGCGGCGGCGGCTTCTTCGCCCAAGGTCAGCGCTTGAAGCCCGCGCGCAGCGAAAAGAATAAGCGCGGCGCCCGCGATTAGAAAGCCGCCGACCAAGCCGGCGTCCTGCAAGCTGCGGCCCTCGACAGAGCCAAGTGTCCAGTTCACCAGATCCGCCAGCGCGCCGGGATTGGGCGCAAGATTGAGCGCGAGCGCGATCAGCCCGCCCGCGAAACTCGAAAGCCCGACGCCGATCAGAGCGAGACTTGCCGGTCCGCGCGCGGCGGCGCCAAGCGCGGTGACGAGGATGGCCGCAAGCAGTGCAAACACCAGCGCCGCAAGGGGCGCAAAAGCCGAGAAGCCGAAGGCGAACGCGATCACCGCGCCCAAGGCGGCGAAGCCGGAAAGGCCGAGCACGCCGGAATCTGCAAGCGGGTTGCGCAACAAGCCCTGGAGCGCCGCGCCGGCCAAGCCGAGCGCCGCGCCAACCAGCCACGCCGTGAGCGCGCGGGGCAGGCGGATTTCCCAAACAATCGTGCTCGTATTGGCGTCGCCATGCAGCACATCGTCGAACCCGAGGGGCACGGGCCCGAGCCAAAGCGCTGCGAACAGCGCGGCGATGCTTAGCGCGATCAACGCAGCGTAAAGGCCGACGCGGTTCACGATGCGGCTCGCAATGCAGCGGCCAGCCGCTCGGCGGCGTCGACCGCGTACCACGATTCACACGAAACCGTGGCGGCTGGCAGATTGACAGTGCGTGCTCGCGCGATCATGCGCTGCACCGCAGGATGCCGTGACGGCGACCACGCGTTCATCCGCGTGCGGCCAGTGTCGAAGAAAGCGAGCGCGATGACGGCAGGCGGGGTCTCGACCATGCGTTCGAGTGGGAGCACGGTCCAGCTCTGGCCTTGCCAGATGTTGCGCCCGCCGGCCGCGCGGATGACATCGTCCATCAGCACGCCGGAGCCCGCGACCGCGCCGCCGGCGGAGAGATAAAGCGCGGGCGGCGCGGGGTGCGGGGCGTCGGCGTGCAGGCGCGCCAAGCGTGCGTCGAGGTCGCGCGCGATGGTTTCGCCGCGATCACCATGACCGAGCGCTTGCGCGGCGTGCAGAAGATCGGTGCGGGCGTCGGCGAATGTGTGCGCGCCGCCGACCTGCAGCACGGGCACGCCGAAGCGGTCATAGACCTGGGCTGCGTCCCAGGGCCCGCCCCAATTGCGCACGACGAGGTCGGGGCGGAGCGCCAGCACCTCTTCAAGCGTGCCGCGGGTTTGGCGAATGCCGCGCGCGCGGTCGCGGAAATATGCGTCGTCGCGCAGCGATCCGCGCGAAAGCGCCGCGATTTGATCGCGATTTGCCAGCGCCAGCACATACTGGTCAGCGCAATAGTCTAGCGACACGATGCGGCGTGGCGGCGCCTCGCCCCAAGCGGGCGCGGCCAAACACAGCAGAAGCATGCAGACGAAAATCCGCATGGGGCGCGATACTCCGCGTCGCCACGAGCGGACCATCCGCGCGTCGAGGCCCCATCCCGGACCTTGCGCAGGCGACCTTGTCGGCAGGTCTTCTGGCTTTGCGGGTCCTCGCCTTGGTCCGCCTTCCCGAAGCAAGCTTCAGTGGCGTCTCGGACCTCGGCTCACCGCTTACAGCTGCGGGCGCAGCTGCGGACTAGGAACGCGAACGTCCCGCACCGCATTCCCTGTTCGCCCCTTGCGGGGACCGACGGCGCGACCTTAGTCGCGCCGCCTCGTCCGCACAATCAGCGTCCGCGCCATACCGAGGCGACTACGGCGTCGCGGCGGCAGCCGATGCGGTACTCGCCATATTCGATCGGGTGCTTCTTCGCGTAGTCTTGGTGATAGTCTTCAGCTTGCCAGAACGCGCCCAGCGGCAGGATCTGCGTGGCGACCGGCACGCCGAGGATCTGCTGCGTTTCGACCTTTGACGCCTCGGCTGCGGCGCGCTGCGCCGGCGTGACAAAGATCGCGGTGTGATAAGAGGGACCGCGATCGCAGAACTGGCCGCCGGAATCGGTCGGGTCGATATGGCGCCAATAATAGTGCAGCAGCTGCGTGTAGGTGAGGCGCGACGTGTCGTAGATCACGCGCACGCTTTCGTAATGCCCGGTGGTCTCGGACGACACGTCTTCATAGCTCGGGTGCGCCAGCGTGCCGCCAGTATAGCCGTCAATGGCGTCGATGACGCCCGGCAGCTGCTCGAAATCGTGCTCCATGCTCCAGAAACAGCCGCCGGCAAAGACGGCCTCGGCGCGCGGGCCGTTGCTGTGCTGTTGTGGGGCAGGTTGGGCGACGCTTGCGCCGCACGCGGCCAGCGCTAGCGCAGCTAAAGCCGCCAATCCGGAACGCCAATCCATATCGCTTCGCTCCTTGCTGCGGTTTGATACGCTGGCCGGGGCGATTTGGTTGCAAGTGAAGGCAAGGGGAACCTCGCCTAGCCGGCGGAAGCCGAGGGCTCGGACGGCGTCCCACGCTTTAGCGCCGCGTTGGCGCTGCGGGCTTCGCTCCAGGCGCCCAGCCCCAGGAACAGGCCCACCATCACGTTCCACCAAAGGCCTTGCAGGACGGAGTAGCCCACTAAGGCGAGCGCGATGAGGAGCCCGATCGCGCCTGCGATCAGACGCGCCCGGTCAAGCGACATAAAATAGTTCAGGAAGGCGCGCAGAATTCGTCCGCCGTCGAGCGGAAAGCCCGGGAGCAGATTGAACACGCCGAGCAGCAGGCTGACTTCCGCCAGCTGCGCCATGAACAGATAAGCGACGTTCGGCAGATCATTCAGCGAGGCCGCCAACACCACGACGATAAAATAAACCAGGAGATTGGCGATGGGCCCTGCCGCGGAAACGACGATGTCTTGCCAGCGCGATTTCGGGGGCCAGGCAAAGTCGACGTGACCGCCAAAAAAGGTGAGCACGATGCGTTTGCTTGGCAGCTTCAGCAGCGCGGCGACGCCGGCGTGCCCAAACTCGTGCAGCAGCACCGCGACCACGAGAGCAGCCAGAAAGGAAAAAGCGCCCAGCAGCCCGCCTTCGCCGGAATTGGCGAGCACGAAAAGCGCCAGGATCAGGATGGTCGGGTCGACAACAATGGCGGCGCCGGCGAACGAACCGATGCGCAGGCCGCCTTCGTTGGCCACGTTATGCGGCCGCGGCTTCGCCCAGCTTTTTCTTGAGGTCGCGGCGGATTTTCACCGCGCGCTCGGAGAGCTGGTCTTCCTTGGCCTTCAGCAGAAAGGCGTCGAGGCCGCCGACGTGATCCACGGAGCGCAGCGCCGCGGCGGTGATGCGCAGACGGTAGGGCCGGCCCAGCGCGTCGCTGGTCAGCGTGACGTTGACCAGGTTGGGCGCGAATTCGCGCTTGGTCTTGATGTTCGAGTGGCTGACCTTGTGGCCGATTTGGCGGTTGACGCCGGTCAGCTCGCAGCGGCGGGACATTGACTTTACCCTTGGAAATGGAAGCGCGGACGCTTACGCGAAGGGGGTTTCAGGGTCAAGGCGAGAACGGCCCCAGAACGGTCCTTGAATCAGCCCAATTTGGTTCATCACTGGATCAGGCGGGGTCTTTTAGCTACCGGGAGCGCTCATTGGACCAGGGACCCATGCAAAAGCTCGCCGCCGCGTTTCTCAGTCTAGGTTTGTTGGGATTGACCGGCGCGGCGCAAGCGCAGGACGGCGCTCGTCACTTTGAAGCGGTCTATTCCGTGCGTGCACGCGGCGTCACTGCCGGGGATTTCACCTATAGCTTCACCCAAGCCGGTCCCGCCTACCAGGCTCATGCCGAACGCCGCGCGACGGGGTTGATCCGCTTCACTGTTGGTTCCACCCAAGACTATTCCTATTCGGTCCAGGGTGCGGTCGACGCCAGCGGTGCGTTGCGTCCCGCGGCCTATCAGCATAGCGGCGGGCGCCGCCATCGCGTCGTCAATGTGCGTTTCACAGCGGACGACATCGTCACCACCGCCAACCCATACATGGGCATGGGCTCGCCGCCGGCGACGCTGGAGCAGAAGCGCGGCGCTATCGATCAGCTCACCGCGATTGCCTCGATGGTCACGGCCACTGGCGATCCCTGCAACAGAACCGTCCGCGTTTATATGGACGGGCGTTCGCGGTTCGATTTCGTGATGACGCCGGACGGCCGCGTCAATGTGAACGGTCAAGCCTATCACGGTCAGGCGTTGCGGTGCCGCGTGCAATTCCAGCCGATTGCCGGTTTTTCCGATCCGCAGACCGCCGCGGTGATGAGCTTTCTGTTCGCGCCGACGCCGAGCGGGATGTATGCGCCCGTGGTGATCGAAATGCCCAGCGACGACGGTCTCATCGTGCTCGATGCGCGCGAACTCACCGTCAACGGTGAAAAGCTGCGCTAGCGCTTTTCCGGCGCGTAGGCGGCCATGAAAACGCGCACGGCTTCATCCACGTCGCGCTTGATGGTGGCCGCATCCGGCGCCGGCGCGACATTGCAGAGCCGCGCTTTGGACAGCCAGTTGTAGCAGAGGCCAAGGAATTGCTGCGCCGCGCGTAGCGGGTCGCTCTTGCGGAGCTGCCCTTCGTTCATGGCTTTCTCGATATAGTCGGCCAGGGTGCGTTGGCCGCGGGCCGGACCCATCTGGTAGAAGCTTTGCGCCAGCTCCGGTGCGCGCTCGGCCTCTCCAACAATCATGCGGAAGCGGCGCACCAAGTCGTCCGACGAAACCACCTCAACATATCGTTTACCAAGCCGGGTCAGCGCATCGCGCACAGCCCCGCCATCGGTAATGAGCGACGACATCTGCTCCTGCAGGGTGTCGCAATGGCGTGAGACGCAGGCGAGGAAGAGCTCTTCCTTGCTGGGGAAGTAATTATAAAGCGTGCCTTTTGACCCGCCGACCTTGGCTGCGATGGCCGACATCGAGGCGGCTTGGTAGCCATCCTCAAGGAAAATCTCCTCGGCGCTGTCCAGAATGGCCGCCCGGCGATCCATATCCATGCCGCGAGACCGCTTGGCGTGGCCGTCCTCGTAAGAATTTTTCGCAACCGAAGCTTCTGAGCCCTTGATCATCGCCTTGCCTTCTCCCATTCTACCAATCTGACCGTACAGTACGGTCATTTCAAGGGGGCTGGGACTAAGAAGATGGTCCGATTCATTGGAACTCACCCGGTCTCGGCCCGGATCGGGGCGGCGGCTGCCGCTGCGGCGCTGCTGACGGGGTGCGCGAATTTGCCGGACCGGCACGCGGCGGCGGTCCCCAAAGCGGCGGATAGCTACGTCACGGCCCAAAGTTTCGCGGCGGGTCAAACCGCGTGGCCGGCCCAGGAATGGTGGGGCTCTTATAATGACCCGCAGCTCACCGCGCTGATCCGGGAGGGCCTGCAGAACTCGCCTACGCTGGCGCAGGCCGACGCGCGATTGCGCGCCGCCGATGCTGCACAGCAAGCCGCGCAGGCTGCGGCTGGCCCGGCGCTTGATCTCAACGCCGGCGCCGAGGAGATGAAGCAGAGCTACAATAACGGCTTCCCGCCGGAATTCCTGCCACAAGGCTATCAGGATTATGCGCGCGTCACGCTGGACTTCTCCTACGATTTTGATTTCTGGGGTCGCAATCGCGCGGCCATCGCAGCTGCAACGTCGGACGCACGCGCCAGCGAGGCGGAAGCGGCTCAAGCGCGGCTGATGCTTTCGACGGCCATAGCCGACGCTTATGCCGACCTCGCACGTTTGACCGCGGAACGCGCGATCGCCGCACAGTCCCTCGATGTGCGCACGCAGACCGTTGATCTCGTCAATCGGCGCGTGACCAACGGTTTGGATAACCAAGGCGCGTTGCGCCAAGCAGAGGCCGGTCCGCCGGCCGCGCGCGCGCAGCTCGCCGCGCTCGACGAGGCTTTGGCGCAAACACGCAACCGCATAGCCGCCTTGCTTGGCGCGGGCCCAGACCGCGGGCTTTCCATCTCTGCGCCGCAGCAGGTTGCGCCCCCCGCCTTTGGACTTCCGGCCAATCTTTCAGCCGATCTGATCGGGCGCAGGCCCGACGTGGTGGCCGCACGCTGGCGGGCCGAAGCCGCGGCAGCGCGCGTGAGCCAGTCGCGGGCCGCCTTTTATCCGAACGTGAACCTCACGGCCTTCGTCGGCTCGCAGGTGCTACACTTGGACGAGTTGGCCAAGTCCGGGTCTGACGTCGGCTCGATCGGCCCCGCGCTGAACCTGCCGATTTTCGACAGTGGCCGTTTGCAGGCGGGCTTGCGGCGCGCCGACGCCGAACGCGACGCCGCGGTGGCCGCGTATGACGGCGCATTGACCGAAGCCTTGCATCAAATCGCCGACGTCGCCGCCAGCGAACGCTTTCTCGCTACGCGGCTGACGGAGTCGCGCGCGGCGCTCGCCGCCGACGAAGACGCTTATCGCATCGCGCAGCAGCGTTACCAAGGCGGGCTGTCCAATTATCAGACCGTGCTGATGACCTGCAAAGCCGCGCCTTTAGTTTGGACGTCGCCCTGGTGCGTGCCTTGGGCGGTGGTTTTTCTGCTTCTTGATTCTGTAAGGGACGACGAACATGGCCGATACAGTTACCCGCGCGGATGCGCCGGCGCAGACGGAGACGGTAAAGCCGCCACGCTCAAAGCGCTCCGTGCTGCTTACGATCCTTGCGGTTGTCGTCGTGCTCGGCGCGATTGGCTACGGCGTCTACTATTTCACCTACGCCTCGCACTTCGAGAGCACCGACAACGCCTATGTCGGCGCCGACACAGCGCAGGTGACGCCGCTTGTCAGCGCGCCGGTGCTGCAGGTGCTGGTGAGCGAAACGCAAACCGTGGCGGCCGGCGACGTTCTGGTACGGCTGGATGATTCCGACGCCAAGTTGGCTCTGGCGCAGGCCCGCGCGGACTTGGAGCGCACCAATGCCGATCTTACCCGCACGCGCGTTGATCTGAGCCGCCGCCGCGCTCTGGCGCCCGGCGGGGCGGTCTCCGCCGACGAATTGACCACAGCCCAAAATGCCTACAACACAGCGGTCGCGGCGCAAGCGGCGGCGCAGGCCCGGGTGGACTCCGCCCAGCTTACATTGACGCGCATGACCATCCGCGCGCCGATCGGCGGCGTAGTCTCGCACAAGAACGTCGACATCGGTCAGCGGGTCGAAGCGGGCGCGCCGATCATGGTGATTGCGCCGATCGACGACGCTTACGTCGACGCCAATTTCAAGGAAGGCCAGCTGCGCCGCATGGCGGCCGGCCAGCACGTCACGCTGCATGCCGATCTCTACGGCAATTCGGTCACCTATCACGGCGTGATCGCCGGATTCTCCGGAGGCACCGGTTCGGCGTTTTCGCTGATCCCGGCGCAGAACGCCTCGGGCAATTGGATCAAGGTGGTGCAGCGCGTGCCGGTCCGCATCCACCTCGATCCCGCCGAGGTGCGCGCGCATCCGCTGCGCGTCGGCATGTCGATGAATGCGACGGTTGATCTGAGTTCGCACTAATGGCCAACACCAACGTCCAGAACGGACCGCGGCCGCTCGAGGGCGGGTCGCTGGCGATCGCCGCGGTGGCGCTGGCGCTCGGCACCTTCATGCAGGTGCTGGATTCCACTATCGCCAACGTGTCGATCCAGACCATCGCCGGCAATCTGGGCGTCAGCTCAGATCAGGGCGTGTGGGTGATCACCGCGTTCGCGGTCAGCAACGGCATCTCGGTGCCGCTGACCGGCTGGTTCATGCAGCGCTATGGCGTGGTGAAGACTTTCGTCGGTTCGGTGATCATGTTCACCATCGCCTCGTTCCTCTGCGGCGTGGCGTGGAACCTGCCGGCGCTGGTGTTCTTCCGTGTCCTCCAGGGCGCGGTGTCGGGACCAATGATCCCGGGCTCGCAGGCGCTGCTGATCATGATCTTCCCGCGTGGGCGTCAGGCGACGGCGCTGGCGATCTGGTCGATGACGACGCTCGTTGCGCCGATTTGCGGGCCGATCCTCGGCGGCTGGATTTGCGATAATATCTCCTGGCCCTGGATCTTCCTGATCAATCTGCCAGTCGGCGCCGTGTGCGCCTTCGTCTGCTGGCGCTTCCTGGCGTCGCGCGAAACGCCAACACGGAAACTGCCGATCGACGGCGTCGGCTTCGCCTTGCTGGTGCTCTGGGTCGGGTCGCTGCAGATCATGTTCGACACCGGCAAAGACGCCGATTGGTTTTCTTCGCCCGCGATCATCACCGAATTGATCGT
>Ga0335083_10009914_pt1 | contig 11552 bp, 9 predicted proteins | sample Lox_Sample_42_FD_206716 | JGI IMG/M metagenome (GOLD analysis project Ga0335083, IMG submission 206716) | Soil microbial communities from Loxahatchee National Wildlife Refuge, Florida, United States - Lox_Sample_4.2 | ecosystem: Environmental > Terrestrial > Soil > Wetlands | place: USA: Florida... | reverse complement strand
TGTTTTGGGTACAAGAGGCCCCCGGTTCGAATCCGGGCGCCCCGACCAGATGGAAGGAAGAGGTTATGCGGGCTCGTATTTATCTGCCGCCGAAATCCGCCATGCAGTCCGGCTTGGCGCGGACCCATCGCTGGGTGCTGGAGTATGAGCCGGAGCACAAGAAGATCCGCGACCCGCTGATGGGCTGGACCGGCTCGGACGATATGCGCCAGCAGATCCGCCTCAGCTTCGAAACGCAGGAAGCGGCGATCGCCTATGCCGAGGCGCAGGGGATTCCGTACGACCTGGAAATCTCCCCGGCGCGGACGCGTAAGCCCAAGGCCTATGCCGATAATTTTCGCGTCGACCGCAAGGAAAACTGGACGCATTAAGGCGGCCAGGGTACCACGGGCAGGCTTGGCCACGCGCCCTTAGCTCAGTTGGATAGAGCACGAGACTTCTAATCTTGAGGCCGATGGTTCGACTCCATCAGGGCGCGCCAATAAAATCAATAAGTTAAATAAGAAAAACGGACAATGATTCTGACCTAAAAATTGCTTCTGGGTAACGTTCTGGGTAACAAAACCCCAGGTTCCCCCCTCCGCCGCAAGGCCAGGGGAGGGGAACAGACCGACGCTCCCCGACCCGTCAGACCGGTAAGCAGATCATAGGCACCATTCGGGCTGTGGCCGTCCCCTGGTTTCATCTGGTCGCACTGCTCGGGGGGGGATCAAGCCCTTTGCTGCCATTTTGCCGGTGCGCCGACCCACCCCAATCATCATAGCGGCTGAAACCTGAGGCGCGGGGCTATCCGTCAAAGTTTTAAAATTGGGGGTTGTCAGAGTTTTGTAACATGCATAACTGGGCGCTATGTTCAATTCGTAACATTCTGTTTGGATTCTAGCTTGAGTCTGAGAAAATTTGCCCCCACGGCGGCCTCCTACGAGGACAATTGGTTTGATAACCCCATTCAAGATATCTTGGTCAAAATAGTAGGCCAATACTCTGCTACTGCGGATGGAGCTTGCCCGGTAGAGCTCCCAGGCGGCTCCATGGCTTATATGAAGCCTAGACCGGATACACAGAAGAACCTGGTTGTCGCGCGGGAAAAAATTGCAGCTGACCTCGCTCACTTGCTGGGCCTACCTGTGGCGCCGACCGTAGTGAAACGGCCAAACCCGGCAGACGGGGCGTGCTACCACAGTGCACTATCATTGGTATGTCTTGCAGCTGGCAGAACGTGGCAAAATGGTGGGCAGGTTCATGTGGCATCGTGTTTTGAGGCCCTTGAGTCTCTGAGGGTGTTTTGGAGTTGGATTGGTGACATTGATCATAACGGACACCCCGGAAATCTGGTTTATCAGGTGACGACCGGAGGTGTGGATGTGGTGGCAATTGACCACTCGTATTCACTTTGTCATCAGAACCTAAATGATCCTTTGACAAGCGGTGCTTGTAACGGATACCAAACAGAACATTTACCTCAAAGTACTGAAGTCCGCCGCAAACAGATCGCCGCGATCCAGGCTCTTGATGCGACGGAGATTGAGAGGTTGGTCAGGCGACTTGGTGAAATATTAACAATTCCGGAGCAGGATCGGATTTTGGGCATTCTTGACGTTCGGAGCAAAGCGCTTATCAAGATGCTCAAGATGGAGGGGGTATGAGCATGACTGCCGTTCGCGAAGCCCTTTGGCGTGTCGAGTTTCGAACCGACCTTACACAGGGGGCGGCACCAGTAATTCCAGTCGGGTTTCTTCTAGAGGCGCATTGGAAAGGCCATGCTCGTTGGCTCGGTCTGGTTTTCCGGAGGAAATTAACGCGCCTTGAATTGGACAGTGTTAACGTCCTAACTTGGCCGGAAATGTCGAATCTTGAACCGTTTATGACGAACCTCTTTGGTGAAGCTTGGGGTTTTCCCGGTAGCGATTCTTCATCGGCTTTGGGTTCTGAGGGGCTTGCTGCTCGTTTTTCTCCGTTTAATGCGTTGCAGTTTGTGCGCGAGGAAACTCCGGTCGAAGCCGGACATTTTGATCCCGTGCAATCCTTTGCTTCCCTCTATGGTAAACTGCTGGGTTTCCGTGCGCGGCTACATCCGATACTTACCGCCCCCATCGTCCCCCTTCGACGGAAAGCGAAGGAGCACGATGACGTGGATGTTGAGGTGTTAAATAAGGCAGCGTAGATGACGTTTTAAGCGTCCCCTGTCTAGGTTTTTCGACCAAGGCAGTTTTCTCATTGACCCGATGGAGTCGTCACAATTGGGACATGTGCCTCTGCCGCCGCGTCCACGATAGCGGAATTGCGGCTTTCAGGCGTTGAACGGGCAAAACGGACATTGCTGTCGGGCTGGCGGTTTGAACCGCCCCGGGATCGTCAGAGGATCTGCCTCTTGAGAGGATGGAGCTGCGATGAGCAAGCCGACGAACAAGTTTTCACCCGAGGTCCGCGCCCGGGCGATGCGGACGGTGTTGGTTCACGAGGGCGAGCATGCGTCGCGGTGGGCGGCAGTTGCCTCGATTGCCGGTAATATTGGCTGTGACCTGCAGTCATTTCTGGTATGCGGCGAAATCCACAAGGCCCTCAAGAAAGCTCGGCAGCGAGTACTGCATCGACCACCAATTTCCGATCTATGAGAACCGCGACATGGCCGCCGCCCTGGGGCGCAATGGATTGCTAGGGTGCAACTATGGCGATAGGCTATGGACGCAGCATTTTACAAAGATGGCTACCTATGGCGCTAACGGCCAATCGCCCCCAGGCGAACCCCCAGCAGACACAGGCGATTGAAGCCATTCATGGCCCGGTACTGATCATCGCCGGTCCGGGCTCGGGCAAGACCTTCACGCTTGTGGAGAGGGTTACCAACCTCATTGTCAACCATGGTGTCGCACCCGAGGCCATCCTAATCTCAACGTTCACGGAGAAGGCCGCACAGGAGCTTCTCACGCGAATTTCAAACCGCCTGCACAGCATCGGCTCAAAGGTCAATCCGAACGCGCTGGAGGTCGGCACCCTCCATTCCATCTTCCTGCGGATTCTGGAGGATCACCGCGAGTTCACCCGTCTGAAGCGCAACTTCACGCTGATGGATCAGTTCGATCAGCAGTATTTTTTCTACCAGAGGCTCTCTATCTACCGGGACATCGAGGGCGTGGAAGCGGTGATTGGTCCCGCAGAGGGACAGTCCGCGTGGCGTCAGGCCCAGACGCTTTGCCGGTGGATCAACAAAGTCAGTGAAGAGGCTTTGGACGTTGATCGCTTGCTTTCGGCGGAAGATGGTGCCGCAGCTGCACTGGGGCGCTGCTATTGCCTCTACCAGGAGCAGCTTGAGGAAGGAAATGCGCTGGATTTTTCAACGATTCAGTCCGAGGCGCTGCGGCTGCTAGATGGGCATCCCTCTGTGTTAGAGGCCATTCAGTCAAAATACCAGTACATCATGGTCGATGAGTACCAGGACACCAACACCGTCCAGGAAATCATCGTCATGAATCTTGCTGCTGCCCACCACAATATCTGTGTTGTTGGCGATGACGATCAGAGTCTTTACCGCTTTCGAGGCGCTACCGTTCGGAACATTCTGGAATTCCCTAAGAAATTCTCGGCTGGCGAATGCAAGCAAATCTACCTGACGACCAACTATCGTTCAGATGTCCGTATCATTGAATTATACAATGATTGGATGGCGCAGGCTGATTGGAAGGGTAGCAACGGGCAGCATTTTCGATTCGATAAGGTCGTGGAGGCCGAAAATCCCACGCCAGCCTCATACCCAACGGTTTTCAAGGTTTCCGGTCACGATCATGCCGATGACTGGGGCGACGAAGTTATCGCCTTTTTGCGCCATCTTCGCGGCGCGGGTATCCTCAGCGACTGGAACCAAGCGGCCTTCCTGTTCCGCTCGGTAAAGAACGAGCGAGTAGTTCGCCTTGCGGGGGAACTGGAGGCAGCTGGTATCCCCATCTATGCCCCCCGTTCGGCGATGTATTTCGACCGGACTGAGGTCCGCCTGATGGTCGGCGCGCTGCTGTTCCTGTTCCCTCAGATGAAACGGCTCCAGGTATTGCCGAACGGTGGGCGTCTGGCGATCTGGGAAGAGTATTACGATCCCTGCCTCATGGAGTTCGCCTCCGAGCTCCGCAGGCCGGAAAACAAGCTGCTGTTCGACTGGTGTCGGCGGACGGCGGCCGAACACGCCACGTTGACCCGCAACGCCAACCATGCCTTTGCGGGCCTGCTCTACGAACTGCTCCAATTCCCCCTGTTCAGCCGTTGGCTGCGGGATGTGGATGAGACCGACGTCCTCGATAGCCGGGCTGCCAGAAATTTGGCGATGTTCTCGCGCCTGCTGGGGAAATTCGAGTACCTGCACCACATCTCGGTTTTGACGCCTGATTTCCTCGACAGGAACCTCAGCGACCTTTTTAACCGCTACCTCCGCTTCCTCAAGGAAGGCGGCATCGAGGAGTATGAGGACCAGACGGCTTACGCCCCGAGCGGCTGCGTCTCGTTCATTACCATTCATCAGTCCAAGGGATTGGAGTTTCCGCTGGTGCTGGTCGGCTCCATGGATGCCGTGCCCCGGAAACAGTACGACGATCTCGACGTTCTATTACAGGAACGGTTCTACCATCGCCCCCCCTTCGAGCCGATGCAACGGACCAAGACGTTCGACTTCTGGCGGTTGTTCTACACGGCATTCTCCCGAGCGCAGAACATGCTCGTGCTGACCTCCCAGGAGAACGTCGCCAGCGGCAAAGGCCAAAAAAACGTCCCTTCCCGATATCTGTCCACGACATACGGACGGCTGACGGACTGGCGGTCACTCGACTTCGACCCGGCGGCGATCACCCTGGCATCCATCAAGCCGGTGAACCTAAAGAGCGAGTATTCCTTCACTTCGCACGTCCTGGTCTACGAGGGCTGCCCGCAACAGTATCGTTTCTTCAAGGAACTGGAGTTCGCTCCGGTCAGGAAGAACGCCATTCTATTCGGCACCGTGGTCCACCAGACCATCGAGGATGTCCATAAGACCGTATTGCGTGGCGAGGAACGCAAGGTCACCGACGAACAAATTCAAATCTGGTTCCGCACCAACTACCGCCACCTGACCACGCGCGAACGGGTCTACCTGACGCCGGTCGCCCAGGAAATCGCGCTCGCCCACGTTCGACGTTACGTCCAACATGAACGGCACAATTGGCACCGCCTTCAGGACGCTGAGTTGGAAATCTCGCTGCTCAAGGACGCCTACATCCTCAAAGGCCAAATCGACCTCGTGCGAGGCGAGGACCAGACCGTCGAGATCATCGACTTCAAGTCGGAACGCAAACCCGATCTGTTCTCAGACCGCGAGAAGTTGGATCGTTATCGCCGCCAGCTTCAGATTTATGCCTATTTGGTCGAGGAGCAGCTAGGACAAACGGTCAGCAGGATGCACCTCTACTACACGGGCGAGGAATCCGGGAACCCATACATTAGCTTTACCAACAATAAGCATGCGGTCAATGACACCATCGCTGCGGTGGATGCCGTAGTGAAACGGATTGAAGCCAAGGATTTTGCGATGATCGCCCGACCAACCAAGGCGTGTCCTGAATGCGACTTGCGCTCCTACTGCGATATGAACTTCGTGGCAAGGAAGTGCTGATGGCTTAGAATTCTTTTCTGGGAGCATTTACCTGCCCGGCACGCCGCCCCTTTTCGGACATTCGCTCCAAATTCGGCCGCCGCCCCCTTGATTCAATTGCAGACATTCCCGATGAGAGCTGGAGTCTACATCCTGAACGCCCAGAACCATGAGCTCACATATCCGCGCCTAGCGGGGGCTGTGCTCTATACCGCAGAAGCTGAAAGCCCGTCAGTCCGGCTGTCTCAGCACAGCGTTCATGCCGCTGTGACGGCCGTTAACACCACGATTGGCCATGACCTCTACTGGCCAATCTATGAATACGCCATGGCCTTTGGGGCGCACCCCTCCTATCGCACCACGACGGACCTCAAGGCTACCGAGGGAAAATTCTTGGAGCGGTTCGTCCGCCGGTTTGGAGCTATCCCCCTGCCCAACACCAAGCATCTAGATTTCTGGCATAGATTTCAGGTCGATGCTTAGAGGCGAACTGGCATCAGCACCAGAAATCGCCTACATCGACCTCGCAGGCCCTGACAGGCCCGCCACATTCAGTTTGAAGACCTATCTTGATTGGGGATGCAATGTCTGAGCAGGTTACTCTCGCGGGAACTGAACACAAAAAAATCGAGACCGTAGAAGAGTTTCGTTTTGACGATCTGCCGCCAATTCAGGGCTTCCCTGAACTACGATGGGCAGGAAAACGTCCCTTCACCTCTACTCGCTTTTACCCTGCTCAGATTAAGGAGCGTTACGGTTCTCCCTGTAAGGAATGGATCAATAAAATTTTCTGGGGCGACAACCTCCAGGTTATGAGTCACCTCCTGAGAGAACACAGGGGGAGCATCGACCTTATTTACATAGATCCGCCGTTCGACTCGAAGGCAGACTACAAGAAGCGTATATCGGTTCGGGGCAAGAAGGCATCGTCAGACTATTCTTCGTTTGAGGAAAAGCAGTACACCGACCTATGGGTGAATGACGAGTATATTCAGTACATGTATGCGCGTTTCATTCTTTGCCGGGAGCTTCTGCGGAAAGGCGGAGCGTTTTACGTTCATTGCGATTATAGGCAGGCCCATTACCTGAAAATCGTTCTCGACTCGGTTTTTGGCCCAAATTCCATTAGAAGTGAGATAATTTGGAAAAGAACTACGGCACGCACTGAAGGCGTTGATTACAATCATATACATGACACAATATTTTTCTATACAAAGCCCGGAGCGCCGTACACCTGGAACATCCAGTACACGCCATACTCGGAAGAATACCTTAAGTCTAATTTCAAAAAAGATGAAGGCGGTCGTTTGTTTAGAGAGTCGCCGATTACCGCCCCAGAAACGCGCCCAGGAAGTTCTGGCGCTGCGTGGAAAGGATTGGACCCATCGAAAATCGGGAAGGGTCGGCACTGGGCTATTCCAAAATTCCTCCAGAAATATCTGTCGAAGGAAGCGCAGGAAGACACCATAAAAGCCCTTGATGAATTAGAGGCGATTGGCCGAATCAGGTGGGCTAAGGATGGCAATGGTCGCCCGAATGCTATTCAGTATGAAGACGATTTGCCCGGCGTCGAACTGCAATCTATTTGGACGGAATTCTCAGCGATTTCCAGCAACGCTTCGGAGAGTGTTGATTATCCCACGCAGAAGCCAGAGGCGCTACTGGAACGCATTGTGCTTTCATCAACGAACCCAGGTGACGTGGTTCTCGATTGCTTTATGGGTGCCGGAACAACCCAAGCTGTCGCCATGCGGCTGGGGAGACGGTTTATTGGAGCCGACATCAATCTCGGTGCCGTGGAGACATCCGTGAAACGCCTGAACGAAGTCCGCGCGAACATGAGCCAAGGCCAGCTTTCTCTGAGCGGAGAAATAAAGCCGAACTACGACGGTTTTGAAGTGCTTAATGTGAACAACTACGACATATTCAGAAACCCTGTCGAAGCAAAGATAATATTGCGAGATGCCCTTGAAATACAGGCTTTGCCAAATGGCTCTATTTATGACGGCGTTAAAGATGACTTCATGGTCAAGATAATGCCAGTGAATAGGATCGCCACCAAGTCTGACTTGAATGACCTCATTACGGGGATGGACTTCAAGCAGTACAAGCGTCGCCAGGAGGAAAACCCCGGAAAGCCGGTGGAAAAAATTCTGCTGGTCTGCATGGGCCATGAGCCGGACCTGGCAGCCGCTCTAATTCAGGAAGCAAATCCGTACCTAATTGAAGTAAAAGTTGTCGACGTCCTACGAGACCGGGATGACATTCAGTTTAAGCGTTCTGCGGAGGCAAAAATTGCTCTTCAAGACGGTAAATTGATAGTCGAGAATTTTTACCCACTTAATCTCATGCAGAAGCTTAGTTGCCAGGAAGAGGATGTCGAAGATTGGCGTCAGCTAGTGGACAGCATCAAAATTGACTGGAATTATGATGGCGCGGTTTTGGAACCAGCCCTCATTGACATGCCGGAAGGTGAAGCTCTGGTGTCCGGCGTTTACGATGTCCCGAAGGATGCGGGAACGGTGCGCATCAAGATTACTGACCTGCTCTCGGAATCCCTCGAACTGACCGTAAGCGCTGAGGGTTAGGGATTACTATGGCCAAGACAGCGACGAAAGCCAAGACAGCGACGAAAGCCAAGAAAGCTACCCACGTGGATTTCCCCTTTTTCGACGTGTTGTGTCGGTTTTATCAGGGCAACAAAGGCAGAATTCGCCAGCGCTACAAGCAACTGACCAAGGTTTATCTGGACTTCAATGATGCAGCCAAAGGCAGCGCCTTCCTACGCACGCCTCAGTTTGAGGCGCTTGAAATGTATGTTTTCCTGAAGGAATTCGGGAACAACGCCTCGATTCATGCGCTGTTCGAGGATTGGTATTACAAAGTTGGCGTATTCGAGTCCGACAAAACCGTAATTCAAAGCTTAGCTGACACGGGACAGATTGATTTTTTCCGCGAAATCGACCTTTCTGACCCGAAAGCCTATAAGGCCGTCTTTAACCACCTCAAGAAAAACTCGGTTCACTATCCGAACTATATCTTTGCATTGACCATGGGGACCGGCAAAACAATCCTCATGGCCACATGCATTTTTTATGAGTTTCTTCTGGCTAATAAATTCCCGAAGGACGAGAGGTTCTGCCACAACGCCTTAGTTTTTGCGCCCGACATGACTGTCCTCCAGGCATTGAAGGAAATCGAAACGTTCGATCTTGCCAAGGTCGTGCCGCCGGAATACGTCGCCTTCCTGACCGCTCACTTGCGTTTCCACTTCCTTGATGACGCGGGCATGGGCCTAGGTACCCAGGACGGCTCGCGCTTCAACATCGTGATCTCCAATGCCCAAAAGATCATCGTCAAGCAGCGCGAGAAGGCCAAAGGCACGTGGAATCGACTGGACGACCTTGCAGCGAAGGCCACGGCATCCCCCTCCATTTATGACCAGATTGCGGACCTCTATGGCTGGCAACCTGAGGATAACAAGGAGCTTGTCATTAATGCTCGCTTCCAGCGCCTTGGTCGGCTGCCCCAACTGGGTATCTTTGTCGACGAAGCCCACCACGCCCTTGGCACCATCCTCGCCAAGGACTTCGACATGGTTAAGCCCAGCCGCTTGCGTGAAACAATCAACCGCCTTGCCGCTGACCTGAAACATGTCGCGGGCAGTCGAGTGGTGGCCTGCTACAATTTCACCGGTACGCCTTATGTCGGCGAGCAGATCATGCCTGAAGTAGTCTACGCTTACGGCCTGAAGGACGCCATCAAGAACAATTTCCTAAAGCGCCCGCAGATCAGCGGCTACACCAACACCCGAACCGAAGATTTTCTACGTGACGTTGTGACGTCGTTCTGGCGTAGTGAAGGGGAAAAGCGGCGCGAAGGCATGCTGCCCAAACTGGCGATCTTCGCCGGAACCATCGACGAGTTGAGTACCGACGTCCGGCCCGCTTTGGAAGCGGTGCTACGGGACCTGGACATTCCTATTGACCGCATTCTAGTCAACGTCGGTGACGAAAGGCTGACCAGCAACGAGGAAATCCGCGAGTTCAACCGGCTCGACACGCCGGAATCGAATAAGCAGTTCATCCTGTTGGTGAACAAGGGTAAAGAGGGATGGAACTGTCGGTCGCTGTTCGGCGTTGCCCTACACCGCGAACCAAAGTCAAAGATTTTCGTTCTTCAGGCATCCATGCGCTGCTTGCGCACCATCGGTGACATCCAGGAAACTGGCCACATATACCTTTCCAACGAGAACTTGGCCATCCTGGATGATGAGCTTCAGAAAAACTTCCGTGTGACGCGGGCGGACCTGGACGAGGCAGGGAAGTCCGATAAACAGACCTATGTGGTCCGCGATGTTCCCCCGCCCCGGAAGGTGAAGATCAAGCGCGTTCGCAAGCTCTACAAAACGACCAAGAAGGTTCCGTCCTGTGGCTTGGACCTCAAGCTGGGCGAAATCGATACCGGGCGCTACTTTGCTGTAAAAACCGTTCGCGACGGCCTCCAACAAAGCGCCCATACGACGACCGAGGATATCTCAGCCACACGCAAGCAGAGGCGCTACAGCGCCTTCACCGTGGTCGCTGAAATCGGGAGGTACTTCAACACCGAGGAAATATCCTGTGTCCAGATCGAAGATGTTCTTCGGTCCTCGGTCGATGGGATGGATGCAGTCTTGGAGATGGTGAACAGGTTTAACGATGTCCTATACGACCACATTGTTCCGGCCCTATTCCGGCACCTCTACGACATCTCCGATTACACTCACCACGAAGAGGTCGAGGTCGAACTCGTCAAGACCGGGGGCGGCTCGAGCGGCGGCTTTGAAAAGACCTTCCTGGGGGATCCGCTGAAGGTGGCTTCGCTCGACGACGTTGCCTATACCCAGTTCAAGGAGCGCAGCTTTCACCTGAACCACTACATCTTCGACTCGAAGCCCGAGAAGTCTTTCTTTGACACCGTGGTGGCCAAGGAGGATGTCGATGAGATTTTCTTTACGGGCATGCTGACGCATGGTCAGTCCGAATTCCACATCAGCTACGTCGATCCCGGGACCCACACGGTTCGCCACTACTACCCGGACTTCCTCGTTCGTAGGAGGGACGGCGCCTATGTGCTGGTAGAGGTGAAAGGCGACAACATGATCGACGATGATGTTGTCAAGGCCAAGGCAAAAGCCGCCAGCGAAATGGCGGCGGCGAGTGCCTTCACATACATCATGATCCCAGGTTCTGAGGCAGGGTTTGGGCTGCCGAGTTAAAAAATCAGCATCCTGCTATCTATAGGGCTATCGCATTTGGTGGCAGGAATCCGAATGGTACGTTGAATATCGGAGGCTCCAACTCTTGAGATGATGGGGTCATGACGAGCCTGGCAAGCCCCCGAACGGTAATCCAAGCCCAATGTAGTTAATTGCATGGCGGCTGGATTGGTTTTGTTGTGGCCGGCGCCGCGTCCTTCAACGCGGCTGGCGGTGGCAGCCACAACAAAACCTCTGGCGCTGGTGGCCGGTAGCCGAGCGACGAGTGCGGCCGGATGGTGTTGTACTGGCGGCGCCAGGCTTCGATCAGCACCTTGGCCTCCTGCAGGGTGTAGAAGATCTCGCCGTTGAGGAACTCGTCCCGCAGCCGCGCGTTGAAGCTTTCGATGTAGCCGTTCTCCCAGGGACTGCCGGGCATGATGTAGGCGGTCTGAGCCCCCACCGCGGTGATCCACGCCTGCACCGCCTTGGCGATGAACTCCGGTCCGTTGTCGGACCGGATATGTCCCGGCACGCCACGCAGGATGAACAGATCCGAAAGCACATCGATGACATCAGTAAGCGTTCGGCGTGGGCCGCAGGTGGAGTTTGTTGATCAGGCTGCGGCGGGGATGACGGAGGCTGTGGGCTTCCAATTCCACGGCAGCAATTCGTCGAGGCGGTGCGCGGGATGGGCAGCGATCC
>Ga0335083_10009913_pt1 | contig 11552 bp, 7 predicted proteins | sample Lox_Sample_42_FD_206716 | JGI IMG/M metagenome (GOLD analysis project Ga0335083, IMG submission 206716) | Soil microbial communities from Loxahatchee National Wildlife Refuge, Florida, United States - Lox_Sample_4.2 | ecosystem: Environmental > Terrestrial > Soil > Wetlands | place: USA: Florida... | reverse complement strand
GAGCTCGTGGCGCAGGGTTCGGGCTCGCCGCGCCTGGAATCGATGCCGGTCGATCCCACGCTCGGCAACACGCACTGGACGCCGTGGACCGACGGAGCCTCGCAGGTGATCGAGCTCTTCAGTCCCGTGCGTCCTTCGCCGGGCGCGGTGAGCGTGGGGCTCGTCTCCCATTTCTTCGATTCGCCCATCGAGGCCAAGCAGGGCGCGGGCTCATGCACCGTGTCGGCCCAGTGCAGCACCGGCAATACGGCGCTCGATGCGGCCATCGCGCAGCGCACGAAGTCCAACGTCAAGATCTCGTTCGTGAACTCCAGCGGCGCGTTCCTCTGCACCGCCACGCTCATCAACAGCCCGCTCGCCCCGGCCCCGTTCCTCGTCACGGCCAATCACTGCATCACCACCGCCAACGAAGCGGCGTCGATCACGACCTACTGGTTCTACGAAGCCACCTCGTGCACGGACCCGAGCACTGCGCCGGGCCTGTTGCAGGTGGGCGGCGGCACGCAGCTGGTCTTCACCAACTACAACGTCGACTCGACGCTGGTCCGCATGAACCAGGCGGCGCCCGCCGGGGCGGTGTTCTCCGGATGGAGCGCCGCGCACGTCGCCGACGGGACCTCGATCGTGAGCGTGAGCCATCCCGAAGGCGACACGAGCCGCGTGGCGCTGGGAAGCGTGTCCACGGAGTTCCGGGTCTCCGACTGGCCCTACGACATGTACGCGATCACGTTCACGAGCGGGATCATCCAGCCGGGCTCGAGCGGATCGGGGCTCTTCACGCTGAACTCGAGCGGCTCGCTCGACCTGCGCGGCGTGCTCACGGGCTCGACCACCGACAACAGCAGCGACGGCCTGTCGTGCACGGACCTGAACGAGTACGGCCTCTACGACCGATTCGAGGTGTTCGAGCCGGAGATCGACCCGTACATCTCGGGCAACGTCCGCACCGACGACGCGCCCAATCGCATCCAGGATTTCACCGGCGCCGACACCAGCACGCCGCTCGACCAGCGCGGCTCGGCGCTCGTCTATCCGAACATGAAGATCGATTACGCGGGTGACATCGACATCTGGCGCTTCACCCTCGCCAGCGCGGCGACGGTGCACGTGTTCTCGTCGGGCGGGCTCGACACCGTGGGCACGCTGATGGATTCGCAGGGCAACGAGATCGCGGCCGACGACGACGAGAGCAGCGCCGGGGTCGACTTCGGCATCAGGAAGGCGCTGCAGCCGGGAACGTATTTCGTCGCGGTGGGAGACTGGGACCCGCAGGGCACCGGCACCTACACCATGAACCTCGCGACGCAGCCGGCGTCCACATCGGTGAACTACACCGACCTCTGGTGGAACTCGCCCGCGGGCAGCGAATCGGGCTGGGGGCTCAACATCAACCACCAGGGCAACATCCTCTTCGTCACGCTCTTCACCTACGACATCACGGGCGCGCCGCTGTGGCTCGTGATGTCCGACGGCGCGAAGCAGAGCGACGGATCGTTCGCGGGCACGCTCTATCACACCTCCGGAGCGCCCTTCAACGCGAACCCGTGGAACCCGGGCCTCACGCAGTCAACGGTGGTGGGATCGATGACGCTCGCCTTCGACAGCTCGAGCACCGGCACGCTCACCTACACGTACAACGGGACGACGGTGACCAAGCACATCGTGCGCGAGTCGTTCTCCACCCCGAGCACGACCTGCGCGGCGACCACGGCCGATCGCAGCACCGCCACCAATTACCAGGACCTCTGGTGGAACCCGAACGAGTCGGGTTGGGGGATGAACGTCACTCAGCAGGGATCGATCGCGTTCGCGACGCTTTTCGACTACGACAGCACCGGGCACGCCACCTGGTGGGTGATGTCCGACGGCGAGCAGACGGGCGCCGGCACCTTCACGGGCCAGCTCTACTCCACCACGGGCCCCGTGTTCAACGCGAGCCCGTGGTCCGCCATCGGCGTCACGAACGTGGGCACGATGACCCTGCACTTCACGAGCGGCACCGCGGGAACGCTTACCTACTCGGTGAACGGCATCACGGTGCAGAAGTCCATCCAGCGACAGACTTTCTCGTCGCCCCTGCCGCTGTGCCAGTAGCCGCGGCGAAGGCGGCGAGCGCCGGCGAGGCGCTGATCGAGTCCATCGACCACGAGGGCGTGGGGGTCGCGCACGTCGACGGCAAGGTGGTCTTCATCGACGGCGGCGTGACGGGCGAGCGCGTGGCGTTCACGCGGCGACGCAGCCGCGGCAATTTCGACCTGGGCACGGTGACCTCGGTGCTGCGGGCGAGCGCGCAGCGCGTGGAGCCGCGCTGCCGCTACTTCGGCACGTGCGGCGGATGCGCGATGCAGCACGTCGAGGCTTCGGGGCAGGTGGCGGCCAAGCAGCGCGTGCTCGAGGACAATCTCGCGCGCCTGGGCAAGGTCACGCCGGAGATGATCCTGCCGCCCGTCGTGGGCCCGCTCTGGGGTTATCGCAACCGCGCGCGGCTGTCGGTGCACTACGTGGCCAAGAAAGGCGGCGTGCTGGTGGGATTCCACGAGCGGCGCTCGAGCTACGTGGCCGACACGATGTCGTGCGAGGTGCTGCCGCCGCACGTGTCGGCGATGATCCCGGCGCTTCGCGAGATGTTCACGTCGATGAAGCTTCGCGAGCGCCTTCCGCAGCTGGAGCTCGCCGTGGGCGACGAGGTGACTGTCTTCGTGCTGCGCCATCTCGAGCCGATTCCCGAAGAGGACGCGGCGAAGCTGCGCGCTTTCGCCGACGGGCACGGCATCCAGTGGTGGCTGCAGCCCAAGGGGCCGGACACCGCGCACCCGTGGTATCCGGTCGAGATGCCCGCGCTCGACTACAAGCTGCCGGAGTTCGGGCTTTCGCTGAGATATCGCCCGACGGAATTCACGCAGGTGAACGCGGGCGTGAACGCGGTGCTCGTGCGCCGCGCCGTGGACATGCTCGATGCCCGGGCCGGAGAGCGCGTGGGCGACCTTTTCTGCGGGCTGGGGAATTTCACGCTGGCGATCGCTTCGCGCGGCGTGGATGCGGTCGGAATGGAGGGCGCACCTTCGCTGGTCGAGCGTGCGCGCGAGAACGCGAGGCTGAACGGCCTCGAGGCGAGGGCGTCGTTCATCGCGTACGATCTTTATGCGGATGCGCCCGGCGCGCTCGCGAAGCTGGGCCGCGTGGACAAGCTGCTCATCGATCCGCCCCGCGACGGCGCCGTCGAGATCTGCAAGGCGATTGGCGGCAATGGGCCTTCGCGCATCGTGTACGTGTCGTGCAGCCCGTCGACGCTTGCTCGCGATGCGGGCGTGCTCGTCAACGTGCAGGGCTACCGCCTGCGCTCCGCCGGCGTGGTCAACATGTTCCCCCACACCGGCCACGTGGAATCCATCGCGCTCTTCGAGCGATGAAAAAAAACCGGGGCCAGACCCCGGTTTTTTCCTGCTGCGTGGAAACCGGGGTCTGGCCCCGGTTTGGGTCAGTCGTTGCTGCCGCCCGTGAAACCCAGCAGGGCAAGCAGGTTCACGAAGACGTTGTACACGTCCAGGTAGAGGGCCAACGTGGCGCTGATGTAGTTGGTCTCGCCACCCGTGACGATGCGGTTCACGTCGTAGAGCATGAAGGCCGAGAAGATGCCGATCGCGATCAACGACGTCGCGATCATCAGCCCCGGCAGCTGCAGGAAGATGTTCGCGAACGAGGCGAGGATCAGCATGATCACGCCAACGAACAGGAACTTGCCCAGGCCCGACAGGTCGCGCTTGATCGTGGTGGCGAGCGTGGCCATGGCCGTGAAGACCACCGCCGTGCCGCCGAAGGCGAGCGCGATGAGGTTCGCGCCGTTCTTGAAGCCGAGCATCACGGCGAGCAGCTGCGACAGCCAAAGCCCCATGAAGAACGTGAACGCGAGCAGCAGCGCCACGCCCCAGCCGCTGTTCTTGGTCTTCTCGATGCCGTAGAAGAATCCGAACGCGATCGCGAGGAACAGCACGAAGCCGATCGCCGGATGCGCCTTCTGGAAGAAGCTGAATCCCATCTGGATGCCCAGCCACGCGCCGAAGATCGTCGGCACCATGGACAGGGCGAGCAGTGCGTACGTGTTGCGCAGGACCCGGTTGCGGGCGAGCGCGAACGTCGAGGAAGCGGACGTTCCCTGCGCCATCATCGGGGTTTCCGGTTGCATATGAGTCCTCTGGTAGTTGTAGTCGGCCTGGAGTGGCCGCCTTGTTAGAGTATGGGAGCGAAAGGTCGGTTTCAAGACCCGTGCTGGGGCGGGTAAAATAGCTGTAAAATCAGCCCGTTATAAAACATCGACTCCGCGTATTTCGGAGGAGGGTTGGCCGAGCGGTTGAAGGCACCGGTCTTGAAAACCGGCAGGGGCGAAAGCTCCTCGTGAGTTCGAATCTCACACCCTCCGCCAGCAAGCGCGGTGTTATCCCCTAGAGAGCTCCGCTGATCTTTCCGAGAGTCGCGATCGCGGCATCGGTCTTCGGCGACCACGCGAGGCCGTAGTTCAGCCGCAGGCAAGTCCCGAATCCGCGCCGCGCCGAGAAGAGGGGCCCGGGGGCGACTGAGATCTTCCTGTCGAAGGCGAGCCGGTGAACTTCCATGGCGCTGGCATTTGCGGGCATTTCAACCCAGAGGAAATACCCGCCCGCCGGCGTCGTCACGCGCGTCCCGGCGGGAAAGTGCCGCCCTATGGCCTCCAGCATCCGCTCCTGGTTCGTGGCCAGCGTGCGGCGCAGCCGGCGCAGGTGGTGAGCATAGCCGCCGTGCTTCAGGAATTCCACGATAGCCGACTGCGTAGGAATGCTCGTGGCGATGGTCGTCATCATCTTCGCCCGACCGACCTGCATCGCGTGCCGCCCGGGCGCAACCCATCCCACGCGGTAGCCGGGCGCGAGGCATTTCGAGAACGATCCGCAATGCAGGACACGGCCGCCGCGGTCGAAAGCCTTCGCGGGCTTGCGCCTTTCCTTTCCGAAGTAGAGCTCCGCGTAGACGTCATCCTCGATCAGCGGAATGTCGTGCGCGGCGAGGAGCTTCACCAGCGCGCGCTTGCTGTCCTCGGGCATGCTGCTTCCCAGCGGGTTCTGGAAGCTCGTCATCAGCCAGCAAGCCTTGATGGGATGCCGCTCGATCGCCTCGGCAAGCGCCGGCACGCTCATTCCATCGCGCGGATGCGTGGGCACCTCTACCGCCTTCAGCCCCAACCTTTCGATCGCTTCGAGCACGACGTAGAAGGCGGGGCATTCGATCGCGACGATGTCGCCTGGCCGGGTGACTGCCTGCAAGCTCAAGCTGAGGGCTTCGAGCGCGCCGCTGGTGATGACGATCTCTTCCATCCGCACATCGCACCCGCACTCCATGTAGCGCCGCGATATGAGCCGCCTCAACTCCGGATTTCCGAGCGGGATGTCGTCGTAGATGCTCCGGGGATCGAGCTTGCGCGCGCTCGCGTGGAGCGCGCTGGCAAGCTTGGCGTGGGGGAAATGTTCCGGCCCGGGGAAGGACGAGCCGAGGGACACGAAGTCGCGGCTCTGGATCGTTTGCAGCAATTCGAATACAAGGTCCCTCACATCGACGGCGGCGGCCGTCCTGGGCGGCAGCGAGATCTGGGGCTTCTGCGTCGCGGCCCGCCAGTGCGGGCTCACGTAGTGCCCCGAGCGCGCGCGCGTCTGGATGCTGCCGCCGTCCTCGAGCAGCCGATAGGCTTGCAGCACGGTCGCAGGGCTCACGTGCCTGCCGCGGCTTAACTTGCGCACCGAGGGTAGCCTGTCTCCCGGCAGCAGGATTCCCTCCTCGATTCGCTTCGAGAACTCCTTCGCAAGGCTCTGGTAGCGCTTCATGTCCGCCGTCGCTCCGAACCGCTGGCGGTCCAGCATGGACCCATTTCCCCTCGCGATCAATCCGCGCGCCGAATCTGTGCCGCATCCAAATCGCCGCATCTGACACTGGGGCCGCGCCGCCTCGGCCCCACTCTCAGAAGATCGCATCGAAGGGAAAGAAAGCGCCATGCACGGCCAACACCGCATCCACTCAGGCTGCCGAATGAAATGGTCGGGATTGCACACGGCCGTCTTGCTGTTCAGCCTGGTTCTCGTCGGCACCCTGTGGATGATGACGCTTCGTCGGATCGAGTTCGAACGCAGCGACGCGATCGCCGAGGCGACGCGCAAGACCTCCAATCTCGCCCTGGCGTACGAGGAGCGCAGCCTGCGCACTCTCGGTGCCGTGGACCAGCTCCTCGTGCTTGCCCGCGACAGGTTTCTGCGCGATGGGCCGCAACCGCAGATCCCGGGCCTGCGCGACAGAGACCCGCAAGCGCGTGGGCTGATCACTGCGCTCGGCGTGTTCGACGAACGCGGCCGTCGCATCCTGGGAGGCGACGAGTCCGGATCAAGCGACGTTTCGCAGACCGAATATTTCGCAACGCATCGCGCCCAAAGGGCTGACGACATTCTCATCGGACGGTCACTGCCGGGGCCCTCGGGAAAATGGACGATGCACGCGTCGCGCCGCATCGACAAACCCGACGGCTCGTTCGGCGGCGTAGTTGTCGCGACGCTGGACCCCGCGTATTTCACGCGGTTCCTCGACAGCGTCGATCTGGGCGCGCAAGGGTTGGTGAGCCTGATCGGACTCGACGGCTTTTCCCGCGCGCGGCAGTCTGCCCACGTTGCGAGCTTTGGCGAGGACATGCGCACGAGCACGCTCCTCGCGGAACGGATCAAGGCTCGGCTCGGCGATTTCGTCGGCAACGGCAAGCTCGATGGCGTGCGGCGCCTCTACAGCTTCCGAACGATGCAACGGTACCCTTTCATCGTGCTGGTGGGAACCTCCGAAGCCGAAGCTTTGGCGCACTTCCGGGCGCGTGCCCGCAACTACCAATGGATGACCGCCCTGGGGAGCTTGCTGATCCTGGGCTTCGCGGTGGCCCTGATGCTCGCCTTGTCGTGGCAGGCGCGCTCCTTGCAGATCCTCTCGCAGACCGAGGCGCGCTATCGCGAAATCTTCGAGAACACGAAAGACTGCATCTTCGTCCTGGACATCTCATGGGATGGGCGATACCGGATCGTGGCGTTGAACCCCGCGGAGGAAGCGGTCCTCGGGCTGTCGAACGCGGAGGCATCAGGGCGCTTCGTCGATGAAGTGCTGCCCGGCCCGCTGGCGCAATCCGTCATCGCCAACTACCGCCGCTGCCGCGCCGAAGGCGCTCCCATCACCTACGTGGAATACCTGGACCTGCCGCCAGGCGCCCGGCATTTTTCGACGACGCTCCTGCCGATCCGCGATCACGCAGGACGCATCGGCCGCATCGTCGGCGTGGCCCACGACGTCACGGAAGCCAAGCGCGCCGAGGACGCCGTTCGGCAGCTCAACGAATCGCTCGAGGCGCGAGTCGCGGAACGCACGGCCCAGCTCGCTGCCGCCAACGAGCAGCTCGCCGTCGCGAAGGATCGCGCCGAGCAGGCCTCGCGCGCCAAGAGCGCCTTCCTGGCCACCGTGAGCCACGAGCTCCGCACGCCGATGAACGGCGTGCTGGGCGCGCTGGAGCTCCTCATGGAGGAGGGGCTTGCGGGAAGCAATGCGGTTCTCGTGAAGACCGCGTACGAATCCGGCGCTTCGCTCCTCGCGCACCTGAACGACCTGCTCGACATGGCCAAGATCGAAGCGGGGCGGATCGAGCTCGCGCTCGCGCCCAAACCTCTTCGCCTTCTCGTCGAAAAGGCGGTGTCGACGCATCGTGCAAACGCCCATCGGAAGGGCCTCGAGCTCACGTCGTCGATCGATCCACGCCTGCCCGAGTGGGTCCTGGTCGATGAGCTGCGCGTGGGCCAGGTGCTCGGTAACCTGATCAGCAACGCGATCAAGTTCACCACCGCGGGATCTGTATCCCTCGACGCGACCTTGGTGGACGAAGGATGCACACCTCCCCGCCTGAGGTTCCGCGTGAAGGACAGCGGCTGCGGGATCGGGACCACCACGCTCGCTCGGCTGTTCCAGCCCTTCGAGCAAGGGTCTGTCGACGAGTATCGCGCCGCCAGCGGCAGCGGACTCGGACTGGCCATAAGCCGCGGCCTCGCCCAACGCATGGGAGGCGCCGTTTCCCTCGACAGCACCCCCGGTTCCGGAACGACAGCGACCTTCGAGCTGCCCCTGGAAGCGGCCGCACCGCCCCTGAAGTGCGAAAGCGGCCCATCCGGGAAGCTGAACGCGCATCGCGAAGGTGCGCGCATCCTCGTTGTCGACGATCACCCCACCAATCGCCTGGTGCTCGCGCGCCAGCTCGCGCTCTTCGGCTACGTCACGGAGGAATGCGAAGACGGCGTGCAGGCCCTGCGCGCCTTCGATCCGTCCAGGCACGACCTGGTGATCACCGATTGCGAGATGCCGCGACTGGACGGTTACGCTCTCGCGCGCGCCATTCGGCGCAGCGAAAGCGGGCAAAAAAAGACCCCGATCGTTGCATGCACGGCGCACGCCACAGCCGAGGTCTCCACGCGCTGCGCCGAGGCGGGCATCGATGCGGTGCTGCACAAGCCGGTCGCCCTCGCTGACCTCGACAAGGTGCTGGCGCGCCTCATGGGGAAAGACACGACGGGCACGGGCCTTCCGGATCCGGATGCGGCGCACCTCGCCTTGATTGCCGGCGACGACGACGCGGCGCAACGCGAGCTTCTGGCGAACTTTCGCCAAGCCTGCGTGGCCGACTCGATGATGCTCAAGCATGCCGCCGCCACGCGCGACGGCCCTGTCGTCGCGCGCGTCGCCCACCGCATCAAAGGCGCCGCCGCCACTATCGGTGCGCGTCGACTGGCGGAGGTGGGTGGCGACGTCGAGACCGCCGGCCTCGCCGCGGATTGGGTTTGCATCCCCCAGCGCCTTCAGGCGCTGGGCCACGAACTGAAGGAGCTAGATATCCATGTCGAATTCAATTAACCCTGGGGCGGCGTCGATCGCCGAGCTGCGTTTCCTGGTCGTCGAGGACCACGACTTCCAGCGCTGGGTGCTGGGCTCCATGCTCAAGCGGCTCGGCGCGCGCTACGTGTTCCAGGCGAGCGACGGGCGCGAGGCGCTCGAGATCTTTCGCAGCCTCGAGCCGCCGATCGACATCATCGTCAGCGATCTCGACATGCCCGCGATGGACGGCATGGAATTCATGCGCCACGTCGGCGAGGCGGACACCAACGTCTCGGTGATCGTGGCAAGCGGCCTGGATCCCTGCCTCGTCGCCTCGGTCGAGAACATGGCGCGGGCCTACGGAGTCGATCTCCTCGGCGCCATCCAGAAGCCTTTCACCTCGCCGAGGCTCGAGCACCTCATCGGGCGACACGGCACGAAGGCTGCCAACTCGCCGCACGCGAACAAGCCGGCACCGGTCTTCAGCATCGAGGAGATGATCCGAGGCCTGGACAACGATGAGTTCGAGCCGTTCTTCCAGCCCAAGGTGGAAGTCGCGACGGGAAGGATCGCGGGAGCGGAGGCTCTCGCGCGTTGGCGCCATCCGAGAAAGGGAGTCGTCCCGCCCTTTGTGTCGCCCTACTCGTTCATCAAGCCGTTCGAGGACAACGGGCAGATCGACCGGCTCACCTGGATCATGCTGGACAAGGCGGCGGGAGCGTGCCGCGAGTGGCACCGGGCGGGTCTGAACATCACCGTCTCCGTGAACCTGTCTCTCCAGACGCTCGGGGACATGACGCTCGCAGACCGCGTCACAGAGCTCGTGCGCGACCGGGGCCTCGAGCCGCGCGACGTGGTCCTCGAAGTGACCGAATCCGCGAAGATAGGCAACGTAGGCAACGCCCTCGAGAACCTGTCGCGGTTGCGGATGAAGGGTTTCGGGCTCTCGATCGACGACTTTGGCACGGGGTACTCGTCGCTCCAGCAACTCGCGCGCATCCCCTTTACCGAGATCAAGATCGACGGCTCGTTCGTGAGGAACGCGTCGACACAGAAGGCGGGCCTGGTCGTCCTCGAGTCGAGCCTGGCCATGGCGAGGAAGCTCAAGATCTCGGCCGTCGCGGAGGGTGTCGAAACCGAGTCCGACTGGCGCTTGCTCGAGCGGCTCGGGTGCGACCTGGCGCAGGGCTACTTCATCGCCATGCCGTTGCCGGCCGAGGGCTTCCTCGACTGGGCCAGGAAGCGCGATGACATCCAATCGCGTTCTGCGCGACGATGACCAGGAGCTGACGCACCGAGGCGGTGGGAGGCCTCCTTCGAGGCCAGCTCGGGGAACGGAAAGGGCGCCCGCATCCCGGATGGGTGCCGCACGGGATGATCATCCGCGTCCTCATCGCCGACGATCACGAAAGTTTGCGACGGCATTGAGTGCCTTTACCGCGCCACGGCCCCTTCGATCAGCTTCTCCGCCGGCGCGAGATTCTTCGCCATCTCCGCCGGAAGCGAGTGCCGCTCGACGACGTACTGCGCGGCATTCCAGCTCACCACGATCTCGCCGGGCCTCGCCTCCGTCACCAGCACCTTGAGCGGCAGGTCGAGCGCGGAGAGCGCCTGCATCGCCATGAGTGGCGTTCCCGCCCTGGGATTGCCGAAGATGATGAGCGTGGTGGGCGCGAGCGTGAGCCCCACCGCGGCCGCCTCGGCGCATTGGTCGATCGTCGCGAAGGTCTTGATGCCGTGGCTCGCGAACGTCGAGAGCAGGCGCTCGACGGTCTCCGCGAAGGAATAGGCGCTCGGGATCGTGACGATGCCCTTGGCGTTCGAGGTCGTCATTTCAATCGATACGTCGCATGGCAGGCCACGCACTGCCGCATCACTTCGGAGAGCGCAGCAAGCGCGGGCTTCGGATCGTTGCTCACGGCCGCATTCTGCGCCGCGATGGCGAACCGGCTCGCAGCCCGGTGCATCTGCTCGCCGATCTGCTGCATGCCCAGGGGCATGAACTGCGCGAGGTGCGCGGCGCCGTGCGCGTCGAGAGAGGTCATTCCGAGGCGCTCCTCGCCGAGGGCGGCGGCGGCGTCGTAGTCCCCGCGAGCGAGCGCGCCGTCGATCTGCTCCAGCGTGCGCAGGTGATCGCGCATGTTGGCCAGCGTGTGCGTGCGCATCTCCTCGGGAAACTGCACGACCAGTCGGGGATCTTCAGCCTGCGGCGTGCCGGCGCACGCGGCGAGCTGCGAGCAGCAGGAAAGTGACGCGAGAAGCACGGCCAGTCGGCGCATGCCTGCAGGGTACTCCGTTACCGCGAGGTGCGAAGCCCCTCGTCGCCGAAGCCGCAGTAGTGCGCCACGACGCTCGCGAAGAGCGTGAAGAGCGCGGCGCTGGAGGCTCCGCTCCAGGCGAGCGCGGTGAGCTCCGCGGCTCCGCCGTCGTGGGTCGAGCCATCGACGAACACGGTGAAGCCCGTGCAGATGACCGCGACCGCGAGCCCGCCCTTGCGTCCGAAGACGAGCGCGGCGAGCGCCACGGGCATGAGGTAGAAGAGGCGCAGCGAAAAATCCGCGCCCAGGAGGTGGTCGAGGAGGGCGAGCGCCGCGAGCACGAGGAGCAGCAATCCTGCGCTGGGTTCGGCCCGCCCGGCGGGCGCCAAC
>Ga0335083_10009912_pt1 | contig 11553 bp, 13 predicted proteins | sample Lox_Sample_42_FD_206716 | JGI IMG/M metagenome (GOLD analysis project Ga0335083, IMG submission 206716) | Soil microbial communities from Loxahatchee National Wildlife Refuge, Florida, United States - Lox_Sample_4.2 | ecosystem: Environmental > Terrestrial > Soil > Wetlands | place: USA... | reverse complement strand
CCCGGGATGCGGCCTTTGCAAGTGGAATCCGGGTTATGGCAAGGTACGGAGTGCGCGCTGGTGCGCGGCGAGGACGATCCGCGCCTCTGTTACGAGATCTGGCTGGCTCCAGCGAGCGCGAGACCGCTATGGGATGCACTGGTGGCAGCGGGCGCCGCGCCGGTTGGTTCGGAAGCGCTGGAGTTAGACCGCATCGTCTCTGGAATTCCGCGCTATGGGGTGGACATCCGCGAGCGCGACTTACCGCAGGAAACCGAGCAGGCGCGGGCACTCAATTTCAATAAAGGCTGCTACGTGGGGCAGGAGATCGTGGAACGGATTCGCTCGCGTGGCGCGGTGCATCGCAAGTTCACGGGATTTGTGGCCGATGGAGCGGCGCAGATTATCCCCGGCGCCAAGGTTGTTGGGGGAGAAAAGGAAGTCGGAGAGATTACCAGCACTGCGTCCCTCCACCTGGGGAACCGAGACAGGATGATTGCTCTCGGATATATCCGGCGGGAAGTAGGCATTCCGGGCCGCGAAGTATCAATCGGCGCGAGCAAGGCGACCGTGGTTCAATTGCCAATCACCGAGAGCGTGCTGGTGCAGGAAGAGGGTTCGCTGGAACAGCGTCCGGCATAGTTGAAGAACTTCTGACCGAAAGGTCGTCGTTAGGAAATCGCGAAGCGCCGAGTAAAGCTGGCGCTCGAATTGAGGAAAGAGTTTATGCCCGAGAAGAAACACGAGCAATCTGGTTTCAAGGTAACAGACCGCCGCCTGTTCACAGCAGACGGCGAGTTGCGTTCCGAGGTCGCGGAAGAGGTCGAGGCGCCAAAACCGGCGCCTCCGACTGTGGCCCAACCTACACTGTCCGCGGAAAAAACTGCTGCTCCCGTGGCAGTGGACGCCGCTGGACTCGATACCGGCGCAGAGCAGGATCGCGAAATGCCAGTGCCGCCGACGAGTGCAGAACAGGAGGCGCAGGCGGCTGCCTACCACCAGTCATCCAAGGATCTCGATGCACAAGTCGAATTGAGCGGGCATTCTGCAAAGGACTTCGAAATCACATTCGAACGGTTCATGGCGTCGCTCTATATGACGGCGATGATGCAACTGGGACTGATGCGGCAACAGGGCGGGCAGCCGCAAATCGACATCATCGGCGCGCGCCAGACAATCGACACGCTAAGTTTGATCGCCGCGAAGACCAAGGGCAATCTCACTCCCGCGGAAGAGAGTTTCCTCCAGAACAGTTTGTATGAATTGCGTATGGCTTATGTCGAAGTGACCAATGCACTGGCTCGGCCCCCGCAGCCAGGACCGGCCACCGGAACCAGCGGAAGATGAAAGCGACCTTGACCGTGTTGGGCAGTGGGACGTCGATGGGCGTGCCCACTTTGGGATGCGACTGTGATGTGTGTCGATCAAGCGATCCGCACGACCGCCGGACGCGACCCTCGATCATGCTGGAATACAACGGCAAAGTGGTGCTCATCGACACGACGCCGGACTTTTACACGCAGGCGATCCGCGAGAACATTACACGCGTCGATGCCGTGCTCTACACCCACACCCACGCCGACCATATTCTCGGGATCGACGATCTACGGCCGCTCAGTTACCTGCACAAGCCGGATAAGCTGCCGCTCTATGCCCGGCCCGAAGCCGCAGCCTTCCTGCGCAAAATGTTCAGCTACATTTTTGACGCCGACTACAAATTCGGCGGGCTTCCCCAACTGGAGTTGCGGCCCATCGACGGTCCGGTCGACATATTCGGAGTGTCCTTCGATCCGGTGATTCTGATTCATGGCGAGACGCAGATCAACGGCTACCGCTTTGGTTCGAGCGCATACCTCACCGATCACAGCGAGATTCCCGATTCGTCGCTGCGCCAACTGCAGGGGCTCGACATCCTTTTCCTGGACGCACTGCGGCACAAGCCGCATCCGACGCACTCGACGGTGAAGAATTCGTTAGCGATCGTGGAGCGGTTGAAACCGAAACGGGCTTTTTTCACCCATATTTGCCACGACCTCGGACACGAGGTCACGAATGCTTCCCTGCCCCGGCATGTGCGGTTGTCGCACGACGGGCTGAAGCTGGACTTTGAGATCTAACGACTGGTTTTCACTTGCTGATTCTTGATTGCTGATTCAAAACCAAAGAGTGGGACTTGGGTTCTTAATCAACTATCAGAAATCGGCGGCCGTCAACAATCGTCTCCCAGCCAGCAATCGACTCAGCACAAGCGCATGCAGGTCTTTCGCAAACTCGATGATGTTCCGGCCGATTTCGGACCAGCCCTGGTCAGCGTGGGGAACTTTGATGGAGTACATCGCGCGCACGCGCATGTGCTGAAGGAAATCGTTTCGCGGGCGCGGGCGAACGGGACCAAAGCGGTGGCCGTGACGTTTGAGCCTCATCCCACACGCATTCTGCGGCCTGAAGCAGGATTGAAGCTGCTGACACCTACTCCCGAGAAACTGCGCTGGCTCGAGAGTACGGGAATCGACGCCGTGATGCTGCTTCCCTTTGGGCGCGATCTCTCCCTGATGACGCCTCGCCAATTTGCGGAACGAATTCTCAAGAAGAAACTGCATGCTCACGAGGTGCATGAAGGCTTTAATTTCCGCTTTGGACACAAAGCAGCCGGGGACACGAACCTGCTGGCCGAATTCGGGCGCGAGATGGGGTTCGAAGTGAAGGTTTATCCGGAGATGACCTTACGCGGCGAAACGGTATCGAGCAGCCAGATTCGACGGCTCCTCACCGCCGGGCGCGTGAGCCGGGCACGGCATCTGCTGGCGCGTCCGTTCTGCATTCTGGGCAGACCGGGACGCGGGCGCGGCTTTGGATCGAAGTACACAGTGCCTACCATCAACCTTGCGCGCTACGAGGAACTGGTGCCCAAGGACGGCGTTTACATAACGTGGACGCGGGTCGGGACGGAGCGATTTGATTCGGTCACAAATGTCGGGAATCGCCCGACCTTCGGGGCCGATTCGTTCGCGATCGAAACGCACCTGCTGAACTTCCATCCCATTGAACTGTTGCCGGAGACGGAGGTCGAGATCTGTTTTCTGGAGCGACTTAGGGATGAAGTGAAATTTCCGTCGGTCGATGACCTGCGCGAGCAAATTGCGCGCGACGTGAAGAAAGCGCGCCGCTACTTCCATCTATTGCGAAGAGCCAGCGGCGCAGCCTCGACTTCAGTCTAGTGCGGCAAATAGCCGAACTCCATCGGCAGTTTGCCATCAACGTGCACGACGTTGACGCTATTATCGATGGAGTGAACCTCCACAAAGCCAATCGCGCCGGGTTCGGCCTGTACTTCTTTGAGGACGTCCGCATCGGTGTCAACAAACAGGATCGAATCCTTGTGAGCCGCAAGCAGACTCTTCCATTCCGACATGGTCATTTTGTTTAGCCGCTGCAGAGTTTCGGTTTCTCCAGCAGAGTCTTTGTGGAGCACCAGGACGATATTCCTGCCGTCGGGCCACTTCTTGATTTCCCCGCGAACCATCTTTGCCAGGTGCGCGGAAGCAACGTTTTCGATGGCATTATCTTTATTCACCACGACGGCGGTGTGGTGAGCGAAACAGGGCGTCAAGCACGCGGAAAGAAACGCAACTGCGAAGATCCCGGAGCGGAGTTTCATGGTATTCACCTAAAGAACGATTTGGGGGATAAAAGAAGCGTACCGAACCACACCCTTCCCTGTTGTCAAAAACATGTCAACCGGCGTACGGAAGTAACATGAGGGTAACCAGTTCTGATGGAACGCTGCTGAAGGCGTTACTCGATCGGTTCCACCACCACGGGTTGTTCCGGCCAGCCTCTGCCCGGTAACTGCACGATCACAATCGCCGACAGCACCAGCACAATCCCCAGTGTCTGCACAGGGCGCAGCCCTTCTCCTAACAGCGCCGCTGCCAAAAGGATCGAGAAGACGGGCTCCAGACAACTGGCGATGATGGCGCGCGTGGGCTCGAGATGTTGCAGGCCGAGGAAGTAGAGCGAGAACGATCCCAGCACGGAGATCATGGAGAAGACGAACAGGAATCCCCACTGCGCCGGAGCGTAGTGCGCGGCCACGACCTTCCACGGAGGATTCACGAACAGCCAGAACAGCGCAGCAGAAGCCAACGTCCAGACAAGAACGCGCCAGCGATCGTGGCGCGCCAGGACGCGGTGTCCGCCCACGTTGTAGAACGCGAAGGAGAACGACGCAAGCAAAGCGGCGAAGAGGCCCCAGGAATCGAGATGCAGGGGCGACGACGATTTCGTCCCGACAATTCCAATCGTGAGTGCGATACCCGCGATCGCGACTGCCACGGCGGCGACTTTCTGCAGCGACAGTTTTTGCTGTCGGCGCGCGACCACATACATCAGCACCCAGACTGGCGCCGTGTATTGCACGATGATGGCAATGGCAACGCTCGTCTTCTGAATGGCTACATAGTACAAGTAGTTCGACGCGGCGACGCCCAGCGTGCCCAGAATGAGGCATTGGACGAGATCGGGAATCGGCAACTTGATGCGCTGCCAGCCGCGTCGCCCGACAAGGAGAGGCAGCAAAACGAGTAAAGAGAACGAAGTACGAGTCTGCGACAAAATGAGCGGATCGATGGGATGTAAGGTCTCGCCAGCGAGTGGCAATTTTCCCGTGAATACGGCGCGCCCGAGCGCGGCGGAGACGCCCCACAGAAATGCTGCGGCGCCGATAAAGAAATATCCGCGCAGGGGGTGCAGAGTTCTCCGGCTAGAAGTAGCGGAATTCAGGGTTCGGTCACCGAATCCGAGGATGGGGCTGGATCGAGGAACTGGTCAAGCCGTACGGGATCAAAACCGATAATCACTTCCGTCGCTTCTGCGGAAACGATCACCAGCGTCGGAGTTTCTGTGCTGTCGTGTTCTTCCGTCATTTCTCGACGGGCTTCGCGGTCCGTGCTGATGTCGCGCTCCTCGAAGGCGATTTCCTTCGCTTCGAGAAATATCTTCATCAGCTCGCAGGACAAACAACCGGGTTGCGTAAAAACGACTACTCGAAGGGACGCCATCTACTCCACCAGTTCGATCTTCGACGTGATCTTCGCCGTCTTTTCCAACATCGCCGAGACCGAGCAATATTTCTCTTTCGACAGCCGTACGGCATCTTCTACGGACTTGCGCGACACTTTGCCAACTACGCGGTACACGAGGTGAATCTCGGTGTAAACCGCCGGATACCCTGATGCCCGCTCGCCGCTCGCCGTGACTTCAAGACTGGTGAACGGCTCCCGTTTCTTGCGAAGAATTCCGACGACATCTGAAGCGGTGCAGCCGCAGAGTGCGATGAGCACCAGTTCCATCGGACTGCTGGCAGTTTTTTCGGTCGCAGTGTCCATCACAAGGGCGTGGCGGGAACTGGCCTCGCCGATGTAACGCTCGTGGTCGGTCCAGATGGCTTTCGCGGTAATCAATGATGCTCGCTATCTCCGATTATCGGTGCTGGGTTCAGGATGAATCAGGACGCGGAAAAGTTCCGGTGCATCCTGCTTGAAACGAGTCTCAAGTTCCGTCTGTATGTCATGCACGCGAGCCAATGAGAGATCGTCGGACAGCGTGCAATGGCACGACAGGTACATACGGCCGCGGACACGTTTGATCACGAAGTCGTGAACATCGAGCACTTCGGGAAACTGGGACGCTACGGCTCGCAGTCGATGTTCGAGTTCCGCGTCGCTGAACACCTCTTCCGGCTTCTCGATGGTGGCAGGCTCGCTCTCGATGTGGGTCAGGATGTCGTGAATTTCAGGAACATCCCGCCGCATGTCGGCTTCGAGTTCGGTGACCTGGTCGTGCGCGTCCTTAAGAGACATGCGCTCGTCGAGTTCGACGTGCTGTTCGACATGGAACTGCCCGGCAAGATCCTGCACGCTGATGTCGTGCACGTTTAGATTCCTGTGCGTGGCGACTGCGCGGATGCGGTCGAAAATGTTTTCCGAACCTTGCGCGCGCGGAAGAGGCTGCACGGTGACGTCGGCATCGGGAAGAATCCTGCGAACAGCTTCGGTCACCGCTGTGGCTAATTGGCCGGAGCGCTGAAAGGTTACGGTGCGGGCAAGTCCCACCGCCAGGTCGGCGAAATAACGGTTCCCAGCCCGGCGAATGCGAATGCGATCGACTTCGAGCACCCCGTCGAGGCGCAAAACTGCGTCGTAGATCTTCGACCTCACTCCACGAGGAGCGGCGTCAAGCAGCGCGTCGATGGTGCGCCGGGCGAGACGCCAACTCACCGAAACGACTACACCTGCTACGAAAAGGGCAGCGATGGGATCCGAATCTCTCAGCCAGTCGACATGAAAATTGCGCCCGAGGAGAACTAGAACCAGACCCAGCACGACTACACCAGCGGACCAAATATCGGTGGAGAAGTGCAGCGCATCCGCCTCCAACGCCTGGCTGTCGTACTTGGTGGCGATGCGGCCGAGGGCCCGCGAGCGCCACCAATCCACTCCCATCGAGACCAGCATCACGGCAAAAGCCGCGATCGAGGGTTCGATATCAATGCGGCGGAAGAACAGACGCACCACCGCCTCATAGATAATCCACGCGCACGTCAACAAGAGCAGGCCAGTTTCGACGAACGCAGAGAAGTTCTCAACTTTGCCGTGGCCGTACTGATGCTCGGCATCGGCGGGCTTATCGGAGACTCCAACCGAGAAAAATGTAAGCAGGGACGCGATGAGATCGAGCCCGGAGTGTGCCGCCTCCGACAGGATACCGAGGCTCCCGGTACTGAATCCGACCACGACCTTGAGTGCGGTAATCACGACCGCGGCCAGAACGGAGTTCCCCGCGGCTGCGCGCTTTTCCGAGCGCATCAAATCGGACGGAGAAATGGCCGGAGTTCCCGACATGCAAAGAATTATCGCCGCTGGCGGCGGAAAGCGCCAAGCAAATCACGCCAACGAACTTCGGCTCGCGTCGCATATTCCGAGAACAATCGTCGCCCGTCCATGCGGCCCGGTGCGCGGGCTAAGATCGCCGATTGTGCTAGGATTTGGTGCTAGGCATTTTCAACTTTCTGATGGACCAATCCTGGAGGAGAAGATTTATGGGTAAGAGTTGGCTGATGTGTGTTTTGTTGGGGACACTGGCCTGGGGACAGGCCGCCCCGAGCGCCCCGCCCCAGCCGTCCCAGGCGCCCGCAGATACTTCTGCTGAAGTACCGGCGGACGCGGCGGTAATTACCGTGATCGGTGTCTGTCCGGCGCCGCCTCGGCCAGCGGCCGCGAAGGCTACAGCGGCGACACCGGCCACCGCCGCGAAGAAAACTCCGGCCGCAACGACTCCCGCTGCCGATTGCAAAACAGTCATTACGAAAGCCCAGTTCGAGAAGTTGGCCGCTGCCGTGGCCCCGAACGTGACGCCGCAGGTGAAGAAACAGCTGGCGGGCGTGCTGCCGCGATTCATCGGAATGTCGAGTGAGGCCAAGAAGCAAGGACTGGACAAGACCGAACAGTTCAAAGAGACCGTTGAGTTCGCCAAGATGCAGATCCTGGCCACCGAACTGCAGCGCAAGATTCAGGAGGAAGCGGCGAAGATTTCGCCCGAGGAAATCGAAGCCTACTACAAGGAACATGCCGATGCCTTCGAGCAATTCAATGTGGACCGGTTATTTGTGCCCCGCACCAAGCAGCAGGACATTGAAGCCAAAGAAGACGACGACAAGGATGAGAAGCTGAGCGACGACGCAAAGAAAGCCAAAGAAGCGGCGGAGAAAGCAAAAGCGGATGAATCCGAGCAAGCGATGACCAAACTCGCCGAGAGCCTGCGGGCGCGCGCTGCAGCGGGAGAAGACATCGCGAAGTTGCAGAAAGAGGCGTTCGACGCGGCCGGCATGAAGATCGAATCTCCCACGGTGAAGCTCCCCAACGTGCGCCGAACCGGTTTGCCTCCAGGACATGCTGCCGTGTTCGAACTGAAGGCGGGCGAGGTCTCGCAGGTGATCAGCGATTCGGGCGGGCACTACGTCTACAAGGTCAACAGCGTCGATCACATGACGCTTGATCAGGCAACCAACGAAATCCACAGCAAGCTGCAAAACGAGCGGACGAAGGAAATGATGGAGAAGGCGACCAACTCGTTCAAGGTGGAAACCAACGATAAATACTTCGGTCCGGGGGGAGTGAGCGCGCCGCCCCCGCCGAGGCTCCCGCATCCGCGACCAGTGCCTCAGACCGCGCCACCGGCCCAACCTCCGGCGGAAAAACCGAACTGATGGCTAAGCCTGTTGTCGTCGTAACCGGTGTGTCGGGCAACCTGGGTTCCAGGCTACTGCCGCTGCTGGGAAGTTATTCGGTCATCGGGGTGGACATCAGTCCGCCCCGTACCGATTCCGAGTTGCAGTTTGAAAGCCTTGATCTGGGCCAGGAATCGTCTACCCGGGTTTTATACGAATTGCTGCGCGATACGCACGCCTACGCGGTGATTCACCTTGCGTTCGTGATCGATCCCGTTCGCACGGGAGTGGTCGATGTCGATCGCATGTGGCAGATCAATGTCGCGGGGACCGCGCGGGTGATGGAAGCCGTCACCGAGGCGAATCGCACGACCGACGACGGGGTCAAACAGTTCATATTTCCGAGCAGCGTCTCCGCGTATGGATCGGACCTGCCTGCGCCGGCCACCGAGGAATCGGTGCTGGCCGCCCACACTCTGCCCTACGCAATTCACAAGAAACAATCCGATGAAGTCGTGCAGACACGTTCGCACGCGTTGCGGGGATGCAGCGCCTATATTCTGCGTCCCCACATTTTCTCCGGCGCGAGTGTCGAGAATTATCTGATGGGCGCATTCCGCGGCACGCCCAATGGAAAGGGCGCGCGGGCTGAGAAGATGCGAAGCGAGGGAAAACGTTTGCCTTGCATGTTCCCGCGCGGCCAACAATACCTCGACAACAAGATTCAGTTCATCCACGTCGACGACATGGCGCGCCTGATCCGGCACATTCTGCAGCGCGAACCGGAGACGCAACGCCTCACCGTGTTGAACGTAGCCGGCCGAGGCGAGCCACTGACCTTCGGTCGCTGCGTCGAGATGGCGCAAGCCAAGCTGATACGCGTCCCCGGAAAGTGGGCGATGCGTCAGGTGCTGAAATTCCTTTGGAAACAGAAGATTTCAGCCATTCCACCTGAGGCCATGCCTTACATGACCGGCGAGTACATCATGAATACTGACCGTTTGCGACGCTTCCTCGGCCCCGAGTACGAACACGTCATCCGCTACACCATTGCCGACGCATTCGCCGATTCCTTCCGCCGCGATGCGACCACAACCTGATTCGCTGGCGATTGTCGCTTGCTCCGTAGCGCGTCCAAGGACCATCTTCCTGGGCCGTTGATCATCAAGAAGATAACCGTCAGAAGTTGCGCGTATTCGGAGCGAACCTCGTGCAGAACCGCCCATATCCCCACCTTTGGCGGCGCCGCAGGAAGAGGCAGAGGAGAGGTGCCGAGGTACAGCGAAATCTTGGTGGAGAGGATAGCTACGATCATCTCAAAGATAAAGGGAACCGCGATCAGTCGAGTCAGCAAGCCAGAGAGCAGAAGCAGTCCGCCGGCGATTTCGAGGCACGCCACAAAGTCGGCGGTGAAATGGGGGAAAGGCATGCCTAGTTTCGTGAAGCGGCCAATCCCCTGGTTTGCGTAAACGAATTTCAGGATGCCTTCCCACAGGAAGACTCCGCCCGCCATTACACGCAGCAATATTGTGGACTTCGGACCTCCGGTGGGTGGACTCGTGAGCCACGTAACGAGATCTTTCATAGTCTTCTCCTTGAAATTGTTTTGTTGCAGGGTCAACTCGTTTTGTTTGCATCCTGATAACCGCGAAACGGTGCATTTATTCCCGCAAGAATTTGCCGTGGAGGAGGGAATAAATTAGCGTGAGACTGGTTTACGTATGAAGGAGCCGCCCGACCGCTTGTCCGCCGCGACGTTTGAAGACCTGGCCATGCCCCTTTTTGACCAGCTCTATAACCTCGCGCGTTGGCTCACCCAGGACACGGCGGAAGCGGACGATCTGGTACAGGAAACGTACGCCAAAGCGCTGCGTGGATTCTCGTCATTTCAGACTGGTACGAACTTCCGGGCCTGGATGTACCGCATCTTGCGGAACTCGTTTCTCAGTTCGCGGACAGGGCTCAAGGTCATGGTCCCGCTCGATGGAGAAGCTGATGAGACGCTGCTGCCCATCGAAGGTGCAACGCCGGAAAGCATTCTGATCGAAACGGCGGACCGCGAAACCGTGCAGCAAGCATTGACCGACCTTCCGGTACACTTTCGCGAAATACTCCTGCTGTGCGAGGTCGAGGAGATGTCATACCAGGAGATTGCCGAAACGCTAGCCATTCCCATCGGCACCGTGATGTCACGCTTGTATCGAGCGCGCAGAGCGCTGCGCGAATTGCTGCAGAAGAAGAAACAGGGGAACCGGCATGGCTTGTGACCAATGGAGGGGCAAACTCGACGCCTACGTCGATGGCGAACTCGATTCCGCCGAAGTCAATCAGTTCGGGGCGCACTTGCGAAGCTGCCCGCAGTGCGCCGCAGATGCGCTCGCGCGGCTGCAGATGAAGCGCTCGGTGCAAAGAGCGGGCAATCGCTATCAAGCAAGCGCCCAGTTGCGCGAAAGAATCGCGAAGAGCGTTGCCTCCAAACCGAGCCGGCAGGCTGGGAGCCTGTGGAAGATTCTAGCGGTCCCTGCGCTGTCCGTACTCGTACTATCGCTCGCGGTGAATCTCTACATCGGCCGTGAAGCTGCACGCCGGCAACGCCTGTACAGTGAACTGGCGGATCTGCATGTCGCTGCCCTGGCCAGCGCAGCACCGGTCGATGTGGTCTCGACCGATCGTCACACGGTGAAGCCATGGTTTCAGGGAAAGATCCCGTTCAGCTTCAATCTGCCGGAACTGCAAGGATCAGAATTCACGTTGCTCGGAGGGCGTGTCACCTATCTGGCCCAGACACCGGGCGCGCATTTGATCTATCAAGTGCGCAAGCACGAAGTTTCCGTCTTCATTTTTCAGGATCGCGGAGACGACACGGCGAGCTTATCGTCGGGGCCAGTTCACGCTCTTTCGTTTAACGTCGAAAACTGGACGCAGAACGGACTGCGCTATTTTGTGGTGGGCGATGTCGGCGCCGATGACATTCAGGCGCTTAGCAAACTATTGCGTGACGCCAAATAGGACCGCGATCTCTACCGTCATCTCTTCCCGCGATACAGGCCTGCGACTCCGAATGTATACGGAGTCCAAGTGGCTTCGGGGAAACCGGCCCGTTTCATCCTAGCCAACATTTCTTCGGGCGGAGGGAATCGCTCAACCGACGCGGGGAGATAGGCGTAAGGACCGCTTACACCCGAGATCAGCGTGCCTACCCGAGGCAGAACCTGCTTGAAATAGATGCGGTAAAGCGAACCCATCACGCCATCCGGCTCGCCGAAATCAAGGATGCCGCACTCGCCACCCGGACGAAGAACTCGTAGGATTTCGCGCAATCCGGCATCGTAGTCCGCGAGGTTGCG
>Ga0335083_10009911_pt1 | contig 11553 bp, 14 predicted proteins | sample Lox_Sample_42_FD_206716 | JGI IMG/M metagenome (GOLD analysis project Ga0335083, IMG submission 206716) | Soil microbial communities from Loxahatchee National Wildlife Refuge, Florida, United States - Lox_Sample_4.2 | ecosystem: Environmental > Terrestrial > Soil > Wetlands | place: USA... | reverse complement strand
TGTTAGGAGGCCAGGAATCAACCGGCATCACGCTTACTGAATCCCTGGCAATGCATCCAGCAGCATCTGTATGCGGATGGTATTTTTCAAATCCGGAAAGCAAATATTTCGGAGTCGGAAAAATTGAAAAAGACCAGGTGGAAGATTATGCCCGGCGCAAAAAAATGAAAACAGAAGACATCGAAAAATGGTTACGTCCCATATTGGAATATGATCTCTGATTAACATCTGCATTCGATAATTTATCATTAATTTTGCGCTCATTCTTGGATATTACTGGCATCAGCCGATGCAGATAATATAAAAGCGACCAACATATATGAAGTATTCGAAGCGAAGAGTCCTCACAACCGTTGCGTTGATAGTATTAATTTCCCTGTCAACTTTTGCCCAGACCAAAAAACCAAAGAGGAAACATGAAATTTATTTTTCATGGGGTTATAATACTGAATGGTATACCAACAGCAATGTATCCGTGTCGCAACCTTCATTAGGAAATAATTATACTTTTAAAAATATTTCAGGACACGATCACAAAGGATGGGATGAGGGATTATTTTCAAAGGCACTAACCATTCCCCAATACAATTACCGCTTGGGATTTATTATTAACGAAGAAAAAGGATTGGGAGTCGAAATCAATTTCGATCACACAAAATTTATATTCGCTGATCAAAATGCACATATCAAAGGAACTTTAGCAAATAAACCGGTCGATAGCACAATTGCATTCAATGCAAATAACGGATTCTTTTATTATTTGAATAACGGAGCTAATTTTTTACTGTTCAATATTGTGAAGAGGTGGAAAGTTCACCATTCACAAAATGAAAATGTGAAAATAGATTTTCTTGGCAAAGCGGGGATTGGTCCGGTCATTCCACACGTAGAAAATAGTTTTTTTGGCCAAAAAAATGATCCTCATTTCCAATTCGGCGGATGGAATATTGGAGTAGAAGGGGCATTGAGGGCGACATTTTTTAAATATGCTTATCTCGAATATTCGAATAAACTGGATTATGCCCGATATTCGGGTTTGAAAATTTATGAAGGAACTGCACGTCAGGCTTTCGGTACTTATGAAATGATTTTAAGTATCGGTCTTAATTTCCCTATTGGGAAAAAGGTGAATGTACAATAACGATGTTGACTATAAATCCGTCTGGAAAATATTCAATATTCAACAGACAATAATCAATGTTCAGTGATTTGCATTGAATATCTTCTGAATATTGATTATTGAGTGTTCAGAAAGAAATAGTCAATTTCTCAGTGTGTTAGTCCAGCTATTGCCTACTGGCTATAGACTATCAACTGCTTGCTATTGGTTGTTTCATTCCTCTCTCAAATAGCCACCACATTCTCTTTCTCGGTTTAACCTCGTAATTTTTGGAGATATAGGTTTTAATATGAGTCATTGCTTCTTCAACACTATCTGTCAACAACACAAGACTCATGTCTTCTTTTAAAATAGTTCCCTGGCTTGCCATCATTTCAAGGGTTAGCATCAAAGGGCGATAATATTCTTTCCCAAAAAGAACCATTGGAAATTGAGTGATGCTTTTTGTCTGGATCAGAGTGAGCGTATTAAAAAACTCATCCATCGTTCCAAATCCTCCTGGCATCACTATAAATGCATAAGAATATTTCAGCAACATCACTTTCCGTACAAAAAAATATTCAAAAGTGAGCCATTTGTGCATATAAGGATTGGGCTTCTGCTCAAAAGGAAGTCGGATATTGCAGCCTACTGAAATGCCGCCGCTTTCAAATGCACCTCTGTTCGCCGCTTCCATGATACCCGGACCGCCGCCAGTCATTGTAGTAAATTTCATGGCTGCAATTTGTTTTCCAAACTCTCGCGCAACCTGATAATATTGGTTATCTTCTCCAAACCTCGATGAACCGAATACGGTAATGCATGGTCCAACGAAATGCAGCGTTCTGCTTCCCTTGATAAATTGCCAGAATACTTTCAATGCAAATCCAAGTTCAAAACCTCTGCTCCGGGGACCTTTCAGGTAAAGAGGTTGTTTTGAAGGAATTATTCTTTCTGTCTTTTCCATATTAACAAAACTCATGTTAACAAATATTAAATTGCGTGTCTAATTTAATATAAACATTTATATGTCTTCGTTTCGTATTATCACTTATAATGTTAACGGTATTCGTGCAGCTATCAATAAAGGGTTTGTAGATTGGTTAAAAACGAACCCGGCAGATATTATTTGTGTACAGGAAATCAAGGCGAATAAAGACAATGTAGCTCATGAATTGATTACAGGTTTGGGTTATCATGATTATTGGTTCAGTGCGCAAAAAAAAGGATATAGCGGGGTTGCAGTATTCACCAAACAAAAACCAGATCACGTGGAATATGGAACAGGGCATCAGACAAGCGATGATGAAGGGCGTGTACTACAACTGGATTTCGGTGATACCAGGTTGATCAACGCATATTTCCCGTCGGGTACTTCCGGAGATGAAAGACAAAATTTTAAATACAAATGGCTGGATGAATTTATGCATTACCTGGAAAATCTGAAAAAAAAATATCCGAAAATAATTTTAGTGGGCGACTATAATATTGCACATAAAGAAATTGATATTCATGATCCAAGAGGAAATAAAAACTCTTCCGGATTTTTACCGGAGGAAAGAATGTGGATGGACAAATTTTTTGAAGCAGGATGGATAGACAGTTTCCGTCAGTTTCATCCTGAACCGCATCGTTACAGCTGGTGGAGTCAGCGATTCCCCAGTGTGAGATTGCAAAATAAAGGATGGAGAATTGATTATATCAATGTCACTTCCAATTTGAAAAAAAATATTATGAACGCGGAAATTTATCCTGATGTAAAGCATAGCGACCACTGTCCTGTATATTTGGAATTAAAGTTATAGAATGATAAAAGCAAAAATGATATAAACAAATCAGGCGTATTTACATCTATTATTCTACATCTAATATCATTTTCTTCGTGTTTGTATATAACCTGACAACTAAAATAAATTGGGAGATCGCTGAAGAATGGCTGATCTGGGAAAAAGAAGAACATATTCCCGAAATAATGGCCACAAAATTATTTGACGATTGCAAAATCTTCCGGCTAAGGGATCATGACGATGAAGAGGGTCCGACCTTCATCATTCAGTATTTTACTTCTACTGAAGATAGATACAAAAAATACATTGATAAATATGCGCTTGCGCAAAATCAAAAAGCGTTTGACAAATGGGGTCATCGATTCATTGCGCATCGCACATTCATGCAGCAAATAACCTGATTGATCAAAATCCTTATCTGGCTTGAATTCGGAAGTGTTTCACGATGCAAAAAAATTTTGTCACATTCAAAAAGCGGTTATATTTGCTGTCGCTTAAATCAAAAAATTACACTATGAACAAAGCTGAATTAATTACGAAAATTGCCGATGATGCAGGCATTACAAAAACACAGGCAAACGCAGGTTTAGATTCTTTTGTTGAAGCAGTTACCAAAACATTGAAAGGTGGCGGAAAAGTTACACTGGTTGGTTTTGGAACATTCTCTGTTTCTAAAAGAGCCGCTCGTAATGGCCGTAACCCACAGACCGGCGCTGTTATAAAAATCAAAGCCAAAAAAGTGGCTAAGTTCAAAGCAGGTAAGGAATTGTCTGCTAAATTATAATGCTGCACCCACTGCATTGAAAAGTTCCGGTATTTCGATTGTTCGTTTATCGGAGCTTTTATTTTTAAAAAATATTTTGATTACTATTGAACCATTAAAATTTCAACTTATGGGTAAGGGAGATAAAAAAACAAAAAAAGGAAAAATATTCAAGGGATCTTTTGGTAAGAGCAGACCAAGAAAAAAGAAAAAGGCTGCAAAGAAATAAGAATAAAAATATTGCTGCTTATATTTCATTCACCTGATTCAAGACTAAGGTGCAAGCCTCTCAATTGACCAATTCCCATTTTCCTGCAACGTATAATGAATGCGGTCGTGTAATCGATTGGGCCTTCCCTGCCAGAATTCAATATCGATTGGCTTTACCCGGTAACCGCCCCAATGTTTTGGCCGTTCAATCTTTTTATTCAGTAGTTCTTGTTTTAATTTCTTCTTATTTTCTTCCAGCCATTTCCGGCTTTCAATCACCTGGCTTTGTGGAGAAATGATCGCTGCAATACGACTGCCTTCGGGCCTGCTGTCGAAATAATCGTCACTTTCCTTATGACTCAGTTTTTCTACGAGGCCGGTAATACGGACCTGTCGCTCCAACTCTTTCCAAAAAAATACCAGGCAGGCTCTTGGGTTTTCTAATAATTGCTGCCCTTTGAAGCTGTTATAGTTCGTAAAAAAAATGAAACCCTTTTTATCAACTCCTTTCAGCAAAACAATCCTTGCCGAAGGAATACCGTCATTGGATGCGGTTGCAAGCGTCATCGCGTTCGCTTCCTCAATTTTGCTATCAAGCACTTCTTTCCACCATTTATGAAATTGGTCGAACGCATCAGTCTCTATTTCATTTTCGGAAAGAGACTCCTTTTTATATTCCTTTCTGATACCTGCAATAGATGTCATATTTTTCATTGAATGCTCAATTTACCAAAAAAGAAAAGACCTCTGAAGAGGCCTTTTCAAAACCACTGATTAGGTAAACTTCAAAATTGTCCGGTGTCACTATGAAAATCTTTTTTCTCGGGAGAAATTTTTGACAGCAGGGATTCCATTTCACTTATCCTTCTCAATTGGCCCTCTAATTTTTTATTGTGTTCTGAAACATCCTGCAGATCTTTATTCAATTCCTCAAGGAACTGAACCTTTCTCAACAGCTGCTGTCGCTGAAAATTTGCTTCTCTCAATTTATCTTCTGTATCTGCAAGTATCCTGCTCAGGCGTTGGTTTTCATCCCACATAGAACTTTGTTTTGTTTTAGCTTCATCAAAATCCCTGGTCAGCCTGAAATAAGATTTGTGCAACTCATCATAATCAATTTTCTTACTATGCGGTTGATATAAATATCCTTCCAGTTTTTGTAATTTTTCCTGCAATATATTGAATTCAGAATATGCTTTGTCCATCCGGTCACTGATTTCATCTGTCAGTCGCTGATTCTGCCGGATGCGGCTGATTTCGCCATCTTTCTCAATTACTGCTTTGTTCAGCTCAGATAATTGTTCATTCAACTGGGAATTGGCTTTCTGAAGATCGACATATTTTTTTTCAGACTCTTTCAGCAGTTGAATCTGATCGAGGAGACGGTTGATATGCTGATTGTGCTGAAGTAAATTTTCCTGGGCATTTTTTAACTGAGCCAGGTAATCAAAAGTGCCTGTTATTTCCGTGGGTTTCGTTTCCTCAACCACCGGCCTGGTTTCGATCCCTTTTACTTGTTTTTGCAATTCTTCCACTTCAATGGATAATATTTGTTCATTTTCCTGAGACTCAGCCAAACGTTCGCGTAATTGTTGCAGGGATTTTTCCTGCATATCCATGTCGTTATAATATTTCAGCTTCCAATTATCATTTTCGTCTATCCCTTCCTGTGAAGAAGGTGCTACTTCATCAAGCTTAATTGACTTTTTTGCGCTCCAGAAATAATGAATAGTAAACCCAAGAACGAGGGCTCCCAGCAAAAAAATAATTATCTCCGGAAGTCTTACGGTGAATTGAAAATCGAGTATTAGAGGATGAGTTTTCATAATGTTCGGAATTCTCAAACAATAGGGGTTTTCCGGATAAAAACATGAACGAGGTTTTAAAGGGAATATGGATAGGTGAGAATATAAAAAAACCACTCAGAAGTGGTTTTTCAGGCCTGACAAAATACCAAACTTTTTGGAGATATACAAGTGAATACCCTACTTTTATGATACCCATTCATTATCAGTCTCTTACCAGGGTTCCAACCTTCTCGCCGGTAACAACTTTCAGGAGGTTTCCAGGTTGAGTCATATCAAATACAATGATAGGTAATTTATTTTCCATGCATAGAGTAAATGCAGTCATATCCATCACTCTTAAATTGCGTGTGATGCATTCCTGGAAGGAAATTTTTTCAAATTTTTTTGCTGTAGGATCTTTTTCCGGATCCGAAGTATATATGCCATCAACCCTTGTTCCTTTTAATATTACGTCTGCATTGATTTCAATAGCGCGCAGTGAACCTGCTGTGTCTGTTGTGAAATAAGGATTGCCGGTACCTGCCCCAAAGATCACAACCCTCCCTTTTTCCACGTGACGAATAGCCCGGCGGCGAATATAAGGTTCTGCTACCTGTTCCATTTTAATTGCACTTTGCAAACGGGTATATACTCCTATTTTCTCAAGACCTGCCTGCATCGCCATCCCATTGATAACAGTTGCCAGCATTCCCATATAATCTCCATGAGCTCGTTCAATGCCGGTTTCTTTTTCATTCATCCCGCGATATATATTTCCTCCTCCGATTACAACTGCAACCTGCACTCCCAAATCAACTATGCTTTTTACGTCCTGAGCATATTGAGCAATAACATCATTATCGAATCCAAAACTTTTATCACCCATCAGGGCTTCTCCGGATAATTTAAGTAAGATGCGCTTGTATTTAGGTAGCATGTTGAGTTGATTCTTATTGAATTTAGTCTCTGAACCTTGAAACCTGAGATGTCAAATGCGAAAATTTCACGTTTCACTTTTCACGTTTCATTTTACCATGTGCAAAGAAAGGGTTTTTTTTACGATAATAAACAGCATAAAAAAAGGAGAGTTTTTATTCTCTCCTTTTATATTGAATATTTATTATCCTAATTGTACCCGTTTAAATCCTGTCACTTTAATATCTGCATCTACGCTTTTCAGATAATCACCGACTGTTTTGCTCTGATCCTTTACGAATGGTTGCGCTATCAGCGTATTTTCTTTAAAGAAAGCAGTCAATTTACCAGACGCTATCTTTTCGATCATTTCATCCGGCTTGCCAGCCATTTTGGGATCATTTTTTATCTGCTCAACAATAATAGATTTTTCCCTGGCCAAAGTATCAGGTGAAACCGAATCCGCATCGACCGCTACAGGGTTCATTGCTGCAATTTGCATAGCTACATCCTTACCTGCTTCCAAAGCTGTTGGCGTCTTTTTAGTCAACCCAACCAATACTCCCATCCGGTAAGCTCCATGAATATATGCCGCAACTGCTTCTGCATCGATTCTTTCAAAACGGGCTAACTGAATTTTTTCTCCAATCTTAGCAACCTGATCATTGATCTTATCTGCGATCGTTACCCCATCTAATTTAGCAGACTGTAAAGCTTCCAATGAGCTTATATTATTTTTGATGGCAAGATCCATAATGCTTTGAGCAAAAGCCACGAAATCGGAATTCTTTGCAACGAAATCAGTTTCACAGGCCAGAGTAATAATAAACCCTGTCTTATTATCTGCAGTCGTCTTGGCTATAATTACACCTTCTTTTGCTTCACGGTCACTACGCAGCGCAGCAACTTTTTGTCCTTTTTTCCGAAGGTAGTCAATCGCCTTTTCAAAATCACCATCACTTTCCATCAGGGCTTTCCTGCAATCCATCATTCCAGCCCCTGTCGTTTGCCGCAGCTTGTTGATATCTGCAGCTGTAATTGTTGCCGTTGACATATCGATAAAATAATTTTAATTTTTGAAATGTTAATCCGGTTTAGAGTCTACAGCTTTTAGTTTTGAGTTCTTCTCTGTGATTTCACTCTATAAAAATTTTATAGTCTAAACTCAAAACTACAGACTCGAAACTGCTTATCTCGCTCCTGTACGCTTGGGGGAATTTGGAATTCTGCGTTTTGGTTGATTACCTCCTCTTACTTTTTCACCCCTTGAACGTGCTGCTTCACTTTCAGCTTCTGCAAGCAGACGAGCTGCTTTCTTTTCATTTTCATCTGCTGTTACTTCCTCTACTTCTTCTTCCTTGGCAGCAAGTCTCTCTGCTAATCCTTCAGCAATAGCCGCTGTGATATAGTTAGCAATAATCGCGATTGATTTAGTCGCATCATCATTGGAAGGGATTGCAAAATCTACTTTATTCGGATCGCAATTGGTATCCACCATTCCAAAAGTAGTAATGCCTAATCTTTTTGCTTCGGCCAATGCAATATGTTCGTGACCAATATCCACGATGAACAAAGCAGCAGGTATACGTCCCAGTTGGGAAATACCTCCAAGAACTTTTTCCATTTTATCCTTATCCCTCGTTAACGTCAAACGCTCTTTCTTGGTGATATTGTCGAATGAACCGTCATTCAGCATTTTCTCAATGCTCTGCATTTTCTTCACGCTCTTTCTCACTGTATTGAAGTTGGTCAACATTCCTCCCAGCCAGCGTTCTGTTACATAAGGCATATTGACTTTTTTGGAACATTCGGTAACAATTTCCTTGGCTTGTTTTTTTGTTCCAACAAACATAATCTTCTTACCACTTTTAGCAATTTGCTTTAAAGCAGCTGCTGCTTCCTGCAGGCTTTCTGTGGTTTTATTCAAATCAATGATATGGATGCCTTTTTTCTCAGCAAAGATATAAGGCAGCATCTTGGGGTTCCATTTTTTACGCAAATGGCCAAAATGTACACCAGCTTCTAACAATTGTTGCTGTAATGAAGTGTTTTGTTCCATGTTTAATTGTATAATATTTTGAATGTTTTGATCAATGATCAGATATACGTTCCGGATCAGACAATAATTAACGTTTGCTGAACTGGAAGCTTCTTCTTGCTTTTTTACGTCCTGGTTTTTTTCTTTCAACAGCTCTTGGATCACGACGTAATAAACCTGCTGCTTTCAATGCAGGGCGAAACTCAGCATTGATCTCGAGTAAGGCGCGTGCTATAGCCAGTTTGGTAGCTTCTGCCTGTCCTTTTACTCCTCCACCAGTCGCATTGATTTTTACATCGAATTTGTCTAAAGACTCAACTGTTTTTAAAGGAAGCTCAACCTGGTTCTGCAAATAGGTCAATGTGAAATACTGCTTATAGTCTTTATTATTGACTTCAATTTTTCCATTTCCCTTGGTCAGAAAAACCCGGGTTACTGCTTCTTTACGACGGCCTGTCGCATTTTTTTGCTTTTCCATTTATTGATAGAAAATTAAAAGGTTAATGTTTGAGGTTTCTGTGCACCGTGTGGATGTTCAGCACCAGGATACACAAATAATTTTTTAAACATCTTGCGACCAAGACGATTTTTTGGCAACATGCCTTTCACTGCCCGTTCTACAACTGCTTCAGGTCTGCGCTTGAGCAGGCTTTTTGCAGCTTCTTCTTTTTTTCCTCCGGGATATCCGGAAAAGTTAATATAGATTTTTTCTTCTGCCTTATTGCCTGTAAAAACAACTTTGTCAGCATTGATGACTACTACAAAGTCCCCGCAATCTACATGTGGGGTATAGTAGGCTTTGGTTTTACCGCGCAGTACTGCTGCGATCTTTGAACACATGCGGCCTACGGTTTGATTAGTACCGTCCACAACATACCAGTTGCGTTTTACGGTAGCCTCGTTCGCATGTTTGGTGGTGAAATGTAATTTACTCATGATTAATTTTTTTTGTGATGCTTCGCTAACCCGCAGCATTAAAAAATGGAGTGCGAAGGTAGATTAATGTCCTTATTCATTCCAAAGAAAATGGGATGTTTTTTACATGTACCTTTGTAATATACTGATTTTCAATAAAAATTTTCACCTGAATAATTTATTGCAAAGAAGAAACCATGATATAAACACGAAATGCTTAAAAAAAAGTAAATAATTTTCCAACTCTTTGCGACTTTAGACAAAGTATTAGATTTACAAAAAATCAATTCATTATTCATGTCCGTTCACAGAATCGGCCGCTCAGTTTTTGGAGATATAAAAGATCATGGACACCTGATCAGTTTTGGGGAAGCAAATGCATTATTAAATGATTGGGTCACGAATGACCGCTTGAGATTGCATATGCGCCAGGTTGCGGCACTCATGAAAGCATGGGCTGTTGAAAAGGAAGGAGCCGATGAAAAAACTGCTTTGAAATGGGAGATCGCGGGCTTATTGCATGATGCCGACTGGGAAAAATATCCTGACGATCATTGCCGGATCATTATAGAAAAACTCGAGGAAATGCATATTGATCCGGAAGTGATTCACTGCATCGCTTCGCATGGACCCCGATATTTTGGAGTGGAACCTGAAACAAAAATGGATAAAATGATTTATGCATTTGATGAATTATCCGGATTTATTCATGCATCAGCTTTAATCAGACCCACAAAATATGAAGGAATGGATGTAAAAAGCGTCTTGAAGAAATTAAAAACACCTTCATTTGCAGCCCAGGTGAACAGGGATGATATCACAGATGCGATCAGCCGCATCGATTATTCACTGGAACAAATCATTGAGTTTATCATCCAACACCAGCAGGAAGTAAAATGAAAAAAAGGATTTGGATTTTAATTGTTTGTCTCCTTTTATTAGTGGTTAGTTTTTTTTTATGGGCACCCGTTCATTTCGGAATAAAAAAAGAGATTATTATCAGAGTTCCCATATACAATGTTTCCGGGAAAATTACAAACCTTCGCAATTGGAAACAATGGTATCCTGCATTAAAAAATACTGATACCTCTTCGTTCATTTATTCCTCAATAACGAACCAGAATAACTCATTTTTACAAGCTGGTGACCATTTGTATACTATTATCAATATAAACCCCGCTTATATCCTGGTAAAAGATGAAGCAAAAAATGGGAAAAAGGATTATCATTCATTATATGCATTTCCCGATTCAATGGGTGCAGTAACAAGGGTCAGCTGGATTAAATCTGTTTCACCCTTCAATTGGCTGAAGGAACTAATCCATCCTGATCAGAATATGAAAGACGGATTGAACAATCTGAAAAAAACTTTGGAAGATCCTACTGAATTTTATGGTTTCCCGATTGCAATTGGACCTGTAACGGATACGATTGTCGCTACAAAAAAGACTGTTGTCAAAGAAGTTGATAAAATTGCAACTCTCCGACGGCTATATATGGAAATCAACCAATTTGCTAAGGAAAATAATATTGTATCCGGCAATGTAAGGATTGCGAATTTCAGTTTTGAATCACCTGGAAATTTGAAAATATCTGCCGGCATTCCTGTTACGAAGAAAGGGCCTGAAAAAAATGGCATTACCTATTTAGAAATGCCAAGGGGAGGCAAAATGCTTATCGGACAATATGAAGGTCCATATTCCGGGCTGACCAAATTATATACGGCAATGGAAAAATATATTACGGATAAACAACTCCATAAAGTAGCGCTTCAATACGAAAAATATCTCACAGATCCATTGTCAGCAGATGACAGTCTCCATATGAAAATAGAAATATATTACCCTATCTATTGATATTGCAAAAAAACTAATGATTGGTTATTTCGGGCGATGACGAGGCATTTTCTTCGGTTGATATTCAAAAATTCAATATCTCTGATTTCTCCTGATATTAATAAAGAAGATGGATAGGGATTGATGCATTGAAATCCCCCTGTTTTATTTGCTATGGCTAGTGTGGGAGGCATTGCATCATAT
>Ga0335083_10009910_pt1 | contig 11554 bp, 10 predicted proteins | sample Lox_Sample_42_FD_206716 | JGI IMG/M metagenome (GOLD analysis project Ga0335083, IMG submission 206716) | Soil microbial communities from Loxahatchee National Wildlife Refuge, Florida, United States - Lox_Sample_4.2 | ecosystem: Environmental > Terrestrial > Soil > Wetlands | place: USA... | reverse complement strand
CGGGCTTCGGTGCCTTGCGCGGAGAGACGGGCGAGGAATTCACCGTCGCGACGGAACTCATCCACCACTCCTGTCGCCCGCTCACCTATGTAGATGTCGCCTTCTGCGCCGTCGACAGCCACAGATAGAGGGGCGCCTTTGAGGGGCCGAAACGGTCCGCTCGGCGTTTCCGTGATCCGGCCGAGAAAGCGATATTGGCCCAACCCTTCCGGTTGGAAGATGTCCACAAACGGACGATCGTTCGCGAGCCCTTCTTCCTTGAAATCGGCGACGAGCAGGTCGCCATTTGCTTCGTCGACCGCGATCGACTGTGGACACACAAATGGTTCGCCCGGCGCGGTACCGGTCAGCTGCGCGAGATATGCTTCTGAGCCGTCCGCCGTCGGTGCGAAGACATCCACGACGTGCTGGGCACAATCGGCAACGTACACGTCGCCGATATCGGGATCCAGCAAAGCGTTCGTTGAGCTGTCGACGGCCACACCGTCGGTGTATCCGCCAAACGTTCCGCTCGGCGTCTCCTCACCGTTCCAGATCCCCAGGAGCGCTCCCGAGGAGGCGCTGAAGACCGCAACCGGCGCGCCGCCGCCGGGAGCGGCGGCATACAGCTGTGTTTGACCAGCCGCGTGGCCGATCGCAATCTCCGCCAGTTCGTGTCCGGTCAGAGAAGGGGAAGGTTCCGGCAACTGCGATTCGAATTCACCCGTAGCTGCGCTGAACTCGTCGAACCCGGCATGTTTGTTTCCTTCCCTTATAGGGTCGACGCCAACCCATAGGTGCCCCTGGCTCAAGGTCACTGCCCTAACGTTTTCGAGTCTTCCTGGATGGTCCGCACCCGAGCCTTCCGGAATTTCGCGGATCGAAGGCGGTATGTACTTGTGAAAGGTCTTGGCGTGGGCAGGCGTACCGAAGAGTACGAGAGCACACACCGCGGACACGGACGTCGACCAGCATGCTCTCCGTAAGCGGCCCGCGAAGATCCTAGCCAGCAACGCCCGTGGCGCCGTCACAAGCCCTGCCAGCATTCTCGACTCATCGGTGCCCAACACTCGCCGCGGCAGCCGCGGCGTCTGGCGTTTGAGAGGTGCGCGCCCCCTTCGAAATCCGCGCACACCGTTCAGGCCGTGGGACAGACCTGCGCTCATTCAGCGTCACCAACCAGGTCCTGCGCGATCGTGACGTCGGCATAGGTGAAACGGCGGTGCGTTTGGAACACATCGATGACTCTTTCGCCATTCTGCCTGGGCTGCATGGCGGTGGCATGGGATGGCCGGCAAGTGAAAAGCGGACACGGACGGTGGCGCGAGGCACGCCGTCAAAGGATGCCCTTCGCATACGCCGTCGCTGCAGCATGACCCGCCTGCTCATTGGCTCATTTGGCGGTGACCGCCCAGGTGCCGTCGGCGTGGAGTTCCTTGGCGGTGGTTACGAGGTACAGCACGCTGCCGGTCCTGCCGGCGCCTTCGGCCCCGGTGGTGGATTCGAGGGATTTTGGTGTGATGCCCGACAGGCCTTCGGCGCTTGAGATAAAGAGGCAGAGGTTGCCCGGTTCGGCTTCCGGTTTCGCGGCTTCGCTGGTCGCCGGGCAGCCGGTGCCTTCGCCCTGGCCGTTCTGACCTTCGGCGATGACGTGCACCTGGTGGTCGGCGACGAGCAGTTCTTCTGCGAGCGGGATCGTGAAGGAGATGCTCGCGAGCGTGCCCTTCACCCCAGAAAGGATCACGGGCGGTTTGGCGGTGGCGGCGGCCCACACGCCGGTCTCGCTGACGCCGCTGGTGAGCGTCGTTTTGATGTTGCCTTCCGGGCCCGTGGCGCCCTGGGGCCCGGTTGCGCCGTTGGTGCCGTTGCGACCGTCGGTGCCGGCTTCGCCGTTACAGACGAACACGGGCGCGGTCGTGCCCGCCTTCAGTTCGACGCCGCCTTCGGTGCAGCAGACGTCGCCCGGGCCCTTCGGTTCACCGGCAGGGCAGGCGCCGGCTTCACCGACGAATTCGCTGGCCGTCACGCTCTGGGCGCCGGTCGGACCTTCGCCTTTGACCCCAGCCGGCCCCACGGGCCCCGCCGGCCCAGCCGGTCCCACGGGCCCTGCCGGCCCAGCCTGACCGGGCGATCCGTGTTCGCCCCTGGCCCCGGCAGCACCAGCCGGACCCGCCGGCCCGCGGGCCCCCGACCTGCTCTGCAGCTGGGCGAGCACCTTCGGACTGATCTGGCTCTTGGAGGTGATGAGGTAGCGGCCAGCGGCAAACGCGCCGCCGGTGAGCGCGAACACGAGCGCCAGGGCGGCCAAGACGGTGGGAGGGGTGAGATGAGATCGCAGTCTTGTAAACATGGGGGTTCCTTTCGATCCGTCGAAAGGAGGCCTGTGTGCAGGACCCGAGCGGCCCTGCACACAGGAATACCTTGCGCTTTCGACTAGTTCTCGCTACAGGCTGAAGGGATAAGCCCCCACAACCAGACCCTTGGTCGACTGTTCGTCGGTGTCGGTGAAGGTCACGCTTTCCGCTCCGTTGAACAGGCCAGCTTCGTCTTCTTCGCCTTCTTCGAAGTACTTCGTGGTGCTGCCGAAGGTCATCTTTTGACCCTTCTTGTTGTTTTCAACCTTGCTGAGCGCGATGCCGACAAGCGAGAACGCTTTGGAGCCGCAGCTGAAGTTCGCCCAGTGGCCGACGGGAGTCCCTAGAAGTGCGACACCCAATTCGGTCTGCGCTTCGTTGAGATACTCAATCACGCTGATGAGTTCGTTGGTCACGATCGTCCCGGGAGCTGCGCCGGTGCTCTGGCATGTTTCCTTCTTGTTGCCGTCGATGATGCATTTGGAGAAGGTGATCTTCTCCGAGTCATATTGATGCCCCGTGTATTCGCCTTCGTCGGTGTCCTTCTTGCATTCGACCGTGTGGGTTCCGATCTTGAACGTGGCCGCCTTGCTCTTGCTGGTGAATTTTGTTCCGTTGGCGACCGGTTCCAGTTCGGCCTTGCCCGCGCCGTTGACCGCGGCCTTTTTCGCGCAGCCCTTTTCGTAGTTACCGCCCTTCTTCTTCACACACGCCAAGTACTGCGGTTCTTCGGCCGACGCGCTCGCGACGGCGATCGCGGTGAACGCGAACACGAGGGCCAGCGACAAACCTAGTATCCCGATTTTCTTCATGAGAGACTCCTCTCTGCTAGTTGGATCAATCAGCGTCGGGAGCCTCATGACGCCCCCATACCGCTCTGCCGCGTGGGCACGAACGCACGGCCGCCGCATCGACGCGTGATGCGCCGGCACCCGTGCGCCCCGCGGCGTACTGGCCCGTCCTCCGGCAACGCAGACACGGTGAGACAGTGTGGGCGCACGGATCCACCCACATTGAGTGGTCCAGCCTCACACGAGCCGCGCATCGTCGCGCGACGACCTCCTCCTGCCTGCATCCTCACCCTCCTACGCGTCTCGGCTAGAACCGCAGAGTGCGGCGCCGGATAAACGGTAGCGAGAACGTTACACGGTCCGCACACGCACGTCAACCAGGCACCGGTGGGTGCCTCGCCAAGCGCGCAGCGCGGCGATTCTCTGCGGACACGATCAGCAGTGCGCCGCGCATGCGTAGCAGCTGCCGAGCACCCTGCAACCGAGGGCGCCGATAAACGACAGCGGCGGAACCTGCCGGGCATTTGGGCCGCGACAGGGGGACGACCGCGAAGTAGCCACGAAAGCGAGCAGGGACGCGACAGCATGGCAGGCAGCATCGCGGCCATCACGATGCGCGATAAGTCATCACCTAGAAGGTTCGCGCCAGGCGCATACGCCGCTCGAGAACCCACACTGCGGAGCCCGCGGGCACAAGCGACGCGCGGACAGCGCCAGCGGCCACCGCGGACCAGGAGGCCGAAAGACGGGGCAGCGCGGCACGGGCGCGCGAGCAGCCACGATAAACGATGAGCGCGTAGCCAGGCCAAGCGAAGATCAAGTAACGTATGGCGCATGGGAGCAGGGAGCGAGGCGACAGCCAGGCGGGCGCCCGCACCGATGCACTCGGCGGTCAGCTGGGCGCTGCTGGGCCTGATCATCGAACGCCCCAGCTACGCGTATGAGCTCGCGCGGCGCTTCGAGCGGACATACGACGACGCGCTCGCGCTGTCGAGCGTCTCGCACGTGTACACGGCGCTCGCGGCGCTGCGTGAGCGCCGGCTGATCCGCGAACTCCCCGGGCAACCCGAAACGGTCCGCTCACGCCGCCGCTACGAGGCCACCGAGCAGGGGGTCGCCCAGCACGCCGAGTGGCTGATCGGCCAAGTCAGCGACGAGCGCCGCCGCCAGCGGGTGCTGATCGCGCAGCTCGGGGCGCTGGCCAGAGACCCCGCACGGGCGGCGGACGCAATCGACGCCTACGAGCAGGCATGCCTGCGAGAACTAGCCGCCGCCCGCGCGCCGGGCCTCGACGACGGGCCCGGCACAACACGACTCGTGGCCCGCCTCACCGCCGAGGAGACACGCCTCACGATCGCCGCACGCATCCAATGGGCCCACTACGCCCGCGCACAGCTACAAGGCCTCCCCGGCCCCCGCGACCCGACCGTCTAACGTGGAAGCAGTGAGCGTGCTCGCGCTCGACGCAGTCAGCAAGCGCTACCGCAGCGGACAGCGCGAGCACAAGCTGCTCGAGCACGTAACGCTAGAGATCGAGGCCGGCGAGCTGGTCGTCATCTACGGCGCCCGGCGCTCCGGACGCAGCACGCTGCTGCGCGTCGCAGCCGGCCTCGAACGCCCAGACAGCGGGAGCGTCCGCTTCGCCGGCCGTGACCTGGAACGCGAACGCGACCAGGTGCTTGGCGAGGGGATCGGCTACGTGCACCCCGCACTCAACGCCACCGAAGAGGACGGCGTGCTCGAGCAGGTCGCCTCGCCGCTGCTGGCCCGCGGCGTAGGGATCGAGCAGGCCCGCGAGCGCGCCCGGCAAGCACTCGCCCGGGCAGGCGCCGAGCAGTGCGCCGCAGCGCTCGTCGGCGAGCTAAACACCGGCGAGAGGACACACGTCACGCTCGCCCGCGCGCTCGTGCTGTCCCCCGCCCTGGTCGTGATCGATGAGCCCGTCGCCGTCGTCGCACTCGCAGAACGCGACCACATCCTCGGGCGGCTACGCACACTCGCCAGCGAAGGCACCGCCGTGCTCGCCAGCGCGAGCGAGCCCAGCGAGCTCGCCGGCGCGACACGCGCGCTCACGCTCGCCGACGGGCAGCTGCGCGGCCCCGCCACACCGCAGCTCGCCCCCGTCGTTGCGCTCAGACGCAACATCTGAGCGATGCTCCGGCTAGAGCAGGTCGTGAAGCTGTTCGCAAGCGGCGGCGAGCAGGTGCACGCCGTCGACGGCGTCACGCTGAAGCTCGAGCCCGGCGAAATGCTCGCGCTGCAGGGCCCCAGCGGCTCCGGCAAGAGCACACTGCTGCTGCTCGCCGCCGCCGCCGTGCACGCCGACAGTGGCACCGTCAGCTACCAAGGCCGAGACCTCGCCACCCTGTCCGAGCGCGACGGCGCCCACTACCGGCTCGCAGAGGTCGGGCTGATCTCCCAAAACGCGCATCTGATGGCGCGCGTTCCCGCGGTGGAGAACGCCGCCACCAAGCTGCTGCTTGGCGGCATCCCGGTAGGCCAGGCACGCGAGCAGGCACACGAATGGCTGGCGCGGGTTGGGCTCGCCGCACGCGCAAACCGCACCCCGGAGGAGCTCTCCGGCGGCGAGCGCCAACGCGTCGCGATCGCCCGCGCACTCGCCGGCGACCCGCGACTGATCCTCGCCGACGAGCCGACCGCCAACCTCGACTCAGAACGCTCCCGGGAAATCATCACCCTGCTGGGAGCGCTCGCACGCGAGCAGGGACGCGCGGTGCTGCTCGTCACCCACGACCCCGAGGCGGCCGAAGCCGCCGACCGCACCATGCACCTGCGCGACGGGCAGCTCGACAGCGACCCGCAGACCGTACACGCCCCGTGAGCGCAACGACCAGCCCCGGGCTGCGCACGCGGCGCCTACTGGCGCCACCGACGCTGCTGTACTTCTACCGCCGCCGGCTGCGCGCCCACGGACCGCAAGAGCTGTTCGCCGGCATAGGCATCACGGTCGCCGTCGCGTTGATACTCGCCGCAGGCGTCGCACAGAGCAGCGTCACGGGCTCAACCAGACAGGTACTGCACGCCGTGATCGGGCCCGCGAACGTGCAGCTACGCGCCCGCGGCCCGCAAGGAATCCCGGAAAGCCTGCTCGGCCGGGTCGAACGGATCCCTCACGTCAAACAGGCCGCGCCACTGCTCGAACGGAACATGCGGATCGTGGGGCCCGGCGGAGGGAGCGCCCAAATCTACGTCGCCGGGACCGACGTCAGCCTCGGGGTGCTCGACGGGCTCGGACGGACGCTGCCGCTCAGCACCTATGACCCCGGAACGATCTCGCTGACCAGCGCGAGCGCGCAGGCGCTCGGCGTCAACACGAGCGCCCACGGCGGCCACGGGAACGTGACGCTACTGGTCGCCGGCCGGCGCCACACGCTCCCCGTAAGCGCCCTGCTCGGCTCGGAAACCGTCGGCGTGCTCGCCGGCGCACACATCGCCGTGATGCCGCTGGCCACCATGCAAGCGCTGCTCGGGCAGCCCGGACGGGTCAGCAGAATCCTGATCCACACCACACCCGGCAAGCGAGCAGGCGTGCAGGCGCAAGTGGGCAGCCTCAGCAAAGGGCGGCTGGTCGTCGCAGGGGCAGAACAGGACATAACACAGCTGCAGCAGGCGCTGAGACCAAGCGCACAGGCAAGCGCCCTGTTCGCGATCGTGGGCGGGCTGCTCGGGCTGCTGCTCGCGTTCAACGCGATCCTGCTGACCGTCCCGGAGCGTCGCCAGGCGATCGCCGACCTGCGCCTGTCCGGCACCCCCCGCGGCGCCGTCGTACAACTCGTGCTGTTCCAGGCGCTGTGCCTCGGGGTCGCCGCGAGCGTTGCCGGCGTCTGCGTCGGGTACGCGCTCGCACGCTGGGTGCTGCAACAGTCAACCGGGTACCTGGCCGAGGCGTTCCCGGTCGGCGGCGCCACGATCGTGCCGGTCGGAACAGTCCTCGTGGCAGCCGCCGCCGGGCTCGCCGTGACGCTGCTCGCCTCAAGCGTGCCGCTGCTGGACCTGCGCAGCAGCACGCCGCGCGACGCGATCTACGTCGGGGCCGGCGTCCCCGGCAACGCGCTCACGACACGGGTCCAGTGGCGCCTGGCGACGCTCGCGCTGGCGCTCGTCGCAGCCGCCGGGATCCTCTACGCCACCGCCCCCTCCACCGCGCTGCTGGCCAGCGCAGCGCTCGCGATCGCGACCGTGCTGGCCGTCCCACTCGCGTTCAGCGGCGTGCTCGCGGCCGCCCGCAAGATCAGCGACCACGCACCACGGATGAGCACGCTCGCGATCGCGCTCAACGGGCTGCGCAACACCACCCTGCGATCGATCGCGCTCGCCGCGACGGGAGCCGTCGCGCTGTTCGGCGGCGTCGCGCTGGGCGGCGCCCGCAGTGACCTGCTCGCAGGGATCAAGTCCTTCGCGCACAGCTACTCCGCCGACGCGCCCATCTGGGTCAGCGAACCAGGCGACAACCAGGCGACAGGACTGCTCGCGGGCGACGGCGGCGCCAGCACGATCGAACACCTCCCCGGCGTCGCGCGCGTGCAGCGCCTTCAGGGGTCATTCATGACACTCGGACAGCGACTCGTGTGGGTCATCGCCCGGCCCCCCGGCGGGGCGCAGCAGGTGCTCGGGACCCAGACGATCGGAGGCGCCGCGGCGGCGAGAAGCGCCGGAGCACGGCTGGCAGAAGGAGGATGGGTCGCGCTGTCAGAGCAGATCGCCTCGCAGTTGCACGCGCGCGTGGGCGGGACCGTGCGGCTGGCGACCCCCACCGGCGAGCAGCGCTTCCGTGTCGCCGCACTCACCACCAACCTCGCCTGGCCCCCGGGCGTCGTGTTCATCGGAAGCGGCGACTACACACGCGCGTGGGGGGAGCGCTCCCCCAGCGCGCTCGCCGTGCAGCCGACGCGCGGGACGAGCATCAGCCGGCTGGTCGGCGAGATACACCGCGCCCTCGGAGCGGGCAGCGGAGCTGAACTCGCCAGCTCAAGCAGCCGCGAGGCGCACATCGACCAGCTCACAAGCGAAGGCCTCGGGCAGCTCGGGATCATCTCGACGCTGCTACTGATCGCCGCGGTCCTCGCGCTCGCCGCCGCGCTCGCCTCCAGCATCAACCAGCGCCGCGGCGGCCTGGCAAGCCTACGGCTCAGCGGCGCCCCACCGGCCCGACTGCGACGGATCCTGCTCGCCGAAGCCAGCCTGATGCTCGCCGCCGGATGCCTCGCCGGCGCGCTGCTCGGCGTCTGCGGACAGTTCGTGATCGACGCGTACCTACGGCACGTGACGGGCTTCCCGGTCGCGCCCGTGCACGGCTGGGGACGCCCGGTCGAGATCCTCGCGGTGGTGCTCGCCGCCGCCCTCGCCGCCGTCGCGGCCCCGGCATGGCACGCCTCACGGGTCTCGCCGGCGCTCGCGCTCGCCGAGGACTAGATGGTTGATTGCGCAGCCATGCACCGCTGGATGGCCCGTGTGGCCTTCGCCGGCCGGTGTCCGTGGCCGCCTCGACCATCCGCACCCCCAGAAACCGGCAGATCGCCGTGGAATCAACCATCTAGCTGAGATGCGCTCAGACGCGGCCATGGCGCTGGGAGCGCTCGCGCTCGCGAACGCGCGCTACTGGCCGAGCGTCTCACCCCACGTACGGCGCGAGCTACGCCGCTGGCAGGGGCCCGCGGGCGCGATCGGAGACCCGCGGCTGCGCCAGCTCGCGCTCGAGAAGCTACGGGAGGAGCACTTCAACGCCGAGGTCGCCGCGACCCTCGCCACGCTCGCTCCCCGTCAACACAGGACCCGCGTCACCCAGGCGATCGTGGCGCTCGAGCTGCTGTTCGACTACCTCGACGGACGCACCGAGCGGCCGCCCGCCAGCCACCTGGAGCAGGCACTGCGTCTGTATGAGCCGTTCGTGGACGCGCTCGCCGCCGAGGACCGCGGGTCCCCGCGGGCACCCGAGCCCCGGGGCACGGAGCCCGAGGATCAGCAGTACCTCACCAGCCTCTGCACCCGCACGTCTGGGCTGTTCCGCCAGCTGCCCGCGGCAGCCAGGGTGTCGGGGACCGCGAGCGCAGGCGCCAGGCGCTGCGCCGAAGGCCAGGCGCAGCTACACGCCAGCGCAGCGCTCGGCGCCGGCGCCGCGCCGCTCGAGCAGTGGGCACGCGAGCAAGCCGCCGACAGCGGCCTGGAGTGGCGCGAGTACCTGTCGGGCTGCGCCTCCTCGGTGCTCGCCGTGCACGCGATGATCGCCGCCGCCGCCGAGCCCGAGACCAGCCGACAGGACGCGTGCAAGCTCGACGCCGCCTATCTGGCGATCGCCGCGGTGGTCACGATCCTCGACAGCGTCGTCGACCAGGCCGGCGACCGGGCACACGGGCAGGCGGGGTTCATCGCGCTGTACGAGCCCGGCGAGCTGCCGGGGCGGATGCGCCAGCTCACGCGTGAGGCGCTCGCGCGCGCCCGTGAAGCGCCGCACGGCGAGCACCACGCGATGACGCTCGCCGGCGTCGCCGCCTACTACACAACCCACCCCGGCGCGCGCGAACCAGACGCACGAGCGGTGGTGCACGCCGTCCGCGGCGAGCTGACCCCCACGATCTGGCCAGCGGTGGCCGTACTGCACGGGTGGCGGCTGGCCAAGCGCGCACGCCGGGGGATGCGCGACACCGCACGAGCGCCAGCCATAAACTCCAGCCATGGAGATACGCCTTGACCGGCCCGGAACGCCTCGATGCGCACGCTCGCGCTGAGCGCGATCGCAGCAGCGATGCTGCTGGCAGCCACGCCGGCAGCGCCCGGCGCGAGCAACGCGCACGCCGCCCGCAGCCTCAGCGTCAAGGACGAAGGCAGCCTGCACCTGATCAAGAGCTCCGGCTCGGCGCTGATCGACGAAGGCAAAGCCCACGGCACGCTCCCCGGGACCGTCAAGATCCGCTTCATCTACAACGGCGACCCGACCGTCACCGCGCAGATCACGATCTACCCGCACGGCGGTGGCGCGATAAACGCCAGCGGCAGCGGGCACCTGTCGAGCCCGAACAGCGCCACCCCAAGCTTCAAGGGCGCGATGCGGATCACCGGCGGCAGCGGCCGCTACAGCCACGCGCACGGCGACGGCGCCATATACGGCATCTTCCACCGCCGCAGCTACGCCATCACGGTCCAGACAGAAGGCACACTCCAGTACTAGTCGGCGCACGCGCCGCCGTCGCGATCGCGATCGCGATCGCCGTGATCGCCCTCGTCGCCGCCCCGGCAAAGGGACGGACGGCAAGGCGGGCCGAGAACACGCCACGGCTGCTGCTCGGCGCCACGTTCACCCCCAAGCGGCTCGGCGCGCCCACGGCGATCGGGTTCTGGATGCGCGTCGACCCCCCCAGCGGAGACGACCCGCCGCCGGTCACCGCCGTCAACGTCAGCTACCCCCCGAACCTCGGGATCGCGGTCAGCGGCCTCGGGCTGGAAACCTGTCAGCCGGCGACACTCGAACAGCAGGGAGCGAGATCCTGCCCGCCGGACGCGCTGATGGGGCACGGCAGCGCCGTCGTGCAGGTCAACTTCGGGCCCGAGATCGTGACCGAGACCGTCAGCCTCACCATCTACGCCGCCCCGTCGAACAACGGCTACATCCACCTCGCGATCCTCGCGGACGGCAAGGAACCCGTCCTCGCCTCGCTCGTCCTGCCCGGCGTGCTCTACCCCGGCCGGCTGCAGATCACCGTGCCCCCGATCGAGAGCGTCCCCGGAGCACCCAACGCAGCGCTCGTCAGCATGCACGCCACCCTCGGCGGGCAGCTCACCTACTACGAAAACAGCCACGGGCGCACGCTCGCCTACCACCCCAGAGGCATCGAGCTACCCGACAGCTGCCCTCGCGACGGCTTCAGATTCTCCGTGCGCGTGAGCTTCGCCGACGCGCCGAGCGGCACGGCACGGGCGCGGATACCGTGCCCGGGTGCGCGTGCCGGCGCGATTCGCCGCCGCGGGCGACGGCGGGGCTAGCCTTGGCGGGAGAGCTCCGCACGTGCCGCCTCGACCCCGAGATACGGCAGCACGATCATCCCCATCAGCGTCCCGCGAAGTCTCTTGGCCTCGCGCGAGGGCTCCTCGAGCAGGCAGCTGCCCAGGATCGACGCCACACCGTAGACGACGGCGTCCCCGCCAAAGGATGCCTGCGCACCAGCGCCCGACTGCGGCGGGGAGCCGTGGTCGAGCGCGTTGGCGAGGCGCTCGACCATGCCGCGACGGCGGGCGAGCATCGCCGCGTCGCCGGTCAGCGAATCGACCACCAGAAAGCGCGCCAGGCCACGCTCGCGATCCACGAACGACAGCAGCTCGTGCAAGGCGGCACGCACACCGTCCACCCAACGGTCCTCGCTGCGGTACGCGAGGACGATGCTCGTCAAGAGCCGTGAGCTGAGATGGTCGAACATG
>Ga0335083_10009907_pt1 | contig 11557 bp, 8 predicted proteins | sample Lox_Sample_42_FD_206716 | JGI IMG/M metagenome (GOLD analysis project Ga0335083, IMG submission 206716) | Soil microbial communities from Loxahatchee National Wildlife Refuge, Florida, United States - Lox_Sample_4.2 | ecosystem: Environmental > Terrestrial > Soil > Wetlands | place: USA: Florida... | reverse complement strand
GGCGGATTGTTCATCACCGACAACACTCTGTGGAAGGGTAAGCTGGCGTACATGGGCGGCAATCCTGGCCTGACGCCCGACCCGGCTGACGCGTCGGCCAACGCGGTTGCCGAGCTAAACCGTATGCTGTACGACGCGCCCGACTGGTACACGGTTATCATCCCTTTGCGGGACGGCGTAACCGTGGCCATGCGCTCGTAGCGAATTCCGTGCTCTCAAATTACAACTGGCTTACAATCATGAGCGTCTAAGTTGCTGACGATGGAAACCTATAGCCTCATATTACCCGCTTACAACGAGAGTGAGCGGCTCACCAGCTCCCTGCCGAAGGTCCAGGAATACGTTCGGCAGCGGGGGCTCGACGCCGAGATCATCGTGGTCAACGACGGCTCGAAGGACGACACGGCCGATGTTGTGCGCAAGTTTGCCGACGCCGATCCTTGTATCCGCTTATTGGAAAATCCCGGCAATCGCGGCAAAGGCTACAGTGTGCGCAACGGGATGTTGCATGCTCGCGGCAACGTGATGTTGTTCAGCGACACCGATCTTTCGTCACCGATCTACGAAGCCGACAAGCTGTTTGCCGCCATTCGCGGCGGCGCCGACGTTGCTATCGGATCGCGGTGGTTGCAGCGCGAGTTGCAAACCGAGCCGCAGCCGCTTGTCCGCCAGCTCTATGGCCGGCTATTCAATCTCGGGCTGCGCGTCGTGCTCGGTCTTAACTTCAAAGACACGCAATGCGGCTTCAAGGCATTTACCCGCGAAGCCGCGCATGTCATCTTCCCACGTCAGCGCGTCGAGCGCTGGGGGTTTGACCCGGAGATCCTGTTCCTGGCGAAAAAGTTTAAGCTGAAGACCGTTGAGGTCCCGGTGGAGTGGGCCCACGATCATCGTTCCAAGATCAGCCCACTGCGCGATGGCCTGCGGATGGGCAGCGAGGTGCTTCAGGCGCGCTGGAACAGTATTGTCGGAAGATACGAGCAGGCCGCGTTTGCGCCGGAGGTACTTCCGGCAGCCGAGCCGGCACCCGCGCGCTTGGCACGTTAATCGTCGGCTAACCGTCGAGGAGCGCGCGCAGCGCTAGCTCTAAAATCTGCGTCGATTCCCGTTTGAAATCGAGATACCGCGGCCGCTAGACGCGCCTCTGATCGTGCCATGAGCTCGGCGGCACGACTTCGAAGGTGTACCGTTTTGTTGACGTGTTGGGACGAGTCAAGAATCAGCCGTTTCGAGTCTTCTGTCGCACGCCTGGTTCGTTGCAGGCGGCTATGCTCTTCTATCATGCTCTTAACGCTCGCGAGCTCACGATGTGAGTCAGTGATTCCCGGATTTCATCGCCGCGGTCACGCGCAGCGATTCATATCTGCGACACAGATCGTAATACCGAACAACTGAGCACGCAAACAGCTTTATGGTTGTCCAGCTTCTTGAAAATTCCTTATCCAAAGCACTTTTAGAACACTACCCCCGCTGCCTACCGTTTTTGCGTTTCTTTGTGACTTTACCTCGCCCGCGAGCATCTTGTTGAAGGCGTGCAAAAAACCGCGCAAACCAGCAACTCTGAATTCAGCGAAAGTTGAGGGGACCCATGCACGTAACCAGCTCAATTCATGACGGGGCGTCGGCTCCCGCCCGCGAGCCCAGCCTGGCGGAACGTTACCGCGACGTGAGACAAACCTCGACGCGGCTCTGTTCGCCCCTGAGCGTTGAGGACCACGCGTTGCAATCGATGCCCGACGCCAGTCCGGCGAAGTGGCACCTGGCCCACACCACCTGGTTTTTTGAAACCTTTCTTCTCACCCCCAGTCTTCCTAGGTATAAGCCCGCACATCCAGAGTTTCGCAATTTTTTTAACTCGTATTACGAGGCGATTGGTGACCGACCATTGCGCGCGTTGCGACATACGCTGTCGCGTCCCTCGCTGGCCGAGGTCCACTCCTATCGTGCTGCTGTCGATGAATCGATGAGTGACTTGCTCGACTGCGATTTGAGCGGCGAGCTTCGCGACCTGATTCTGCTTGGCATCAACCACGAGCAGCAACACCAGGAACTTCTCGTGACCGACGTGAAGCATGGGCTGTGGACCAATCCGCTGCGGCCGGCATATCGGGAGAACAGGGTGGCCCACGACCTGCCCCGAGCTGGCCGAGGGGTTCGCGCCCTTCCTCTGGAAGCTAATGTGGGATTTCCACTGACCTGGCAGAAGTTCGCTGGCGGCCTCTATCACATCGGCTCTGACAATGTGGGATTCTCCTTCGACAATGAAGGGCCGCGCCACCAGGTTTATCTCGCGCCGTTCCGGATCGCGTCGCGGCTGGTCACGAACCGCGAATATATCGAGTTCATGGAAGCCGACAGCTATCGCAAGCCGGAGCTGTGGCTTTCGGAAGGCTGGGACACCGTGCGTACGAATCAGTGGAGCGCACCACTGTACTGGGAGAAACGCGATGGCCATTGGTTGCAGTACACGATGGAAGGATTGCAGCCGGTAGAACTTGATGCTCCGGTTTGTCACGTGAGCTACTTCGAAGCCGACGCCTTTGCCCGCTGGGCGGGAGCGCGGCTGGCGACGGAGTCTGAGTGGGAAGTCGCTGCGCAGAGCTGCGCGGTCGCAGGTAATCTGCTGGACAGCGATGCCCTACGGCCTTTGCCGGCCGAGTCGGCGGATGGCCTGACGCAGATGTTCGGCGACGTTTGGGAGTGGACGGGCAGCGCGTATCTCGCATATCCCGGATTCAAGCCGGCAGCAGGCGCAGTCGGCGAATACAACGGCAAGTTTATGTGCAATCAGATGGTGTTGCGCGGCGGTTCGTGCGCGACGCCGCGCTCGCATATTCGGGCCAGCTACCGAAACTTCTTTCCACCCCATGTGCGCTGGCAGTTTATGGGGATAAGGTTGGCCAATGGCAACTAGCAAGCAACTGCAACATGCCGTCGATCCGGCGATGGCCCGCGAAGTTCGCGACGGCCTCGGCACAACTCCCAAACGCCTGCCCTGCAAGCTACTGTACGACGATGTGGGATCGGCGCTCTTCGAGCAGATCACCGAGCTGCCCGAGTACTACCTGACGCGTACGGAACGAGCCATCTTTGAGGATTATGCCTCTGAGATGCTGGAAGCTGCCGGACCTTCGCTGACGCTGGTAGAACTCGGAGCGGGGACCGCGAACAAGACGCGCATCCTAATTGAAGAACTCCTACAACGTCAGACACGAGCACTGTTCTACCCCATCGATGTCTCGCCGGCGGCGCTCAACGAAGCGGTGACGCAGATGGCCGCTCAATTCCCGCAGTTGCGCGTAAATCCTGTGGTTGCTGACTACAGCGGAGGTGTGCCGGCGCTCTCGCGCATCAGCGGACGCAAGCTGGTGCTATTCATCGGATCGAGCATTGGCAATTACGATCCGCCGGAGGCGATTGCCATGCTGCGCCGCATTCGCCGCTCGCTGCGCGGCGGCGATGCGCTGCTGCTCGGCACCGACCTGGCCAAGAGCGCGAAGATTCTCGTACCTGCGTACGATGACGCGCAGGGCGTAACCGCCGAGTTCAACAAGAACATCCTCGGCCGCCTCAATCGCGAACTGGACGCCGACTTCGATCTTGACGCGTTCCGCCATGTTGCGCTCTGGAATAAGCACTGCTCCCGAATGGAGATCTATCTGGAGAGTACGACGGCGCAGTCCGTTTTCATCCCGGCGATCGATATGGACGTACGTTTCGCCGCTGGCGAGCGCATCCACACCGAGAACAGCTACAAGTACACCGATGCGATGGTGAGTACCATCTTGAGAGAGTCAGGATTCAAGCTGGAGCGGACGTGGTCCGATCCCAAGCGCTGGTTTGGAGTGCATCTGGCGCGGGTGTAGGGAGAGGATGAAAGGGTGCGGCTTCAGCCGTCCCGCAAACGATTCTTATTCGTTGTGTCATCCCGAGGGAAGCCGAGGGATCTGCAGTTCGTTCGCAGTGGGTAATGCGTATTAGAAAGGGACGAACTACAGGTCCCTCGACTCCGCTGCGCTCCGCTCGGGATGACACAAAGAAAAAGGCGCGAACGGCACGACTGAAAGGCGCGCCCTGACGCGAATCTTCGCACACGAATGAGTCTTGCCGTTAAGACGTCTGGAGTACCGTAGTCACAACAGGCTTTTCCAGCCATCCCTGCAATTCCGCCAGCGCCCGCTCACACACCATGGCGTGCCGCTGTTTCTTGTCGCGAACGCGGCGGCGCGTCGCCTCGTCGAGCGGCAGCAACAGATCGAACGTGATATTAGCCGGCTGGAAGTTCTTGGCGTCAGCGTGGCAGATGTAATTCACCAGCGCGCCGAATGCTGTCGCACGCGGCGGGGGTATCGCATCGACGTCATTGGCCAATGCGGCAACCGACATTCCCGCCAGCAGCCCGGTCGCGATTGATTCGACGTATCCCTCGACTCCGGAAATTTGTCCCGCGAAGATCACGTTGGCATGCTGCTTCATCTGCAACGTCTCGCTAAGCAGGGTGGGGCTGTTGATGTAGGTGTTGCGATGAATCTGCCCATAGCGTAGGAACTTGGCGTTCTCAAGGCCCGGGATCATGCGCAGAATTCTCGCCTGTTCGCCAAACTTGAGGTGGTTCTGAAATCCGACCAGGTTGTAGGAGTCGGCTCGGAGATTCTCCTGTCGAAGCTGTACCACAGCGTAAGGCATGTGCCCGGTTTTAGGATCGCGCAGGCCGACCGGCTTCATGGGACCGAAGCGTAGCGTGTCGCGGCCGCGCCGCGCGATCTCCTCAATCGGTAAGCAGCCTTCGAAGTAGTTCAGGTTCTCCCATTCCTTGGCGTCGACCGACTGCGCCTCGATCAGAGCATCGATCAATCGGTCGTAGTCTTCCTTCGCCATGGGGCAGTTGATGTAGTCGGCGCTGCCCTTGTCGTAGCGCGCGGCCATATATACGCGCGACATATCGATGGAGTCGGCCTCGACGATGGGGCTGATGGAATCGTAGAAGTAAAGCTGCGCGTTTCCACTGAGTCTCAAAATCTCGCGCGAAAGCGCGTCAGACGTCAGGGGGCCGGTAGCCACGACGGTGATGCCGTCGTTCTCGTCGATTTGCGTGACTTCCTCACGAATGACGTGAATGAGCGGCTCGCGACTAATTGTCTCCGTCACGGCTTCAGAAAACTTCTCGCGATCCACGGCCAGCGCGTGTCCGGCCGGAACCGCGGTCTGCTGCGCGATCTGCATCAGCAACGATCCGGCGCGGCGCATTTCTTCCTTCAGCAACCACGGCGCAGTGTTCTCCGTATCCGACTTCAGCGAGTTTGAGCAGACAAGTTCGGCGAAATTCGCTGTCTGATGCGCGGGCGTCGAGCGCACGGGGCGCATCTCGTACAAATCAACCTGCAATCCGCGGCGGGCACATTGCCACGCAGCTTCCGATCCGGCGAGGCCGGCTCCGATGATGCGAATGGGTTTAGGCATGAATAAGAGTCGAGTTTAAACGGAATTGCGAGTGCGTGCGGAGGTAGCAATCCCACGCATTCGAAAATCGCGAATGTGGGCACACGACGATCTCTGTCACATACCTATGGCTGTTTGGGAGTTGCTTGTGGATCGGCCGGTGCAACAGGTTGCTCGTCCAGCGGCGCGGCGGCAACCGGCTCCTCGGACAGGATGTCTACACGTACGGCAGTCAGCGTCACGCCTTTAAACTCATCGAGTTTCTTGATGCGATCGATTTCCGCCATTGCGTCGTCGCGCGACGTAAACGGACCGCGCGCCAGCACATCAGCACGCAGCGCTTGCGCGTGTTTCGGGTCGGGAGGAGCGAAGCTGATGAACCATTCGCGTGCAGCGTTGGCCTGCATGACCTCTGCGCGACGAATGACAAAAACCGCCGCCAACGCGGCCAGCCCGCAGGCGGCGCCTGCCATGAGACGGAATGGAATACCCGGGCGATCGAGAAAAGCCTGGATGTTGGCGAGCTTCAAATCTTTGATGTATCCCAGTACATAACCGGTAATGAACGTTGAGACGGCCTTGGTCAGCAGCGAGAACTCGCTCGCCTCATCTTTACTGCTCGGAGAGATGATGATTCCCAGCACCCAGCCCAGCGCGAGTCCAAACGTTGCCGACGCGACACTGTAGGCGAAGTCACTCCTGTTGGAGGCAACCTGCGCAGAGATGGTCAGCACGATGAGATAGACCGCTATGAACAACAGAACAGCGGCAACCGCCGGCGGCGTGCTCGATTTGAGAAAGTCTTTGGCGAATACGGTGCCCGAACCAAAGCGGTATGCGATGGCCAGCAACACAAAATAGGCGGCGATGATGCCCAAGGCCGGCCCCAGCAAACTCGATAGAGAAACGGAGTCAGGCACGGCTGACCTCCCGAGAATTGGCAGCACTCCCACTTATAGCTGCGAAACAAAATACACCGAATGCGTGGAGATGCAAGGGAATTTCGTTTCAGCCGTTTGCTTCACCACGGAGACATGGAGGCACCGGGGGATTGGCTTCGCTCGAGATGACAAGGCGGTATAGGGATCCTTCGACTCGTCGCTGCGCTCCTCGCTCAGGATGACAAGCCTATCTCACTCCGTGTACTCCGTGCCTCCGTGGTGAGTCAGCCTTAGCTCGCCAGCGCGATGACGTCGATCTCCACCAGCACGTCGCGCGGCAGGCCAGCGGCCGCAACGGTTGAGCGGGCCGGTGGGGCGTCGCCGAAGTAGCGGGCGTAGACCTCGTTCATGGCGCCGAAGTCTGCCATGTACTTGAGAAATACCGACGTCTTCACCACTTGGGCCACCGAACTTCCTGCAGCGGTAAGGATGGCCGAAAGGTTCTGCAGTACGCGATCGGTCTGGGCGGCGACGTCGCCGTCGATGATCTGCTGGGTTGCGGGATCGAAGGCGATCTGGCCGGAGACAAAGACAAATCCGTTGGCCTTGATGGCTTGCGAGTAGGGGCCGATGGCTTTGGGAGCGTTATCGGTTGCAACGACTTGGCGCATGGTGCGGATGCCTCCTGGTATCGCTATTCGCTCTTGGCTATTCGCCGTACGTCAGAAGATCTGATATCCATTTCACCACAGGGTACACGCAGGACGCTGGACAAAGGAATTGCAACCCTGGAGACACACCGTCACGGAGAACATTGGAACCCGAACCTGGCCATGAATCGGGTGGGATATCCCGGTTCCTCTGCGCTTTTGTGGTTATCTAGCTTTCTCCGCGACCTCCACGTTGAAACAGCTTGGGTTGCTTTAGCAGTATAGCTACTGACTGCAAGCCAGCAATGTAGCTTTTACATGTCAACTAGGAGAAACGCAACAATTTCTCGCAAGTTATAGTAGTTAATGGGAATATAAATTTCGCAATTAGTGAAGATTTTCGGCTCATTGTGCTATAGTGAAACTAGAGTTGTAAATCGGGAGCGCAGATAGTACAGCCTCTCGTTATTAAACCCGGCGCAAGCTGGGTTTTCGCATTTATGCCGTGTTCGCAGGCCCGGCCATCGCGCCGGGCATTTTTGTCTGCGAACCCAGACCAGCCCGAAAACAACGACACACGCTTGTTGCAAGCTGATCATGGAACACTCGTTCGAGATAGCGGAGAGCGAAATATGGCTGCGAAGAAGTTGGGCACGGCGAAGAATAATGCCCGTAAGGCCGGCAAGCAGAACGCGTCAGCAGACGTGGTAACGATGAAGTCAGTGGCGCAATACCCACGGTATGTCTCGTCGGAAGCCCGAGAGAAGATGGTGGCGCGATCGAAGCGGGCGGTCTATGCGCATCTGAACAAGATCACGAACGCCCACATTAATCTGGCAGCCAGAGGCAATTGCCAGTCAGCCAAGTTTCTGTTCGAGTTCGCCGGCATCGATAAGATGCCCGCGCTGGCGGCCCCGGAACAGACGAAATCCAAACTTGCTTACGCGACGGACGATGATCCTACCAAAGCTGTGCTCTCGTTCTACAAGAAGTTGGGCATGACGCCTCCAAAGCTGAAGCCACCCAAGACGGTGGAACTGGACGAGAGGCAAGCCGTGGTTCAACCAGCAGTGCAAATGGCGCCGTGAACGAACTGCAGATCCTTGGACTCGCTACCATCATCGCCGGGAGCCCCCCCCCGCCCGGCAAAGTCCACACGGTAGAATCAAAGAGTAAGGCCGAACGGGGCCGAGGAGCGACACGGCGAATGGATATAACCTGGGTGACCGACCGCATTGCGGTTGGGGGCGGCATCTGGAACGATGAAAAGATGATCGAAGTGGTTCGCGCCGGGGTCACCCACATCGTGGACATGCAGATCGAATTTGACGATACCAAGCTGGCCGAACCCTACGGAGTGCAGGTGCTGTGGAACCCGACGGATGACGATTTCCGTCTCAAGCCGGTGAGCTTGCTGCAACGCGGGGTAGACTTTACCCTGCGAGCGCTAGAGGATCCGGAGGCGAAGGTCTTTATTCATTGCGCCGCGGGCGTCCATCGCGCGCCCATGATGACGCTGGCGGTGCTGCGCGCGATGGGATGGCCGCTCGAGGACGCCATCGACATCATCGAGGTGCAGCGTCCGGTGGCGGACTTTGCGCAGGTCTACGTTGAAAGCGTCGAAGAGTTCATGAAGAGTTATGAGGATGCAAGGCGCTAAAGAGCTTGCATTAGCAATTAGCAACTAGCAATTAGTAAGAACAAAGTCCAAAAGACCAATAAACAGCAGATGACCTGTTGCAGTCGCGAGATCGCTTTCGGTGGAAGTTAACGTTTTGGTGCAGATGAGTCGCCATGCGTCAGGTTTGGCTAGTTGCTAAATGCTAACTGTTAGTTGCTAGTTGCTAGTTGCTATAACGAGGCAGAAATTATGAAAACCATCGGCCGCCCAGTTGGGCGGTTTTCTATTGTCCTGATTGTGTGGCTCGCGTGGGTTGCGCCGCGAGCGCTAGCGGCGGACGGAGCCGGAGCCAGGCCTCCAGCGGCTTCGTCTGCCGGGGGGAAGCAGCAATCGGCTGTCAGCCATCAGCTCTCAGTCAGGACAAATGTGCTGCGCGCCGCCCTGCCGAGGCCAAACGCCTACTTTGGTGCGATCAAGCTGACGCAGATTACCGATACCGTTTATTACGCAAACGGGTCGAAGGCCCAGGGAACGCTGCTGATATCGTGGCCGGCATTTACCACCTCGGACCAGAACACCGTGGCAGCGGGATCGTTGGCAGTTGCGCTGGGAGCGGACGGGTTATTCAATGCCAGCCTGGCTCCGACGACAGGAAGTAGTCCCACAGGCGTGTATTACAGCGTGGTATATCAACTTGGAGATGGTACGAATAAGCAGGAGTTTTGGGCGGTACCAGCGACGGACAACACGACGATTTCCGCGGTTCGGGCGAAGCTGGTCCCCACGGCCCAGGCGGCGCAGTTTTTGACGCGCGACGTAGCGGATACGGTGTATGTGCATGCCAACGACGACCAGACGGTGGGTGGAGCAAAGACGTTCGTGAAGTCTCCAGCTGTTCCTGATGCGCACAATCCCACCGACGCGATGAACAAGGAGTCTGCGGATGCCGGCTACGTCCACGCCAATGACGACCAAACGGTAGGCGGAGTGAAGACATTCGTGAAATCGCCAGCGGTTCCTGATCCGGCGAATCCGACCGATGTGGCCAACAAAGAATATGTCGACGCGAATGCCGGAGGGGCGGCGAACCTCTCCTCGCCGCCACCGATCGGTGACAAGACGCCAAATGCCGTGATCGGCTCAACCCTGGCCGCTTCGGCAAGCTCGTCGGGAGACCAGAACTACAACTCGGTGAGGCTGTGGGTGCAATCGGACGGTGAAGCGGACCTCGATTTCCTCAAGAAAGATGGATCCTTCGACCTTAACAACGGGCGGAGCATGTCATTCCTGCCTTGGATGACGATGCCCAACTTCCCGACCGGGGTTTGGATGCTTCGGCATCCTGTCGATATGTTCGAACAAGTTGGCGGCTCCACCATGCTTGGCCGCTCGAATAGCTTCCAGCTTTCCGATCCTGGTGCTGGAAGCTGCACCGTAACGCATTCGGGCTGCGGCGACGGTTCGGGAATCAATTACCGGGTGCGGTTCATCGATGCCAACAGCGGATATTCACTGCCCTCGCCGCCCTGTAACGACCCTAAAGGTTATACCTATGATCAGCTCGTGGCTGGAGCCGGAACTTGTAACAACACGGTCACCTATCACCAGCCTTATGCAGGAGGTTTCTACGCCAACATGCTGCCGTCGCGTGGCGACGATCCAGTCGGCAGTGTGGTACTCGACCCGAATGCACGGGGTGCAGGTGTGTACTCTACGCTGACAGGCTGTGCGACAAAAACCTTCTGCACATGGGTAGATGACGGTTCGTGGGCCAACACCAGTCTGGCGGCGCTGGCCGGAGCTTTTACCAACACTCCTGACCGTAATACCACCGCCAGCCAGATCCTTGAGGGGCGGCAGTGGTTGATGGGCGGGCAGAACGTCTCCGGCGGAACGCAGTTCGAAGGCCGCGTTATGGGTAACAACCTGAGCGATCCTGCGCCTCCTTCGGTAAATGCGAACACCAGAGGAACCACAAGTTACACCTACTACGTGGTACTACACGATTACGGCCAGGGCACAACCAATGTCTCGCCTGCGGCGACGACCAGTAATGGTGCAGCTTCGCCGAACAACTCGATCTCGGTGAATTGCTATCCCTCGTATTCTTCATGGGACCTGCTTAAGGGCGACAACTCGCACGCGCTGGCAACGAATCTGCCCTGCGAAGGTACGTTTGACGGCGTCACGCGACAGGCTTACGTCTTCACCGACAGCGGGCAAAGTACAACGGCGTATAGTGCGCCTTCGCGCAACACTACAGGCGATGTCTACCTGCACGGCAAACTGGAGGCGGGCGGCGACGGGAGTACCAGCACATTCTATGGCCCACTATGGGGATGGGAGATGCTGGCCATTTCCGCTCCGTTTAGCGGCGGATATGTGAAGTTGTCGGCCGGGGACGGCAGCCATACCGGGTGCATGAAGTGGATCTTACCTGGTGGGACCCAGACGTTTCATCTTGGCTGCGACACAGGAGACAATATTTCGTTCGTCTCTGACAATGGTGGACAACTCAACCTGCTGTCGACAGTCAATGTGTCGGGTGATCTGACAGCGAAGGACATACCGGGGCATGCCTACTTCGTTAGCAAATATCCGAGTGTCCAGGCGGCGATCAATGCGGCGTACGGCACGGGAACGGTAACGGGCGCGGTCATTGACGACCGCACTTCGGCGTACAGCGGTCCCGGGTTCTATATCCCAGACTCAGTAACCGTGCGACTAGCGCCAGTCGCGTACTCGTTCACGTCGGCAGTAACTCACAATAATGGCAACAATAATGTGACGGCTGCGATCGTCGTTGAGCAAGGCGCGCATCTCGCTGGCGGCGGCACGTCCTCGAACCATGGAACGACCCTAACAGTGGGAGCCGGATTTGCGAATGACATTATCGCCACAACCAGCGTGGGCACTGGAACTGGCGCTGGCGTGCAGTGGTGGCACTGGGGCTCGATTGAAAACCT
>Ga0335083_10009905_pt1 | contig 11557 bp, 10 predicted proteins | sample Lox_Sample_42_FD_206716 | JGI IMG/M metagenome (GOLD analysis project Ga0335083, IMG submission 206716) | Soil microbial communities from Loxahatchee National Wildlife Refuge, Florida, United States - Lox_Sample_4.2 | ecosystem: Environmental > Terrestrial > Soil > Wetlands | place: USA... | reverse complement strand
ACGCCGCCGAGGCGATCAAGCGCGTCGGTGTCGGCGTCAAATGCGCGACCATCACGCCGGACGAGGCACGCGTCGAGGAATTCAAGCTCAAGAAGATGTGGAAGTCGCCCAACGGCACGATCCGCAACATCCTGGGCGGCGTCATCTTCCGCGAGCCCATCATCTGCAAGAACGTGCCGCGGCTCGTGCCGGGCTGGACCCAGCCGATCGTCGTCGGCCGTCATGCCTTCGGCGATCAGTACAAGGCAACCGATTTCAAGGTGCCGGGTCCCGGCAAGCTCACGATCAAGTTCGTCGGCAAGGACGGCAAGACGATCGAGCACGAAGTGTTCGACTTCCCGGGCGGCGGCGTCGCGATGGCGATGTACAACCTCGATGAATCGATCCGCGAATTCGCGCGCGCGTCGATGAACTACGGTTTGAACCGGAAGTATCCGGTGTACCTGTCGACCAAGAACACGATCCTCAAGGCCTATGACGGCCGCTTCAAGGATCTCTTCCAGGAGATCTACGACAAGGAGTTTGCCGGCAAGTTCAAGGAAGCCGGGATCACCTACGAGCATCGCCTGATCGACGACATGGTGGCCTCTGCGCTCAAATGGAGCGGCGGCTATGTCTGGGCGTGCAAGAACTACGACGGCGACGTGCAGTCCGACACGGTGGCGCAGGGCTTCGGTTCGCTCGGCCTGATGACGAGCGTGCTGATGACGCCCGACGGCAAGATCGTGGAGTCGGAAGCGGCGCACGGAACGGTGACGCGCCACTACCGCGAGCATCAGAAGGGCAAGTCGACCTCGACCAATTCGATCGCGTCGATCTTCGCCTGGACGCGCGGTCTGTCCCATCGCGCCAAGCTCGACAACAACGCGCAGCTCGCGAAGTTTGCGCACGCGCTCGAGAAGGTGTGCGTCGACACGGTCGAGGCCGGCTTCATGACGAAGGACCTGGCGCTCCTTGTCGGGCCCGACCAGAAGTGGCTGACGACCGAAGGTTTCCTCGACAAGGTCGACGAGAACCTGAAGAAGGCGATGGGCTGACGCCTGTCTCAGCGGCGTCATCGCGGAGTAGACGAGCAAGGATCGGCTTCCTACATCAGGGCTGACCCTGGCTGGAGGAGAGTCCGATGCGCAAAGCCGTTTGCTGCTGCGGAGATTGTTCGATCGCGGTAGAGGGCGAGCCTGTCCTGAACGCGATCTGCAACTGCTCGAGTTGCAAGAAACGCACGGGCAGCGCCTTCGGCTGGTCGGCCTATTTTCCAGACGACAAGGTCTTGGCGAAGACGGGCGAGCTCAAGACCTATTCGAAGCGCGGCGACGCCGGTTACGATCGCTTCTTCTGCGCGCGCTGCGGCACGACGCTTTACTGGAAGTCGTTCGCGTTCCTTTCCGATGCCACCGGGATCGCCGGCGGTTGTTTCGTCGACGATCCGATTCCCGCGCCCATGATGTCGGCTCAGGATTCCACGCGTTGTGCCTGGGTGACGCTTCCGGCGGAGTGGCCGAAGGCGCCTTAGACTCCTAGGTCGTCGAAGCGTAGCGCCGCGACGATTCCCCGAATGTCAGAAGCGGCGCGCGGAGCGTGTGGCTGTCGAGCCATGTTCCGCCCAGCGGGTCTACAGGCTGGATCACATAGCGTTCCTTGCCGGCATCCAGCCCATCGACGATCACGTCGAAGGTCATTGCCCTCGGACTGCGCGGTGCGAACCAGTGGATGTTGTCGCGCGCCGTCGTCATCGCCGCCGCTTCGCCCTCTTCGGCAGTGTGGTCCGATGTCGGACGGATGAGGAGTGCGTTCTCAGAGTCTCCGACACGGTCGAAGGTGCGGATGCGGACCTTGCCGTCGATCACCATGTGCGCCGAGGCCATATGCTTGTGCGCGTGCGGCGTGATGACATTGCCTTCGCCGAAATCGAACAGGGCGGTGCCGTAGCTCAGCCGCGCAGGTTGCCCATCCTCGCCGATGAACCGGACAAGCCGCTTCCGGGGGTCGTGACCGAACGGCGTGCCCGCCGATACAAGCCGCGCTCGCCGGATTTCGGCTGCAATGGCTGAGACGTCGACTTCGCGCGCCAGCGCGTTGACTTCGTCATGCCAGGCGATTTGCGTCAGCGTGCCGTTCTTGAGGCCTCGCGCGAGCTCGTCCTGGCGCAGCAGCCAGCGCCGCGGGCTCAGGCGGCTATCGGTTCCCACCGCTGCGCGCGCCTCGTGCAACAGCGCATAGGTGCAGAAAGCCGAGAAGCTTCCGAATATTGCGGATCGCCGGTCGAACATGCGCGTCCTCGCGAGCAGGCGTCGCAAATCTCCGACAGCATGATGGCAGCATGCTGACAGGAACGCGTGCCGCATTGCGCGAGAATGATCCGGCTCACCAAGTTTTGTTCTTGATATGTTCCATGGGTCGGATAGACTGTCCGGCCTGGCAATGGAGGGACCAATGTCCATCGGATACGTCACCATCGGTGCGCTCGACAGCGAGAAGTCGGGCAAGTTTTACGACGCGGTGCTCGGCGCCGTCGGCTATGCGCGGGCGTTCGCGGATGGCGGCTGGATCGGCTACGGCCCGAAGGGCTCCGACAAGCAGGACGTCTTCGTCTGCCCGCCCTTCGACCAGAAGCCCGCACGTGCCGGCAACGGAATCATGATCGCTTTCAAGGCCGGTTCGAAGGCCGAGGTCGAGGCCGCGCATAAGGCCGGACTCGCGAATGGCGGCGTGGACGAAGGCAAGCCCGGCTTCCGGCCGCCAGAGAAGGAAACCTTCTACGGCGCCTATATGCGCGATCCGACCGGCAACAAGCTCGCGGTGTTCTGGGCGCCGTAATCTGCAAACGGCGTCTTTGCGCGGCGTCACTCTGCTCTGGCAGAGCCGGCGGCTTCGATTTCCGCTTCCGAGATTCCGCCTGCGCGGGCGATCTCGTGCGCGCGGGCGCGCGCGAGCTTGCGCAAGCCGGGCCGCAAGTGCGGATGATGGCGCAGCAGCTGCTCGAAATCGTCCGTGGTGAGCGAGAGGATTCGCGTGGGCACGATCGCGGTGATGGTCGCCGCGCGCATCTGCTCGTGCAGCAGGGCGAGCTCGCCGAAGAAGTCTCCGGCGCCGAAGCGCAGCTTGTTGCCGGGCAGGTCGACCAGCACCTCGCCTTCCAGGACGAAATACATCGCCGCCGCGCGCTCGCCTTCCGCCGAGATGATGGCGCCGCGCCGCACCGATTGCGCGCGGAGAAGAGTCATAAGCTCGGCCACCGTCTGGGCATCGAAGCCATGGAAGAGCGGCACGCGCGCGAGCATCCCGAAGGTCACGACGAAATCGCGCCGATGGATCGACTCGACGAATCCGGTAGCAACGATGCCCACGGGAAGAGCCAGCAGGCCAAGGCCGATGATCATGGTGATTCCGGCAATGACGCGGCCGAGCGCGGTGATAGGCACCGCATCGCCATAGCCCACCGTGGTGAGCGTCGAGATCGCCCACCACATCGAATCGGGAATGGTGCCGAACAGCGCCGGTTGCGCTTCGCCTTCCGCCGCATGCATGGCCGCCGCTGCAATGGTCATGGTGCTGAGCAGCAAGAGGAGCGTGCCGAGCAGCGCGCGGCGCTCCTCGATGATGACTTGCGCCAGCGTGGATAGCGCGGGCGAATAGCGCGCGATCTTCAGGAGCCGCAGGAGACGGATCAGCCGCAGGAACCGAAGATCGATGAAGGGAACGAAGAGCGTCACGTAAGCCGGTGCGAAGGCGAAGAAGTCGATCACCATCATTGGCCGCGTCGCGCCGTAGAGGCGTCCCGCCCAGGTTCCGCGGCCTGCCAGCGAAGGATCTTCGGCCATCACCCAGAGGCGCGCCGCGTATTCGATCGTGAAGAACGTGACGGACACCCACTCGAAGGCGAGAAAGGGAAGCTTCATGGCGCGAACCTCTGGCACGCTCTCCATCACATAGGCGGCCACATTGGCGATGATCAGCGCAACGAGGAACGCCTCGACCAGGCGACCCCAGATGCCGCCCGCGCTGCCGCCTTCGAGCACAAAGTAGACTCGTCGCCGGAAGGAGATGCCTTGCGTTTTCTGGTTCACGCCGCCGGTGCTGCAGCCGAGAGGTGTTTCTCGATCGCGGCGAGCGCATCGGCTGCGCGCGCACCGTCGGGTCCCCCCGCCTGCGCCATGTCGGGACGGCCACCGCCGCCCTTGCCACCGAGCGCCTCGGCGCCGAGGCGCACGAGATCGACGGCGCTGATCTTCTTCGTCAGGTCATCCGTCACGCCGACAACGAGCGAAGCCCGTCCCTCCGCCACTGCGACGAACGCGACGACGCCGGAGCCGACCTTCGCTTTCGCATCGTCTGCCAGACCTTTGAGGTCCTTCGGGCTCACGCCTTCAACCACGCGCATCACGGTCTTGAGGCCTGCGACGGTCTTGGTGTCCTCGCCGGCGCTGCTCTTGGCGGGACCTGCGAGCGCCAGCGCTTTTCGCGCTTCTGCAAGCTCGCGCTCGAGGCGCCTGCGCTCGTCGGCAAGCTGCGTCACGCGCTGGGGCAGGTCGCTCGCGCTCGTCTTCAACGCCGCCGCGGCTTCCTTCGCGATCTCCGCCTGGCGCGAGAGATAGCGGCGCGCACCTTCGGAGGTGAGCGCCTCGATGCGGCGCACGCCCGCCGCAACCGCGGACTCCGAAAGGATCGTGAAAAGACCGATGTCGCCGAGCCGCCGGACATGCGTGCCGCCGCAGAGCTCGACCGAATAGGCCTTCGCCTGCAGGTCGTCGTCGCCCATAGTGAGGACGCGCACTTCGTCGCCGTATTTCTCGCCGAACAACGCTTCGGCGCCGGCTTCGATCGCCTTGTCGGTTTCCATCAACCGCGTCGAGACGTCGGAATTCTGCCGCACGATCTCGTTGACCTGGACCTCGATCTTCTCGAGTTCCTCGGTCGTCACGGGCTTCGGATGCGAGAAGTCGAAGCGCAGCCGGTCGGGCGCGACGAGCGAGCCCTTCTGCGAAACATGGCTGCCGAGCACGCGCTTCAGCGCCGCATGCAGAAGATGCGTGGCGGAATGGTTGGCGCGCGTGGCGCGGCGGCGCTCGCCATCGACCTTGAGATCGACGGCATCTCCGACTGCGAACGTGCCCTTCGTCACCTCGACGACATGCACATGCAGGAGGCCGAGCTGTTTCTCGGTGTCGACCACGCGGCCTTCCGCTTTCGCCGAGCGGATGGCGCCCTGGTCGCCGACCTGCCCGCCGGACTCGGCATAGAACGGAGTCTGGTTCGCGAGGAGACGCACGGTCTCGCCCGCGGTGGCCTGCGTCGTGCGCTTGCCGTCCTTGACCATGCCGACGACGACGCCTTCGGCCTCCTCGGCGTCGTAGCCCAGGAATTCGGTGCGGCCGACCTCTTCATGGATCTCGTACCAGAGGCCTTCGGTCGAGGCTTCGCCGGAGCCGGACCAGGCCTTGCGCGCCTCCGCCTTCTGCTTCGCCATCGACGCGTCGAAGCCGGCGGTGTCGACAGCGATGCCCCGCGCGCGCAGCGACTCTTCTGTCAGGTCGAGCGGAAATCCGTACGTATCGTAGAGGCGAAACGCGACGTCGCCCGCGAGTTTGTCGCCCTTCTTGAGACTTCCCGTCGCCTCGTCGAGCAGCTTCAAGCCGCGCGCCAGCGTCTCGCGGAAACGTGTTTCCTCGAGCTTGAGCGTCTCGGTGACGAGCGCCTCGGCGCGCTTGAGCTCAGGGTACGCCGTGCCCATTTCCGCGACGAGCGCCGGAACGAGGCGATGCATCAACGGGTCCTTGGTGCCCAGAAGATGCGCATGGCGCATGCCGCGGCGCATGATTCGGCGGAGCACATAGCCGCGGCCTTCGTTCAAGGGCAGCACGCCATCCGCGATCAGGAACGAGGTCGCGCGGAGATGGTCGGCGATGACGCGGTGGCTGAACACCGCCTCGCCCTCGCTCTTCTTTCCCGACGCATCGACGGACGCCGCGATCAGATGGCGGAAGAGATCGACGTCGTAATTGTTGTGCACGCCCTGCAGGATCGCGGTGATGCGCTCAAGCCCCATGCCGGTATCGATCGACGGCTTGGGCAGGTCGATGCGCGTCTTCTCGTCGACCTGCTCGAACTGCATGAAGACGAGATTCCAGAATTCGAGGAAGCGGTCGCCGTCTTCGTCCGGGCTGCCCGGCGGACCGCCGGCCACGCTCTCGCCCTGGTCGATGAAGATTTCCGAGCAATAGCCGCAGGGGCCGACGGGGCCCATTGCCCAGAGATTGCTCTCGTGGCCGACGATGCGCTCGTCGGGGAGTCCTGAGATCTTCTTCCAGAGCTGCCGCGCCTGCTCGTCGGTCGGATAGACGGTGACCCAGAGCTTGTCCTTGGGGAGCTTCAGCGTGCCGTGGACGTAGTCCCAGGCGAAGCGGATTGCGTCTTCCTTGAAATAGTCGCCGAAGGAGAAGTTCCCCAGCATCTCGAAGAAGGTGTGGTGGCGCGCGGTGTAGCCGACATTGTCGAGGTCGTTGTGCTTGCCGCCGGCGCGCACGCATTTCTGCACGCTGGTGGCGCGCTTGTAGGGCCGCTTCTCCGTGCCGGTGAAGACGTTCTTGAACTGCACCATTCCCGCATTGGTGAAGAGGAGCGTGGGATCGTTCCTCGGCACGAGCGGAGAGGAGGGCACCACCGCGTGCTGGCGGTCCCTGAAGAAATCGAGAAAAGAGGCCCGGACGTCGGAAAGGCTTGGCATAAGGGGCTTTTAACGGCGGGAACCGGGGTTGTCATCCCGAGGGCAGGAATAGCGGTCCGGCGACGCATTGTGCCGGTCCTCCCCCGGAGATTGATGCCGGCGTATCAGTCTCCGCCCTTTCCGCCAAGCGGAGGGGACCTGGAAGCGCGTTGCCCCCTCCACTTGCTGGAGGGCGCGCGGCGCAAGCCGCGCGGGGGAGGACCACTAAAAGAAAGGGCGCGCTGTGAGTAGCGCGCCCTTTCCGGAGTCGTTCCCTCATGCCAACAAGGGAACGGGTGAACTGATATTTACGGAAGCGATTACTCTTCCTCCGCCTCCGCGTTCTCCGCGTCCCCTTGGGCCAGCGACTGACCGATAAGGCCCGCATTCTTCCGGATGTCCGCCTCGATTTTCTCGGCAATGTCCTTGTTCGTGTGCAGAAAGGCGCGCGCGGCCTCGCGACCCTGGCCGATGCGCTCGCCGTCGAAGGAGAACCAAGAGCCTGACTTCTCCACGATCCCGCCTTTGACGCCCAGATCCAGCAGCTCGCCGGTCTTGGAAATTCCCTGGCCGTACATGATGTCGAATTCGACCTGCTTGAAAGGCGGCGCGACCTTGTTCTTCACCACCTTCACGCGGGTCTGGTTGCCCACCACCTCGTCCTTGTCCTTGATCGCGCCGATGCGGCGGATGTCGAGACGGATGGACGAGTAGAATTTGAGGGCGTTGCCGCCCGTGGTCGTCTCCGGATTGCCGAACATGATGCCGATCTTCATGCGGATCTGGTTGATGAAGATCACGAGGCAATTCGACTTGGAAATCGAACCCGTCAGCTTGCGCAGCGCCTGGCTCATCAGGCGCGCCTGCAGGCCCGGCAATTGATCGCCCATCTCGCCTTCGAGCTCGGCCTTGGGAGTCAGCGCCGCGACGGAGTCGATCACCACGACGTCGACGCCGCCCGAACGCACCAGCGTGTCGGTGATTTCGAGCGCCTGCTCGCCCGTGTCGGGCTGCGAGATCAGCATCTCGTCGATGTCGACGCCGAGCTTGCGCGCATAGATGGGGTCGAGGGCGTGCTCCGCATCGATATAGGCGACGATGCCGCCCTTCTTCTGCGCCTCGGCAACGACATGCAGCGCCAGCGTGGTCTTGCCGGAGGACTCCGGTCCGTAGATCTCGATGATGCGCCCGCGCGGCAATCCGCCGATGCCGAGCGCCACGTCGAGGCCCAGAGAGCCCGTCGAGATCGTGTCGGCCTCGACCGTCGCTTCGCGCTGGCCGAGCTTCATCACGCTGCCCTTGCCGAAGGCGCGGTCGATCTGCGACAGGGCTGCTTCGAGCGCCCTTTTTCTCTCGTTATTGTCTTCCTTGCCCACGACCCGAAGTGCTGCCTGATTCATCGCTCTCGCTCCTTATTCCATGCGCCGCTCGCCGCCGCAATCAGACCAAAGTACATGTTTCGTTCTCTTTCGCAAGGAGGGTCATAACCCATTATTCTGTAATAAAGATTGCCGATTTTGTTCCGGGGACGTTCGCCAAGCCTTCGGGGCGGCGAATCTCTCTCAATTCTGTGACGATCAGGCTTGAAATTTCTTTGCGCCTGCAGGGTGCACCGGGCTTCAGGAAGGTCGAAGGCGAGACCGGGAAGGGCGTCGCTTCAGTCGATCCAAAGCCCGCGCTTCTTGTGCCAGTCCTCGATCGACTCTTTCGGATAGAGCTGGAATTTCTTGTCGCCGGGTCCGATGTCCGGCACGACCCAACTTGCCTTGTACTTGAGCATCAGATGCGTCTTCGACGGCGGCACCGGCAGCTTCGTGTCGATCGCCGAGGCGAACGGATGCACCAGGTCGGGCCACGCCTTGTCGTAGACCCAGAGCGCCGTGCCGCATTTGGTGCAGAAGCGGCGCTCGCCCTTGCTCGTGTAGCAGCTGCCGTCTTCGTCTTCGATGCGCGCATGGAACATGCCGATCGCGCGCTTGCCCTTCACCTTCAGCGTCTTCGCATCGCCCATGATGTTGATGGCGAAGCCCCCGCCGCCGTCGGTCTTGCGGCAGATCGAGCAATAGCAGAGCTGATAGGGGTAGGGCGTGTGGCTGGCGAGCGTGAACGTCACGGCGTCGCAGCGGCATGATCCTTCGAGCGTCTTCGGCATTCCCTAGTTCAGACCCTCCTGTTTCATCGCCTTGCGCACGCTGGCGCGCCCCGCGATCGTATCCTTGTAGCGCGGCAGCTGGTCGAAGTCGTTGATGTCGATCTTCGCCTTGTCGAGCCAGGTCAGCATCACGAAGAGATAGGCGTCCGCCACCGTGAAATGTTCGCCGAGGAGGAACGGGCGCAAGGCGAGATGCTCGTCGGCATAGGTAAGCCGCCGCTTGATCTCCTCGCGCGCCGCCTTTCGCTCTTCCTCGGACGTCGCGTGGAAGACCGCCCCGAAAGCACGGTGGATCTCCGACGAGATGTAGCCGAGCCACTCTTCGAGATGCGCGCGGGCCAGCGTGCCGGAGGGCGGCGCCAGGCCGGCAGCGGGTTTCGCATCGGCGAGATAGGGCAGGACCGCCGTGTTCTCGGTCAGCAGCGTGCCGTCGTCGAGCAGGAGCGCGGGCACATAGCCCTTGGGATTGATGCGCGTGAAATCCTCGCCGCGCGCCGTCTTGTGCGTCGTGAGGTCGACCTTTTCGAGCCCGATCGGCAGGCCTTCCTCGCAGGCGACGATGTGCGACGCCATCGAGCAGGCGCCAGGGGAATAGTAGAGTTTCATTGCAACCTTCCTCGCCCCGCCATCAGGATAACGCTCGAGGATGGCGCGGCGTTCGAGGCTCGCCGCGCGGAACCGGCCTTGCTCCCGGATGTTCCTTGTCAGACGCCTCAGAAGAGGACGGCCCATGATCAGGAAGCTCAAATCCGGCGAATACCGGCTCTATTCGCGAAAGAAGAATCCCAAGACCGGCAAGCGCCGCAACCTCGGGACGTTTTCGACGCGCGCTGCCGCAGAGAAGCACGAACGCGCGGTCCAGTATTTTAAACGTCACTGATCCGTCGCACCCGTCGGCGCGCGGCTTTAAGGCAACAGCAGAGCCTGATTGCAAATCGCGCAGGGCTTTCGTGCTTGCGCGTCCACGCCCGGTCCCTTAAACACCCGCCTCCATTCTGACTGACCTTCAAAAGGGAGGTTGCCATGACGCAAAGCATGAACATCTCCTGGTCGTACCGCGATATCTGACGCGGCTGCCGGGGACTGATCCCCGCGTTCTTTTTTCGAACCCGACAACAATCCAAATCCATCCGCCGGGATGCCATGCGGCGTCCTCGCGGCCAACAGGAAACGTGCCATGCACGCGCTCGATTTGCGCGCTCCGGCCGAGGTCTTCGTACCGCGGCGCGCACATTCCGATCTGACGGAGCAGAGACTTCGCGACTACCGGCCAGAGGTTCTGGGGCCGGTGAAGGCGCTCGCGCGCCGTCACACGCGGCTTGCCGATCTCGCCTCGAGTTTCCCGGCGCTGCTCTTCGCGCTGGCGCATCCGCGCGAGGGCACCGATCCCGAACCCGCAATCCGCGCCGTGATTGCCGGTGAGACGCTCGGCCAGGCCGCGCGTCTGGCCGGCGTGCCGCTGTGGCTGCGCCGCGCGGGGCCGAAGCTCTTCACCGCACCGCTGCCCGCGCTGCCGGACACGACGTTCCTGCGACGCACCATCGTCAACCATCTGCCGCGCCACGCGCAGCAATCGGCCTCGTGGTTCGAGATCATCTCCGCCGCGGCGCGCGAGGGCACGGACGAATTCGCCGTCTGGTGCGCACGACATCTCGCGCGCAGCCGGCAAAAGAAGCTCGTCCATCGCCTTCGTCTGTTGTCGCTCTGGGCATGGTACTCGGCGCAACCGGACGCACGCGGCCACGCCCTGATCGAGCGACCCTTTGAGTCCAATCTGACGGTCGCGTCTGCGATCATGAGCGCCGAGAAATGGCAGATCGAAGTCATGCTGCACCTCGATCTCGGCGGCGCCACGATCGACGACAACTGGGTCGCGCCGGCAATTGTCGATGGCTATGAATTCAAGCCGCTGCGCAACGAGCGTGCAATCCGTAAGGAGGCGCGCGAAATGCAGAACTGCCTGCGTACCTATGGCTATGCGGTCGTGATGGGCCGTGTGCGCCTCTGGAGCGTGCGCAAGGACGGCGCGCGCGTCGCGACGCTCAGTCTCGGACGATCGTCTTCGCTGCCGCTCGTCTCGATCACCGAGATGAAGGGCGTGCGCAACAAGGCGGTGCCGCACGAGATGCTGCGCGCGGCGCAGCGCTGGCTGTTCACGCACATGCTGCCTGAGGCCGAGCCGCAGAACGCGCAGTTCCCAGCTGTCGAACTTTCACGCGATAGCTGGACGGCGCTCTGGAAGCCTTACTGGCTCGCGAAGCAGCGCGTTCCGGACTGGCTGCCGCTCACGCCATCCCGCGGCGCGTTCGGAAGGCTGTGAAAAAATGCCCCCTCCAGCAAGTGGAGGGGGCGAATCTTCTCCGCTATGGTCCCGCGCGTAGGGCGCAAACATCGGTTGGGGGTCTTCGTCAGCATGCACGCCATTCTCAGTCCGTCGGAAACTCTGGGCCTTGCGGGCGCTTCGCTCGACAGCCGTTCGAAGAATGCCGCCCGTCATATTTCCGACGCGACTTTCGTGCGCCTCGCGCAACGCCTGAAGCGGGACGCCTTCGACAGCGAGATCGTCTATGAGCGCGACGGCGTGCGCGACGCGGTGCGCATCATGCTGAGGCCGCTCTTCGCGCTGCACGACCAGCTCACCTATGTCCATCATGTCTGCCTGCAGCTGACCGAGGCACTGAAGCGCCTGCCCGGTCTCTATC
>Ga0335083_10009904_pt1 | contig 11558 bp, 12 predicted proteins | sample Lox_Sample_42_FD_206716 | JGI IMG/M metagenome (GOLD analysis project Ga0335083, IMG submission 206716) | Soil microbial communities from Loxahatchee National Wildlife Refuge, Florida, United States - Lox_Sample_4.2 | ecosystem: Environmental > Terrestrial > Soil > Wetlands | place: USA... | reverse complement strand
CTCCTGCCTCAACGGCTTCTGCCCGAGCTTCGTCACCGTGGAAGGTGCAAGGCGGCGCGCGAAGAGTGCAAGCACCATCGACTCGGAAGCCCGGGCCGCCACGCTTCCTCTCCCTGCCCTCGCATCTCTCGATCGCCCCTACGATCTCCTGGTGACGGGCGTCGGCGGCACCGGCGTGATCACGGTCGGCGCGCTGATCGGCATGGCGGCCCATCTCGAGGGCAAGGGCTGCACCGTGCTCGACTTCACCGGCCTCGCGCAGAAAAACGGCGCGGTGATGAGCCATGTGCGGCTGGCGCCCAAGCCGGAGGACCTCCACGCCGTGCGCATCGCCGCCGGCGGCGCCAACCTGGTGCTGGGCTGCGACATGGTGGTGGCGGCCTCGCCAGCCGCGCTGTCGCGCATCGAGCCCGGCATCACAAAGGCGGTGATCAACGGCTACATGACGCCGGTCGCGGCCTTCGTGATGAACGGCGACATGGATCTCGGTGCCGAGGCGATGATGAAGTCGATCCGCGACGCCGCGGGCGACGAGGCCACGAGCTTCGTCGACGGCACGGGACTCGCCACGGCGATCCTGGGCGATTCGATCGCCACCAACCTCTTCATGCTGGGCTATGCCTGGCAGAAGGGCCTGGTCCCGCTGTCGCTCGATGCGCTGACCCGCGCCATCGAGCTGAACGGCGTCGCGGTCGAGACCTCCAAGCGCACCTTCGCCTGGGGCCGGCTCGCCGCGCACAATCTCGCCGCGGTGCAGGCCGCCGCCAAGCCGACCTTGCGGATCGAGAAGCGGGTCGCGCGCACGCTGTCGGAGATCGTGGCCAAGCGGGTCGAGCTGCTGACCGCCTACCAGGACGCAGCCTACGCCGAGCGCTACAAGGAATTCGTCGACCGCGTCGCCACGGTCGAGAAGACCCGCGCGCCCGGCCGCTCGGGTCTCGCCGAGGCGGTCGCCAAGTCGCTCTACAAGCTGATGGCCTACAAGGACGAGTACGAGGTCGCGCGCCTGTTCAGCGACGGCGAATTCCAGAAGAAGCTCGCCGCCCAGTTCGAGGGCGACTACAAGCTCACCTTCCACCTCGCCCCGCCGCTGCTCGCCGACCGCGATCCCGACACGGGCCACCTCAAGAAGCGCGAGTTCGGCGCCTGGATGCTGCCCGCGTTCAAGGTGCTCGCCTCGCTGAAGCGCCTGCGCGGCACGGCCTTCGACCTCTTCGGCTACACTGCCGAGCGCAAGATGGAGCGCCGCCTGATCGGCGAGTACCAGTCGACCATCGACGCGGTCCTGACGACGCTCGACCAGACCAACCATTCGACCGCCGTCCGCATCGCCGAGGTGCCGGAGTCGATGCGCGGCTACGGCCACGTGAAGGAGAAGAACGTACTGGCCGCGAAAGCGCGCGAGGCCTCGCTGCTCGCCAGCTACCGCACGCCGGCAACGGAGAAGCAGGCGGCCGAATAGTAGCGACTTCTTCCCCATTCAAACGGGGAAGTGCCCGCGTCTTCGCGAGCGATGGGGTCATGGCGCGGGCGAAGCCCGCAGTTTGACCCCTCCGTCGCGTAAGACGCGACACCTCCCCATTTGAATGGGGAGGAGAGCCAAAAAGCTGCGGGACGCCTACGCTCCCGAATGGGGTTGGGGAAGGAGCGCAGACGTCCCGGCTTCGCCGCCGTCGCGAAGGGAGGGTTGCGACGGCGCTTGTTGTCGCTATAGGCCCGTTGCCCTGTTGATAAAAAGCATAATCTACACCCGATAGTTGCATCGCCGGTGATGCAACAAAATGGGTCAGCGCGGGCGGACGGCCACTCCCATCCGGGCGCGCACCTCGGCGGGCACGCGGTAGTCCTTCAGCACCTGCTCGGTGAAGCGGAAGCCGATGCAGTCGCGCTGGACGACGAAGTGCCACAGCGCGTAGCCGGCCGCATCGACGAGACGCTTGCGCTCGGGATCGCGGCGGTCGCCTTGCGCCGCGTCGAAGGCCGAGAGCGCATCGAGCGCCGCGCGCAATTCCCGCGACAGGCGGCCGATGGTCGAGGCCTGCTCCTCCTGCAGCTCGTGCTGCAGGACATCCCAGCCGGTCTTGAGCCGCGGCGGCGCGGCCACGGTCAGGCCCGGCCGGACTGGTGCGAATAGGAGGCGAGGTCGAAGCGGCGGCCGAGGCCGCTCTTGCGGCCGAGCGTGTCGAGCGCCTTCTGCCACTTGGCCTCGAAGTCGGCGTCGAACACGAGGCCCGAGTCGCTGTCGACCACCAGCCAGGCATTGTCCTGCAGCTCGCGGTCGAGCTGGCCGGGCGCCCAGCCGGAATGGCCGAGCGCCAGCCACGCATTCTTCGGCCCCGTGCCGACCGCCATGTCCTTCAGGATCTCGAGCGAGGCCGTGAGCGCCATGCCGCCCTCGATCAGCAGCGTCTCCTCGCGCGTGTAGTCGGCCGAGTGCAGGACCAGCCCGCGCGAGGTCTCGACCGGGCCGCCGAACAGGACCGGCGTCTCGGAGGCGGGCTTGGGCACCTCGATGCCGAGCTGCTTGTAGACCTGGCCGAGCGGCAGGTCGTCGACCTTGTTGTTCACGATGATGCCCAGCGCGCCGTCGTCATCGTGCTTACAGATGAACACGACGCTCTTCTGGAAGCGCTCGTCCGGCATGGACGGCGAGGCGACCAGGAAGCGGCCCACCAAAGTCGCTGGAGGAGTGGCCGCAGGCGAAGACGCTGACGACGACATGGGCATGTTCCTATGCTCCACCAAATCCATGGGGATTGTCCGGGCAAAGATCAAGATGTGGCGAGCAAACTCGATACCAAACACACAAATAGACCGCGCCGGTGGACAAAATACGACCCGCGACCTACCGTCCGGCCTCCATTCGAGGAGAGCGAGAGACATGGTCAAAGTCGGAGACAAGGTGCCGAGCGCCACGCTGCGCACGATGGGCCCCGAGGGCCCCAAGCCCGTCACCACCGAGGAGCTGTTCGCTCCGGGCAAGAAGGTCGTGGCCTTCGCCCTGCCCGGCGCCTTCACGCCGACCTGCTCGGCCAAGCACGTACCGGGCTTCGTCGGCGACTACGACAAGCTCAAGGCCAAGGGCGTCGACACGATCGCCTGCATCTCCGTGAACGATGCCTTCGTCATGGGCGCCTGGGGCAAGGACCAGAAGGCCGACGGCAAGGTCATGATGCTGGGCGACGGCAACGGCGAGTTCACCGAGGCGATGGGCCTCACGCTCGACGGCACCAAGAACGGCATGGGCAAGCGCAGCCAGCGCTACGCGATGATCGTGCAGGACGGCAAGATCAAGGACCTGTTCGTCGAGAAGCCGGGCACCTTCGAGGTGTCGTCGGCCGAGAACGTGCTGAAGCACCTGTAACCCGAGAGGAGAGAGACACATGGCTAAAGTCGGCGACAAGGTTCCGAGCGCCACGCTGCGCGAGCTCGGGCCGGAGGGGCCCAAGCCCGTCACCACCGAGGAGCTGTTCGCTCCGGGCAAGAAGGTCGTGGCCTTCGCGCTGCCCGGCGCTTTCACGCCCACCTGCTCGGCCAAGCACGTGCCGGGCTTCGTCACGGACTTCGACAAGCTGAAGGCCAAGGGCGTCGACACGATCGCCTGCATCTCCGTGAACGATGCCTTCGTCATGGGCGCCTGGGGCAAGGACCAGAAGGCGGGCGACAAGGTCCGCATGCTGGGTGACGGCAACGGCGAGTTCACCAAGGCGATGGGCCTCGAGATGGACGGCTCCAAGTTCGGCCTCGGCACGCGCAGCCAGCGCTACGCGATGATCGTGCAGGACGGCAAGATCAAGGACCTGTTCGTCGAAAAGCCCGGCGCCTTCGAGGTCTCGTCGGCGGAGTATGTGCTGAAGCACCTCTGATCCGCGACTGAGCGAACGAACCGCAGCAGCGGGGCCGAAAGGTCCCGCTGTTTGCGTTTGGGCGCAGTGCCCTCACTTGGCCAGACGCCGAGCAATCTCAGCCTTCACCAAGTCGCGCCTGCCGCGAATCTCCTGGACCCAGTCAGTAGGCAAAACGCCGTCGATAACTCTCAGACAATCTTCCCAAGCCGTCACCGCTTGCTCCAAATGCGATGTGCCGATTTCCCTTGCCCCGAGCACTGCAAGCGCAGTGCCGAGATTATCCTGCGTCCTGGCCCAATCAAATGGCGCCCGTTCGCGCGTAAACTCCTCCAGCGCCGCGCGAATATCTGCCACCGCCTCCGCCAAACGCGCCGTCCCGCTCTCGCGCTCGCCGAGCGCCCTAAGTGCATTGCCGAGATTGTTCTGCGTTGCGGCCCAACGGAGCGGCACCCGTTCGCGCGTCTGTTCCTGCAGCGCCGAGCGAAAGGCCGCCACAGCCTCCTCCAAACGCGCCGTCCCGCTTTCGCGCTCCCCCATTGTCCCAAGCGCGGTGCCGAGATTATTCTGCGCTAGGGCCCAATACAGCGGCACACGTTCGCGCGTAAGCTCCAGCAGCGCCGCACGAAAGGCCGCCACGGCCTCCTCCAAATGAGCCGTTCCGCTCTCACGCGCTCCGAGTTCCTTAAGTGCATCACCGAGATTATTCTGCGTTCCGGCCCACTCGAATGGCACCCGTTCGCGCGTAAGCTCCTGCAGTGCCGCGCGATAGGCTGCCACCGCCTCCCCCAAACGCATCGTTCCGCTCTCGCGTTCCCCAAGCGTCGCAAGTGCAGTGCCGAGATTATTCTGCGTCTTGGCCCACTCGAGCGGCACATGTTCGCGCGTACGCTCCTGCAGCGCTGCACGATAGGCCGTCACTGCTTCCTCCAAACTCGCCGTTCCCGTCTCGTGCTCCCCAATTGTCCTAAGTGCATTGCCGAGATTGTTCTGCGTCTCGGCCCACTCGAGCGGCACCCGTTCCCGCGTCCGCTCCTGCAGCGCCACACGATAGGCCGCTATGGCATTGGCTAGAGCCGGATTGTCGCCGAAGTCTCGCCCTTGAGTTTGCCAACTGCCGCCGGCAGAGTTCCAATCTGCGCCCCGTGCACTACGATCTTCTGCCGGGAGCAACTTGGCGGCTTGTTCAAATAGACGTGCGGCCTCTGCAAAGCGCAATCGAGCTGCCTCGACCTTGGCCTGTTCGCGAACGAGGCCGGCTTCTTCGCGCTGCTGTTCTTCCAAGACATGAGCGACCTTTTCCCGCTTGGCTCGCACCAGAAGCCGCGCCTCCTCGAGCTTGGCCCGCGCGAGGTCATGATTGGGAGCGCCTTGTAGGGCCGCCGCTGCCACCTCGCGCAAGGCCTGCACTTCCAAATCGTTGACCCGGAACGCGCGGATTTCCTCCAGGAGGCGCACATGTTCCCGCGCGATCTGTGCGAACCGATCTGCCAGTTCGTCGCTATTGACGGGCTGCTCGTGCAGGATTTCGAGAAAGCGCGCGACCGCCTCGACGGAGAATCCGCTATTCGCTGGGACGATCGCGTTCAACTTGGCCAGCAGAACCGCCCGGTCGCCTGCCGCCGGCGATGCCGCAAGCTTCACCAGTTCGACGACCTGCTCGTGCGGCATGCCACAAATGACGGTAACAGTGCTGTTCTCGACGTTCCCCTTGGCCACCGACGAGCAATTGGCATCCAGACGGTCGCCCAGGATCTGCGCCGACGCGCGCCCTGCCGGGATCGCCAGCGACAGGACGGCCAACAGCCCGAAGAGGCGCGCGAACGGCATCGGCTCTCCTACTTCAAGGGCTCGATGTGGATCTGGCTGTTGGTCACGTTGCCGCCGACATAGGAGCCGTTGCGGACATCAATGCGGGGGCCGCCGAGGGCAGCGTAGCCCAGCAGCAGCAGGCCGGCCGCGGCGAGCACGAGGACAGGCTTTGGAATCCCGCCGCGCTGGATGATCACGTTCCCCGCTATGCTCACATTGCCAGCGGCCGCGATCCCGGTCTCTGCGGCGGCAGCCGTCGGTGCGGAGGGCCGCTTGCCGCGATGCTCCAGGAAGTACCTCGCCACGACCCACACGCCGCTCGCCACAGTGGCGAGCCCGCCGCCGAGCCACGCCAGCAGCTGCTCATGATGCTCGATCCAGTCGATCATTCGACGCCCCCGCGCCCACACTATCGAAGTGTAGTACGGAACGTCGCCACAACCAACGGCGCAGCCCATCAATCGAGCTTGATGTCCTGTTCCTTGATGATCGCGCCCCACTTCGCGGTCTCGTCGCGAATGAGATTGGCCATCTCCTTCTGGCCGCGGAAGATCGGGAAGTAGCCGAGGCCGAGCAGGAGCTTAGCGATCTCCGGATCGTTGACGGCTTTGGCGTAAGCGCCTTCGAGCCGGTCGAGGATCGCAGGGCTGGTGCCGATCGGCGCCACGACGCCGCCCCAGGAGACGACGACGAGGTTGGGATAGCCCTGCTCGATGCCGGTCGGCACGTCGGGCAGCGCGGGATGGCGCTTGGGCCCAAGGATGGCGATGACGCGGATCCTGCCAGCATCGACCTGGCCCTTGTACATGCCGTAGGCCGAGACCATGAGCTGCACGCGGCCGCCCAGCATGTCGTTCAGCGCCGGCCCGCCGCCGCGATAGGGCACGTGCATGAAATCGGCGCCGGTCTGCTGGCGGATGACCTCGTAGCTCAGGTGATCGACGCTGCCCATGCCGCCCGAACCGAAATGGAGCTGGCCGGGCTTGCTCCTGGACAGCGCCACCAGCTCGCCCAGGTCCTTCGCCGGCAGATCGGCCGGCACGACCACCACGACCGGCGAGTCGGCGACGGTGCAGACGGGTGCCAGGTCGCGCTCCACGTTGGTCGTCATGGTCTTGTAGAGCAGCGGATTGGTGACCACGACGCTGCTGTTGATGTGGCCGAGCGTGTAGCCGTCGGGCGCGCTCTTGGCGACGGCCTCCAGCCCTAGCGCGCCGTTGGCGCCACCCTTGTTGTCGATCACGAAGGACTGGCCGAGCTGCTGGCCGGCCGATTGCGCGAACGGCCGCGCGACCAGGTCGGTGCCGCCGCCCGGCGGGAAGCCGACGATGACCCGCACGGGATGGCTCGGATATTGATCCGCCCAGGCGCGCGACAGCGGCAGCGCGGCGAGCGCCGACGCCAGCAGAGTCCGGCGATGCATGTTGCTAGGCCGCGATCTGCTCGACGGTCGGTGCGTCGCCCGCGAGAGTCGTCCGGCGCATGTCACGGACCTCGGTGCGGTCGAAGCGGCGGGCGCGGTGCATGGTCGCGCGGTTGTCCCACATCACCAGATCGTATTGCCGCCAGGCGTGCGAGTAGACGAACTCGCGCTGCGTCGCGTGCTCGGTGAGGTCGCGCAGGAAAGAACGTGCCTCGGGGACCGTCCAGCCTTCGATGGCGCCGGCGTGACTCGAGAGGAACAGCGACTTGCGCTTGCTGGCGGGATGCACGCGCACCAGCCGCTGGCGAACCGGGCGGAAGCCCTCGATCTCCTCGGGCGTGAAGTCGCTGAAGCCGATCGCGCCGCGCGAATGCAAGAGCGAGTGCTCGCAGATCAGATCCTCGACCTCTTCCTTGGTGCGCACGTCCAGCGCGTCATAGGCCGCGCGCATGTCGGCGAACTCGGTGCGGCCGCCCCAGGACGGGATGGCGCGCGCCGACAGGAGCGAGAACTTGGCCGGGATCTCCGCGTACGAGGAGTCGGAATGCCACAGCCGATCGCCCAGCTTGAAGAACCATTGTCTGTCGTCTGCGGAGATGATCCGTCCGTTCTTGTCGAGATTGGAGAGATCGCCCATGCCCGCGCCCAGCCGCGATTCCGACGGCTTGCGGATGTTGCCCGGCCGCTTCTTGACCTCGAGCGGGCCGAAGTTCTTGGAGAAGGCGATCTGCTGCTCGTCGGTGATGTTCTGGTCGTGGAAGACCAGCACGCCCAGGCGATCCATGCCGTCCTCGATGGCGACGGCGTCCTCCCGGCTGATCGGCCTCGTGAGGTCGACGCCCGACACCTCGCCCGCGAACACCGGATGGAGCTGCTTGATGGTGACCGCCACATCGACCTCCCTGCGCGGACCGGACCGCCGCCGCAGCATACTACGATGCCGCTGCGTGCTATACTTCGGGTAGCGAGAAGAGGAGCGAAAGTGCGCGGCAGGGTCTCCTCTCGTGTCCTGATTGTCCTGGTGCTGGCCTGCGGGGCCGCCCTCCCCGATCGCGGCGCCCGCGCGCAGCCTGCGATCGCCATCGCGGCCGACTACAAGGCCGACGCCTCCTTTCTGTCGCCCGCGCCCGACGGCGCGACCTCGCTGCTGCTCCTGTCGCGGCCGGTCTCGCCGGACACCGCGAAGCCGTCCGCCCTGCCGCCGCGGCTCGAGCTCCTGTCGTTCGACGCCGCCGGCTCGGCGACCCGGCGCGTCCAGGTCGATCGCGCCGTCGCCGACGCCATGGCGGCGGACGGCCCCTCCCGGTGCCAGCAGTTCGCGACGGCGGCGAAGGATGGCGGCTTCGTCGTGATCACGTCGAAGGGCTACGAGAAGACACCGCTCGCCGTCCTCGCCACCGTGTTCGTGCTGGCGCCCGACGGCGGCGTGCGGCGCACGATCGACATCGGCCATCCGGCCTTCGCGACCGACGAATTTCGGAAGCGATGGGACGTCGGCCTGTGCGTGAGGATCGCCTCGCCGGGACCGGACGGCTCGCTGCTGCTCACGGGCTCCTATGTCGCGAGCCTGGGGATCGGCGACGAGCACCCCTGGTGGGCCGTGTTCGATGCCGGCGGCCGCGAGATCGCGCAGGCCGGCCGCGAGGACGAGGCGGGCGACATCATCGCGGCGCGGCGCGGCGAAGACGGCAAGCTGTCGACCGTCCGGCAGGTGCACCACGATTCGCAGCGCGTCGGGCGGCTGTCGACCGATCTCTCCCTGCGTCTCCAGCCGCGCACCGGTGCGCCGCCCAGAACCATCGTCCTGGAGAAGAACGAGTTCCTCAGCCGCGCCGTCTTCACGGCCGGCGAGCTGGCCGTCGTGTCGATCAGCAATCGGTGGACGAAGGAGTGCTCCTTCACGATCGGCTTCTATTCGCTGGACGGCCGCCGCCTCCGGTCGAGGCCCTATCTCGGCGCGGTGCGCCCACCGGCCTGCGATGCGCCACCGGGCGACGGCATGCCCGACGGGCTGAAGGCCGACGGCGAGGGATTCCTGGCCGAGATCGAGCAGAGCTACGACGGCAGCGCGCCGGTGCTGGCCCGCTTCGATCGCGAGGGCCGTGTCGCGTGGCGCTCGCCGCACGTGAGATATCCGGCCGTCGCACGGCGGGCGAACGGCGCTCTCGTGGCGATCGAGGAGACGCCCGCGGGACTCCTCCTGCGCGACCTGCCCTAGAACGGCATCGCCGACGGATTCTTCTCGCAGAGCTTGTCGTTGTTCTTGGTCACCCAGGTCGGGCGCTTGCCGGGGCTCTCGGTGCAGGTCGTGGAACTGTCCTGGCGATAGCAGAAGGATGCGCCGACGGAGAAGAGATTGCCGTTCCAGAAGCAGTAGAAGTTCATGTCCTCTTGCGTCAGGCCGCGATAGCCGCCGGCCCATCCGGTCTTGGGCGTCCGCTCCTGCGCCCCGGCCATCGCGGGCAGCAGCAGGCCGATTGTCATCAGGATCAGGGCAGCCGCGCGCATCGTTGTCCCCCTCGTCGATACGGACGGCCCCGATGCTACGCCGCCGATGAAGCGGGCGATAGACGCCGTTCGCGGCCTGTCGGCGGGACCGGGCGCCCTGTATGAAGGGCGGATGCTCATCGCCCAGCTTTCCGACCCGCATGTCCGGCCCCAGGGCATGCTCTACCAGGGCGTGGTCGATTCCAACGCCATGTTCAGGGCGGCCATCGCCCAGGTGAACGGGCTCGATCCGCAGCCCGACGTCGTGCTGCTGACGGGCGATCTGGTCGACAAGGGAACGCTCGACGAATACGAGATGCTGCGCGGCCTGCTGGCGCCGCTCCGCGCGCCCTTCCTCGCCATCCCGGGCAACCACGACGAGCGGGAAGCCTTCCGCTGGACCTTCTTCGACCAGCCCCATACGCCGAGCGAAGGTCCGATCAATTACGTGGCCGACGGGTTCGGGCCGCTGCGCATCGTGGCGGTCGACGTCACCCTCCCCGGCCTGCATCACGGCGACTTCGACGAGGACCACGCCCAGTGGCTCGATCGCGTGCTCGCCGCCGAGCCCGAGCGGCCGACGCTGATCATGCTGCATCATCCGCCGTTCGAGTGCTCGGTGCCCTATATGGACACCTATATCTGCCGCAACGGCGAGCGCCTGAAGGACGTCGTTGCCCGGCATCCCACGGTCGAGCGCATCGTGTGCGGCCACGTGCATCGGCACATGCAGCTCCGCTTCGGCGGCACGCTCCTCTGCACCGCGCCCTCGACGACGACCGCCATCGCCTTGCAGTTCCGGCCCGATGCCGAGCCGCAATCCTGCGTCGAGCCGCCCGCCTTCCTGCTGCATCACTGGCGGCCGGAGGTCGGGCTGATCACGCATCTCCTGCCGATCGGCACCTTCGCCGGACCCTATCCCTTCGCCTAGGGCGTTGCTAAGGTCGCGTCGTGATACGCATCGCGCTCGCGCTCCTGATCTTCGCCCTGCCGGCGCATGCCGAATGGACCACGGCGCAGCGCACCACCTTCCTGCGGGACTGCACCAGCTCGTGCGAGGGCGGCTTCGCGCCGAACGATCCCCTCAAGACCAAGTGCGGCGGAGTCTGCCGCTGCGTGGCCGAGCAGGCCGAGACCTTCATGACGCCGGCCGACTACGACCGCGTCGACGCGGCGAACCAGGCCAACCGCAAGGACCCCCTGCGGGATCGAATGGACGCGCTGCTCCCGCCCTGCGCCCGGAAGATGCTTCAACAGCGATAAGACGGGAAAGCCGAAGGGACAGACCGGTCTCAACGGCATTGCCGACGCCTGTCCGGATGGGCAGACTTTCAACCGTGGCATCGTCGCTGGGGAACGTGCCGCGTCACGCATGCTCCCCTTTCGACCTCGCGTCCCGCGCATGAACGACCGTCCTCCGCTTCCGATCAACCTGCCGTTGCCGGTCGGGACCATGGTCGGCCGCTTCCGCATCCTGGAAGTGCTGGGCAACGGCGGCTTCGGCTTCACCTATCGCGCGGCCGACGAACGGCTGGGCAGCGATGTCGCCATCAAGGAGTACTTTCCCCGCGGCATCGCGCGGCGCATCAGCGAGCTCACCGTCGGCCCCGCCGCCGACGGGCTGAGTGACGACTTCCAGTTCGGCCTGTCGGAGTTCCTGACCGAGGCGCGCAACCTGCGCCGGCTCTGCATCCCCTCCTCGCATCCCAATGTCGTGGCCGTCTACGACTTCATCGAGCAGCACGGCACCGGCTACATGATCATGGGCTTCTGCGAGGGCACGACGCTGGCGGCCCATCTGCTGAGCAACGGTCCGCTGCCCGAGGCCAAGCTCTGCGCGCTGCTCGGCCCGCTGCTGGACGGGCTGGAGCATGTCCACGGCGCGGGCCTGATCCATCGCGACATCAAGCCGCCCAACATCTGCATCGGGCCCCACTTCACGCCGGTGCTGATCGACTTCGGCACGGCGCGCGCGACGCTGGGTGCCCGCA
>Ga0335083_10009903_pt1 | contig 11558 bp, 10 predicted proteins | sample Lox_Sample_42_FD_206716 | JGI IMG/M metagenome (GOLD analysis project Ga0335083, IMG submission 206716) | Soil microbial communities from Loxahatchee National Wildlife Refuge, Florida, United States - Lox_Sample_4.2 | ecosystem: Environmental > Terrestrial > Soil > Wetlands | place: USA... | reverse complement strand
CGCAGCGCTGCGGTCCCCGCGGTGGCCCTCGTCGTGGCGGCAGCGGCCGAGATGCTCGTGCTGCACCTGTTCCCGGCAGGCGCTCTCGGTTTCCCCACCGGCGAGGCGGTGCAGGCGGCGGCGTTCTGCGTCGTCATGCTCGGACTGACGTGGCGTCTCGACCGCGCACGAGAGCTGCGCGGTTTTCTCGCGGTCTATCTGGTCGTGGTCATCGCGACCTACGCGATCCCGTCGGGACTCGGCCACGACATCGCACGCGTGCGCCTCCTCGCCCTTCCGATCGCGCTGCTCGTCGCGGCGCTCCGACGCTGGCGACCGCTGCCGATCGTGCTCGTGGTCGTCGCGCTCGCAGCCGCCTGGAACGTGTTCCCGCTGGCGTCGAGCTGGGCGTCGAGCGCAGCCGACCGGTCTTCGAGACCGAAGGTGTGGACCGCTCCCGTGGCCTACCTCCACACGCACCTGCGGACGGGCTACCGCGTCGAGGCCGTGGACACGACCGATCACTGGCCGGCGCTCTACCTCGCCCGAGCGGGCATCCCGCTCGCGCGCGGGTGGTTCCGGCAGGACGACCATCCCGTGGCGATGCTCCTCTACCGACGGTTCACGGGCGCCGAGTACGTCACCTGGCTCCGGCGGCTCGGCGTCGCCTACGTGCTCCTGACGGACGCACCGCCCGACCACAGCTCTCGACGGGAGGCGAAGCTCGTGAGCCGCGGAGACATTGGACTGAAGCGTGTGTTCGCGACCCGGTACGTGTCGATCTACGCGGTGCCGCGGGCGCACTCGATCGTGACCGGGCCTGGGCGGCCTACGGTCCTCGCCCTGCGCGAGTCGCACCTCCTCGTCCGCGTCTCGCGCGGCGGGACGTACGGCGTGGCCGTCCGCTGGTCGCCGTACTGGCGCGCGTCGAGCGGTTGCCTCACGCGTGCCCCCGAAGGGATGCTCAGGCTCCGCACGCTCGGCCCGGCCACGGTGCGGATCAGATTCGACGTGGACGCGAGAAGCCTGCTCGCCGCCTTCGCCGGGACGCGGCAGGCCTGCGCTAGCTGACCTCGCGGACGAGCTCGGAGAGCGGCTTCCGGTTCGCGCGTCCCGACCATTCCACCGCCGTCCGGCTCGCGGGGTCACGCGGCCGGCCGGGGTAGCCGAAGGTGACGATCGCCCGCACTTCTCCGCCGCAGATCTCCGCCGCGAGGTCGGCGTCACGCACGCCGTTCGGACACGAGACGACGCCGTCGCCCCAGGCCGCGAGCATCATGTTCTGTGCGCAGCGGCCTGCGTCGAACCCACCCGCCTCGCCGACGATCGCGACGACGAGCGCGGCGGTGCGCACGTTCTCCGGCGCGTAGACGGCCTCCGCAAGGTCGTCCCGCGCCCGGCCGGAGACGACCGCGAACTCCCAACGCTGGCGGTTCCTCGAGCTGCCCGACAGCCTGCCCGCGTCGAGGATTCGCTCTCTCACCTCCGCGGAGACCGGCGCGTCGGAGTAGGCGCGTTCGTCGCGCTTCGACGCGATGGCGAGGTATGGATCCAAGGCCGGTGCTCCGCGTCAGGTGCGGAGGAAGGAAGGCACGTCGAGTTCGCCGCCGCTCTCGCCGGGCGGGCGACGCTCCTCGGCCGGAGGCGTCCAGCCGTCGCCGTGCGCACGGCGGCCGCGGCCGCCGAAGCCGGTGGCGACGACGGTCACCCAGACCTGTCCGTTCAGCCGATCGTCGACCGTGGCACCGAAGATGATGTTCGTGTCGTCGGTCGCTGCGGCGCGAATCACCTCGGCGGCTTCGTTGACCTCGACGAGCGTCAGATCGTCGCCTCCCGCGATCGAGAGGAGGATGCCCCGGGCGCCGGTGATCTCCGCGTCGATGAGCGGCGAGCGAAGCGCCCGCTCGGCCGCCTCTCTCGCCCGGCCGTCGCTCGACGAGGAGGAGAAGCCGATCCCCATGAGGGCGGTGTCCGAGTCGGACATGATCGTGCGCACGTCCGCGAAGTCGAGGTTGATCAGCCCGGGCATGGTGATCAGGTCGCAGATCCCCTGGACGCCCTGGCGCAGGACGTCGTCGGCGACCTTGAAGGCATCGAGCATCGACGTCGATCTCTCGAGTACCTCGAGCAGCCGGTCGTTCGGGATCACGATCGTCGTGTCGCAGGCGCCGCGGAGCTCGACGATCCCGTGCTCCGCCTGCCCGCGCCGCTTCGTTCCTTCGAAGCGGAACGGCGTCGTGACGATGCCGACCGTCAGGGCGCCGAGCTCCCGTGCGATCCGCGCGACGACCGGGGCCGCTCCCGAACCGGTCCCTCCACCCTCGCCGGCCGCGACGAAGACCATGTCCGCGCCGCGCAGCTCCTGCTTCAGCTCGTCGTACCCCTCGTCGGCCGCACGACGTCCGACGTCCGGGTCGGAGCCCGAGCCGAGGCCCTGCGTGAGCTCCCGGCCGATGTGGATCTTGACGGACGCGTCGCTCGTGTGGAGAGACTGGATGTCGGTGTTGACGGCGATGAACTCGACCTGGCTGATTCCGGCGTCGATCATGCGGTTGACGGCGTTGAGCCCCGCCCCGCCGACGCCGACGACCTTGATCACCGCGAGGTACGCACCCGCGTCGGCTCCTGCGCGGTGCAGCCGCGCCGGCGACTCCGGCAGCGCCTCCAGGTAGCGCGAGGCAGGCGGCAGCTCGACCGGGCGGGGTTCGGGCGGCGGCTTCGCTGCGGGCGGCGCCGGCTCGGGCGTGGCCTCGACCGCCGCCGGCTCAGGCGTCTCGACGTCCGCTTCCTCCCAGCTCGGCACGTGCTCGACCGTCCGCTCGTCCGGCTCCGTGGGCGCGTCGGTCTCGGACGGAGCGACCGCGGCGTCCTCGGGCTGCTGCTCGGTCTCGCCGCTCTGCTCGGCCTGCTTCTGCGCGGCCTCGGTCGCACGGAAGAGCTCCGCTAGCGGTCCCTCACGCATGCTGGCGCGCCGACGCGCCATCGAGCACCTCCTTCGCCAGGTCACGGTACATGGAGGCGGCCTCGCCGCTCGGGTCGTACTTGAGGATCGACTGTCCCTTCACCGGCGCCTCCGCGTAGCGCACCGTCTTGCGGATCTTCGTGTTGAGGACGAGGTCGCCGAAGTTCTCCTTCAGGATCTCGACCGCTTCGCGCGAGTGCAGCAGGCGGCGGTCGAACATCGTCGCGAGGATGCCCTGGATCCCGACGTTCGGATTGAGGTTCTCGCGGATCATCGACAGCGTGTTCTCGAGCTGGACGAGCCCGCGCAGCGACAGGTATTCGCACTGCACCGGGACGATCACGCCGTCGGAGGCGACGAGCGCGTTGATCGTGAGCAGCCCGAGCGACGGCGGAGTGTCGATCAGGACGTAGTCGTAGTTCTCGCGCACCGGCGCGAGCGCCTTCTCGAGGGCGCGCTCGCGGCCGATCATCGAGGCGAGTGCGAGCTCGGCTCCGGCGAGGTCGATGGAGGAGACGGCGACGTCGAGCTCGTTCGAGCGCACGATCTCCGTCATCGGCAGCCGGTGGGCGAGGACGTCGAACATCGAGCGGTCGATCTCGTCCGGGTTCCAGCCCTGGGACATCGTCAGGTTGCCCTGCGGATCGAGGTCGACGGCGAGCACGCGCAGCCCCTTCTCGACGAGCGCGACGCCGAGGTTGAGAGTCGTCGTCGTCTTCGCGACGCCGCCCTTCTGGTTGGCGAAGGCGATCACCCTGGCCAAGTCCGGACCCCTATCTTCCGCCCGCGCGAGCGGGCGCGGTAGTAACCGCGTCAACGCCATCCCTGCTGACCTTTCGTACCGCCGTGATCGACTCCTGCTTGGCTAGTTTCCCCGGAATGGAGCGGAAATGGCGCGTGCTCGTGGTGGTGTGCGTGGCGGTGTTCATGCTCCTCCTCGACATCACGGTAGTCAACGTCGCGCTGCCGAACATCGAAAGGGAGCTCAACACCTCCTTCACCGATCTGCAGTGGATCGTCGACGCCTACGCCCTTACCCTCGCGGCGACGCTGCTCAACGCCGGGTCCCTCGGCGATCTCCGGGGACGCAAGCGCGTCTTCCTGGGCGGGATCACGCTGTTCACGCTGGCCTCGGCCCTCTGCGGCGCGGCGCAGTCGCCGACCTGGCTGATCGTCGCGCGTGGTGTGCAGGGACTCGGCGGAGCGGCGATGTTCGCCGTCTCGCTCGCGATCATCTCCCAGGAGTTCCACGGCCGCGAGCGCGGTACGGCCTTCGGGATCTGGGGCGCCACGGTCGGGGCCGCCGTTGCGATCGGGCCGCTCGTCGGCGGCGCTCTGACGACCTACGTCGGTTGGCGCTGGATCTTCTTCGTCAACATCCCGATCGGGGTGGCGTGCGTGGCCGGCGGGCTCCGTGAGCTGCACGAGACGCGCGACGAGGAAGCGGGAAACTTCGACACCGCAGGTCTGGTCACGCTCACCGGCGGGCTGTTCGCGCTCGTGCTCGGACTGCTCCGCGGCAGCGACTGGGGCTGGTCGAGCGGCCGGGTCGTCGGCCTCTTCGTCGCTGCGGCCGTGCTCCTCGTGTCGTTCGGCTTCGTCGAGTTGCGGCAGGAGTCGCCGATGCTCGACATCCGACTCTTCCGGGTCCCCACGTTCACCGGAGCGCAGATCACAGCGTTCTCGATCTCGGCCGGGATGTTCGCGCAGTTCCTCTTCCTGCCGCTCTACCTCGAGAGCGTGCTCGGCTACTCCGCGGTGAAGACGGGAGTCATCTTCCTGCCGCTCTCCCTGCTCGCGTTCGTCGTCGCTCCGATCTCCGGCCGCCTGTCGACACGCATACCAGTGCGCTTCCTGCTCGCCGGCGGGCTCGCTCTCTGCGGCGTCGCGCTGCTGCTGATGTCGGGAATCTCGGACTCCTCGACCTGGACGACGCTGCTGCCGGGTTTCCTCGTAGCGGGCGTCGGCATCGGGCTCGTCAACGCCCCGCTCGCGTCGACCGCCGTCAGCGTCGTCGAGCCGCGCCACGCGGGGATGGCCTCGGGGACGAACAACACCTTCAGACAGGTCGGCATCGCGACCGGGATCGCGGCGCTCGGCGCGATCTTCCAGAGCCGGATCGCGTCCGATCTCCCTTCGCTGCTCCCACCTCATGTGCGCTCGGGTCTCGCGCAGGCGATCGCCTCCGGAGGCGACCATACGGCGGAAGGCCGCGCGGCTTTCATCTACGGCCTGAACGGGATCCTCTTCGTTGCCGCCTTCGTCCTGTTTGCCGGCGCCGCGCTCGCGTTCGTGCTCGTGCGCCAGCGGGACTTCGTTGCGAGCGGCCCCGAGGTCGCCGGCGCAGCGAGCTAGGCCGTCGCGCGTGCCACGCGGGCGACATGCGACGCGCGCAGACGCAGCGCGAGCTGCCAGGAGGCGATGAGGAGGATCACGGCCGCGCCCGTCACGATGACGAGCGCCTGGGCGGCAATCGAGAAGGCGATCGCGTCGGCCGTGTGGACGCCGCCGAGAGCGAGGATGGCGGCACCCGCGCCGGCCTGGGTCGCAGCGCCTGCGGGGGCGATCGGGAGAGCTGCGGATGCTGCGGAGGCGACGAGGAAGGCAAGCGCGAGCACGAACGAGCCGGGCATCGAGAGAGCGTTGAGGAGAAGGAAGACTGCGACGGCGCGGAGGCTCCACGAGACCGAGATGAGCAACCACGCGGCCCAGGCCTCCTTCGTGCAGTGCGTATGCGCGGCGACCCAGCGGCCGAGCCGCCAGCGCGTCACGAACGACATCCGCGCGATTCGCGGCAGAAAGGCGACGACGGCGCCGGCGGCGATCCCGGCGACGGCCACGAGGGCGAAACCCGCGCGCGTCGTCCAGTGGCTCGAACCGGCCGCTGCCACCGAGGCCATCGGCGTCAGGGCGGCGTTGTCGAGCATCCCGAGGACGATCAGGCTCAGGCCGAGCGTCCCGATCCCGGTCTTCGTGCCCGGGTAGCGCTTCACGACGGCGATCCGAACCGCGTCGTCGACGCGTCCCGGCAAAGCGATTCCGCCGACACACGCCGCGCCGCCGGCGAAGGCGAGCGCGTCGGCGGTCGGGCGCTCGTCGGCGTGGAAGAGCCGCTGCCACCCCCACGCCTTGAAGGCGTAGGCAGCGAGGAAGAGGAGAGCAGCTCCCGACGCGAGCACGGGGTCGGCGTGGTGGATCGGCCAGCCGCCGCCGACGAAGTGGCGCACGCTGAGGTACGCGACGCCGAGCAAGAGAAGCCCGAAGCCGCCGTTCAGCACGAGCTGAACCTTCCGGTTGGAGAGAAGCCGCATCACCGCAGTCGCAACGGTGCTATCGGCGAAGGGGATGCGCGGCTGAGTCACTCGATCGGGGCCATGGCGGAGGCGGAAGGTACCGGCACCTCGTGAGAGCGATGTAAGGCTTCGCGCCGCTCGGCCAGACGCTCGGCCGCGGCGACGGCCGCGGCCGCTTCCCGCGCCCGGGGGTCGCGCTCGCGCTCGGCCCAGGCGGTCGCCTCGCTCACGAGCTCGCGCAGCTCGGCCAGGAGCGACGGCACACCCGCGCCCTCGCGCTCGAGCGCCTCGATCCGCTCCAACCGGGCCAGCACCGCACGTGCCTCGTCCATGCCTCGACGGTAGGCGGCGAGCAGTGACGTGTCTGTCGCGTGTTAGTGCCCCATCCGGCAATTGTCAGGGACCCTGACAATCGCCGGACGAAGCACTAGCTGGCGCGCTGCTGGAGACGTGCGACAGCGCCCGTGACGCCGAGCAAGGCCTCGTCGAGCTCGCGGACGAGCCCACGGCGGTCTTCGTGGAGGAGCACGGCGACGAGCAGGCGGCGCAGGAGCTCACAGCTCGGCTCGCGGAGCTTCTCTGCCAGCTCGGCGCGCTCGGCGGGCGTGCCGCCGAGGAGCGCGGCACCGCGCATGGCGGCGGCCCACGCGCCGTCGCCTTCGCCGAGCGCGGCCTCGAGCGCGTGCCGAAGCTGCTCCCCGCGGAACGGCTCCGACTGGAAAAGCGCCAGCTCCCACCGGTCGAGGGCGTCGCCGAGGCGCGCGTCGTCGTCTGCGACGGAGAGACGCACCCGCACATCGCCGGCCACAGAGGCGCGGAACGGATCGAGCCGCGACGGCTCCCCCGGAGGGGCCGTCGCCGCGATCGGCAGCACCGGCCGGATCCCGTAGGGCCGCCAGTCGAGCCGCTCGAAGAGGACGGGTCCCGCTGCGACCGGAGCCGAGGTGGCCAGACGGATCGCCGTGACCGCGTCGGCGAGCTCGCCCGGCGCGTCCGGCACGTCGTCCGCACCGCCCGGCAGCGTGCGCTCGAGCTCGAGCACGCAGATCCGGTCCGGCCGGCGGCCGAAGTCCCGCGGCAGGAGGCCCGCCGCCTCCGGCCACATCGCCGCGAGCTCGCCCGTGGCCGCTACCCGCACGCGGATCCCGTCGCCGAGCTCGATCTGCGTACCGACGGAGAGCCCGACGAGCGGCGCCACCGCACCGTAGGAGTGGCCCTCGCCGTAGAGCGATCCCTCGAGCTCCTCGTACGCGCGGGCGTAGGCGGAGTCGTCCCAGTCGAAGCCGCCGCAGCCCTCGGCGGTGCGGACGAGGAGCGGAACGAGCACGCTGCGGTAGACCGCGCGACGCTCGTCCCTGATCTCGCCCTCCTGCGCGTGGGCGAAGATCCGCGCGGCCGGCTCGTGCAGCAGATCCGCGACGGCATCCTGGACGTCGACGCGCGCGAAGAGCCGCTCGGCCCGCGCCTCGACGAAGCCGCGCACCAGCGGCCGGTACTCGTAGAGCGTCGGCCTGCCGTACGAGCCGTGCTCCTCGAAGGCGAACGGGAGATCGCCACCGTCCTCGAGTTCGCGGGTGAACACCGCGAATGCGCCGAGGCAGAAGCGGCGGAGCGTGTCGTGGAGGTGCGGAGCGCGCATCCGAGTCGTCTCCTACGACGGCAGCGAGCCGCCTCCTACCTGGCGGTGCGGCCTACGATTGGCCCGTGCCCAAGCCGTTCATCGGAGTTCGCTGGTGGCTGGGAGTCGCGTTCGCCGTCGTCGCGGCGACGTCGACCGCGATCGTCGTCGCCCAGTTCTCGGACCGCTCCGAGAACGCGTTCCGCAGCCACGGCGAGAAGCAGACGCTCGCCGACGCGCAGTCGGCGGCGCAGAAGAACGTCACGGCGGCAACCCTCGACCACGTGGCGAGCAAGCTCCAGGGGAACGTCCACCTCCGGCTCTTCGGGACCGGAGGCGCCCCAGCGGCGGCCTCCAGCCTCGAGCGCGAAGCCGTCGCGGCCGCACTCGCCGGAGGCAACTTCGTCAAGGGAGACTCCGACGGCAAGACGTTTGTGGCTGCGATCCCGTACCACGGCGCGGTGCTCGTCGCCGTCAGCCGGCAGCCGGCAACCGCCGAGGCGATCGACACGGTCAACGGCGAAGCGTTCCGCGCAGGCGTCATCGCCGGCGTGATCGGCGTCATCGTCGGTCTCCTCTTCGCACAGCTCATCGCGCTGCGGCTGCGCCGTCTGAGCGCCGCAACGGAGGCGATCGCGCACGGCGACTTCGAGACCCCCCTGCGCTACCACTTCCGCGACGAGTTCGGCCTGCTCGCACAGAACTTCGACCGGATGCGACGCCAGCTGCGCCGCTCCTTCTACCGCATCGCAGCCGAACGCGACCGCCTGCGCCTCCTGCTCGAGCGGCTGCACGAGGGCGTGGTCACGATCGACCAGGATCTCGTCGTCCATTTCGCGAACACGGAAGCTCGACGGCTGTTCGGCGGCCGAGTGAAGGAGGGCGAGGCGCTGCCGGAGCCCTGGCAGGGGTTCGCCTTACGCGATTTCGCCTACAGGCTCTTCGACGAGCGGGCGACGGTCACGCAGGTGCACGTGACGCCCGACGAGCAGCACGCCTACGGCGTGACCGGCATCCCTTCCCAACCCGAGACGGACTGGGCGCTGCTCGTCATCGACGACCTGACCGAGCAGGAGCGGCGAGAGCTTGCCGAGCGCGAGTTCGTCTCGAACGCGGCACACGAGCTGCGCACGCCGCTGACGACGATCATCGGCGCGATCGAGGTGCTGCAGGCCGGCGCGAAGGATGACCCCGTGGAGCGGGACCGCTTCCTCGCGCACATCGAGCGCGAGGCCGGACGGCTGGCGCGGCTCGCCCGCGCGATGCTCACACTCGCCCGCGCCCACTCGGGCGAGGAGCAGCCGCGCGTCGAGGCAGTCGAGCTCGCACCACTGCTGCGCGAGGTCGCCGCCGGGCTCCATCCGCATTCGGGCGTCGCCCTCGAGGTCGAGGTCGAGGACGGCCTGGCGGTCGAGACGAACCGCGACCTGCTCGAGCAGGCGCTGCGCAACCTCGGCGAGAACGCCGCGAAGCACACCGCGCGCGGTTCGGTCTCGCTACGTGCCTACCGAGACGCGAGCAAGGTCACGGTCGAGATCGAGGACTCCGGGCCCGGGATCAGCCCCGAGGTGCAGCGCCACGTCTTCGACCGCTTCTACCGCGGCGAGCGTGACGCGCACGGCTTCGGCCTCGGCCTCGCAATCGTCCGGGAGTCGGTGCGAACCCTGGGCGGGCGCATCGAGCTCGACTCCTCCCCCGGCCAGGGCACCGTCTTCCGGATCCTGCTCGCGCCGGCGCGCGTGCGTGAGGAGGTGCCGGCCGCATGAGCGAGACGATCCTGCTCGTCGACGACGACGCCGGCGTCCGCGACGTCGTCGCCTTCACCCTGCGCCGCGAGGGGTTCGAGGTCGACGAGGAGCGGGACGGCGCCTCGGCGCTCGAGTCGGGCCGCTCGGGCCGCTACTCGCTCGTCGTCCTGGATGTGATGCTGCCCGGACTTTCGGGCGTGGAGGTGTGCCGTGCCCTGCGCGCCGAGAGCGACGTCCCCATCCTGATGCTGACCGCGCGGGACGCGGAGTCCGACCGCGTGCTCGGTCTCGAGCTCGGCGCGGACGACTACGTCACGAAGCCTTTCTCGAGCGCCGAGCTGCTCAGCCGGGTGCGCGCGATCCTACGGCGCCGCGAGCTCGACCGGGCGACCGGCGGCGCGACCGTCCGGAAGCTCGGCGGGCTTCAGATCGACCTCGGCCGCCACGAGGTGCTCGTCGACGGAGAGCGCGTGCACCTGACGCTGTCGGAGTTCAAGGTGCTCTCGCTCCTCGCCGAGCAGCCCGAGGCGATCGTCTCGCGCCGCGAGCTCATGCAGCACCTCTGGGCCAGCGACCACGTCGGCGACGAGCATGCCTGCGAGGTCCACATCTCGAACCTGCGCCGCAAGATCGAGCGCGACCCGACGCAGCCGGAGCGGCTCCTCACCGTCCGCGGCTCCGGCTACAAGCTCGTTGCAGCCTGAGGTTCCCGGTGGTCGAGGCCGCGATCGACATCTATTGCGACGCGTTCGTCGAGCCGAACCGTCACGAGTTGGACAGCGATCCCGTGGTGGAGATCGCGTCGGGTATCCGCGGTGTTGCGCACACCCGTCTGCTCGTTGCCGACGACTCCGGTTACGGCCGACTCGTTACCGAGGTCGCGTGCCCCCGGCCGGGCGTCGTGTTCGTGCTCGATCGAGCGTCCCGTTGCGACCGCTTTCTACACGACCAGCCCGGCTGGACCGCGCATGCGACTGAGCTGGCCATGGTCCTCCGCGACATCCGGGCCGTGACGGGCACCGCGCTTCCGGACGGTCTCGATCTGCGATGTGTGGACCGGGTCGGCTCCGGGGCGCCGGACGCCGTCCCGCTGAAGGACGCGGTCGACGCAGCGATCGCCTCCGATCCGGGCATCACGGACTCCGCTGACCGCGTCGCCGCCTACCTGAGCGGTTTGCCGCCGTCCGTTCGACTGTTTGCCGCCGTCGACGAGACCGGGATCGTGCGAGCGACGTCGGCCTGCCATGTCTTCGGCGAATACACACAGGTCTTCTTCGTCAGCACCGAACCGGACTGGCGTCGCCGAGGCATCGGCAGCGCAATGACCGCGGGGGCACTGCGCGGCGCTGCCTCTCTGGGAGCGCGCTCGGCACTCCTGCACTCCACAGCCGACGGTGCTTCGCTCTACAAGCGCCTCGGCTTCGAGGCGCTCGGGATGCTCACGCGGTACTCGTACGCCGACTGACCCCGGAGCTCTCGTCGCCCGTGCCGTCGGTCGTGCGGCGGCGGAGCCGGCGGACGTAGTCGTCGAGCTCGTGGCGCGGAACGAGGCCGGGCCGGATCCCGCACGCGACCGTCTGCAGCTCCCCGGCGCGGATGAGCGCTCGAACCTCGTCTTCGGAGCAGCGGAGCTCGGCGGAGGCCTCGTGGACGGTCAGGGGTGCGGGCCAGTCCATGCCCGCAGTATCGCTGGGCCTTACTGCGAGTAGACGAGCGCGAGGACTCCGGAGAGAACGCCGTGTTCGGCACGAGGCGCAGCGGCTGCAGGCCTTGGAGCCCTGCGAAGAGGGATGTGCCGTTCCCGACGCGACCGGATAGACCAGCAGCCGGTACTCGTCCACCACGCCGAGCCAGGCGAGCGATTGCACGAAGCGGATGCCTCCGTGGGCCACGTCACCGCGGCGGGGGGGGGGCCCCCCCCGCCCCCCCCCCCCCCCCCCCCAAGCCCGGGCCCACCC
>Ga0335083_10009901_pt1 | contig 11559 bp, 7 predicted proteins | sample Lox_Sample_42_FD_206716 | JGI IMG/M metagenome (GOLD analysis project Ga0335083, IMG submission 206716) | Soil microbial communities from Loxahatchee National Wildlife Refuge, Florida, United States - Lox_Sample_4.2 | ecosystem: Environmental > Terrestrial > Soil > Wetlands | place: USA: Florida... | reverse complement strand
CATCAGGTCGGCGATCAGGCGGCCGGCGAAGAGGTAACCGGCATAACAAACAATCCCGGAGCCATACGCCAGAATATAATACGTCCAGACGTTGGATGCAAATCCTTTCATAAAGAACGTGTCGCCTATATAGGACGGCGTGACGATGTACAGGTATATCATGAGTGCAAACGCCATCACGACGACAAAGGCGATAATAAATACTTTCCACACCGTGGCGGGTTTTGCCGCATGGTCTTTTCGCATCTGGATGATCGTCATAAAGGCCAGCGGGATTACGATGAAGAAGAGGACAAACTGGAAGATCATCAGGAGGGCGAAGGTGCCGAACCCGGGGTATCGTGCAAAGAAGGTCAGGCCGGTTGCGGGATAGGTCTTTGAACGGAGGGTGATAGGGCCTTCGGCATGGATAGAATATTCGGGCGCCGTGGTATCGCGGTCGTAGCGGAAAATAAAAGTCCGTGCGGCCGCCGAGGTATCGGGATTGGAATAGATCCCTGCGAGAGTGGCTTTGCTGGAGGTAAAAAGCGATCCCACGAGGAGGCGGCTGTTGAGGCTGGTGTCGGCCTGGTCTTCGAGCCGCCGGCGTTCCTGCTGGATGCGGATATACAGGAGGTACGCGGATATTCGCTGACGGACGGCTTCGGGCGGACGGGGTTTCTCCGGCCGGTCAAAGTCCCGGGGCACTACGGTATCGAGGTCATCGAACCGCTGGATCTTCCGGAGGATGCTCCGAGCCAGCAGAATGGAGTCGGGAGAGGGAGCGGTCGGGAAGAGCTCGCGCTGTTTGTGGGCCATCAGGGTATCGGCGATATTTCTTGGGTGGAAGACGAAATCGTGGTATTCGTTGCCGGGGTTAAACAGTAGGAATACACCGAGCAGAAACCCGATCAGGCCGGTGAAGAGCAGTGCCTGTGTTCGAAAACTATGGGTGATCTTTTCGTTCATGGATGTCGGTTTACGACTTTGGGCCGGATCTTTTGCTGTTACCGTTGACCATGTTGCCGAGGCCGGTGAAGTTGGTGGTGACGTTCAACAGTCCGAAGACGTTCCCACGCTTAGGGTCATATTTGATCTGTATGGGTATCCACACATCGTTCGTAACTAAGATACGAACAGTTCCGTTAATCGTATTGACCACCTGGGTCTCCTTCGCATACAGTCCCTTCCAGACATTCATATAACTGCCGCTAACGTCAAATTCGAACCAGGGTTCGTGGCTTTTGTTGCCATTGAGGACAAGGTCTAACCCCGGAGTGAGCGTAAACACTTCCCGGTTGAGGTTCCTGCCCGGTTGCAACGTATCGTCCGCAAAATTTACAGCCGCTTTGATGTCGATCTGGATATTAAACTGGCGGGTTGGTTTGGTAAGGCCCTTGATGTATGCTGTCGTCAGCTGCAGATTTTTGGAAAAGAGGCCCGTGCTGTACGAGGTGTCGGTAATGCCCGCCGTCAGCAGGCCGCGGTTCTGGAAAAGGGACTTGTCGTTCTCATACGACCGGTGGACTGTCTGGTAAAAGACGAACTTCGGGTCCCGGATCAGCTTTCTGATCGAGCTCGTGTAGGGTACGCGTTGGGTTTCGAGGGTGTCGATGACACGCAGGACGATCGCCTTGAAGGCGCTGTCGAAGTCGGCCCATTTAGCCGTGCTGTCGTTAAAAAGCCGGTGATAGTCCTTGCGGTATGTTTCGCGTCGGGAAACCGGGACCGTGGTCAGCGCCGCGTCCACCGCCCTGCTCAATTTTGCATAGTAGTCGATAACCGAATCCTCGAGCAGCTCATTTAAGAATTTCTTCTTTACCGTATAGTCCCGGTTATTGACGATGGCGTAGGTCAGTCCGGCTGTCATGCCATTAAAACGATACCCGGAATCCAATGCCGCCCCAACGCTAAGGTTCAGGTTGCGCAACCAGGTATATTTTCGATAGTACTTGTAGTCGGCGAGACTGTCATTATGTTTCAGCATCACGGCGTAGGGGTTTGTATTGAGCGTGACGGACTTGGAAGGGCCGGTCAGGTCCTTTACAGCCAGCTGGAAAAAGCTCGTGAAGATGTCCTTGTAGCTACCGGAGGCCAGCGAATCGACGGTCAGTATGGTCGAGATGCCTTTGGCGGAGTCCGTTTTGGCTGATTGGCCGAAGGAGTCAAGGGCGAAGACCGACAAACCCAGGATCAACCACGGCGTGAAGAAATGCCTTTTCATTTGCTTGACAAAAATTTCAGGTTAGAATATCGAAGCCGTCGGCGAAAGGGCTATTGGTAAACGTTGCCGGAGTGGCCGGACTGGTGGACCGATCGATGCCGACGGTGGCGCTTGTGCCGGTCAGGGTTCCGTCGACATGGATGGTATCGCCGGCGATCACATTTGGAAAGGTATGTGAGCCGCCATTGTTCAGGGTAGCCTGGCCGATGTTCGCGCCGTTGCGAAACAAAATGGCCGTTGCGGTACCCTGACCCTCCTGAAAGCTAACCGTTACGGTCGCCGGAGTCGGCTGGGCCGCGATCATGGGCGCCGGCTGCGCGGCAGTTCGGGGCCTGGAGGCTTTGGCACTTGTTTTTTTGGCCATACTGATAACGTTTAATGGATAATAATGGATCTGAAAGCGAAGCTAAGCCATCCCGGGACGACCGGCAACGGGAAATACACGCATTTTTTACAGCGTGAAAACACCTATCAGATCAGCGCAAACCGGTCGCCGTCGAAAAGGCCGAGATCGCTAAGTTTTAAGTGCGGGATGACGAGGAGGGCCATAAAAGAGAGGGTCATAAAGGGGGCACGGAGGGGGGAGCCCAGGTTTTTGGCAAAGCGGTCGATGGCGGAGTAGGATTCAGCGACGTGTTCGCCGGGATCGAGGGACATCAGGCCGGCGACGGGGAGGGGAAGGACCGTCTCGGTTTCGAGGTCGCCTTCGCCGGGGCTTTGGCGACCGACGCAGGAAAGTCCGCCCTGGTGGGCGATCACGAGGTTGACGGCGCGGCAGATGCTCTCGTCGTCGACGCCGACGGCGACGATGTTGTGGCTGTCATGGGCAACCGAAGAGGCGAGGGCGCCCTTCCTTAGACCGAATCCCCGGATAAACGACTTGGCGACGGGGCGGTTTGGCTGGTAGCGGTTGACAACGACGATCTTCAGGATGTCTTTGCCGGGGTTGGCGTGGAGCCGCCCATCCATGGGGAGGCAATCCTCCACCGGAGCGATCAGGCGGTTGGTGATCAGCTGGCCGTCGAGTGCTTCTATCACATAGACTTGTTCGACGTTTTCTTCTTCACCCCATTTATTGAGGATGTATGCAAAATCGTCCGGGGTATGGGGATTGCTGTTGAATTGATTGATGGGTTCGGGCAGGGCGGTGGAACCGGAGAGCGGGTCACGGGCGACGATCCGGGACTGGCCGTTCCCTGCGACGACCCGGCCGCGGATGATCGTCTTCAGGACGCGGAAGTTCCGCAGGTCTTCGACGAGGATAAGGTCGGCATTGTGGCCCGGCCGCAGGAGGCCCGTATCCAGCCGGTAGTGGATGACGGGGTTGATGCAGGCCGCGCGCAGCACCTTAAAAACGTCGATCCCTTTTGCCACGGCGCGGGCGCAAAGCCGGTCGATATGGCCGGCGAGGAGATAGTCCGGGTGGCAGTCGTCGGTACAAAACATCATCTGGTTCGGGTAGTCGGCCAGCAGGCCGATGAGGGCGTCGAAGTTCCGGGCGGCGCTTCCTTCGCGGATGAGGATCTGCATACCCGCCTGCAATTTGTCCAGGGCTTCATCGGCGGTTGTGCATTCATGGTCGGTGCTGATGCCCGCGGCGATGTACTGGCGCGCCTTGTCGCCGCGCAGGCCGGGGGCGTGACCATCGATGGGTTTGCCGACGCGTTGGGCGGCGTGGATCTTCGCCATGACTTCCGGGTCTTTGTGGAGGACGCCGGGAAAGTTCATCATTTCGCTCAGGTATTTTATATCGTCGCGGGCCAACAGCTGGGCCACTTTTGCGGCTTCGAGCGTGGCGCCGGCGGTTTCGAAGCGGGTAGCGGGGACGCAGCTCGGCGCGCCGAAGTTGAAATAAAACGGAACTGAATTGCCGTTTCGGATCATGAAGTCGACGCCGGGGAGCCCGCAGACGTTTGCAATTTCGTGGGGGTCGCTGACAGTGGCAACGGTCCCGTGGACAACGGCCATGCGGGCAAATTCGGAGGGGATAAGCAGGGAAGATTCAATATGAACATGGGCGTCGACAAAGCCGGGGAGGATATAGGGACTATCGTCGGGAAGGAGGATCGGCGCGGGTTCGGCGGCATCGGAGGGAACCTTCATGGAGAGCGGCGTGATCGACTGGATACGGCCCGCTTCGATGGTGACGACTGCCGGATAGATGTTACGCTGGAGGATGTCGACGAGCTGGCCGATGATCTGCATATGCTAATTTATCGTATTTTGGCAACCTATCGCAATCGCTATATGATCTATATGTCACGTATCCTTTTGTTATCTTTTGTTTTATTCGCCGCAACATGGAGTAGTCGGGCGCAATCGGCGCAAGATATCATCAACAAATATCTGCAGGCCATGGGTGGGAAGGAAAAGCTCCAGACCATCAACACCCTCTACCAGGAAGGGATAGCCGTCCTGGAGAATGGCGCGGAGCTGATCTCCCGGTCGTGGCGGGTCTATGACCGCGTATACCGGCAGGAGGTCGTGATGCCGGCGGGGAAGGTGGTGATCGTGGTCACCCCGAGACAAGGGTGGAGTGCGGGGCCCGGGACAGGGGGGTTGTTCAAACCCCTAACGGATGTGCAGCTCAAGGCCCTACGTCCGGAAATCGATCCGGGCGGCCCGCTTGTCGATTATGCGGCGAAGGGGAATAAGGTCGAGCTGGATGGAAGGGACACGGTCAACGGGCAGGCGTGCTACCGGCTAAAGGTGTTTTTTCCGCTTGGCGGGTCCACGGTCTATTCCCTGGATATGCATACCGGGTATATCCTCCGGGCGACGCGGTCCGGGGGGAATATCTTGGGGACGATACTGCCCGGGGCGGGGTCGGAGGGCCACCCCGAGGGGGAGGTGGTGACGGAGTATGGGGATTATAAAGTGATACCGGGGGGATATGTCTTTGCGCATTCGATCGTCTTAAGCCCGTATGGGGCGCGGGTCCGGATCACGAAGATCCAGGTAAACGGGTCCGTGAATTCGGATGTCTTAAGTAAGCCCAAGTAGCAATAATTTCGATGTTTTGACGTTTCATGCACGGGTGAACCGATGTTCCCCATCCTATACAAAAACCAATGCCCGTCGCGTATGAAACAAAAGAGCGTCGTATTCCTCTGTGGAATGCTCCTGTGCCTGACTGCTTCCTCCCAATCCTTTATCGGGTACGGTTATGACAATTATTCCGGCGTCAATGGGGTGCTCCTGAACCCCGGGGTCCTGGCTGACAGCAAGTATAAGATCAATGTAAACATATTCGCCGCCAGCGCGTACGCGGGAAACAACGCCTTCGAGATGGATCGAAGCAAGCTTTTCGGGCTCCATCTCAGCGGGTTAAAAGAGAACAACGGCTATGATAAGATCCCGAATACGGCCGACAAATATGCCTATTTCAATACGGATATCCTCGGGCCGTCGGCGACGATCAACCTCACGAAACGGGATGCGATCGCGCTCATCACGCGGGAGCGGACGATCGGGAACGAGTATAACCTCGGGAACCCGCTTTTCCAGTTGACCGGCATTGCGAATCCCAGCTTTTACAATACCTCTATCATCAACCGCAGCCTCCAGATGAAAGTCAACTCCTTCGCCGAGGCGGGGGTCTCCTATGGCCGGGTACTGATGAAGAACGATCATGCGGAGATGAAGATCGGGATCACCGGCAAATACATTTCAGGGGTCGCGTTTAGCAGTTTTTCGACCGGGCCGTTACAGCTCGAGATCGACCCGACCAACACGATCATCAACATGACGGGTAACGTGACGGCGCAATACTCGTCCAATCTCGACAATCTCGGCGGCGGGGCCAATGTCATGAAGGCGCTGGGCACCTCGGCCGGGCATGGTTTCGGCATGGACATCGGGTTTGTGTATGAAGTGAAACACCGCGACAACCCCCGCGAAGAGAAGTTCCGGCTCGGGCTGAGCATTACGGATATCGGCCAGGTGTCGTACCACAACTCGCCAAACGGCGCGATGTATACCCTGAATGTCGACGGTCACAACACCAGCGAACTGCAAAAGCAGGGTGGTGAATCGATGAACGACTATTTCACGCGGCTCAAGACGCAGGGGCTGATCACACCTACCAGCCCGCCCAATATGGCGACGGTAAAGCTCCCGACGGCGGTCCGCTTCAACTTCGACTACAATATTTTCAAACGGCTTTATATCAATGCCGACGTGCTCATGAGCATGCTTGCCACCTCCAACCCGGTAAACCCCAACTATGTCTCGACCTTTACGGTTACGCCGCGGCTCGAGAAAAAGTGGGTCAGCATCTATTCGCCGGTGTCGTATAACGTCGAGGGACAGTTGAACTGGGGTGCGGGGGTGCGGGTGGGACCGGTGTTTGTGGGCAGCGGGTCGGTGGTGTCGGCGATGTTCAAGAAAAAAATCTCGTCGGCGGATGCGCATATCGGGCTCACGATACCTATCTTCCAGCATCGCAGGAGCGAAGACAGGAAAGATAAAAAACAAAATAAGGCAGACACCGTCTACAAAGCCGGGGTTAACGACCGGGATGGCGATGGCGTCGTGGATGCCAAGGACGAATGCCCGGATTCGGCCGGTCCTGTCGCCTTGTTAGGCTGCCCCGACCGGGATGGCGACGGTGTACCGGATATTCATGACAAGTGTCCGGATGTCCCCGGGTCGAAAAATTTCCATGGCTGCCCGGCGCCGGATACCGATGGGGACAGTGTGAACGACGATGAGGACAAATGTCCGCTTGTGAAGGGCGTCAAGTCGAACTACGGCTGTCCGCCGATCAACCCGGTATTTGTCTCCAAGGTCAGGAAGGCGTCGGACCGGGTGTTCTTTGTGCGCGCGAAGGCGACAATAGAGGCGGTATCGTTTGGTGAGCTGGACCATGTGGCGGAGGTGCTGCAGGATGACACGACGCTGCGGCTCCGGATCGAAGGGTATACGGACAGTGAGGGACCGGATGCGCGGGAAATGAAGTTGTCCGAACGACGGGCCAGGGCGGTCGAGCGGTATCTCGAGATGCAGGGTATATCCGCGTCGCGGATGGATGTGGTCGGGTATGGGAAGACCAGGCCGATCGCGCCGAATGATTCGCCGGAGGGTATGGCACGGAACAGGCGCGTGGAGATGGTGTTGATGAACTATCCGAAGGATAAGGCCGGGCCGGGGGCGGCGGCGCACGCGGCCGGCGATAAGAAGTAGCTTTTTAGGTGATAGGTATATAGAAAAAAGGCGGCCCTTAGGGGTCGCTTTTTATTTTTTGCGTGAGTTCGTCGAGAAAGCCGGTCTGGGCGGGGTTGATCATCGTGTGTGCGGCTTCGAGCGAGTACCAGGCGCCTTTGTCGATCTCGGGGAAGGAAATGTGGCGGCCGGAACCGCGGGGCCATTCGAGTTCGACGAGGTTGCTCACGAGTTGGCGCGGGTCGAGTTCACCGGCGATGGCCCAGGCATGAACGAGTTTGCCGCCTTTCTGGCGGATGGGGCTAAGGGGTTGGAAATGACCGGTGAGGCGGACGCCGGTCTCTTCATGGAATTCACGGATGGCAGCGTCGAGCGCGGATTCGCCGGCATTGAATTCGCCTTTTGGGATGGTCCAGGCGCCGGCATGCTTGTTACGCCAAAAAGGGCCGCCGGGGTGGACGAGAAATACTTCGATCGGGGGCGAGCGATAAAGCAAAATTCCGGCGGATTGTCGGGTTACCATATTGTGATGGACTGCAAAGAGTCAGCCAATTTTGTCGTACATTTACCAATCCCGCCGGTGTGCTATGAGAAACGTCCTATTCAAGGTGAAGAACCACCTGAGCTCATGCGACACCAAAAACTATGGGCTGGCCCGGGGCCGGTCCGGGAATTTAGCCGCTTTTTATTATGGATCGGGGTGCTGATGCTGCCCGTGTTGCACGGTATGGGGCAATGTACGGTTTACCCGGCGGGCATAAAGGATCTTGCGGTCATCTCTGTTACGGACACCAGCGTGACCTTTCACTGGTCGAAGGTAACTCCCCAACAAACGTATTACAACTTCGTGGTTACCACCGATTCCAGCTACACCGGCTATCCGGGGGACACCAATTTTGTCCATTTCTATCATTTTCAGCCGGACACGGTCGCCACGCAGGATTCGTTGTTGCCGGGTACCCGATATTATATTTTTGTTTTTGAAACGCGCTGCTCGGCGATGGATTCGGTTTCGTTTGTCACGCTGGGAAGCAGGGTCAATGGCTGTGCGCCGGGGTCGGTGCCGACGCCGGTGATAACGAGTGCCACGGGGAGTTTTACAGTCTGCGGGAGTGGCGGCCTGGTGTTGAATTCCAGCAGTACGACGGGAAGTATGTGGTATATGAACGGGCAGTTGGTGGATTCGGGCGCTTCCAGCCTGCTCGTGACGCAGTCGGGAAACTATACGCTGGCGGTCCTTTATCCGAATGGATGTAAAGATACCAGCGCGGTGCAGGAGGTTGTCCTCGATCCCGGGCCGCTCCCGCCGGTGCTTACGGTCGCGGGGTCGCTGGAGATCTGTAGTGGCAGTACGGTTGGCCTTTATTCTTCCTCCGCAACCGGCAACCAATGGTATAAAGGGAGCCTGGCGTTGCCCGGCGAGACGGGGAGCGAATACCTGGCCGACTCGGCGGGGGTGTATTGGGTGCAGGTGACGGATGAGTTTGGTTGCCGGGCGAATTCGGCACAGGTCACGGTGACGATCAATCCGGCATCAGTCGGCGACAAGGTAACGCCCACGATCTCACCAACCGGGCCGTTGCTGCTATGCGCGGATTCGACCGTGTTGCTGATCGCTTCCAAAGCGGTCAACTACCAATGGTTTTGGGACGGTGACGCGATCCCCGGTGCGGATGGGGATACGCTCGCGGTGAACCTCAACGGAGAGTATACCGTGGCCACGGGAACGGCGGGGTGCGGATCGATCGGTGCGTTGTCTGCGCCGGTGGAGATAACCTATATCGATCAGATCCAGCCCGTTATTACGCTGGTGAGCGGGGTGTTGTGGAGCAGTGCGCCATCGGGTAACCAGTGGTATTTGAATGGCCATACGATCCGGGGTGCGACAAATCAGCAATATACGCCGCGGACGACGGGCTCGTATACGGTTCGGGTAGGCGTGGGTGTGATGGCGGTCGATACGACGACGTTCCAGATCGGGGTGGGCGGGTGTTACAGTGCATTCTCGTTGCCGTGGGTGATCGCGGATTCGAACCTGGTGGCGCCGCAGGTGTCGGTGTTCCCCAATCCGGTGAGTTCTGTTCTCACGCTAGTCAGCAAGGCGGCGGGGCCGGTGACGGTGCGCGTCTTTAACCTGATGGGTCAGCAGGTTTTTACGGGTCAGGAGTTGACCGGGACGACGGAGGTGGATGTGAGTTCGTGGGGTAAAGGGGTTTACTTTTTGCAGATTATTGATGAAAGGAGCCAGTTGCAGGAAAAGAAGGTGGTGGTGAAGTTGTAAGGACGAAGTTACTCCGACCGCAGGCTCTTTACCGGATTGGCGGCCGCGGCGGCGATGGCCTGGAAGCTGACGGTCAGGAGCGCGATGCAAACGGCGGCGTCACTAACCCGTCACTTTCTTTGTTGTCAGGTCGAAGCTGAATGTGTCGAATGCCGGGGCCGTCTGATCGCCGCCGGTCATATCGTTGGTGAAATACTCTCCTTTTATTGTCGTGGAGCTGACCGTTAGCCGCAGGAAGCCCGGCAGGTCTTCATTGTACTTCTGCAGTGTCACCCCGCTTTGCGTCGTCGCAAAGGGCGTGGTGATCCTGGCCTTGGTAGTCGGGTTCACCTGCAGCTTGTGCATGGTCTTTGCCGAGGCGTAGCCGCCGTTGCCCGCGACGATATACGGATAAGTGCGGTTGCCTATCTGCCGGCTGAACCGTTGGTAGTTGTGGACGTGACCGGACAAGACAAGGTCCGGGTATCGGTTGCCGGAGGCGGCGACGGCCTGATCAATCGCATCGAGGATGTCGCCATAACCGCCGTGTTCGCTGTCGAGTGAGAAGGGGCAGTGGTGGACGGTAAGAAGAAGGGCCTTGGTTTTGTCAGCGGCCTTCAGTTGACTGATCAGCCAGTTGAACTGAGGATGGTTTGTGTCGGTCGAATTGTCGAGCGACCCATCGACATTGGAATAAAGGCCGATGATGGTTGCCAGCGGCGTGTTGAGTACCCAGTAGGGCCAGGGTTGGTCCATGGTGAGCCGGTAGGGCGAGGATTGGGAAGGCTGACGTTTCGAATCGCAGAAATTCGCAAAAAAACCTTTGAGGGACGGTTCGGGGTCGGGAGGATCGCCTTTATTGACGATCGTCTGGCCATCATGGTTGCCCGGAACGGCGAAGATCAGCGAATTGAGAAATTTGTAGGGGTCATAGAATTGATCGCGGTAGTCTATTGACTCACCGTTGTAGTAAACGACGTCGCCGAGATGGTAGAGCCATGCCGGCTTGTTGTTGGCAGGGCTGCTGTTGTACAGCGCTTCCATCTGTAAGGCGAGGTCCCGGGTGATGCCCGTGGCGTTGATATCGCCGGTATCGCCGACGGAAAAGAAAACCATCTGGCCGGTGGCATTGATCCCGCTGATGACGCTGGGGTCCACCGCCGAGGCGAGGGCATAGCTCAGGTCTTTGGGTTGTTTGTTGGTCGAAGGGATCGCTACGAAATTGGGGTGGGGTTTGGGCAAAGCCACCGGATCGCCGAATGCCCGCCTGGGTTTGGACACGGAATTGCCCGGGGGCTTGGCCCGGTACTTCATGACGAGGAGTTTCGGCGAGGACTTCTTGCCGGGTTTTGGCGAAGACTTCCTGGCGGGTTTTGGCGAGGCCTTCCTGGCGGACTTCTTCTTGGCGGCCATAGTGAAAGGAATTTTAGGTTAAGATTATTTAGCGACGGCCTCCAGGTCGGCCTGGAGTTTTGCAAAGTCCAGGCCCTGGATATATCCCGGCTGCTTTGCTTCCGGTGGCAGAATGGCATAGGCTTCATCGACGCACTCATCCCACCAGGACCAGGTAGCGAGCTGGGTGTTGCCCCAAGTCAACACGGTCAGCTGATCCGCGTCATAGGCCACGGCGTAGACCGCATGGCCGTCATTGGTCAGGGGTGCCGGCGTCCAGGGCTTCCGTTGGTCGAAGAGGTCGTCCGCGCCCTGCTGCACCTGGAATCCCAGGTAGACGCCGCCGAAATACTGGATGGCTTGTTTGACATGCGTGTGATTCTTGGGATCGATGCTGACAAAGGCGAGGATCTTGTCGGCTCCGATTCCCGTGCTTTGCCAATAGTTGAGGACTTTAAGCTCATCGAGACCGGTGTCGGGCCCGCCGGTGAGTTGAAAGTAGGTTTTCAAAAGCACTGTTTGGGCCGGGATGTTCTTTTTT
>Ga0335083_10009900_pt1 | contig 11559 bp, 13 predicted proteins | sample Lox_Sample_42_FD_206716 | JGI IMG/M metagenome (GOLD analysis project Ga0335083, IMG submission 206716) | Soil microbial communities from Loxahatchee National Wildlife Refuge, Florida, United States - Lox_Sample_4.2 | ecosystem: Environmental > Terrestrial > Soil > Wetlands | place: USA... | reverse complement strand
GCCTCCAGACCCTCGACGACCGTACTTTACGCGACCTGGGTCTCGGCCGGAGCGACGTCGAGAACGACAACACCCGCACCTTCTGGCGCATGCGCTAGCCCCCGGCTTTGCCGCGCTCGCGGATTGGCGCTAGACTGACGTCAACTTCGGCGGGAGCAGGCAGCATGGCAGTTCAAGCGCTTAACCACTACAACGTCCAGACCACCGATCTCGAAGGGACGCGCGATTTCTACGAGAACGTCCTGGGTTTCAAGACGGGCCCGCGGCCCAATTTCGAGTTCCCCGGCTATTGGCTTTATTGCGGCGACATGCCCGTGGTGCATCTCTCCGGCGGCTGGAAGGCGCGCACCGACAAGCCCAAAGACACCGGGAACTTCGACCACGTCGCCTTCACCGCCGGCGACTTCGAGGGCATGAAGAAGCACTTCCAGAAACTCGCGATCCCCTACCGCGAGCAGAAGGTTCCCGGCGCCCGCGTCTGGCAGCTCTTCGTCACTGACCCCAACGGGGTCGTGGTCGAGCTCAATTTCCCGCCGACCTAAGCGAGAGTGTTCGAGCGGATGTCGCGCGGCGACTGCGTCAGGATCTCCGGCGCCTTGCCGATGAGGACAGTGTCGTCGATGCGGAAGCCGCCGAGCCCGTAAACGTAGATTCCCGGCTCGACCGAGTAAACCTCTCCCGCCCGGAGCGGGCGATGATTGAAAGCCATGTCGTCGGGATACTCGTGGCCCTGCACGCCCATGCCGTGGCCGGTGCGGTGCAGGATGTGCTCGCCGAATCCCGCCTGCTCGATCACCGCTTGTGCCGCCGCATCGATCGCCGATACCGAAGCCCCCGTGACTGCCGCAGCGCAGCCGGCTTCATTGGCAGCGCGCGCAGCCTCGTAGAGCGTCACCTGACGGTTGCTGGGCTTGCCCGTGAAGAACGTCCGCTCGTTCTCGGTCATCATGCCGTTCATGCGGACGTTGCAGATGGTGACGACCACCTCGTTCTTGCCGAAGCGACTGCCGGTAGGCGCGCCGTCGCCGTGCGGCGAGGCCGAGGCCGCGCCGGAGAGCGTCCAGCAACGCGGCTCGATGTTCTCGCCGGGGAAGCGGCGCGCGGCCTCCTCGACGATGAACGTGGCGACCGCGAGGTCCACCTCCTGCACGAGGCGGCCCGGCCGGATTTGGGCGCGGTAGTGATCCTGCGCCCAATCCGAGAGCTTCGCGGCCTCGCGATGAACGACGATCTCCTCCGCGCATTTGACGAAGCGGAGCTCCCGCACCTCGCGCAGGCTCGGGACGAGCTTCAGCTCCGGGAGAAGGCCAGCCGTTTGCTGGATGAGTCCGCCGGCCTGATCGACGCCGATGCGGCCGCGGGCGAGGCCGTGGCCGCGCAGCAGTTCCGCCACCATCTCCGGCCATTGCGCGCGGAGCGGCACGCGGGCACCGATCCGGGGATGCTCGGCCCAGAATTGGATTTCGTCGAGCCAAAGCGTGCCACGGTCGCGCGCGTAGCGGACGTGATTGGTGGAGAGCTCGTTCATCGCGGCGAAAGGCGCGCCTTCTGCGGGCACGACGACTACGATCGGCCGCTCCCAGGGTTGGACGTCAACGTGAAAATTGGTCACAAATTGGAAGAAATCCGCGGTGAGAAAGGCGAGCGCGTCGAGCCCATGCGCCGCCATCATCTTCCGCATGAGCTTCAGCCGATACTCAAACACTTTCCTGCTGAGGAACGCCATCGTCGGTCTCCGGGAGTTATCGGGAAAGCAGGCGGCGGTAGGCGGGGACGGCGAGCGCCGCGAAGATCGCGGCCAGCGGCAAATCGCCCTCGTCGTACCAGCGCTCTTCGTGCAGCACATTGAGCGTGCCCAGGATCTTGCTGGCCTCGACCACCGGAATATTGAGTACGGAGCGGCAGCCCAGGGAGTCGATGAGCGCGTGGTCGAAGAAGACGCCCGCTATGTCCGCTGCGGTGCGACCGATATAGGGACGACGCTCCAGGATCACCTGCTTCGCCCAGAAGGTCGGATTGAGCGCCTTCCGGCCGCCCACGGGATAGGCTGCGGGCTGGTTCGTGTAGAAGCGCTCGGACTCACCGGTCTCGGAATGGAAGAGCAGCGCCGTGAAGAGCTTGTGGCCGAGCGTAGCCGCGAGCGCGTGGTCGAGCGCAGCAAGGATAGCGGCAGGCCCCTCCCCTTCGGCGACCGACCGCGCCACCGCCGCGAGGTGCGGGATCGGATCGGCAGCGGGTTGGCGGCTCATGCAGGCCTCCTCGGGGGGATCGCGACCGGACGTATGCGTTCCGGCAGAATTCCGCCGGGACGATAGCGCAGGATCGCGAGCAAGCCCACGCTCACGACGAGCTGGCGGAGCGCCGCGACCTGTACGGCCTGAAGACCCGGAACCACTTCAGAAAGAAAGCGTGTCGATTCCGTGAAGGCTACCACCAGGACGGCGCCGAGGACCGCACCGTAGTTGTTGCCGCGTCCGCCCGCCACCAGCGCCAGCACGACGTAAATCGTCAGAAGCGGCTGGAAGGAGTCCGGCGCCACATACGAGGTGTAATGCGCATAAAGCGAGCCCGCGAGACCGAGGATGCCCGCGCTCGCCGCGAAAGCCTTCACCTTGAAGGCGAGCACGGGCTTTCCCGCGACCGCCGCCACCTGGTCGTCATCGCGGATCGCGCGGAGGACGCGGCCGAAGGGGGCACGCGCAAGGCGCTGAAGCAGGAAGACGACGGCCGCCACTGCCACGACCATCAGTGTGAGGTAGATGAGATTGAAGGTCTCCGGCGTCACGGCGCCGCGGAGGGGACCGCGAATGTTCGAAATGCCATCGGTTCCGTTGGTAAGCCAGATCTCGTTGCTCGCGACGATGCGCACGACCTCCGCGAATCCCAGCGTCACGATCGCGAGATAATCGCCGCGAAGCCGCAGTGTCGCGAGCGCCACCACCGAGCCAAGCGCGGCTGCGAGCACGAGGGCCGCACAGGCGCCGACCGCGATGGGCACGCCCAATTTGATCGTCGCGAGCGCCGAGACATAGGCGCCGACCGCGTAGAAGCCGACGAGGCCCAGATTGATCATGCCGCCCATGCCCCAAACCAGATTGAGGGCGAGTGCCATGATCCCGTAGAGAGCGGCGTAGGTCAGGAGCGAGACGAGATAGTCGAGCATGGCGTCAATAGGCCCGCTCGCCCAAGAGGCCGCGCGGCCGGACCGTGAGCACAATGAGGATCGCACCGAAGCCAACCGCCGTTCGATAGGCGGGCGCGATAGCGATCAGCGAGAGCTCCTCCGCGATCCCCACGGTAAGTGCGCCCACGACTGCGCCGGGAATGCTGCCGAGGCCGCCGACAACCGCCGCGGCAAAGATCGAGAGGATCGCGCGGAACCCCGTCAGCGGATCGATGCTGGTGTCGAGCCCCAGCAGCACCCCGCCCGCACCCGCCAGACCCATGCCAATAAAACTGGCAAGCCGGGCCATTTGCTCGGGATCGATCCCTTTCACGTCCGCCAGCGCAGGATTGTCCGCGACGGCGCGCATCGCCTTGCCGGTGCGCGTGAAGGAGAGAAAGAGAAAGAGAGCCGCCATCGAAACGATTGCCATGCCGAGGTTCTCGAGCTGCTGCGGCCCGACGCGGAGGCCGCCCAAGCGCCAATCCCGCATGATCGGAAGATCGAAACCGCGGAGATCGTTGCCGAAGCCGAAGCGCAGGAGGTTCTCGAGCGCGATCATGAGGGCGACCGAGGCGATCGCGGAGGTGAGCGCGCCGCTCGGCCGCAGCGGCCTGAGCGCGAGCTGATCGCTTGCCACGCCGACCAACCCCGCCGCACCGAAGCCGACGAGCACCGCAGCGGGTGCCGGGAGGGCGAGGGTCGCATTGGCAATGTAGCCCGCAAACGCGCCCACGGTCGCGTGCGAGGCGATCGAGAAATTGGGGAAGCGCAGCACCGCATAGATCGCAGTGAGGCCGATCGCGGGCACCGCCAGGATGGTCCCGGAGACGACCCCGTTGATGAGGAGCTGTGCGATTTCCTGCATAGACTCAACCCCCGAGGAAAAGGCGCCGCACCTCGGGATCGGCGCCGAGCTCGGCCGAGGGACCGCTGCGGCTGTTGCGGCCGTCGACGAGGATGTAACTCCGTCTTGCGATCGCGAGCGCCTCGAGTGCGTTCTGCTCGACCATGACGATGGCGACACCGTCAGCGTTGATGGCCTGGATCGTCTCGAAGAGCCGCTCCGCCGCGATGGGAGAGAGGCCGGCAGAAGGCTCATCCAGCAACAGGAGTTGCGGCTCTACCATCAGCGCCATCGCCATGGCGAGCACCTGGCGCTGCCCGCCGGAGAGCGTGCGCGCAGCTTGCCGACGCTTTTCCGCGAGCATGGGGAAGCGCTGCAATAGTGTCGGAATTCGCCGCCGCGCAGCGGCGGGGTCGGCGTAGCCGCCGATCTCGAGATTCTCGAGCACGCTCAAGCGCGGAAAGACGTTCTGCTCCTGCGGGACGAAGGCGAGGCCGAGGGCGCTCACCTCGCGCGGCGCCCGCCCGTCGATCCGCTCGCCCGCGAAGCTCACGCTGCCGCGTTTGGGCTTGACGAGGCCCGCAACGGCCTTGAGGAGCGTCGATTTGCCGGCGCCATTGGGACCGAGGATCGCGACGATTTCGCCCACCTCCACCGTGAGGCTCACGCCCTTCAAGATCTCGTCGGCAGCGCTGTAGCCCGCGATCAGGCCCTCGACGCTCAGGAGGCCCATCGCCGGCGCCCCATATAGGCCTCTTGCACGGTGGGATCGGCCGCGATCGCCGCGAAACTTCCTTCCGCGAGACGGCAGCCTTCCGCCATCACGATCACGGGATCGCAGAGGCGCGAGATCATGTCCATATGGTGCTCGATCACGAGGCAGGTCACGCCCTCGCCGCGAAGGTCGCGCAAATGCGCGGCGATCTCGTTCGCAAGCGTCGGATTGACCCCGGCGATGGGTTCGTCGAGCAGGATGAGGCGCGGCTCCGCCATCAGCGCACGGCCGAGCTCGAGGAGCTTTTTCTGCCCGCCCGAGAGTGCCGAGGCGGGATCGTTTAGCAGCCCCGAGAGACGGAGGCGCTCGGCAATCGCGAAGGCGCGATGCGCGAGCTCACGCTCGCGCTCGGCGACCGCGCGTCCGCCGAGCACCGCCCGCGCGATCCCCTCGCCGGGCTGACGGGGTCCGTAGAGCATGAGGTTCTCCAGGACCGAGAGGGTCGGAAAGCCGCGCGCGATCTGGAAAGTCCGCGCGAGGCCCAGGGCCACGATGCGCTCGGGTCGCCAGCCGGCGATCTCCGTCCCCGCGAAGCGTATGCTGCCGCGGTCGGGCGGCACGAGGCCGGAGACGCAATTAAATAATGTGGTCTTCCCGGCGCCATTGGGGCCGATGAGCCCGGTGATCGTCCCTTCCGCCACGCTCAGCTCCGCGCCTTCGAGCGCGCGAATGCCGTAAAAGCTCCGGCGGAGATCGCGGATTTCCAATAGCGCCATAGGCCCCCCGAGCACGCTAGCTAAGCGGGCGATGCGAGGCGGGACAAGCGGTTTTCAATCGGCACAGTCGGCAGGTCCTCAAATCCCGTCGTGGCCGGGAGTGGCGTTTCGCCACCGCGTTTCTTACGGGCCGTCCCGAACGACGCAGGGACGGACGTGATATAGTTGCAGCTCATGACCGAGGCACGTCTCAAGACGCGGATACTGGTGCAGGCGGCAATCCGGCAATGCGATCGGGAGGCGATACCGATCTCGATCGCGCGGCGCGGCGACGAGGAAGCAGGCACCGTGCTCATCAAGCTCAATAGGCGAGAGCGAGGCTTTACCGTGCTCGCTCAAACGCGCACGCCTAAAGGCGAGCTCGCATGGTTCAAGGGAACGGGGCCGGAAGCGGTCGACGAGGCGGCGGCCGATGTTTACATCTCACGCCAGGTCGCGCGCGATCCCGATCTCTGGGTCGTCGAGATCGAGGACCCCGAGGGCAGGCCCATCTTCGCGGGCAAAATTCTGCCGTGACTGGTGGGTGGATGCGGCGGGGCGCCGCCGACCGTACCCGCGCTAGCCTCGAGCTTCTCGAGCCACCTGCGCACCCGCGCTGCGTTGACGCCGAAGTCGGAACGTCCGTAGCGCGAGCGGCTCAGCACCGCGAGCGTCGAGCGATCGTCGCCCACGGGCAAGAACACCACGGTGATGACGTCGGGAAAGTTGAAGACCAGGGAGCGCTGGATCAGCACGAGCTTGAGGTGCGCGGGATCGATCTCAATCAGGCGGACGCGCGCCTCGGACGCGGCCATCTCGAGCCAGAGATCGCGAAGCCGCGCGGCGCCGATCGGAAAGACCGGGCTGGCGGCATCAGGGCTCGCGCTGCAGAGCGGTGGATCCTTGGGGCAGACGAGGAACACGTTCTCGCGGGCGCCGAGATCGAGATCTGCGAAATCTACATTCTCGCCGGGCCGCACCCGATCCTCGGCGCCGCGGCTCATATAGAGCCGCACGCCCAGGATCGACAGGGCAATCGCCAGCGCTATGGTTAACGCCACGACCCTGTGCCGAGCGAACCGACGCGACCCTGCCATGCCTCCCCTACCGCATTTCTTATCATCGCAGCCAGCATAGCAGCCCCTGAGATGGAATGCCCATGACCTCCAAGGGACGACCCGTGCCCGAGGGCCTCGAGGAAGGTGCGCGCTTCCTCGCGCTGCGCGATCCCGGCATCGCCCGCATTCTCGGCGAGCACGGACTTCCACGCTTCCCGCGCCGCCCCGCGGGGTTCGGTACGATGCTCCACATCATCCTGGAGCAGCAGCTTTCGATCGACATCGCCCTGAAGCTGTGGCGCCGCCTGCGTCAACGCTGCCGGCCGTTGACGCCCGCGAATTTTCTCGAGCTAGACGTGGCCACGCTCAAGAGCTGCGGCTTCACGCGGCAGAAGATCGGATACGCCCGCGGCCTCGCGAGAGCGATCGTCGAGCGCCGCTTCTCGCCCGCGGGTCTCGCGCGGCTCGATGACGCGACGGCGCTCGCCGCGATCACCGCGCTCAAGGGCTTCGGTCCATGGAGCGCCGAGGTGTTCCTGCTGTTCGCGCTCGGGCGGCCGGATGTGTGGCCGGCCGACGATCTGGCATTGCGCATCGCGGTTCAGTGGCTGCATGAGCGACCGGACCGACCCAGCAGTCGCGAGCTTCGCACGCTCGGGGAGGGCTGGCGTCCCTGGCGCTCGGTCGCAGCTTGCATCCTCTGGCAGTTCTATCTCTCGCGCCTCGGCCGCGTGCCGCCGGCACCACCCTTCGAATTCCTCTCGGCGCGCGCTCAGCGCTGCGGCAGCGTCACGACCTGATCGGGAAAGATCAGATTGGGGTCGGTGATCTCGTTGCGGTTCGCGGAGTAGATCTCGGTGTACAGCAATCCCTCGCCATAGGCACGGCGGGCGATGCGCCAGAGATTGTTCCCGGGCTGCACCACCAGGAACTGATTGCCTGCGAGCTCCGCCGGCACCTCGACGCGGCGGAAGCGGAGCTGGACGCGCGACGAGACCTTGCCGTCCGGACCGACGAGGTCCGCGCGAAGCGTGTATTGTCCCGCCGGCACGGGGTCTCGCGCCTTCTGCGACCAGTCGCCCTCGGCATTTGCCACGGCTTCGCCGATCGGATTGTTGTCGAGGTATAGCAGCACTCGCCCCTGGGCAGGTCCGCGCCCGCTCACTCCGAGAGAGCCGCGCGCGTCATACTGGATCACTTCGACCGTGAGCGCCCGCGCCGCGGCGCCGCCGGGAGCGCTCGGCGCTTGCAGCACTCGAGCGGGCCCCGCTCCCGCGCTCGGCACCAGCACCGCAAGCGACTGCGAAGGAGCGGCGCCTGCGGCAGCCGGCGCACCCGTCGTGGATGCCGCAGGCTTCATGGGCTCAGGCACCGCGACGACCACCACGTTCTCGGATTTGAGCGGTGCCGCCTCGCCCGGACCTTTCGCGCGGAGACTGAGCTCGTGATTGCCGGGCGGCAGCGGCGACTGCGGCGTAACGACCCATTCGCCCCGGGCGTCCGCGGTCGCCGTCGCGATCGTCTTCTCGCCATCGAGAACCGTCACCTCGGCGCTCGGCGCGGCACGCCCGGCGATCACGGCCTCTCCCGTCGGGCTCACGCGCACGATGTCGAAGCTCGGTGCCGTGGGTTTCGCCGCAGCAGGCGGCGTCGAGGTCGCGGGCGCTTGCGGCACTGCGGCCGGCGCGGGCGCAGTTCTCGAGGGAGCGGTCGCCGTTTGCGGCGCGGACGGCGCAGCTGGCTGGGCCGGTGTCTTCGGTTGCGCCGGCGTTCCCGAGGTCGGCGGCTTGGCTTGGCTCGGTGCCGTGCCTTGCGCGGTCTGCGGCGGCGGTGCGGATTGGTTCTCGCGCCAGACATAGACGCCGATGCCGACGGCGGCGACGACAGCGACGAGACTAATGATCATTCCGCGCTGCATCATGCCTCGTACGAGTCGAAAGACCCTTGGCTTGTTACACCGGTTCGCGCAACGGTGCAATCACGGGGCTTTTCGCACGCGCGGTAGGACGGAGCGCAGCGTTGCGCTAGAATGACCCCTTCGTTCCCTGATCGAGATTGCGGCATGTCGCGCGTCAAACGGCTCTGCGTTTATTGCGGCTCGTCGGGCCGCGTCGCCGAGGAGTATCGAGAGGCTGCGCGGCGGACCGGAACGCTTCTCGCCAAGGCCGGCATCGAGCTCGTCTATGGCGGCGGGCGGGTCGGGCTCATGGGCCTCATGGCGGACGCCGCGATTGCCGCGGGAGGGCGCGTCATCGGCATCATTCCGGATTTCCTGCACACGAGAGAGGTCGCGCATCCCTCCGTGAGCGAGCTGATCGTCGTGAGTTCCATGCATGAGCGGAAGCAGCGGATGTTCGAGCTTTCCGATGCCTTCGCGATCCTTCCGGGCGGCCTCGGAACGCTCGACGAGGCCTTCGAATGCCTGACCTGGCGCCAGCTCGGCCTCCACGACGAACCGATCCTCTTGGTTGATGTCGGAGGCTATTGGGCGCCGCTCCTGGAGCTCATCGATCGCGTCATCGAGGCGGGCTTCGCGCGCCCCAAGACACGCGTGCTTTTCGAGGTCGTGCCCGATCCCGAGGCGCTGGTGGCGGCGCTGAAGGACGCGCCGGAGCCTGCCCTCGCCCCTGCCACCCGGCGCGTCTGAGGTCAGGCCCCCACGGACTTGCACCCCCCGGCGCGCCTCTATATTGTCGCGCCGCCCGCGGCCCCCGCGGCGCCTCCCTCCGTGCGTTAAGGATTCTCCGGCATGAAGAAGATCAAGGTCGTGACCCCCGTCGTCGAGCTCGACGGCGACGAGATGACGCGCATCATCTGGGCATTCATCAAGGAAAAGCTGATCCTGCCCTACCTCGACATCGACCTGAAGTACTACGACCTCGGCATCGAGAAGCGCGACGAGACCGACGACCAGATCACCGTCGACGCCGCCAACGCGATCAAGAGGTATGGCGTCGGCGTCAAATGCGCGACGATCACGCCGGACGAGGCGCGCGTCAAAGAGTTCAACCTCAAGAAGATGTACCGCTCGCCGAACGGCACGATCCGCAACATCCTTGGCGGCACCATCTTCCGCGAGCCCATCGTCTGCAAGAACGTGCCGCGGCTCGTCCCGGGCTGGACGGCGCCGATCGTCATCGGCCGCCACGCCTACGGCGACCAATACCGCGCGACCGACTTCAAGGTGCCGGGACCGGGCAAGCTCACGATGACCTTCACGCCGAAGGACGGCGGCAAGCCCGTCACCTACGACATCTTCGACTTCCCCGAGTCCGGCATCGCGCTCGGCATGTACAACCTCGACGAGTCCATCAAGGGCTTCGCGCGCGCCTGCTTCAATTACGGGCTGCAGCGGAGCTGGCCGGTCTATCTCTCGACGAAGAACACGATCCTCAAGGTCTATGACGGCCGCTTCAAGGATCTCTTCGAGCAGATCTTCAACGCGGAGTTCGCGGACAAGTTCAAGGCGAAGAAGATCACCTACGAGCATCGCCTCATCGACGATCTCGTCGCGAGCGCGCTCAAGTGGAACGGCAACTTCGTCTGGGCCTGCAAGAACTACGACGGCGACGTGCAGTCGGACGTGGTGGCGCAGGGCTTCGGCTCGCTCGGCCTCATGACCTCCGTGCTGACGACGCCCGATGGCCGCACCGTCGAGGCCGAGGCGGCGCATGGCACCGTGACGCGCCACTATCGCCTGCACCAGCAGGGCAAGGAGACCTCGACCAATCCCATCGCCTCGATCTTCGCCTGGACCCGCGGCCTCATCTATCGCGGCGAGTTCGACAATACGCCCGACGTGAAGCACTTCGCGCAGACCCTGGAGAAGGTCTGCGTCGACACCGTCGAGGCGGGTTTCATGACGAAGGACCTCGCGATCCTCATCAGTCCGAATCAACCCTCCCTCAACACCCGCGCCTTCCTCGACAAGCTCGACGAGGGTCTGAAGAAGGCGATGACCTAGGGGCACTGTAATCGCGCGGAGGGCGCGGAGGATTCGCGGATCCAGGGGTTTCAGGCCGCTTTCGCCTTATCCGCAACCGCCTGCTCGATAGCGGCGACCGCCGCATCCGCACGCGCCCCGTCGGGACCGCCGGCTTGGGCCATGTCGGGGCGCCCGCCGCCGCCCTTGCCGCCGAGCGCCTCGGCCCCGACCCGCACGAAGTCGACGGCGTTGAAACGCTGGGTCAGGTCGTCGGTGACGCCCACGACGAGCGAGGCCTTGCCGTCCGCGCGCGCGACCACCGCGACGACACCGGAGCCCACGCTCTTCTTCATGTCGTCTGCGAGGGTCTTGAGCTCCTTCGCGGGGACGTCGTCGAGGACGCGGCCCAGGAACTTGACGCCGCCGAGGTCCTTCGCCTGCTGCGGCGCCGCGCCGCCACCGCCGCTCGCGAGGCGCCGGCGGAGATCGCTGAGCTCACGCTCGAGGCGCTTCCTCTCCTCGATGAGGCTCGCGACGCGCGCCGGCAGCTCCTCCGGCGTCACCTTGAGCTCGGCCGCAGCCTCGCGCAGGAGCGTCTCTTCCTCCTCGACGTAGGTCTCGGCAGCGGCGCCGGTCAGCGCCTCGATGCGTCGGACGCCCGCGGCGACCGCGCTCTCGGAGACGATCTTGAAGATGCCGATGTCGCCGGTGCGGCGCACATGCGTGCCGCCGCAGAGCTCGACCGAGAAATGATCGTGCTCGCCGGCCTCATCGAGCTCGTCGCCCATGGCGACCACCCGGACTTCATCGCCGTATTTCTCGCCGAAGAGCGCGAGCGCGCCCGCCTCGACCGCTTTATCCGGCGTCATCAGCCGCGTCGAGACCTCGTGATTGGCGCGGATGCGGGCGTTCACCTCGCTCTCGATCGCGCGGATGTCCTCCGGCGTGAGCGGGCGGGGCTGGCTGAAGTCGAAGCGGAGCCGATCCGGCGCCACCAGCGAGCCCTTCTGCGTCACGTGCCCGCCGAGACGGCGGCGGAGCGCCTCGTGCAGGAGGTGCGTCACGGAATGGTTCGCGCGCAGCATGAGCCGGCGGT
>Ga0335083_10009898_pt1 | contig 11560 bp, 6 predicted proteins | sample Lox_Sample_42_FD_206716 | JGI IMG/M metagenome (GOLD analysis project Ga0335083, IMG submission 206716) | Soil microbial communities from Loxahatchee National Wildlife Refuge, Florida, United States - Lox_Sample_4.2 | ecosystem: Environmental > Terrestrial > Soil > Wetlands | place: USA: Florida... | reverse complement strand
CAAGGGCCGCGAAAGCGAGGCGCGCGCGATCGTCGCCCGGCATTTCGGGCCGCACGTCGTGCTCGACGGCAGCGCCGAACCCCATGCGAACCACGGCTTCGCGCGCCTGTTCCGGCGCGACCTGATCCGCCGCACGATCTTCAACTGCGCGTTCTTCGTGTGTCTCGTGATTCCGTATTTCGCGATCTACACGTTCCTGCCGACGATCGGCCTTGCCGAAGGCTTCGGCGCGGACCTGCTGCTCAACGCGCTCCTCGTGCTCGGCGCGGTGATCGGTATCTGGTTGACGATCCGGCTGTCGCGACGCGGTTTCCTGATCGGCTCGTTCGCGGTGACCTGCGCGTCGCTCGTCGCGCTCGCGGTGCTGCCGTCGTCGGTCGGCGTTGCGATGATCGTCGCGTTCGCGATCTTCACGCTGACGATGTCCGCGTTCAGCAACCTCGTCGGCGTGTTCCCGCCCGAATGCTTTCCGACCGAAGTGCGCACGTGCGGCGTCGGCCTCGCGATCGCGTGCAGCCGGCTCGGCTCGGCGATCGGCACGTTCCTGCTACCGGTCGGCATCGCGACGCTCGGCTTTCACGCGACGATGTTCGCGCTCGCGGGCGTGCTGCTGGTCGGGATGATCGTGTCGATCGCGTGGGCGCCCGAGACGAAGCACCTCACGCTCGAAGAGGCGTCGGGCCACTGATGCGCGCCGCTGCCCCGGTCTGCTGCGCGGATCGCGGCGGCGCGTCGGTTCACTTCTTCTTCGCCGCCTGCTCGCGCAGCCACGCGGCGAACGCGCGCACAGGCTCGACCGCGCCGCTGTCCGGCACGACGTCGAGCCAGTAGCCGAACGGGCCGCTCGCCTGCACGGGCGAGAGCCGCGCGAGGTTGCCCTCGCCGATCTCCTCCTCGATCATGTTCAGGTCGACGACGGCGAGGCCCACGCCCTTGCGCGCCGCATGGATCGCCTGTTCGAGCGTCGAGAATTCGATGCCGTCGCCGATCCGGTCGACGGACACGCCCGCCTGCTCGCACCAGTCCGCCCACAGCGTCAGGCGCTTGCCCTCGTGCAGAACGTGAAGCGAGGGCAGCTTGCCGAACAGCGTGTCGAGTTGCGCATCCGCGAAGCGCGGTGCGCCGATGAGCGCGTGCCGCTCCATCATCAGCAGCTCCGAGCGCATGCCGGGCAGCGCCGCGCGCCCGAAGCGGATGTGGCAATGGCAATCGCTCGTCGGCTCGGTGCGGATCGACAGGTCGACGTCGGGCAGCACTTCCGCGAGCGTGCCGAGGCGCGGCGAGAACCACTGCGTCGCGAACGTCGGCGGCAGCGACAGCGTCAGGCGGCGCTTCGCGCCGGGGCGCGCGGCGGCGATCTCGCCGACGCCGCGCTCGATCGTGTCGAATGCCTGCCCGATGAACGGCAGCAGCCGGCGGCCGGCGTCCGTCAGACGCACGCCTTTGTGGTCGCGCTCGAACAGCCGCGCACCGAGCGCGTCCTCGAGCAGACGGATCTGGCGGCTCACCGCGCCTTGCGTGACGCATAGCGAAGCGGCCGCACGGTTGAAGCTCAGGTGACGCGCGGTCTCCTCGAAGAATCGCAACGCGATCAGCGATGGCAGGCGTCGCATGGTGTGGTTCCCTCTCTCTCGTCTTTGCCGGACTGGCCCGCCGGCATGCATGCCGGCAGCTTTATGGCAGAAAAACGCCGCGCCCGGCAGGCAGTGAAAACCCCGATATCGCACGCAGGACGACCGGTGCGCCCTCCACAATGAACGCCCCTGAACCGATCGACGACGATGCCCGTGTGCCGCGCGCCAACCCACGCACGCGGTGGTAGCAGGAGCAGGTCCAATGCGCTTCGCCGGGCAAACCGGCTATGCTGGGCTCGGCATCCGCACCACCCGCCGCAGCGCGAATTTCGCCGCCGGACAATACGCGCGGCACCGTCTAGACTTACATTCACCTTCCTGACGGCTTTGCCATTTTGGCGCCATGCAGCCGTTGGTGCCCAGGCTCTAGCATACGGGCAGATTGACGGTGCCATGCGTGCGGCATACGTCATGCGACCCGTGTTTGCGGCCGCGCGTTCCGGCATGGTGTTCGCTAGCGTGGCGCAACGCGCCGTTCAGCCGGTTCGCGGTTCGCGCGGCGGCGCTCACGCGGGCTCGTCAACGTGGCGGCGGCGCGAACGTGGCGCTGACGTCCGGCCGCGGCGACTTCTTAACCTTTCCTGCATTCTCTCGGGCGCGTTTCAATGTGGATTGTCAACGTTGCGCTAAAGCGGCCATACACGTTCATCGTGATGGCCATCCTGATCCTGCTGGCGACGCCGTTTGTCTTGCTGACCACGCCGGTCGACGTGCTGCCGGAGATCAACATTCCGGTGGTCAGCATCATCTGGAACTACACGGGTCTGTCGGCCGAGGACATGGCCAACCGTATCACGTCGGTCAATGAGCGCAGTCTGACGACGACGGTCAACGACATCGAGCACATCGAGTCGCAGTCGCTCGCCGGCATCACGATCATCAAGCTGTTTCTGCAACCGACGGCGAACATCCAGACCGCCATCGCGCAGACAGTCGCGATCGAACAGGCGCAGTTAAAGCAGATGCCGCCGGGCGCGACGCCGCCGCTGGTGATCAGCTACTCGGCCTCCAGTATTCCGGTGATCCAACTGGGGCTGTCCAGTTCGAAGATGTCGGAGCAGGCGCTCAACGACACGGCGCTGAACTTCCTGCGCCCGCAACTGGTGACGATTCCGGGCGCGGCGGTGCCGTACCCGTATGGGGGCAAATCGCGCCTGATCTCGGTCGACCTCGACACGCGCGCGTTGCTCGCCAAGGGGCTGACGCCGGCCGACGTGGTCGATGCCTTCAATGTGCAGAACCTGATTCTGCCGACCGGCACGGCCAAGATCGGCTCAACCGAATACACCGTCGATATGAACGGCTCGCCCGCGACGGTGGCCGGCCTGAACGACATCCCGGTGCGCACGGTCAATGGCGCCACGACCTATCTGCGTGAAGTCGCGCACGTGCGCGACGGCTTCTCTCCGCAGACCAACGTGGTGCGGCAGAACGGGCACCGGGGCGTGCTGATTTCGGTCCTGAAGACCGGCAGTGCGTCGACGCTGGCGATCGTCAGCGCGCTGCACGACCTGCTGCCGAGCGCACGCGCAGCGTTGCCGCCCGACTTGACGATTACCGCGCTATTCGATCAGTCGGTCTTCGTGAAGGCGGCGGTGCAGGGCGTGGTGCGCGAAGCGTTGATCGCCGCCGCATTGACCGCGGCGATGATCCTGCTGTTTCTCGGCAACTGGCGCAGCACCTGCATCATCGCAGTGTCGATTCCGCTGTCCATCCTCACTTCGCTGATTGCGCTGCATGCGCTCGGTCAGACCATCAACATCATGACGCTGGGCGGGCTCGCGCTCGCGGTGGGGATCCTGGTGGACGACGCGACGGTGACGATCGAGAACATCGAGCGGCACCTGCATATGGGCACCAATCTGCACGACGCGATTCTCGAAGGGGCCGGCGAAATCGCGGTGCCCGCGCTCGTCTCGACGCTGTGTATCTGTATCGTGTTCGTGCCGATGTTCTTTCTGACCGGCGTGGCGCGCTACCTGTTCGTGCCGCTAGCGGAAGCGGTGGTGTTCGCGATGCTCGCCTCGTACGTGCTGTCGCGCACGCTGGTGCCGACCCTCGCAATGCTGCTGATGGGCCACGCGCACAAGCCGAAGGCCGGCAGCCGGCCGAATCGGTTCATGCGGCTCTATCACCGCTTCGATCAGGCGTTTGAGCGGATGCGGGCGGCGTACATCGTGATCCTGAGTAGCGTGCTGGTACGCAGGCGTGTGTTCGGCGGCGTGTTTCTCGGCTTCTGCGTGCTGTCGATGGGGCTCGTGTTCGTGCTCGGCGAAGACTTCTTCCCGAGTGTCGACGCCGGCGATATCCGCATGCACATGCGTGCGCCGACCGGCACGCGGATCGAGGAAACCGCGCGCCTCGCCGACGAAGTGGAAAAGGTCGTGCGCCAGGTCGTGCCGCCGCGGGAGCTTGCGACGATCCTCGACAACCTCGGGCTGCCGTATAGCGGGATCAACCTGTCCTATAGCAACGCAGGCACGATCGGCACGCTGGACGGCGAGATTCAGGTTGCGCTGAACGAGGACCACAAGCCGACCCAGCGCTACATCGACAAGCTGCGTGCGATCTTGCCGCAGCGCTTTCCGGGCGTGGAGTTTTTCTTCCAGCCGGCCGATATCGTGACGCAGATTCTGAACTTCGGGCTGCCCGCAGCCATCGACATCCAGATCGTCGGCGCCGACCAGCAAGGCAACTTCGACGTGGCGAGCAAGCTGTACAAGCAGGTGCGGATGATTCCGGGCACCGTGGACACCCACATCCAGCAGAAGCTCGACCAGCCGGTGATCAATCTTCAGATGGATCGCACCCGTTTGCAGCAGCTCAATCTGTCCGCGAGCAACGTCGCGCAGAACGTGCTGATTTCGCTGTCGGGCAGTTCGCAGACCGCGCCGAGCTTCTGGTTCAACAACCGGAACGGGGTCGAATACAACGTCGCAGTGCAAACGCCGCAATATGAAGTGTCGTCGATCGACCAGCTGTTGCGCACGCCGGTTTCGGCAACCGTCGGCGGACCGACGCAACTGCTCGGCAACCTGGTGCAGGTTTCGGCGCAGCGCCAGTTCGCCGTCGTTACGCACTACAACATCCGGCCGGTGATCGACCTGTACGTGAGCGTGGAAGGGCGCGACCTCGGCAGCGTGGCGACCGAGGTGAACAAGCTGGTCGATCAGGCGCGCGCGTCATTGCCGCGCGGCAGCCAGATCGTGGTGCGCGGCCAGGTGCAGACCATGCGCAGTTCGTACTTCGGCCTGGGCGTGGGCGTCGCGATGGCAATCGTGCTGGTGTACCTGCTGATCGTCGTGAACTTCCAGTCGTGGGTCGATCCGCTCATCATCATCAGTGCGTTGCCGGCGGCGTTGGCGGGCATTGCGTGGATGCTGTTCCTGACCGGCACGCACCTGAGCGTGCCTGCGTTGACAGGCGCGATCATGACAATGGGCGTGGCCACGGCGAACAGTATCCTGATGGTGGCGTTCGCGCGTCAGCGCCTCGCGACCGGCGCACCGCCGCTGACCGCGGCGCTCGAAGCAGGCGCGAGCCGGATCCGACCGGTGCTGATGACCGCGTTCGCGATGATCATCGGCATGATTCCGATGGCGCTCGGTCTCGGCGAAGGCGCCGAGCAGAATGCGCCGCTCGGCCGCGCGGTGATCGGTGGTCTGTTGTTCGCCACGGTTTCGACGCTGTTTTTTGTGCCGCTCGTGTTCGCGGCGATCCATACGCGCCTCGCCCGGCGCAACGCAAACACACGGGGCGGCGCGCATGGGGAAGACGATGGCCAGGGACCGGACGGCGGCAGCGCCGGCGCTGGCAAGCACGCGTAAAGTTAAATGATGGCTGACAGAGATGACTGAAAAAACTCATGCTTCGCTAGCGATTCCCGCGCGGGAAACCGAGGATGGCCACGCGCTACCGCCGCGCAACCGCGAATGGCAACGCGCCAGAATCGCCATTTGGATCGTGCTGGCGCTGCTCGCGCTGGGCGCGTTGCGCACCGTGGTGGCCGACATTCTGCAAAGCCGCTCGGTGGCGGAGACCACCCGGCAGAATGCGCTCGACTACGTGACGGTGGTGACGCCGACGCAGGCCGACGGCAGCGCCAACACGCTGCTGCCCGGCACGTTGCGCGGCTATGTCGAGTCGCCGATCTATGCGCGCGCCACCGGCTACCTGCTGCACTGGTACGTCGATATCGGCGCGCGGGTCAAGCAGGGTCAGCTGCTGGCCGATCTGGACACGCCGGAAATCGATCAGGAACTGGCGCAGGCGGTGGCGCAGCGCGAGCAGATCAACTCGAGCCTCGCGCTGGCGAAGAGCTCATACGAACGCTGGCAGCAACTGCGGCAGCGCGACGCGGTCTCGCAACAGGAACTGGATGAGCGGCAGAGCACCTACACGCAGGACGTCGCGAATCTTGCCGCGGCCGATGCGAACGTGCAGCGCCTGCGGCAGCTCGAATCGTTCAAGCGGATCGTCGCGCCGTTCGACGGTGTGGTGACGCAGCGCAACGTCGACGTCGGCGACCTGATCGACGCGGGCAGCGGCACGAGCCGCGCGCTCTTCGCGCTCGCGCAGTCCGATCCGTTGCGCGTCTACGTGCAACTGCCGCAGGCCTACGCGCAGAACGTCTCGGTCGGCCAGCAGGTGGTCGTGACCCAGGCGGAATTGCCGGGCAAGCAGTTCCACGGCACGATCACGCATGTTTCCGGCGCAATCGACGTGCCGACCCGGTCGTTGCAGATCGAAATACGGCTGCCGAATCCGGATGACTTGCTGCGGCCGGGTGCGTATGTTCAGGTGGCCGTGCCCGCGGCCGCGCATGCGGACATCATGGTGCCGGGCAACGCGCTGCTGTTCCGCGCAGAGGGGCCGCGCATGGCCGTGGTCGACAGCAACGGCACCGTGCATCTGCGCAAGGTCGTGATCGCGCAGGATCTCGGGCAGTCGCTTGAAATAGAAAGCGGCATCGAGCCGAACGACAAGGTCATCGTCAACCCGAGCGATTCGATCGCAGACGGCGATCATGTGCAGATCGCGCCGCCGTCGGGCAACCCGAAGGGGGCGTCGTGAAGCGTTCGCGCCTGATCGCCTTGTCGACGCCGCGCTGCACGGTGGCGGCCCTCGGTGCAGTGCTGCTGGCCGCCTGCACGGTGGGCCCCGATTACCAGCAGCCGCATGTCGATGCGCCGCCTGCCTGGCATACCGATTCGTACTGGCGTGTGGCCGAGCCGTCGCATGCGCCGCTTGCGCCCGACTGGTGGCTCGGCTTTAACGACACGACGCTCAATACGCTGGAGACCCAGGCGCTCGCACAGAATCAGACGCTTGCCGCCGCGGTCGCGCATTACGAGCAGGCCAAGGCGACCCTGGCGAATACCTCGGCGCAACGGATACCCGAGGTCGACCTCGGTGGGGCGGCCGAGCGCCTGAAGATCTCGAAGAACCGTCCGCTCACCGCGTATGCCACGCCGAACCAGTCGACTGTGCAGAACGGTCTCGAGATCGGCCCGACGATCAACTACGACACCGATCTGTTTGGCCGGATCCGTCGCGAGGTCGAAGGGGCAAAGGCGTCGGCCGAGCAGTCGCGCGACGATCTTGCCAACGCGCGGCTGGTGCTGACGACCGATCTGGCGACCGATTATTTCTCGATGCGCGAACTCGATGCCGAGATCGACGTGTTGAACCAGTCGGTCATCCTGCAGCAGAAAGCGCTCGATTATGTGACCTCGGAACACGAACTGGGCTCGGTGTCCGGCCTCGACGTGCTGCAGCAGCAATCGGAACTGGATTCGACCCGGGTGCAGGCGCAACCCCTGCTCGTGCAACGCGCGCAGTTCGAGCATGCGATCGCCGCGCTGACCGGCGTGCCGGCTCCGCAATTCTCGATTGAGCCGAAGGTGATCGCGATGCAGGTGCCGGCCATTCCGCTCGGTGTGCCGAGCGATGTGCTGCAACGGCGTCCGGACGTGGCGTCAGCGGAGCGCGCGATGGCCGCCGCGAACGCGCAGATCGGCGTCGCGAAGGCTGCATTTTTCCCGAGCCTGACGCTGATGCCGAGCATCGGCTGGCAGAGCACCAGTTTCGCCGACCTGTTGAGCGCGCCGAGCCTGATGTGGACGCTCGGCGCAACGGTGTCGCAGGTCGTGTTCGATGGCGGACGCCGGGCGGCGAACGTCAAATTCGCGAGCGAAGGCTATCAGGCGGCCGAAGCGAATTACCGGCAGACCGTGCTCGACGCGTTCCAGCAGGTCCAGGATGGCGTGACCGGGCTGTCGGTGCTTGATGGCGCCGCAAAGCAGTCGCATGGCGCCGTGGTCGACGCGCAGCGTCTGTTGTCGCTCGCCAACGACCGCTATTCCGGCGGCCTCGTCGCCTACCTCGACGTGATCACCGCGCAGCAGTCGCTGTTGACGAGCGAGCGGCAGGACGTGCAGATTCATGGCCAGCAGATGACCTTGTCGGTTTCGCTGGCCAAGGCGCTCGGCGGCGGCTGGGACGTCAGCGTGCCCGCGGCGCAGGCGCAGCCGCCGCAGGCCATGAACCATCCGGACTGACCTCGCCTGCGAGGGGCTGTAACGGCGGGAGAGGGTAGAACAAGGCCTTTCGTATGATGTAAGGCGCAAAGGGGCGCGCAAAAATGAAACTGCTCATCGTCGAAGATGAACACAAGGTGGTGGACTATCTGCGCTCGGGGCTGACGGAGCAGGGCTGGGTAGTCGATGTCGCGCTCGACGGCGAAGAAGGCATGTATCTGGCCACCGAGTTCGACTACGACGTGATCGTCCTCGATGTGATGCTGCCCAAACGCGACGGCTTTAGCGTGCTCAAGGCGCTGCGCATGCGCAAGTCGACCCCGGTGATCATGCTGACCGCGCGCGACCATGTGAACGACCGCGTGCGCGGCTTGCGCGAAGGCGCGGACGATTATCTGACCAAGCCGTTCTCATTCCTCGAACTGGTGGAGCGTCTGCACGCGCTGGCGCGCCGGACCCGTGCGCAGGAATCGACGCTGATTTCGGTCGGCGACCTGTTCGTCGATCTGATTGGCCGCCGCGCGACGCGCGACGGCGTGCGCCTCGATCTGACCGCGAAGGAATTCCAGTTGCTGAGCGTGCTGGCGCGCCGGCAAGGCGATATCTTGTCGAAGACGGCGATTACCGAACTCGTCTGGGACGTGAATTTCGACAGTCACACGAACGTTGTCGAAACCGCGATCAAGCGCTTGCGCGCGAAGCTCGATGGGCCGTTTCGCACCAAGCTGCTGCACACGGTGCGCGGCATGGGCTATGTGCTCGAAGTAAGGGAAGAGGCAGAATTGTCATGAACCGCTCGATTGCCCGGCGCCTCGCGATGATGTTCGCCCTCGTCGCATTGTTGGTGTTTACGCTGGTCGGCACCGGGCTCTTTCTCGTGTTGCGCACGCAGCTCGATCGGCACTTGCGCGAGTCGCTCGATGACCGCATGGAGATCGCGAAGATCATCACGTATCACGCCGTCACGCCTGACAAATGGCGCATGTGCCGCGAAAAGCTCACCGATATGACGCCGCGCGACGGCGCCACCGTCTACTCGGTGTCGAGCGCCGACCCGAATTTCCATTATGGTCAGCCGGTACAGGGGCGGGTCAAAGACAGTTGGCCCGGTGGCTATACGCGGGTGCGGCCCTCGGCCGGCGGCCCCGACATGCTGGCGAGCACGGTGTCGATCCCGGCAAGCGGTGTGCGGCCGACCGTGCAACTGCAAGTGGCGGCCAGCTATCAGCCGAACGTGCGGACCATGCGGGTGTTCGGCGCGGCGCTCGCCGCGCTGTCGGCGCTGGGCAGTCTCGCGGTGCTGCTGCTCAGCTACTCGGTGACGCGCATCGGTCTCGCACCGCTCAGGCGCCTGACCAAAGATGCGTCCGAGGTCAGTCCGAACAACCGCTCGCAGCGCCTGAATATGGCATCGCTGCCGCTCGAGCTCAACGATCTCGCCAACTCCTTCAACGGCGCGCTGGAGCGGCTCGACGCCGCCTATGGGCGCCTCGAGTCGTTTAACGCCGATGTCGCGCATGAACTGCGCACGCCGGTGACGATTCTGATCGGGCAGACCGAGGTGGCGTTGACGCGCAACCGCTCGGTCGACGACCTGCGCCATACGCTGCAATCCAATCTGGAAGAGTTCGAGCGCATGCGCGCGATCATCAACGACATGCTGTTCCTTGCGCGCGCCGATCAGGGCGAGCGCGCGACCGGACTGGTCGAGGTGTCGCTCGCGGCGGAAGTGGCGCGCACGCTGGAATTCCTCGAGATTCCGTTCGAAGAGGCGCGGGTGGGCGCCGTGTCGCGCGGCGACGCGCCGGCGCTGGTGAACCGCTCGCTGTTCGGCCGGGCGTGTACCAATCTGCTGATGAACGCGATCCAGCATTGCGCGCACGGCGACACCGTCACGGTGACGATCTCGCGCGAAGGCGAACGGGTGCGCATTGCGGTGGCGAATCCCGGCGACGCGATCGACCCGTCGACGCTCGACCATCTGTTCGACCGTTTCTATCGCGCGGAAGCGTCGCGCACCAATAGCCGCGAGAATCATGGGCTGGGGCTGGCAATCGTCAAGGCGATCGCCGAGATGCATCGCGGCACGGTGTCGGTCGAGAGTGCGAACGGGGTCAACACGTTTGCGTTTTCGGTCGATGCGTCGCGGCTTGACGGGCAAGGCGAACTCGATGCGCCGCTGCCCGCCGAGCGCAACGCGGTGGCGGCAGAGCCGGCACAGGCGCGGCGCGTGACGCTGTGAACAGCGGTCACTTTGCGCGTCGGCGGCGCGCGGCCTGGGCAAGCGTATCCAGCACCGGCTCGGTCTGCAGCCAGCTCAGACACGCATCGGTAATCGACACGCCGCAGCGCAGCGGCACGCCCGGCTTCAGATCCTGGCGGCCTTCCTCCAGATTGCTCTCGATCATCACGCCGATGATGCGGCGCTCGCCTTGCGCGAGTTGGCCGGCAATATCCTGAGCCACGTCGATCTGGCGCAGATGCGATTTGCCCGAGTTGGCGTGCGAGCAATCGATCATGACCTGCTCGCGCAGACCGGCCGCTCGCAGCACGGCACAGCTTTCTTCGACCGCCGCGCTGTCGTAATTCGGGCCTTTCTTGCCGCCGCGCAGAATCACGTGCGCGTCGTCGTTGCCGCGCGTTTCGAAGATCGCTGCCATGCCCATTTTGGTCATGCCCATGAACGCGTGGCTCGCGCGTGCCGCGACGATCGCGTCCGCAGCAATCTGCACGCCGCCGTCGGTGCCGTTCTTGAAGCCGATCGGGCTGCTCAGCCCCGACGCGAGCTGGCGATGGCTCTGGCTTTCCGTGGTGCGCGCGCCGATCGCGCCCCACGCGACGAGGTCCGCAATGTACTGCGGGCTCAGCAGGTCGAGAAACTCGGTGGCGGTGGGCAAACCGAGGCCGCTGATGTCGAGCAGCAGTTGCCGGGCACGCCGCAAACCCTCGTTGATGCGAAAACTGCCGTCGAGCCGGGGATCGTTGATATAGCCTTTCCATCCGACGGTGGTGCGCGGTTTTTCGAAGTACACGCGCATGACGATCAGCAGGTCTTCCCGCAGCGCATCGGCGGCGGCCTTGAGGCGGCGCGCGTAATCGAGCGCCTGGTCGTGATCGTGGATCGAGCACGGGCCGACCACGATCACCAGCCGGTCGTCGCGGCCGTGCAGGATATCGGCGATGGCCGCGCGGCTTTGTTCGACGAGCGTCTGCACGGCCAGCGGCACGGGCAATTCGTCCTGCAGCAAAGCGGGCGAAATGAGCGGACGGACCGCGCCAATCCGCACGTCGTCGATGCGGGTCGTGTCCTGGGTAGCGTCGGCAACGCCGACCTCCCGGTCATGTAAAGGATTGTCGATGTTGCTCAAGGTGCTCTCCTGGGTCCGC
>Ga0335083_10009897_pt1 | contig 11560 bp, 11 predicted proteins | sample Lox_Sample_42_FD_206716 | JGI IMG/M metagenome (GOLD analysis project Ga0335083, IMG submission 206716) | Soil microbial communities from Loxahatchee National Wildlife Refuge, Florida, United States - Lox_Sample_4.2 | ecosystem: Environmental > Terrestrial > Soil > Wetlands | place: USA... | reverse complement strand
AACAGGGCCGTATCACGGTTTCCGCGCGCGTCAGGTCGCTGCTGGAACCGGCGTCGAAAAAATAGAGCGCCTCTCGTACTGACATTCTCTTGAGCCGGCGAACGGGGACGATGTTCACGGATGCAGGATCAGCTTCTGCACCCGCCAATTGGACGTTTCGGCGACGTAAACCTCGTTCTCCGATGGACAGGCAAGTTGATGGGCTCCGGAGAACTGCTTCAACTGCCGTCCCGAGCGGCCAATCACTCCGAGCACCTTACCGTCCAGCGCGACTTTGAAGATGCGGCCGGGGAAGGTGCTCTCACCGACGAAAAGTACCTGGTTGGCGCCGGGCGTAATGCAGATGGAATTGGGAGCTCCAACCACTGCGGCCAGGCGAGCGCCGGTGGGCGTGTTGCCATTCACTGCATGGGTTCCTGGAACAGGAGGCACGTCGATGGTGAACATGCGCAGAAACTTCCCGTCGGTGTCGAACACCTGGATCCGGCGGTTGGTGCGGTCGCCCACGTACAGGTTGTTGTTGCGGTCGGCCACGATTGCGTGCGGGAGGCGGAATTGCCCCGGTCCGGTTCCCTTATCGCCCCATGACTTCACCCAGTCGCCATCCTTGTCATACTTGGCGACGCGAGAGTTGACATATCCGTCCGTGATATAGATGTTGCCTTCAGAATCCCAAGCGACGTCGGTCGGTTGCCGAAAGAGACCGTCGACCGGCGGTAGAGGCGGGTCGACGTGCTCCCAAGGTTTGGCGCCCTCGTCGGCCGCTTCCCGGCGGCGTCCAAAGGTCCACACCACGCGGCCGGCCTGGTTGAACTTGATGATCATGTCGGAGCCTTTGTCGATGGCCCAGATGTTGTCGTCCCGGTCGATACGAACGCTGTGAGCTTCCGACCACGCGTAGAGCCCTTTGCCTATCTCGCGCAAGAATTCGCCATCAGCGCCAAACTCGAGCAACTGCGCCGCCGCTGCACCGTAGGCCGGGCCATTGGAACTATTCGAGCGAGTAAACACGAAGATGTGGCCCTTGGAGTTAACCGCCACGCCGGGGACTTCACCGAAATTCATCCCAGGCGGGAGCTTCAGGAATTCAGGGATGGAATCAAATGGAATTTCAGGTACGGTTTGCTGGGCGAACACCAGCGGAGCGAGAACGACCGACATCAATCGAGCGATAGCTCTCATTTTCCACGCGCCGCAATAATCGCAGCCAAATCGCGCAAACGCTGCGCGTCAGCCGGTGTTTTCGCCCCGGCTGCGTCCTTCTCCAGGCCAGCTGCGGTGGTCTTGAGCTGTGCCACGTCCTTTTGGTCGGGATTTGATCCTTCAACCTGAGTGATGAGCGTGTTCAGTGCTGCGATGCGCGCGGGCGCGAGGACGCCGCTGCGGGCAAGCTGGTCGATATAGGCGCGGGCCACCACAAAATTCGCGGGCCACGTTATTTTCGGCTGATTCTGCACATTCAACTCGTCGAAATGCACCTGATTGGCGGCGTCGATCTCGTTCTGGGTGATAAATTTGCTCGGCAGGAGTTTGAATACGTCAACCCCCCGCGCAATCTCCGACCCGTAGAGATAACCGTTGTACCAGTAAACGGACCAGTAGCCGCCCAAGCCACGTTTGGTGGCATCCAGCGGTCCGCGATCGAAATAGGCAATCTCAAAAGGATGCGCCGCGTCGGTGAAATCAACTACGGAGACGCCACCCTGATACCAGGCCTGCACAAAGATGTCACGCCCCGGCACAGGAATCAGCGATCCATTGTGGGCGACGCAGTTCTCGAGCTCCGTCTGCGGGGCCGGCATCTTATAGTAGGAGGCAAGCTTCAGCTTGCCCTTCGACAGCTCGAAGATTGCATCCGCGCCCCAATTCATCGGATCGGTGGCGCGGCAACGGGGTTGGCCGCCGCCACCCCACTCATCGGTGAACAACACTTTGGTGCCGGCATTATTGAAGGTAGCCGAATGCCAGAAGGAGTAGTTCGGATCGCTCACCGCGTCGATGCGGACAGGATTTACCGGGTCGTGGATGTCCAACAGGATTCCATTTCCGGAACACGCTCCCGCCGCTAGGCCCAGGGCTGAGTAGACTGTGATGTCGTGGCACTTGTCCGTGCCGGAAGTAGTCTGAGTGCCTTGGCCGTGGTTGCCGCGTTTCCAGAGACCATTGATGGCTCCGGTTTGCGTGTCGGTAAATATCCGAGGGTTCGAAACGATCTTCGCCAGATCGGGATGCGCCAGCGGCACTTTGATGATGTCTATGCTGAATAACGATGTGTTGGGCGTGGCGGCCGGATCGTCCCCACTCACGCACCCGCTCAGTTCTTCAGCCTGACGAACGTTCCCGGTTCCAGAGACATAAATATAGACATTCTCTTTATCCTTGGGGTCGACTACGAGCGTGTGCGTGTGAGAGCCGCGGCACGTCTGCACGGCGGCTACCTGCTTTGGATTCGAGAGGTCACTGATATCGAAGATGCGCACACCGCGGAACCGGTCGGGATTGGGAGGGGGCAGCGGACGGTGGCGCGGCTCCGGTTCAACTCCCGGGACAACGGGCGCGGGAGGTGGGAGCGGGGGTGGCACATACCCGGCTGGCAGCGGTACTCCCTGAGTGCCACAGTCGAGTCGTCCGTTCAGGGCCTCTGCCGACATAAACAGGAGATGGCCGTACACCGATACGTCGCCCTGACCGCCGGGGCAGAGCAGCGAAGCCCGCAGCTTGACCTCGGCCGGATTATCGATGTCGTAAAAGTTGATGCCGTTGTAATTACCGACAAAAACGTAGTTCCCGCTGAACGCCAGATCCGAGTTGGTTGAACCGTATTGAACGGAGGGAGGCCGCGCGGGACGACCTGGAGGCGGAGGTTCGGGCGGCTCCGGAGGCGGAGCGGAATTTGCAATGAAATTGCCGGGCGCGAAACCCGGAGGCTTCGGCAGTGAAACCAGTTTCTGCAATCCGAAGATCGCCTCGCCGGCGTCGTACAATCCCGGCTTGAGCCCTACACGAGGGTCGTCGGATGAGGCGCGCGGATTCGATGGAACCTTGGGCAAACCAGGAGCGCCGGATTGGCCGGCGCAGAGCATGGGGAAAAAGGCTGAGAGGGCCAGCAACAAAGTCACGCTGCGCCGCCGCCCTGTAGGTCGTTCGTCAATCATTTTTTCTCCTTCAGCAGCATGCTCCGCATGATGCTAATTTCGGCGCGCTGCGTGTTGTCTACATCGGTGGCGAAGTCGAACAGTACGGAGTCCTGGCCCGCTCCCGGCGTGTTGACCAGATCCTGGACCATAACCAGGGCGCCGGTGTGATGTTGAATCATACCCGTTAAGAACAGGTGATCGAAGGACGCGCCGCGCGCCTGTTCCAGGGCCTTCATCTGTTGTGGACTCAGCATTCCGGGCATCAGCGGCATGGAGTCCATGTTCATGTGGCTCATGTGATCGCCGCTTTTCATATCACCCATGCGGCTGTGCTCCATGGACACTGGCTGGCCGCGATCCTCAAGCCACTGCTTCATGAATTTCATCTCGTCAGTTTGTGAGATGCTGATGCGCTTCCCCAATGCCTGAAGGTCTTTGTTGTGGCTCCGCGTGCGAAGCAGGTCGGTCATCTCGACCGCCTGCGAATGGTGCATGATCATTCCTTGCATGAAGCTGATGTCAGCCGCTGCCGGAGCGCGCGGGGGTGCCACGGCAGTAGCCGGCGTCAGGACCTTGCTGCTTTTTCCAGGCGCACCAGGTTGTACGATAGGCGCGCTCTGGGACGCCTGGCCCGATGCTGTCGCGGAGCTCCAAAGGAGGATCGCGGCAGTAGTAAGGAAAATGCGTGGCTCCATAGTCTTAATGAAGTCCAGAGCCTCAGCGTACCACGACTTCATTGGGTTCAAAGTTGCAAATGCCCGCCCGCGCATCCGAGCCCAGCCGGCGCTCGGCTCGTCTCTGGTTCCGTTGCGATAGACTTTCTTGGTACACGATGTCACCTGCGAAGTCGGAACTTTCAAGGAGGCAATGATGCGCCGAGCGTTGGTCCCTCTAGGTGTTCTACTTATCGCCGGGTTACCTTCGATGGCGCAAACGCGGAGCTCACGCACACTGGACATCTATGTCATCGACGTGGAAGGCGGCAACGCCACGTTGATCGTTGCGCCTTCCCGTGAGTCACTGCTCATCGATACCGGCAATGCCGGGGCTGCGGCGCCGCGCGATGCAGGCCGCATCATCGAGGCGATTCAAGCTGCCAGCCTTCAGCACATCGATCATCTCATCACCACGCACTGGCATGGCGATCATTTCGGGGGAATGGCCGAATTAGCGGCCAAGGTTCCCATTCGCGAGTTTATCGATCACGGCCCCAACGTCCAACCGGGCGAACTTGCCGATGCCTTTCTACAGAAGACTTACCCGCAGCTTTACGCCAAAGCAAAACATACCGTCGTCAAACCCGGCGACCAGATCTCCATCTCGGGTGTCGACGTTCGTGTCGTGACTTCCGCTGGCGAGACGATCAAGACCGCTATCCCCGGCGCCGGCATGCCGAACCCGTACTGCGCCAATTTCAAGCCCGGCGACAACAATGCCGAAGATCCTCAATCCGTCGGGACCTACATAACATTTGGAAGATTCCGCACGGCTCACTTGGGAGATCTGACCAAGAACAAGGAATTCGAGCTGATGTGCCCCAACAACCGCCTCGGCGCCGTGGATGTGCTCTTGGGTTTGCACCATGGAGTCAGCAGCTCGAATTCAGAGGTGCTGGTGCACGCTCTACATCCCCGTGTTGCCATCATGAATAACGGCACTCGAAAAGGCGGCGAACCGGACGTGATGAAGACCGTGCATTCATCGCCCGGTCTCGAAGATCTCTGGCAGCTTCACTTTTCACTGCTGAGTGGGCAAGAGTACACCGTGCCAGGAATGTTTATCGCGAATACAATTGATGACCAGCCGCCCGCGATGCCCATTGCTCCCATGGCAGCGCCACAGCCTGGCCCAGGTGTGCCGCCCGCACCGGTACATAATGGCAAGGCATATTGGATCAAGGTTTCCGCGCAACCCGATGGTTCCTTCACAGTAACTAACGCGCGGAACGGCTTCAGCAAGAGCTACGAAGCTCGGCCATAACAGAAGGGGCGCCGAGCCGAGGCCCTTCCTTTCGGTCAGCTGAGAGCCAGAGCCAGCTTGCCGAGGTAATGACCATTCAGTGCCTGCTGGGCCTGGGCCGCATCTTCTAATTTAAAGGTCCGCGCAATGTGGACCACAAACGGGCCGCCATCGATCAGTTCGTTCAGTTTGGCAAACGTCCGCGGATCGGGCTCGCCGTTATAGCTGGTGACCTTCACGCCGTCACGCGCCTTAGGAGGTTCCTCCACGCCGTTCGGGTACGCGGCCCGGCCGCCTTCCCGCAGCGCCGCAATCGCCTGCTCGGCCGCTTTCCCGCCAGCCGTCAGCAAAGCGGCATCCAGACCGTTGGGCGCAAATTCACGCGCAGCTTTGAGAATATCCTCTTGATGTCCGTCGATGACCTTGTCGGCTCCCAACCGTTTCACAAACGCCACGCCATCTTGCCCGGAGGCCACGGCCAGAACCCGCGCGTTCATGCGCTTGGCCAATTGAACCGCTAAGTGCCCGACGCCGCCGCTCGCGCCAAGGATCAGAATGGATTCACCGGCTTTGAGCTGAAGCGTTTTATCCAGACCATTCAGCGCTGTGACGCCATCAACCGCCAAGACGCCGGCATCTCTTGTGGACAACGCGCGCGGGATCATCGCCGCGTTGCTGGCTTTGATCACCGTATATTCCGCATAAAAGCCGCCCTTGGGATTCATTAGGTTAATGCCGTAAACCCGGTCGCCGCGTTTGAGATTATGAACCTGATCGCCCACCTCTTCCACGGTTCCCGCGCCATCCGACCCCAGCACGTGAGGAAAGTTGGCTTTCATACCGAACTCTTTCGCGAACCCGCCCTCGCGTTCAAATGGATCCCAGACTCCGACGCCCGCCGTATCCACCCGGACCAGGATCTCGTCGGGAGCCATCTCCGGCACCGGCAGTTCCCGAGCCTTCATCTTCTCGATTCCCCCAAATTCATCAATCGCTACCGCGCGCATCGTTTGATGTGATTTGTTTTTCATAAGAATCTCCTTCTGCAGGTTGCTCTACTTCAGTATTGACAATCCCAAGGAGCGCTACGTTACGCGTAAACGGTGTCATGCTGGATCTGTCACGTGACAGACCTTGGCACAATCGTGTTTTCGCCCGAGTACACGGAGCACATACGAAACTCGTGCCGGTTATCGGGTGGCTTGAAATGTGTTGGTGCGAACGGGGAGGGTCGAACTCCCATGGCCTTTCGGCCGCTAGATCCTAAGTCTAGTGCGTCTGCCAGTTCCGCCACGTTCGCGCGCGGGGCTTCAGACTCAGGATAACAAGCCGAAGGCTTACGCCAAAAGCTCGACCAGTTCCTCGACGCGGGCGCCGCGAGAGATGCGCGGAGAGCGGTTGCCGCAGGCGCAAGGTTCGTGTTCGAGGTGCAGATCGCCGCAACCATCGAGGACGTGCAGGCCGGAATGCGCGTCGCACTCCATGGCGAGCAACTGGTTGTTCGCATCAAGATACTGCTCGAAGACCGGAACTCCGAAGGCGCGCCAGAATAATTCGCGATCGGGGCTCGATAGTCCCTCTTCCCCCTCATAGGTGAAAGCGATCACCGCATGTTCCAGGCGCAAGCCTTGCGCGGCGAGGCGGCGCAGCTCTCCGAGAGGCGCCGCGATGGATTGAGGCTGAAAGCGGGCAGCCTGCTCATCCCATCCGCGCGGGAATACACGAGTCGTCTTGGTGGCCTGAAAACCGGGCGCGAGAATCGCCGTTCTGGGCGCCGGGTCCATGGGGTGCACAAACGGTGCAGCGTGGTCAGGACGCTGAAATCGGATGCGAACAGTCATGATGATTACGACTACAAAGTGCGGCGGCGATTTGCTTCGTCTCAGGAAAACAACTGCTCGAGATTGTCGTGGAAAATCAGCCGCGCGGTTTCCGCGTCGACGCCAATTTCGTACAGCACCTTGCTCTGCGCCTCGAAGATTTGAGCGTTCCAGCCGCGCGGAAAATACGAGGAATCCGTGCCGAAAAGCAGCCGCCGCGGGCCTGCGACATCCAGAGAGCGGCGAAACACGGTGCGGAGATTGATGTTCGCTTCTTCGTAGCGCATCCAGCTATTACTGCTCGAAGTATCCAGGGATACGTTGGGGCATAGATCGCACAGCATGAGAGCTTCGCGGAAATATCCGGCGCCGAAATGCGGCACGATGAAGCGCAGCGTCGGATAGCGAAGCGCGACCGCGTGCAGCTCGATCGGATTGGAGTAGCGCATATCAAATTCCGACGCGAGGCCGAGCTTTCTGCGGACGCCGACGCTCAGCACGCCGCAGTGTACGAAGATGGCGACGCGGGTGCGCGCGGCGGCCAGATCGAGTAGCGCGCCGACGCGATCGTCCTGGATGGAGAAGCGATGCATGGCAGGGAAGAAGCACAGGCAGCGGATGTGGCCGCTTGCGAGCGCTTGCTCGGTTTGGGCCAGGGCTGTAGGCGCCAGAGGATTGACCATCGAGTAGCCATAAAAGCGCTGCGGGAATTTTCGCACCGCCGCGATGACGGAGTCCGCGTCGCCGGGCACACTCGCGATGAGCGCCGCCTTGTCCACACCGCGGCGGTTCAGTTCCTCTATCCAGGCGCTGGCCAGCTGCGCCGGATCTTCATCCGGAAGCTCCCATTCGAGCAGCGGCGCGAGCGTGGCGAATTGGGCCTTCTTCTGCTCGGCGAGCGTGGAGAAAAAGCGATGCGAGAAAAAGTGCACGTGCGCGTCGCTGACGGGGAGCGCACCCCAAGGAGTCTCCATTTAACCGGCTTGTTGTTTGACCGCGTGAACGGGAAAGCGCGTGATGCCGGCCGCCAGGGCTACCTGCGTCAGTCCGGCTACGTTGCCGACTCCCAGTTTCTTCATCATGGTCTTGCGGTAACCGCGCACGGTCTGCAGTCCTAAGTCCAGCATAACCGCGATTTCTTTGCTGGTTTTGCCTTCGGCCACCAGGCGCAGCACTTGCAATTCGCGCGGCGAAAGATTTTCCAAAGCCGAGGGCGCCGGCTTGGCCTCCAAATCGCCTTTCTGGATGCGCTTGAGCAAGCGGTCGGAAACCTGAGGACTCAAATATGAACCGCCTTTGGCCACGGTGCGGAGCGCGTCCACCAGATCGTTGTCGGAAGCCTTCTTGAGCACAAAGGCGCGCGCTCCGGATCGAATGGCGCTGACCACGGAGTGCTCGTCGTCGTACATGGACAGGATGACGATTTTGGCATCCGGACAATGCCGCAGGATTTCCGTGGTGGTTTCGATTCCGTTCAGCCCGGGCAGGCCGATGTCCATCAGGATGATGTCGGGGCGCTTGGTTTTACAAATCTGGACCGCTTCGGTTCCGTTCTCGGACTCGCCCATCACTTGGAAATCCTCGCTATGCCGGAGGATGGCCTTGATTCCATCCCGCATGATTTTGTGATCGTCGACGAGTAGAACTTGAAACGGCATAGTCAGCTATTCATCCGCGCCGGCGGCCGGGCAGACGGCTCGTAGCGTGTTGCCTTGGCCGGGCGAACCGGTGCTGAGCAAATCGAAATTCGCTCTGGCCGCGTGATATTCCATCAGCAAGGTGCCCAGTGGCTTGCCGACGGAACTGGAGGGCTGGAAGGATCCATTGTCGCCTACTTCCAGAATGAGCTTGCCATGAGAGGGCTTGAACTGAATGTCGATGACGGAACAATCCGGCCGGCCCATCGCGGCCTCCAGCGCGCACTCGGCAATTTTGTAAAAGATTTTCGCTTGCGCGGAGGTGACGCGCGCGGCGGAATCGAAGTGCAGCCGAATCGCACCGGAGAATGCGTTACGCGCTTTCCCCGCCATTTGATCGAGGGCAAAATGCAGGCCGGCCCGTTCAGCGATGGAGGGGCTGAGTTCGTTGCTGATTTCGCGCAAGTGATCGATGGCCTGTTCGAGCATGTCTTGAATCTCAGCGGCCCGCTGATCGACTCCAGGGGCGGTTTCGCGGAAATCCATTCTTAATGCATCCAACTGCAAACCCGCGGCGCTTAAGACCTGGCTCACGTCGTCGTGTAGAAGGCGCGAAACACGCGCCAATGTCATTTCATGTTCATTGAGAGCGGCAAAAAGCGGCTCAGTCAGTGACGAATCCGGAACTCCACTAACAGCACTCTGGTCCCTCAAGGGAAGCTTCTGGTTCATGATGCCACTAATCCCCGCCGCTAGCAACAAAAATCAAAATAGATGTTTCTGCTGCCGGAACTGCGCTCGAACGCTGCTCTGAACACTATCCATTCAGATAGTATTCCAAATGAAAATCTGCTGAGCGTCTATTTTCTGCTCAACACTCGCTTGGCCGCCGCGGCGACATTGGATGCTACCAGGCCATACTTCTGCATCAATTCCTCGGGGGTGCCGGACTCGGCGTAAGTATCCTGAATGCCGACGAACTCCATGGGACAAGGATCGGTCTCGGCTACAACCTGCGCCACGCGGACGCCGAGGCCGCAAGCCACCAGATGCTCTTCAGCCACCACGATGGCGCCCGTTTCTTGCGCCGCGCGGTCAATCGCGGCGCGATCGAGCGGTTTGATGGAATACATGTCGATGACGCGCGCCGAGATTCCTTCCGTTTCGAGCGATTCCTGCGCGCGGAGCGCTTCGGCCACTAGCAGACCGTTGGCGATGATGGCCACATCGCGGCCGTCGGTCAGTTGCACCGATCCACCAATTTCAAAGCGCTGTCCGGCGGCGTGTACGATGGGCGCCTTGGGACGGCCGGCGCGGATAAAGACCGGACCGACGTGTGCCGCGGAGGCATGCACCAGCGCTCGCATCGAAACCTCGTCGGCTGGCGAGAGCACTGTAAAGTTCGGCAGCGAGCACGCCAGGCCCAGATCCTCGATGCTCATCTGGGACGGGCCGTCTTCGCCGATCGAGATTCCGCTGTGAGTGCCCACCACTTTCAGGTTTACGTTCGGATAAGCGGCGCAGACGCGCAGTTGTTCGAAGCCCTTATTAATGGCGAAGACCGAAAAACTGGCGGCAAACGGAATCTTGCCGCTGGAGGCCAGGCCGGCGCCGATCGCGATCATGTTCGCTTCGGCGATTCCGCACTCGATGAAGCGGTCGGGAAACTCTTTGGCAAAGAAATGCGTGTAAGTGGACTTGGAGAGGTCGGCATCCAGGGCGACCACGTTCTTGTTTTGGCGTCCCAGCTCGACCAGCGCTTTTCCGAAAGCTTCGCGCGTGGCCACGCCCATTTTGAGTTCGAGTTTGGTCTTGGTCTCCATTTAGTTGAGCTCCGCTAGCGCTTTTTTCATTTCTTCCTGAGTGGGTGCGGTGCCGTGGAACTTCGGATTGTTCTCCATGAACGAGACGCCCTTGCCTTTGATCGTGTGGGCCACGATGCAGGTGGGCTTTCCCTTGGTGGCTTCCGCCTCGGCCAGGGCATTCTGGATGGCCGTGAGGTCGTGGCCGTCGATTTCCAGCGTGTGCCAGCCGAACGCCCGCCATTTCTCGGCCAGCGGGGCAACTTCCATGATGTCCTTAACAAATCCATCGAGCTGAATGCCGTTGTAGTCGACGATCGCCACCACGTTATCCAGCTTGTGGAACGCACCCGACATGGCGGCTTCCCAAACCTGGCCTTCCTGGATCTCGCCATCGCCCAGCAGCACATAGCTGCGCGACGCGCGCTTGTCGAGCCGCGCCGCGAGGCCCATCCCGATCACCAGCGAGAGCCCCTCGCCGAGCGAGCCGGTGGATGCTTCGAGGGAGTGGATGAACCGCATGTCGGGGTGGCCCTGGTAGACCGAGCCGTAGCGCCGCAGCGTGTTCAGTTGGTCCAGCGGCGTTTCCGCGTAACCGGCTTCCGCCATGACGGCGTAAAGAACCGGCGCCGCGTGGCCTTTGGAGAGGATGAACCGGTCGCGATCCGGCCATCCCGGGTTCTTCGGGTCGATCTTCATGTGGTTGAAGTAGAGCTCGACCAGAAGTTCGACCGCCGATAGAGAGCCGCCCGGATGCCCCGACCCGGCGGCCCCGATCATCTCGATGATTTCCCGCCTGACGCGCTTGGCGATTTGCTGTAATTCCGCAAGAGATTTAGCCATGAGAGAACGTTTTCATTCTATCGATTCTGCGGGGGCGGAACAATCGAGAGGTAACCCGCGTATATGGAAGGCGGAGGTGGCGCATGTTTTGCGACCATTGCGGGACCCGTCTGAACGAAGCTCAGCGGTTCTGTTCGTCCTGCGGAAAACCGGCCGGCACGCTCCCGATGATGCCGGTGCAGGGCCGCATTGCGGGGCACGTCCGGCTGCTCGGCATTCTATGGCTGGCGCTGTCAGTCTTCCGCCTGATCCCGGGCCTCTTTCTCTTCAGCTTTTTCCGCCACGGAATGTGGGGCATGTTCCGGCCGGATATGCCGACCTTCGTTTTCGGAATGATTCGTGGTCTCGGGCTGCTGCTGCTG
>Ga0335083_10009896_pt1 | contig 11560 bp, 12 predicted proteins | sample Lox_Sample_42_FD_206716 | JGI IMG/M metagenome (GOLD analysis project Ga0335083, IMG submission 206716) | Soil microbial communities from Loxahatchee National Wildlife Refuge, Florida, United States - Lox_Sample_4.2 | ecosystem: Environmental > Terrestrial > Soil > Wetlands | place: USA... | reverse complement strand
AGCCCGGGCGCCATGTTGATGATCATCTGGAGGATGAAGAAGGGAGAGATGCGGTCGAAGCCCTTCTCCAGCGCCCGCTTGTGCTGCTCCTCGAGCGAGCCGATGCCGCCGATCCCGGAGCCGATGATCACCGCCACCTTCTCCGCCGCGTGGCCGTGCGGCTTGTCGGCCCCGATGGGGAGCCCGCTCTCGCGCATGGCCATCTCCGTTGCGGCGATGGCGTACTGGGTGAAGAGGTCCATCCGCCGGGACTCACGGCGATCGATGCCCCAGGCCTCGGGCTGAAAATCCTTCACCTCGCCGGCGATGCGGGCCGAGAGCTGGGAGGCGTCGAACTTGGTGACCGGCCCTACCGCGGACTTGCCCGCCAGGAGCCCGGACCAGCTCTTCTCCGTCCCCGTTCCCAGGGCGGTGATCAAACCTGTTCCGGTGATGACGACGCGGCGCGGGCCCACGGTGCGGACCTACTTCTTGTGCGAGTTGATGTAGTTGATGGCGTCACCGACGGTCTTGATGTTCTCGGCCTCCTCGTCGGGGATCTCCACCTCGAACTCCTCTTCCATCGCCATCACCAGCTCGACGATGTCGAGGCTGTCCGCCCCGAGGTCCTCGATGAACGACGACTCCGGCTTGATCTCATCCTCGCCCACGCCCAGCTGGTCGGCGATGATGGACTTGACCTTGGCCTCGATTGTGCTCGTCGACATGTGGTTGCCTCCGGTACCTCGATCCTCCAAGTCCTCGTACTCTGGCGGTCATGAGTAAACCGGCCTTCCTCAGGCCGGCGCGTATAACAGGCGGGCCTGCTACATGTACATGCCGCCGTTCACCCTGAGCACCGCACCGGTGGTGTAGCCGGCGGCGTCGCTGGCCAGGAAGAGAACCGCGGCCGCGACCTCCTCGGCAGTCCCCAGCCTCCCCAGCGGGATGGCTTCCAAGAGCTTCTGGCGCATCTCGGCGGAGATCTTGGCGGTCATGTCGGTGTCGATGAAGCCCGGGGAGACGGCGTTGACCCGGACGTTGCGGCTGGCCAGCTCGCGGGCCAGCGCCTTGGTCAGGCCCAAGAGCCCGGCCTTGCTGGCCGCGTAGGCCGCCTGGCCCACGTTGCCCATCTCCCCCACCACCGAGACCAGGTTCACCACCGCGCCCGAGCGCTGCTTCATCATCGGGCGGGCCGCCGCGCGCGCCAGGGCGAACGCGCCCTTGAGGTTGGTGTCCAGCTGCCTGTCCCAGTCCTCATCCTTGACCCGCACCGCCAGGCCGTCCACCGCCAGCCCAGCGTTGTTCACCAGCACGTCCAGCCGTCCCTGGCGGGCGACCACCTCCTCCACGCACCGGGCGCAGGCGGCGGTGTCGGCCACGTCGAACTTCACCGCCCGGCTGCGCGCGCCGGCGAGGCGCACCGCCTCCTCGGCGGCGGCATCGTTGCCGGCGTAGGTGAGCACCACCGTGCCCCCCGCGCCGGCGAAGGCCACCGCGCAGGCGCGGCCGATGCCGCGCGACCCGCCGGTGACGAGGATCACCTTCCCGGTGAAGTCGAGCCCGCTCATCCCTTGCCCTCCACCGCGGCCAGCGCCTTCTCCAGCGACTCGGCGTCGTCGACGTTGAGCAGCTCCACCTCCCGGGCGATGCGCTTCACCAGGCCGGTGAGCACCCGGCCCGGACCGAGCTCCACCATCCGGGTGACGCCCGCGGCGACCATCGCCTGCACGCACTCCACCCACCGCACCGGCGAGGTCACCTGCTCGAGGAGGAGCGGCACCACCCGCGCCCGGTCGGCGTTGGGGCGGGCCTCGACGTTGGACACCACCGGGGCCCGCAGCTCGCCGATGGTGAGCGACTCCAGCACCGGGCGAAGGCGCGGCACCACCGGGGCCATCAGCGCGCAGTGAAAGGGCGCGGAGACGGTGAGGGGCAGCACCCGCTTGGCCCCCGCTTCGCGAAATCGGGGCATGGCCCGCTCCACGGCCCGGGCGTGCCCGGCGATGACCGTCTGCTCGGGGGAATTGAAGTTCGCCGGGGCGAGGACGTCCGCGCCGGCCAGCTCGGCGCAGAGCCGGGTCACCGTGGCCGGCTCCAGGCCGATCACCGCCGCCATCGCTCCCTGCCCCTCGGGCACCGCCTCCTGCATGAAGCGCCCCCGCGCCCGCACCGCCCGGACGGCATCGGGAAGGGTGAGGCCGCGGGCGGCGACCAGGGCCGAGTACTCGCCGAGGGAGTGACCGGCGACGTGGCTCGGGGCACCGGCGCGGGCCGACCAGGCTGCCTCCGCGGCGGCGGAGACGGCCAGGATGGCCGGCTGCGTGTTGGCAGTGAGGGTGAGCGCCTCTGCCGGGCCCTCGAAGCAGAGCTGGGAGAGGCGCTCGCCGAGCGCCTCGTCCGCGGTGGCGAAGACGGCCCGGGCCTCGGGGAAGGCGGTCGCCAGCGACCGGCCCATCCCCACCACCTGGCTGCCCTGGCCCGGGAAGAGGAACGCCGTGCGCATCCGTCGCTCCCTCCGTGCCGCCTACCAGCGCACGAGCGCGCTGCCCCAGGCCATCCCCGCCCCGATGGACATCATGACGATGATGTCGTCCGGGTGGAGCCGGCCGGCGCGGTTCGCCTCGTCGAGGGTGATGGGAAGCGAGGCCGACGAGGTGTTGCCGTAGCGATCGATGTTCAGCCAGCACTTCTCGAGCGGAATCCCGAGGCGGTCCATGGCCGACTCGATGATGCGCAGGTTGGCCTGGTGGGCGATGACGTGGTCCACCGAGTCGGTGGACATCCCGTTGGCGGCCAGGGCCTCGAGCACCGCCTCGGGCAGCGCCCGGACCGCGTACTTGTAGACCTCGCGCCCCTGCATGGCCACCTTGTTCAGCTTCTTGGCCACCACCTCCTCCGACTGGGGGTACTTGCTGCCGCCTCCCGGGATGCAGAGCATCTCGGCGGCGGTGCCGTCGGCGTGGAGATGGGTGGAGAGGATGCCGCGCTCCGGGGCCTCGGAGGGGCCGACGACCATCGCCCCGGCGGCGTCCCCGAAGAGAACGCAGGTGTTGCGGTCCTCCCAGTCGATGAGCCGGGTGAGCAGCTCCACCCCGATGACCAGCGCCCGGCGAATCTTCCCCGTCTGCACGTACTGGTCGGCCACCGACAGCGCGTAGAGGCTTCCGGCACAGGCGGCGGAGAGGTCGAAGGCAAAGGCCTTCTTCGCCCCGAGCTTGGCCTGGATGAAGGTGGCCGTCGACGGCATGGGCATGTCCGGCGAGATGGTGCCGACGATGATCGCCTCCAGCTCCTCGGGCCGGGTGTGGGCCATCTCCAGGGCCCGGATGGACGCCTTCACCGCCATGTCCGAAGTGAGCTCGCCCTCGGCGGCGACGCGGCGCTCGCGGATCCCGGTGCGCTCCCGGATCCAGGCGTCCGAGGTGGCGACCATCTTCTCCAGATCTTGGTTGGTGAGCACCTTCTGTGGCGCATAGGCCCCGGTACCCAGGATGCGCGTTCGAACCACCGTCGTTCCTTTCACCCTCGGAAAAGTGGGGGTCTTGCGTCGGCCCCTCGTACCCTCAAATGGGCTCCGGTGTCTTCCCTTTCGACCCCTTGACGGCCCGCGTCGGAAGCCAGGTGCGCGATCGTGCGATGGCCCCGGCGAGGCTCCCCTCAAGATCCGCCTCCACTGTCCGCCGCGCCACACGCAGGGCGGAGGCCACGGCGCGCGGGCTGGACCGGCCGTGGGCGACGATGCCCACCCCGGGGATGCCGAGGAGGGGCACGCCCCCCACCTCCGAGGCGTCGACCAGGCGCCACAGCCCGGCCAGCGTGGAGCGGAGGAGGAGCCCCCCCAGCCGCGCCGGAAGGTGAGCGCGCTCCACCGCCCGCTGGAGGAGCCCGGTCAGGCCGGCGGCCACGCCCTCCGACGCCTTGAGCACGGCGTTGCCGGTGAAGCCGTCGGTGACCAGCACGTCGAAGGCCCCGGAGAAGAGGTCCTTTCCTTCGGCATAGCCGCGGAAGTCGAGGTCGCTCTTGTGGAGAAGGGCCAGCGCCTCTCGGGTGAGCCGTGTCCCCTTGCTCTCCTCCTCTCCGTTGCTGAGCACCGCCACCCGCGGCGCGGCCACCGAGTGGCAGGCGCTCACGTAGGCGGCGCCGAGCACGGCGAACTGGGCCAGGTGCTGGGGGCGGCACTCGGCGTTGGCCCCCACGTCGAGGAGGAGGCACCGTCCCCGCGCTCCCAGCGCCGGGAAGAGCGCGGCCAGGGCCGGTCGATCGACGCCGGGGATGCGGCCGAGCACCGCCAGGGCCGCGGCCATCGCCGCCCCGGAGTGTCCGGCGGTGACGGCGGCCTCGGCCTCGCGGCGGCGGACGAGCTCGAAGCAGACCCGCACCGAGGCATCGCGCTTGCTGCGCACCGCTGCCAGGGCGGGCTCGGCCATCTCCACCACTTGGGAGGCGTGGTGGAGGTGGACGTTGGGGGGCGGTCGCGGCGGAAGGTGGGCCCGCACCCGGGGCTCGTCCCCCACCAGCACCACGCTCACCGCCGGCTCGGCGGCGGCGAAGTGCAGCGCTCCCTCGACGACGGCGGCCGGAGCAAGGTCCCCGCCCATCGCATCGAGGGCGAGCCGCACCTACTCGACCTTCACCACCTCGCGGCCGCGGTAGTAGCCGCAGGCCGGGCAGGCCCGGTGGGGCAGCACCGGCTCCTTGCACTTCGGACAGGCGATGACCTGGACCGGGGACTTGAGGTTGCTGTTCGCGGCACGGCGCCGGTTCCGACGCATCTTCGATGTCCGCTTCTTGGGAACGCCCATGATGCCTCGATGCTCCTAGTTGAGCTTGATGTCCTTGAGGACGGCGAGCCGGGGATCGACCCGCTTGCTCTCGCAGTTGCAGGCCGCCTCGTTCAGGTTCTGGCCGCACATCCCGCACAGGCCTCGGCAGTCTTCGCGGCAGACCACCTGCATCGGGAGGGCGAGCAATACCTGCTCGCGGAGGATGGGGTCCAGGTCAATCGTCTTCCCCCGGTAGGTGTCCTGGTCCGCCTCGACGAGCTCGAAGCTTCCGCTCGACTCGGCATCCGTCTCCTCGGCCACCTCGTCCGCGGCCCGATCCGCGGCGGCGTCGGCGGGGACGAGGTTGAGGGTGAAGCGCAGCGGCACGACGAGGTGAACCTCGGCCAGGCAACGCTTGCAGGGGGCTAGAAGGGGGAGCTCGGCGCTGCCCTCGAGGAGCACCCCGCCCGACGTCCGCCGCAGGGTGGCATGGAGCACGGTGGCCGCGTCCGGGCGGAACCCGTCCTCGGCCGCGTCGGCCAGGGCCTGGGCGAGGAAGGGCTGGGAGAGGGGCTCGGCGAGGGAGAGCCCACCCTCGCGGATCTGCTCGACTTGGACTTCCATGGGAAAACCGCCCGGGACGGAAAGGGCGCGGGACCCATAGGGCAGACCTCAACCCCCTGTCAACGTGGGCTTCGCCACGCCGCCCCGGCTCTGACACCAAAGCGTCACCCTGGGGGGTGGGACCCTTTTGCTACGAGACGCCGCGCGCCTTATGAGAGGAGGCCAGGTTTCCCCGTGTCCCGGATACTCATCGTCGAGGACGAGCAGGACCTGGCCCACCTGCTCACCTACAACCTCACCGCCGCCGGCTACGAGACCGAGGTGTCCCACACCGGCGCGGCTGCGCTGGCCAAGGCGAAGAGCTTCAAGCCGGAGCTGGTGCTCCTGGACCTCATGTTGCCCGACCTGCCGGGGAGCGAGGTGCTGCGGCTGGTGAAGGAGGACCCCAACCTTCGCCGCACGGCGGTGGTGATGGTCACCGCCAAGGGCCAGGAGCAGGACCGGGTCCAGGGGCTGGAGCTGGGGGCCGACGACTACGTGGTCAAGCCGCGAGCTCATCCTCCGGGTGAAGGCCGTGCTCCGGCGCATGGCCAGCGACTCGGAGGGGAGCGGCGTGCTGGCCGCGGGGCGGATCAAGCTCGACCCGGCCCGCCACGAGGTGCGCATCGGCGACGCCGAGGTGGCCCTCACCGCCCTGGAGTTCCGCCTCCTCAAGACCCTGCTCGAGCGCCCGGGGAGGGTGCAGACGCGGGAGGTCCTCCTCTCCGACGTGTGGGGCATCGAGGCGGAGATCACCACCCGGACCGTCGACACCCACATCAAGCGGCTCCGTGAGAAGCTGGGGGCGGCCGGAGAGATCATCGAGACGGTGCGCGGAGTCGGCTACAAGCTGGCGAGCCCCGACCGCGAGGCGTGACGCCCGGCGGGACGGCGAAGCGGGGCGCCCTGCGGGCGCTGGCGGCGGCATGCCCCGCCCTGGCGGCCTTCGGGGTGACGCTCGCCCTGACCCATCTGGCCACGGCGCTGGCCGCCGGGCTCGCCGCCTTTGGGGTGGCCGCCCTCTTCGTCCTCCTCGTCGAGTCGCAGAGCACGCGGGCGCTGGAGGCGGCGGCGGCGCGGGCCGCGGAGGAGGAACGGCGGATGCTGGCCGGGCGCGACGCCGTGGCCCACGCGGAGCGCGTCCTGGCCGCCGCCCTGGAGGGCATCGCCGACGGGGTGTGGATCACCGACGCCTCCGGAGCGGTGGTCCGGCACAACGCCGCCCTGCCCCGTCTCCTCGAGCTCGGCCAGGACATCCTCGGCAAGCGCCCCCTGTTTCTCGTCCGCCGGGGCGAGCTCCACGAGGCGGTGCTGCGCGCCTGCTCGCAGGGCGTCTCCTCGGTGGTTGAGGTCAAGGTCGAGGGGCCCCGCCCGCGGGTGCTGGAGGTGCAGGTCTCGGCACTGGGCGGCGGGCTCCCGGGGAGCACGGCCGTGTTTCGCGACGTCACCGAGCTCAAGCGTCTGGAGCGTGTCCGGCAGGACTTCGTGGCCAACGTCTCGCACGAGCTCCGCACGCCCATCGCCGCCATCCTCGGCTATGCCGAGACGCTGCAGTCCGGCGCCCTGGCCGACGCCGCGCACGCCCCCCAGATGGTGGACATCATCCACCGGCAGTCCGAGCGGCTGAGCGAGCTGGTCACCGACCTGCTCGAGCTCTCCCGCCTCGACGCCCGGGAGCGGCCGCTCACCATCGGCACCGTGTCCCTGGGCGAGGTGGTGACCCGCGCCACCGAGGCCATGCAGCCGCGGGCGGCGCTGAAGCACATCTCCGTCACCCAGCACCTCCCCGTCGGCCTGGCGGCACGCGCCGACGCCAAGGCCCTGGAACAGGTGCTGGTCAACCTGCTCGACAACGCGGTGAAGTACACCGCCGACGGCGGCACGGTGGACCTCAGCGCGCGCCAGGAGGATGCGCGGGTGGAGCTCTCCGTGCGCGACAGCGGCGTGGGCATCGAGGCCAAGCACCTGCCCCGCCTCTTCGAGCGCTTCTACCGGGTGGACCGGGGACGGAGCCGGGACATGGGGGGAACCGGCCTCGGCCTCTCCATCGTGCGCCACCTGGTCTCGGCGATGGGGGGCGACGTGCGGGTGCAGAGCCAGCTGGGCGTGGGAAGCACCTTCACCGTCGTCCTCGCCGCCGCCTGACCCCCGAGCGGCCCGGACCGCCCGGGGGGCCCGCTCGCCGTCGTCGCACTTCGAGCTACACTGCCCGTCCGGGGCACCCCTCCCGGGTCAAGGGCGCATGCGCGTCGCCATCCTCGCGGACATCCACGGCAATCTCCCCGCCTGCGAGGCGGTGCTGGCGGACGTGGCCCGGTCCGGAGCGGACGTGGTGGTGGCGGCCGGGGACCTGGCCCTGCGCGGGGCCCATCCTCGGGAGACGGTGGAGCTCCTCCTCGACCGCTGCCGCTCCCTCCTCGTCGGCAACACCGACGCCTACCTGGCCGGCACCTACCTCGGCGGCGCCTACCGGGAGCGGGACCACTGGAAGGTGGAGCTCCTGGAGTGGACGCGCGACCAGCTCGGGCCGGAGCTGGTGCGCCGGCTGGGCGAGCTCCCGTTCAGCGTCCGCTTCACGCCCCGCCGCGGGCAGGACCTCTACGTGTGCCACGCCAACCCGCGCAATCTCGAGGAGTCGCTCGAGCCCACCCTGGAGGAGGCGGCGCTGCGGCGCTTTCTCCTCAACCTCGATGCCGCGGCCTGCGCCTTCGGCCACCTTCACTTTCCCTACCGGCGGCGGGTGGGACGGATGCTGCTCGCCGACGTGGCCTCGGCGGGCATCCCACGCGACGGCGACGTCCGGCCGGCCTACGGCATCTTCACCTGGACCCCGCGCGGATGGCGGGTGCAGATCCGCCGCGTTCGCTATGCGGTCCGGCACGCCACCCAGGCGCTCGTCGCCCGGCGCGTGCCGGGGGGGCCGCTCCTCATCCACAAGCTGCTCGAGGCGCGCTACCGCCATCACGAGACCCTCCAGGAGGCGGCGCGGCGCCACTCCGGGCTCCCGCCGGCGGGGCCGGTGCGGCTGACCTCCACCGGCCCGTCACCCCCCCCCGCCCTTCCGCCCCCGCACGGCTCCGCGGAAGCGCTGGCCGCGCTGCCCGGCTCGTCCGATTCGGGCGAGCAGCCGGCGGTGGCAGGGCCCGACGCCGGAGCGGACGAGGCGGAGAGCTTGCACGCCGACCCGCCGGCCGACATGAGGTAGCGCGCCGGCCCCTGGGCCCCCCCGCCACCCCGTGTCCCAGACCCTTTCCCTGCGCGCACCCGAGGCCCGCGACTTCCGGCGCTTCGTCCTCTCTCGCCTGCTCTCCATCCTGGTTCTGGAAACCACCTCGGTGGCGGTGGGCTGGCAGGTCTACGCCATCACCCGGGCGCCGCTCTCGCTCGGGCTGGTGGGGCTGGCGCAGTTCCTCCCCTCGCTCGGGCTGACCCTCCTCGCCGGCCATGCCGCGGACCAGCTGGACCGGCGCCGCATCGTGCTCGTCTGCCATGGCCTGTTCGGCGGGGTGGCCCTGCTCCTCGCCCTGGCCGGGCTGGGCGGCGCCCCGCGCATGGCTGCCATCTACGCGGTGCTCGTGCTGCTCGGGACGGCGCGGGCCTTCAACGCCCCGGCGGCCCAGGCGCTGATGCCCTCGCTGGTGCCCCCGGAGAAGTTCGGCAGCGCGGTGGCGCTCAACTCCTCCATCTTCCAGGTGGGGATCATCACCGGACCGGCGCTCGGCGGCCTGCTCTATGCGCTGTTCGGGAGCGCCGAGCCGGTCTACCTCCTGGCCACGCTGCTCTCCCTGGTCGACGTGGCGGCGCTGGCCACGCTCCGGCCGCGCGCCGAGCGCCGCGAGGTCCGCGCCACCTCCTGGGCCACGGTGCTCGCCGGGGTGCGCTACGTGTGGACGAACAAGGTCATCCTCGGCTGCATCTCGCTCGACCTGTTCGCCGTCCTCCTCGGGGGCGCGGTGGCGCTGATGCCGGTCTTCGCCCAGGACGTCCTCGGCACCGGCCCCTGGGGCCTGGGGCTCCTCCGCAGCGCCCCGGCGGTGGGCGCCGGGCTGACCGGGCTGTGGCTGTCGCGGCACCCGCTGCAGCGCCACGCCGGGCGGACGATGCTCGCCGGGGTGGCTCTGTTCGGGCTGTCCACGGTGGCCTTCGGGATCTCGCGCAGCCTGCCCCTGTCGCTCCTCACCCTGGCGGTGATGGGCGCCTCGGACATGATGAGCGTCTTCGTGCGGCTGACCCTGGTGCAGATCTCCCCCGCCCCGGAGATGCGGGGCCGGGTCAACGCGGTGAACATGCTCTTCATCGGCGCGAGCAACGAGCTCGGCGAGTTCGAGTCCGGGCTCACCGCGCAGTGGTTCGGCGCCGTCCCGGCGGTGGTCCTGGGCGGGGTGGGGACGCTGCTCGTGGTGGCGCTCTGGCTCAAGCTCTTTCCCGGGCTGCTCCGGGTGGACCGGCTGCCCGGGGGCGGCGAGGCGACCATCGCGCCGGAGGTGGGGCAGGCCGAGGCCCGCGTCGCCGGCGCGCCGGGTCCTTGACCGACAGTGGCAGCGTAACCGCCCGATCGAGCGAAGGATTCACCCCTCCGTCACTGCGCCGTCACACGGTCCGGGATACGAACCGCCCCGTCGATCCGGGAGGTCCGGACCCCTACGCCAAGCGAGGCAGCGCACATGAAGAAGCTCATTCTCGGTCTCACCCTCGCCGTCGCGAGCGTGGCCCTCGCCGGAGGCGACCTGCTCATCAACGGCGCAGGCGCGACCTTCCCGTTTCCGCTCTATTCGAAGTGGTTCAGCGAGTACAACAAGCTGCACCCGAATCTGAAGTTCAATTACCAGTCCATCGGCTCGGGCGGCGGGGTGAAGCAGATCACCGAGAAGACGGTGGACTTCGGCGCCTCGGACGCCCCGCTCTCCGACGAGGAGCTGGCCAAGGCGCCCGGGCTGCTCCACATCCCCACCGTTCTCGGCGCGGTGGTGGTGGCCTTCAACGTTCCGGGTGTCACCGAGCTCAAGCTGTCCCCGGAAGCCGTGGCCGGCATCTTTCTCGGCACGGTGAGCAAGTGGAATGACCCGGCCATCGCCCGGGACAACCCGGGAGTGAAGCTTCCCGACCTGGCCGTCGCTCCGGCCTACCGCTCGGACGGCTCGGGGACGACCTACGTGTTCGCCGACTACCTGGCCAAGGTCTCGGCCGACTTCAAGCAGAAGGTGGGCGTGGGCAAGAGCGTGAAGTGGCCGACCGGGCTGGGCGGCAAGGGCAACGAGGGCGTCACCGGGCTGGTCAAGGCGACCCCCGGCGCGGTGGGCTACGTCGAGCTGGCCTACGCCAACCAGAACAAGCTCACCACCGCGGCCATCCGGAACAGGGACGGCGCCTTCGTCAAGGCGACCATCGAGGCCACCTCCGAGGCGGCGGCCGGGGTGCAGATGCCGGCCGACTACCGCGTGTCGATCACCAACGCGTCGGGCAAGGGTGCCTACCCCATCGCCAGCTTCACCTACCTGCTCGTCTACCGGGACCAGACCAACAAGGAGAAGGGAACGGCGCTCATCGACTTCCTGAAGTGGGCGGTGACCGACGGGGAGAAGTACGCCGCGCCGCTCGATTACGCGTCGCTCCCGGCGAGCGTGGTGACCAAGGTGCAGGGGACGATCGGGACGATGACCGTCCAAGGCGCCAAGCCCAGTGCCAGCCGGTAGGGCTGGTGTGGTAGACGGCGCCCCACCGATGGTCGGGCGGCCCGAGCAGGACGAGACCAGCCGCGCTGCGCTCGGAGACCGCGCGTACTACAGCGTGCTCTGGGTGCTCGGCGCGCTGGTGCTCGTCGTCGCCGGGATCATCGTCCTCAACCTCTCCCTGGTCTCGCGTCCGCTCCTGGCGGTGACCTCGCCCTGGGCCTTCGTGGCCGGCGACAACTGGGACCCGGTGACCCAGCAGTTCGGCGCGCTGCCGTTCATCTACGGCACGGTGGTGACCAGCGTCGTCTCCATCGCCGTCGCCGTCCCGGTGGCAGTGGGCCTGGCGCTGTTCATCACCCAGTTCTCTGCCCCCCGCCTGGCGCCGATCTTCTCCATCCCGGTGGAACTCCTGGCAGCCATCCCCTCGGTGGTCTACGGCCTGTGGGGGCTGGCGGTGCTCATCCCCTGGCTGCGCACCACGGTGGAGCCCTTCCTCGGACGGACGCTGGGCTTCCTCCCCTTCTTCCGGGGCCCGCCCAT